>Ga0190303_1000011_pt1 | contig 83466 bp, 72 predicted proteins | sample 48700701_MG_FD_161672 | JGI IMG/M metagenome (GOLD analysis project Ga0190303, IMG submission 161672) | Hydrothermal vent sediment bacterial communities from Southern Trench, Guaymas Basin, Mexico - 4870-07-0-1_MG | ecosystem: Environmental > Aquatic > Marine > Hydrothermal vents > Sediment ... | reverse complement strand
CATCTGATATACTAACATTAGCATCGCTTGTTGATAATGTTGTTTCAACATTCAAGGCATCATATGTATCTGAAACATTCTTTAAAGTAACATCTAAATTTAATGTCTCTGCAAAATCGACTAAACCATTAACATTTCCTGATGCATCATCGATTACATAAGAGTCGAGGGTAATGTATGGAGTATTAGCAGGAGTGATTTCAACATCTGCAATATAAACTATTTTGTTATATCCTGTTACAGTAACTTTCATATTTCCAGGTTCTGTTAAAGCATCGAAAGAAACAGTTGCAGAGCCACCTTGAATTTTCGCTGTACCAATTATTTCTCCATCGATAGTTAAAGAAACGAACGCATCTTCATTACCGTTCACAACAAATTGTTCGCTTCCAATAAAAATTGCATCATTATGAGATATAGACAAATCTGAAGGATTTTTAGTACGAACTAATAATGAGGGGTCACCAAAAATAGTCCAAGTATCAGTCATTTCGGCACCATCGGCTCCATACTCATCGTTCATATGCATACAACCATTTATTGCGATTCCGCCATATGTACGCTTAATATTTTCTACATAGGATTCAACAAGAATATCGTCCATTTCGTCTTGACCATCCATAGGAGGTGCCCAAGACTGGTTAATTGTAGAAGCAATAATCGATATAGCACCAGTAGGATTTGAATTATTTGTAGCTCTCATCCATGCTTCGGCAAAACAAGTTTGTCCATGAAAATTACCATTTACACAAGCTACATCAAATATATAAGGCAATTTATTTTCGTTAGTTAAGCTATTAACATCAGAAATTTCAAAACCAGTAGAAACCCATGAATAATCAGATCCATGTCCCACATAATTAATAAGACTTCTTCCTGTATTTACTGAATTAGCCACATCAGAAGCAGTTGCTCCATAATCATCGTAAGACTGATCGACAGTAGAATAACCATAATTCAATAAATCTGTACGAATGTTGTCCATATGCTCGGCATCGGATTCATCATCATCACCTTGTCCAACTCCTCCTTGATCTGAAGCAATGCCAACAGCAGTTTCAAACCATGTGTCAGCAGTAGTAATATCTCTTTCGTAATGTATAACACGCATAACTTGTGTTTGAACATCGGCTACACTTTCTGCAGAAAATCTACCCACAAAAACTTCAGCATACGAATCGTTACCCACAATATGACCATAAGCAGCATCAGAATCCCCGGATTTATTCATTGATGGAATATCTTCTGCATCGCCAATTAGCAGCAAAAATGTTAGTCCATTAGCGTTATAATAATTTTCTACATATGTCTCAACATCAGTAGCAGTAGAACCAACAGTAGAATACTGTACTAATTCAACAGCTAGTCCTCTTTGTTTTTTCCATGCAACAAAATCGCTCATTGCACTCATATATTCGGCAGGTGCAATAATTAACATATTTCCTTCATCTTCAATTACAGTATATTTCCCTTCTGTAGAATAATTCAAAAAATGATTTTTATAAATATTATCAAATTCCGAATTAACTTTTTCTTTTAATTTCGTTCTATTAAAAACATTAATCGTAGATATGACATTTTTATTTTCTACAAGTTCAACAGTTAACTCAGAATATATTCTTAATTTTTTTGTAAGAGGATTATATTGAAATGGATAAAAGTTAATAGTTTGCCCTCTATAATCGCGTAATATATAAGGATCTGACAATTCAGCTAATTCACCGGGATAGTTCTGATTAGCATCATATTCTTTGCCATAAACATATGGAATTGTATTTGGGTCTTTATCTCTATAAAGATTCCCTTTTGATGGAGCAATATTTACATTTTCTATTTCTGTATATTTCGAATCGACAATCTTTACCTGCATATTAGCCATATCAGGTATAATAATCGATTTTGTAAATTTTGGTAAAGCTGGTGCACCCTTTTTTAAAATCATTGAAAAATTGTCTGCATTAAAAATATATGCTTCTCCTCTTGGAGTATTAACAATGCTTTTACTAAATGATTTTGTATTTAACTTTACAACAATTTTGCCATTTTTAGAATTTAATAATTCTATCTTGTTCTTATCGCTATAAGAATTGGCAAATACATTATTTATGCTAATTATTAAAATACCAATAATAATTAATTTAAACCTAAGTATATTTTTTTTCATATATATTTTTTTACTAACTAATTGTTTTTGACTATCAGTAGGACTAAACATGATGAAATTATATTTTTTGCTATTCCAAAAAAAATAAATTCAGTCTATGAGACCAATTTACAAAGCTGATCACATGTGTCTAAATGAGAGAGTATTCAAATAAATAATATTAAAAGTATAAGTTATGAGAGCCATAGCTTATACTTTTAATTATAATTTTAGAATTAATATTTATTCAAGAACAACTTTCGTATTAAATACTCCTTTTTCAGATTTAATAACTAAATAATATATTCCACTAGCTTGTTCTCTAATGTCAATATAATTCTTTTTAGTATTTGAAATAGATTTAGAATAAACTATTTGTCCATTAACATTATAGATTTTAAGATCAATGTTTCCTAACATTTTACTTTGTAAATCTACATTAAATACTCCATTTGAAGGATTCGGATAAATACTAATACCTAAATCAGATAACGATTCTATTCCAACAGAAGAAGTCATAGTAATATTAAGCGACACATTGCTATTTGTAAGATTTAGACTACTTGTAATATCGTTATATCCATCTTTTGTTAATGTATAAGATAATCCGTCGCCAGGAATTACATCTGTAAATGTTGTACTTCCTTCAGAATCTGTTAACTGATTGGTTGAATTAAACGATACGTTTACTCCTTCAAGAGCATTATCGTCAACATCTTCTACATTAAAGCTTACTGAATAACAAATATGATTCATTGATACTTCTATTGTTTTATTTGCATCAACATCGATAGTTGCTGTTGTATCGTAAAATCCTTCTGCAGACATTGTAAACGATTTTGCCAATTCGTACTCTATTCCTGTAAAAATTGTTGTTCCTTCTGTAGCTGTTTGAGTTATTCCATTAAAGCTTACTTCGGCTTCTACAGGTGTTGTGCCATCTTCGGCGGTTACAGCAAATGTTATATCGTAGGTTATTATCAACATTCTAACATTTACTGTTTTATTAGCATTTACATCTACTGCATCTGTTATTGATTCATATCCATCTGTTTCAACACTATATTCCTGTGCTAAACCATACTCTACATCGGTAAATGTTGTTAATCCGTTTACACATGTTTGAGTAGTTCCGTTAAAGCTTACATCGGCATTTAAGGTTGCTCCTTTATCTTCGCGCACATCGAAAGTAATATCATAAGTAGAAACATTCATTGTTACATTCTCTGTTACATCCTGATCTACAACGTCTAAACTTGACGACACATCATCGAAACCAAGTTTAGTTATTATATAAGTAAGAGTTGCTTCCGGATCGATATCAACAAATACACACTCTCCACTTGCATTACTTGTTAAGGTTTCGCCATGAAAGTTTATACTTGCTCCTTCTATAGGATTTGTTCCATCGGTAACTATAAATGTTACATCGTAAGGTATTATTGTTAACAATACATCTTCGCTAACATTAGCTCCTGCTACATCAACTGTTCCGGTTGAATTAAAATATGCTATCTTAGAAACTGTGTATGTTAAATCTGTTCCTTCACTTACCTCTAAAAATTCGGCATAACCTTCGGAATTAGTTAGTACATCTTCGCTATTAAAGTTTACATTTGCTCCTTCGATAGGATTTACTCCATCTGTAACATTAAAGCTTACTTTATATGTAGCAGTACCGACTGTCATTGTTACTGGTACTGTAACATTAGAATTTGTAACCGAAACTATTCCTGATTCATTCCCATAGCCTGATTTTCTTACTGTATAAGGAAAGTCGCCTTTTGGACCTGGGGGTACATGAGTAAAGATTACTTCACCCGAGGCCTCGGTAGCTAACTCTTCGCCATTAAATTCTATTATGGCTCCTACTATTGGGTCGGTTCCATCGTCTACTACAAAAGTAACATCCCATGTTATTAGTGTCATTGTAACATCTTCGGATTTTTCTGCATCTACATCAATGCTTCCATTATATGGCTCGTATAATGGAACGTCTACAGAATAAGACTTACCAAGCTCGTATGGGACACTTACAAAAGTAACTGTTCCGTTTGTTGTTGACAAGGTACTTCCGTTAAATGTTACATCACCATCTAATGGTGTTGTTCCATCTTCGTCGAATACATTAAATGTTATATCGTAAGTACTTAATACTAAATCTACTGTTTCTGTAATATCTCCTAAGAGATTTAAGTTAGAACTATATTCTTCGTGTCCCAATGCAGATATAATATATGGAAGATTGTCGCCTTCTATAATATTTGTAAATACAGCTTCGCCGCTTGCATTTGTAGATTTTTCTTCTCCGTTAAAGCTAACTGTCGCTCCATTTACAAATCCATATACATCGCTTACTACGAATGTTACATCGTAAGCGTCTACACATGATATTTCTGCTTCCCAGCCTGATTTTGTTACGGAACCATCTGAGGTAAAAACAAAGGTTAAGGCTCCATCAGAATTACTTGCTGTTACAACACCGGGAGATGTAGTACCACAATATTCGCCAATTAAATCGGCCGAAGAGCTTGTTCCGTTATAAATACTAAGTTTATCGTAATTACATGTTGCGTTACTTTCTACATCGAAATTTATAAAATTAGCTTGTATGTTTTTACCTACGGTAGCAGATTCGAATGTCATTGTATAGTTTTCGCTATTACTATATTCTTCGGTGGAGCTTCCTGAATCGTAAAATAATCCTACGCAAGTAGATACTGTTCCTTCTTGATCGATTGTATATTCAGGTATTTCGCCGATAATAATAACTTTACCATTCATATCGGAATACTGATTAGATGTTCCGCCTGTTAAATTAATATCCATATCTACAGGTGTTCCAACTGGTGTTCCGGCATCGGCTGTTACTTCGAAACTTGCTATTCCTTCTTCGTCAATTACTAATGGGTAAGCAGAAGTAGTTCCATTATCGATTGTTAAATATGGGCTTGACCCTCCTTCGATAGTTAAAACACCTACTACATTTGTAATATCGGCATGTCCGCTATTAGTTGTTACAACATTTACTGTAGCTGTCTCGCCCGGATCTAAAATACCATCATTATTTCCTGTAGCAGAATCGTCAATTGTCATATCTCCAATTTCTAAGACAGGGGCATTTACGGTTAGATTAATATTTGAATTCCATGTATATGAATTAGTTGATGCATCTTCTCCGGTAATTGTTAAATCGAAGTTTAATACATGCTGATCTTCAACATCGTTATTGATACTTATATTATATGCACCAACTTTTGCTAAACTTCCACTGGCTGCAATTGTTCCATAAGTCTCTGTTGCATCTGATATACTAACATTAGCATCGCTTGTTGATAATGTTGTTTCAACATTCAAGGCATCATATGTATCTGAAACATTCTTTAAAGTAACATCTAAATTTAATGTCTCTGCAAAATCGGCTAAACCATTAACATTTCCTGATGCATCGTCGATTACATAAGAGTCGAGGGTAATGTATGGAGTAGTTGAAGGGATTATATTTACAGTTGAGATTTTCGGAGCTCTATTTTGCTTTGTTATAACAACATCGGCAGTACCAACATCTTCTAAAGCAGTGAAATTAAGAACAACAGTTCCGGAAGCATCAGCAATCTTTGCATCTAACAAAACACCATCTTTAGAAAAAGCAACATAAGCATTCTCTTCAGTATTAACTGTAAATGTATTTGCACCAATAATAATATCGGAATTATATGAAGCAGTAACCGCAGTAGGAACAGTAATATATGGTGTTAATGAAGGGTCGCCCATAAGGTGATATATTTCCCAGTAATATGTTTTTCTTGTTGACGATGAAGCTTCGACGGCAAGATTTCCGGCAACAATCATTTGCGATGCTGTAACAAACCAATCTGCTTCGACTTCTCCATTAGTATGAAAAGCACAGTCGTAAGTACCTAATCCACTGCCGGCATAAGTAGGATTTGCAGTAACAGTAGAAGTTAAACCAACACCCCACCAATAATCTTCGTCCCAGTAAGTACTATTTGAACCACCAATATAAGCAACAGCTCCTTCGTTTTGTGCGTAAACAATCTCTTCTCCAAAACAATCGTTATCGTCGAATTTATTCGACAAACAACAATTACCAATTAATAAAGGATACATATGCTCATTATTCATTCCGGCAATATCGCTAATAGAAAAACTAGGATTAGCCCAACCATTAGAACTACAATGCGCTGTATAATTGGCCAAAGAAACACCAGCACTAATATTACTTATTATTGAAGCAGATGCGCCAGAAGCGTCTGAAGCCATAACACCACTATCGTCTCCATATAAATAATACATGGAATTAATACCGTTAGATGCATTTGTATAATTATCGTTAGCATAATTTATAGCACCATTTCCATGAGTTGGAGCCCAAGTATCATCAACACCTGCAACAAGAACAACATTGTCGAGATAAGAAGGATCTGGCATTTCATATTTTTCAATCTCTAGAGTCTTATCTATTTGATTTTGCAATTCAGAAGTATTTTCTGCTGAAAAACGTCCATAATATACTTCAGGAAGTTTATCGCCTGTATATTCACAATAGTATAAATCAGAAACATGAGATTCGACAGTCTCTGAGCCACTATATGCAGGGATTTGGTCTATATCGCCAACAAATAAAACAAAACTTGGAGCAATACCATCGGAAGGATTATTATATAAATCTTGAAGATATGTTTTTATTGTTGAAGTTGTATTTCCAACAGCAGGCTCATCAGTATAAGCTTCTACAACATTAAAACCTTTTTTAGTTTTCCATTCGATAAAAGGCTGCAAAGTTGCTTCAAACATACGATCTGCAACTATTACATATTTTACAGGTTCAGATTCGATAAGTTCTTTAGAATCGTAAATATGATTAATTGTACCATTTGCAACTCCATTAAAATAAGGAGAATAATATTTTTTCTTATATGTCTTATTTTTTAATGGGTTTGCCCCAACAAACTCTATATCAACAACAATATTATTTAATACTTTAATAATATTTTTTACAGGATTATATTGAATAGGCGAGATTTGTAGGTATCCAAATCTTTTATATCTTAATATTCCTCTATCTTCAACAGTAGCAATTTCTTGCTTAAAAAATGCATCGGTATTATATACCTTTTCATTTATTTTTAATGGTACAGTTGAAGGGTCAATATTCTTCTCTATTGATGCTTGTGCAGGAAATAGTTTATTAGAAATATCATGTTCTTTTAAATAGATAATTTCTTCGTCGTAACTAACTACTTTAACTCTAACTTCAGCATCTAACGGTATTTCAATAAGTTTACTTACTACCGGTAAGTTAGGGTTCCCTTCATTAAATGTTTTTGTTAATCCATTAACGGATAGGGTTTCAAAGTTTCCTTTTTCTGTTTCTTGTAAGTCGAAATTTAATTTAAGTATTGAATTAGTAATACGAAAACCTTCGCTTCGATTTTTCGTGATTTCAATTTTTTCTCTATCAGTAGTTTTTAGTTTAATATCTTTTTGTGCAAAAGACACTTTTCCTACTATTAGAGATAAAATTACTAAAAAAGTAAAAATTTTTCTCATAATTAATAAGGTTTTTTTATGTTATACATATGTTAAATTATCAAGAAGCAGGCACTATTCCAGTTTATGAAATAATAACAAGCAAGCATTAATAACCTGATACCAAAGTAAATAAAATATTTCGCAATTTGCAATTTATGTATATCTCTAAGTTTCTGTTTATTACAAAAATACATAACAAATAAGCATATTTCATTTTTATAACAACACGGGCTCTAATTTTCTTTAAGTCAGAGCATAAGAGTTGCAAAAAAGGATTAAGAATATATAAAAAGAAAGCGCAATTTAGAACATTTCTAAATTGCGCTTTCTTTCAAAAAATATTAAACTATTTATCTACATTTCCTATCTTATTCTGAATAGACTGTATTTTAGTTTCTAAACGCTTTTTTGTATTTTTTCGAATATCTAACTTAATTGAAGAATAAATTCTATTTGAATTAATCGCTAATATATCGTTTGATTTTTGAACAATATTTAATGCTTCGGCTAAAGTATCTGTTTCAATTATTGTTCCCATAGCCGATAATTTATAACTAACTCCGCTATTACGTATCATTGCAATAACTTTACTTACTTCGCTACTTACGCTTTCTCCTTTATCGGTCGGAAACATGGCAAATTCTAATAATACAGACATTTTATTTAGTTTTTAATTTTTACGAATAATCTCAGTTTTATTCTTTTTTTATATTAAAATTAACTTCAACATCCCAATTCGATCGCACTTTAATTTTTTCTTTTCTATAAAGAACTTCTTCGGGTTGTAATTTGTTAAAATAGTTACCTGTGTCCCACTTCTTATTATTATTTTTATCGATAATTACTTTAAATATATATTCATTGGGTTGTAAATAATCGAAAATAACAGTTCCGTTTTTTGAAATAAATTTTTCTTTTATAAGACTTTCCTTATCGTCATCTTTTAATAATTGAACAATTATATTCGTTGAATCAATTACACTAATATTGGCAAATAGTTTGCCATAGTATTCCATTTTCTGAGTATTGAAAACTATATCAACTGTATCGTTTATATTATTATAGATATCGGTAAATGCTCCCGGGAATAATTTTAAACCATATTTTTTATTTTCAATTTTTTTGAAACTAAAAATATAATGGCGCAATTTACTCGAGTCTTTATTCAAAACAAAATCTTGAGCTATTTGAATAGAATCGGTTATCCTAAAAAACCTTATTTTCGATGTATCAACCTTATTTATCGGGAAATACGAATCTATACTAATGTTTTTATTCAAATCAAAGGTCTTTGAATTACTTAAATTAAATTTTAAAGGAAGATATTTATTTTTTTCATCATTCTTTTTCTTCTCGTCTTCAAAAAATCTCATTTTTAAAGTATCGGAACTTAATTGATAATTATTTAAAGTATCTTTCTTATAATATTTTACTTCAATATTTATTTCCTTATTATTATAAACTAACGAATCGGTTAACCAATAAACTATGGTATCTTTTGTTTTATTTTCTTCTTTAATATACCAATCCGACACATTAATAGAATCTAACAAATTAACTAAAATAGAATCTTTAATTTTATCGTTAAATACTAATTGTATTTTTTCTAAATCGGTTCGTTTATTTTCTTTTATATATTGATTTTTCTTATTTTCGTTAAACAAGAACATATGATATTCGTTAGTTACGAACATATTTTTATAACTACTAATAACAGTATCGATTTTTGTTGAATCGACAGTATAAAAAACAGAATCGGCAATAGAAATATTCTTCTCTTTTTTAAATATTGTATCTTTAACTTCTATCAATTTTTCTTTAAATGCAATTAGAGAATCAATAAATGCAATATTTTCATCATTCTGATCGTATAAATAATTCGAATTATTATCGATTAAGCAGAATATTTTAAACGTATCGTTTCGTATATTATTTATTTTAAAATATCCTTTATCGTTTGTTCTCGATATATATTCAGGAATACTTTGCATTGGGACAGAATCGTTTAAGTTGCTATAAAGCATTACTAAAACATTTTCGGCAGGCACTAAGTTATAAGCATCGAGTATATTGCCGGCAATCGACATAGAATCGATATATGAGCCGGTAGAAAAAACATACTGAAAATTTTCTATAGGATTGCTTTCGTTAAAATCTCTAATTGAATTTCCGAAATACATATTATATGTAGTAGAATCGGCAAGTTCTTCTTCAATTTCTATTATAACAATCTTTCCTTTAACAGTAACAAGCGGATTTTTTTCGAGTGGAGGCGAAATAATTAAATTCTTTTGTAATTCTTTTATTTCTACATATTCGTCGAAAATAATTTCTATAGTTTTCGAATCGAAATTTGTAGAATAATTCTCGGGAATAAACGATAATGGTTTAGGGGGAGTTTCATCTTTTGGTCCTCCTGTAGGAGCACTAACAGATGCACAAGCATAAATAAGAAATATACCTAAGGCAAGAAATGCATTGTTTAATAATAATTTTCTATATTTCTTAATCATAATATTTAATGTGTTTTATTTGTCAATAATACCTAATTATAATTAAATTAAATTATTTCTGAACAAATATCTTAATTTATTTTCAATTAATCATATTAGACTTATCACATAAAAATTATTTAATTATTAAATATTTACAAATCAAAATAAATTTTACAATAAAAAAACTAAATTTGTTGTTTAAAACTAAAATAATAACAAACAATGACATTAAGTTACATTACTTGGAATTTAGACCCTGAGATTTTTCATTTAGGACCATTATCTATAAGATATTATGGAATTTTATTTGCCTTATCTTTTTATATGGGCTACGTAATAATGCTTAAGTTTTTTAAAAAAGAAAATTTAAGTACAGAATTACTCGATAAGCTTACAATATACATGGCTGTAGGAACAGTTCTCGGCGCTAGACTAGGCCATTGTCTTTTTTATCAACCCGATTATTATTTCAGTAATCCTTTAGAAATACTAAAAATCTGGCATGGAGGATTAGCCAGCCATGGAGCAGGAATTGGAATATTAATTGCTTTATATTTATTTTCGAGAAAATACAAAAAACCATATCTGTGGACACTCGATAAAATTGTAATAGTAGTTGCCTTAGCAGGTTTTTTTATTAGAACAGGAAATCTAATGAACTCTGAAATTTATGGCGATGTTACTAACTTACCGTGGGGATTTATATTTAAGCATAACGGAGAAATATTGCCGAAACATCCAACACAAATTTATGAAGCTCTGTCGTATTTATTAATATTTTTCTTATTATATTTCTTACATAATAAGAAAAGTATAAAATTGAAAAACGGAACGATTTTCGGAATATTCATGGTATTATTATTTACAGTTCGTTTTTTAATTGAATTTATTAAGGAAGTTCAGGTTAATTTCGAAGAATCTATGATATTAAATATGGGACAAATACTAAGCATCCCATTTATTTTAATAGGAATTGGCATTATTATTTATAATTGTTTTATTGCAAAACAAAAAGAATAGCATTGTTTTATATTATTGTTTATAAATATATTGCTGCAATATTGCTAAAGAAAAAACAGGAATATAGATTAAAATTTCTAAATAATTCTACTTTGACAGATTAAACAGAATTAAGATTTTTTAGTTTTTTTGCCCCTAACCCTAAAGAAAACTAAAAAAATAATCTGTTCCCATTAGGGAGCAAGGGTAAAAACAGGTTGATTTTGTGTTAAAGTATAATGTGTAAAAGTAGAAATAATTAGACAAGAATTATTATTCTCGAACTTAGCTTATAACTCAAACAATTATTAATGAAATATTACTTTCAAATAATTCTAATATTTATTCTTTGCGAGATAAATGCAACAATACTGCTTGCTCAAGAAAACGATGTACAAACAATAAGTATGCAGCAAGCAGAAAAAACTGCATTAAATAATAATTTATTAATAAAAAATGCAACACTAGAAATAGAAAAACAAATATTACGAAATTCAGAAACATTAATACTTACTCCAATAAAATTCAACTTTACCAGCTCTAATTTTATTGCATCGCAAATAAATAGTAATTACGAAATAGAAATTAATTTAGACTCAAAAAGATTTTTCTCGAGAAATTCAGAATATTTTCCACTTCTAACAGCTTTAAAAACTCAAGAAAAAAAACTGTTAGAAAAAAAACTTTCGCAAGAACTTAAAACAGTATTTAATAATTGGGTTTTTTTAATTAATAAAACACGCATAAAGAACCATCAAGTACAAAATACTTACGAAATTAGTGTAATTAGCAATAAAAAATACCGTTTGGGAGAAATCGATTATTTAGAAAAAATTAGAGCCAACTCTGAGTTAGCCAAAGTCTCCAGCGAATTTCAAATTCTTAAAGACGAATTACTAAAAACCGAAAATAAACTAAGTCAAATAACTAATACCGAAGGAAACTTTGTGCCGGAAAATGATTCGCTAAAAATATATAAGATTACTTTTGCAAGTAATCTTTCCGACAAATTCTCTTTCACAAACATGCTTGATTACTACCAAACTTTTTGTAAAATAGCAGAAACAAATTTCAAATTAAAAAACTCGAAGTTATTCCCAAACAAACAAAAAATAAAAAAAGCCTTATTGACAAAACAAATTACATTAAACAATTACAATTATCAAAAATCCTATATCTCTAAAAGAATTAATAATCTAATAATTAATCTAAATCAATATCAAAACCAATTAGCTTACTATCACGAAATTGGTCTAGAAAATGCTATATTACTTCAAGATATATTGGCATTAAAATTAAAAAAAGAAGAAATAGATTATTTAGAATATTTAGAATCGACAAATAACACATTAAATATTAAATTACAGTATCTTACAGTTTTAAAAAACTATAACAATACTGCAATATTATTAGAATCGTATTTAAATTAAACTATTGCAAAATGAGAAACACTATAATATTTCTTATTATTTTATTTTTGTTTTCATGCTCGAATTCTAACAAAAACGAAACACTTCAATCTGGGCAAGACAAAAATACTAGTATTAATACACAAGTATTACAAGCAACAGAGATAGTTTCTAAAGTTAATTGTACAGGCAGAATAAACTTCCCTAATAAAAACAAAGCCAACATAACATCTTTTATTAACGGTTACATTAAATATATATATATTGAAGAAGGACAGAATGTTAAATTCGGAACTTTAATAGCAAGTTTACGACACCCAGACATACTTAAATTACAACAAAAATATCTCGATACTAAGTATTATATTGAACTATATAAGAAAGATTATAAACGTCAAGGAGAATTAACTGTCGACAATGCTATATCGATTAAAAAAATGGATAATTCAAAAACAAAATACTTCTCAAAACTATCATTATTAAAATCTTTAGAACTGCAATTAAAACTAATTGGAATAAATACAGATTCGCTAAATGAAAATAATTATACCTCAGAAATAAAGATTTACTCCCCAATTAACGGAACAATAAGCAAATTATATTTATCGAAAGGCTCATTTGTTTCTGAGAATTCTATTATCTGTCAAGTTATAGACAATAAAACAGCTTTCTTAAAATTAGAAATACCGCTAAATAGTTTTCAAAATATAAAGTCGGGGCAAGAAATAGAATTCTACTTACTTAACGACACATTATTGAAATATAAATCGAAAGTTAATAAAACATGTCTTTATACAAATACAAAAAATAACACAGCCATAATAAATAGCTTAAGTTTTAAAAATAAAAAATTTGTTGCTCAAATGCCTATTAAGGCAAATATAATTACAGGAACAAAACAAGTTAACTTTGCTCCCCCTGAATTTATTTTATCAACAAACAACCGACATTATATACTTATTAAACAAGCTAATAAACAAATTAAAACAGAAATAAATATAATTAAAAATCATAGCAACAATATTGAATTTACAATAATAGACAATTCGTATTCTTATCCGATTACTATATTTTCGCAGAAATAAAAAATTATCAACTTTAGAATACTAATTTAAACAAAATATCGTTTTTTTGTTGATACTAAAAATATACATACCTTTGTAGCAAATAAATAAAATTTTTGAAAAATGAAAATGGAAGATAAAGATAAAAATCAAGAAAATCAGGAAAATACTCAGAAGCAAAGTCCGGATTTATCGAATAAGAAAAAAAACAAATCTCGTAGTGGATTGTATTTTATTCTTTTTTTACTATTAGCAATTTTATCTGTTGTTACTTGGTTATATGTTGACCAGAAACAAGCAAACATCGAAATTGAAACTCAATTAACAATTGAAAAAGATTCTTTAAAATCGCATTTATTATCGTTGCGTAACGAATATGATTCTTTACTATCGGATAACGATTCGATGAACATACAACTTAATACAGAAAAAGAAAAAATCGACAAGCTTCTTTCACAATTAAAGTATGTTAAATCAACTAATTATGCAAAAATTAAAGAATTAAAAAACGAATTAGGCACTTTACGAAAAGTAGCAAAAAGTTATATACGTCAAATAGATTCGTTAAATACGCGTAACCAAGAATTAGTTGCCGAAAATATTAAAGTAAAAGACGAAATAAAAATTGCAAAATCGACTAATATCGATTTAACAGAAAAAAACAAAGATCTTTCGGGTAAAGTAGAATTAGCCGAACAACTACAAACAGAAAACTTAAAAGCTTTTGCCATTAATAAAAGAGGTAAAGAAAAATCGAAAATAAATAAAATCGAAAAAATTAAAGTTTGTTTTACAATAAAAGCAAATGTATTGGCTAAACCGGGCGACCGAGATGTATTTATTCGAATAGCCGGACCGGATGATTTTATTCTTGCTAAATCGGAAGATGATTTATTTGAATATCAAGGACAAAAAATAATATATTCTGCTATGCGAACAATAGAATACAACAATCAGAATGTTGATGCCTGTATTTTTTGGCAAAATAAAGGAGACTTACTTCCCGGAAACTATGATGTATATATATTTGCTGATGGCAACCAGATTGGAACAACCAATTTTACTCTTGAAAAACCCGGATTATTCTAAAACAATCGCATTATACTTATATAAAAGCCTGAAATATCAGGCTTTTTTTTATTCTAAAATATCTAAATATTCTAATATTTTGAATGTTCTATAATGCAAATTATTAACCCGTATCGCCTATGAAAAACAGTATAAAACTGTAAAAAAATTTATATCGAACTCAGCTTATTAGATTTTATTTTTGCTAATTTAGCCATCGAAACATAAAATTAATAAGACCTATTTTACCGACAAATATTTTTTAAATGATTGACCACTCAACAATACAAAGAATTATAGATACAGCAGAGATTGTAGATGTTGTACAAGATTTTGTAAATTTAAAAAAACGAGGGGTAAATTATATTGGTCTGTGCCCATTTCACAACGAGAAAACACCATCGTTCACAGTATCTCCGGCGAAAGGAATATTTAAATGTTTTGGCTGCGGCAAGGGAGGAAATCCTGTAAATTTTATTATGGAGCACGAGCATGTAAGCTATCCCGAAGCTCTAAAATACTTAGCAAAAAAATACAATATCGAAATTGTCGAAAAAGAACAAACGGCAGAAGAAATTCAACAACAAAACGAGCGTTCGAGCCTTCTTGTTGTAAGTAAATTTGCCAATAGTTATTTTCACGATAATTTAAAAAATTCGGAACAAGGAAGAGCTATCGGCTTAGGGTATTTTAAAGAACGCGGATTTCGCGACGAAACAATAAACAAATTCGAATTAGGTTATAGTCTCGATATTAAAGATGCTTTTACAAACTCGGCTTTAGCAAACAAATACAAGTTAAAATATCTCGAGAAAACAGGACTAACAATAGTAAATGATAATAATCGTTTCGACAGGTTTCGCGGACGTGTTATGTTTCCTATTCATAGCCTTTCGGGAAATGTTATTGGCTTTGGTGGCAGGATATTAAAAATTGGTAAAAAATCGGCTAAATATCTAAACTCGCCCGAATCGGATATATACCACAAAAGTCGAGTATTATATGGAATGTTTCAGGCAAAAAAATCGATTACACAAAATGATAAATGCTATTTAGTTGAAGGTTATACCGATGTACTATCTATGCATCAGAGTGGCATTCAGAACGTTGTAGCATCGTCGGGAACATCGCTTACAATAGACCAAATTAGATTAATAAAACGATTTACTCCTAATGTTACAATAATTTACGATGGCGACGAAGCTGGGATTAAAGCTTCTTTACGTGGAATAGATCTTGTGCTGGAACAAGACCTTAACGTAAAAGTCCTGCTCCTTCCCCAAGGCGAAGACCCCGATTCATATGCACGAAATAATAGCGTTACCGAATTTTTGGAATTTATTGAATCGAACGAAGAAGATTTTATTACTTTTAAAACACGTCTATTATCGAGAAACAGCAAAAACGACCCCGTTAAAAAAGCAAACCTTGTTAGCGATATAGTACGTTCTATAGCTATTATTCCCGATGGAATTAAACGCACAATATATATTAAAGAATGTGCATCGATTTTAAATATTGACGAAAAAATTCTCTATTCCGAAATCAATAAGATTAGAAAAAACAATGTCGAAAAAGAATATCGTAGAGAAAGATTAAAACAAAATACCGATACTAAAAATAAACTTCCAACTGTACCTGCTTTTGTAAATCAGATTTTTTCCGAAGCACAAGAAAAAGAAATTATTCGACTATTGTTACATTATGCCCCAAACGAATTATATAGTATTAACGATGATAAATATAACGAACCGAGAATAATTACTGTTGCAGAATACATTATTAACGAAATATTAAACGACGAACTAGAATTTAAAAATCTTATTTATAAACAAATATTCGAAGAATATCTGTCGGCAATAAATAAAGGAGAAATGCCGAAAAAAAAACAATTCATATATCACGAAAATCCCGAGATAAATACACTTACAGCCGACCTACTGAGTTCGTCATACACTTTAAGTAAAATATTTAAAAAAGGCGGTGCATTTATCGAAACAGAAGATATGATATTAAAAAAAGTTGTTCCTGAAACAATTATTGCATATAAAAGAAAAATTCTAGAAATGGCACAAAAAGAAATTTCAGAAAAAATTAAAGAAGCTCAATCAGAAAAATTAACTATAGAAGAAATTCAACAATTACAAAAAGAACATATAATAATTACATCGGCAATTAATACACTATCGAAAGAACGAGGATGGGTAGTTATTAAATAAAAAAAGGTTTAATAGCTATTTACACTACTAAACATTTATTAATATGAATAATAAACACACTAACTTTCTATACGCAATTTACTCTCGCAAGTACATGTTAACTTCCTTACCAATTAAAGAAAATCCTATAAAACCCTTTACATGTAAGGTATTAGTATCATTGTCGTCGAACCACATAAAGCAACTATATGTTTTCCCTGTTTTCGGATTATAAATAGTTCCTTTGTCCCATTCTCCTTTTTTAGTATTAAACTTAAAAGCTTTTAATAATTGCAAACCATGTATTTTTCTATTTTGCAATTCTTTACTCGGATTCTCATCGTCGAGCTTTATAGAGCCATCTTCTCTTAAAGGCTCGTTTAACCATTTAATATTACCATAATATTTCCCATCTTTAGTTTCTGGTAACACATATGTAAATGACTTGGCATTAAACAATAGGCAAAAACAATTAAGCCTTTATTCTTTATACAATATTGTAACGAATCAATTATAAGTTTTTTATAATTTGGGCGAGTAAATACATCTACCCAGCCAACCGTTGTTGTTATAAAGTATGCTTTATCCTTATCTCGTATCTTATATTTATCAGACATAAACAAAATAATAAATATAAATGAAAATAACAACAAGTATTTAGCACGGAATATTTGCCGTTAATAAGCACCGACAACATGTCGGCGCTAGCGGGGGACGCTATGCTTAACGGAGAATGAGAACATTAGAATTTTTAACAACAAAAACCGAAGCCTCTATATTTTACGCTATTTGTTTAATTATTAGAATATAAAAACTTGTTTATAATAAGCCATTTTTTTAATTCATTATTCCATTTGTATTCTGTAGAACTAATTATTTTATAGTTTGTATCGTATTCCGAAGTGGTTTTTAAATAATTGGTCCATGTATTTTCTCGAAAATTCCATTTCTGATGAAGATATTCGGTAAGTGTTTCTTTTTTTCCATATTTCATTAATAATTTTGTGCTGTTAATCCATTCTTTATTAACAATATTCCATGTTGCTCTGATTTCTTGTGTTTTATCTCCTCTAAAATTGTATAAGAAATTATATTTTCCTTCTGTACTCCATTTGTTCGAATGTGTATTCCATCCTTCTATAACAATTTCTGTAGGAGGTCCAAATTGATCATAGCTTAATAGATATCGTTTATAATTTTCCCACGAATTATGTGTTCCATTATATATTTTAATTATTATTTCTTTTTGTTTGCCTTCTAAATTATAATTTAAAACATATCGCATTGTGTTAATCCATTCTGTAAGAGGCTTTTGCCATTCTTGAAAAAGCAATTCGGCTCTATTACCTTCGGTATCGTAGGTAGTAGATTTTAATTTTGTATTTACCCAGTTTTTAAATGAGACATTCCATTTTTGAACTAATTCTTCGGTTTCTTTATTTCTTGAGTTATACGAATATAATGTGCGTTGAGTGTATTCCCACTTATTAGTAGCTAGGTTTCGAGTATATAAGTAAATATTTATTATTTGATTTTTCTCGTTATATCTTGTTAATTTTTGTTGATATATTTCCCATTTCTGGTTGTCTTTATTCCATCGGTAAGTATATAATGTGTCGGAATCTTTCCATGTAGTAGAATCTGTTTTCAATAAGTTCGAGAAATTAGTTGAGTCTTGACTCGAAGCAGAAAACGATAATAAAATGAGAATTACTATTATATAATTCTTTAATAATTTTAAAAATGTTCTATAATTTGAATGTTTATAATACATAAGACAAGATTTTATACAATTTGCCTAGTAATGTAATGAATTTTTATATTAAAATCAATTATTTATATTTAAATATTATGGTGTATGAAGCATAAAGGAAATTAATTATCAATAAAATTGTAATTATCTAAATTTAATGTTAAAAATGTACTAACTTTTTTTGTTTTTCCATGTTCATCTTTTCTTCTAATATAACCGTTAAATTTAAAATTTTCAGCAATATATCCATTTGTTGTTTTTAGGTATGATATGTTGGTCTCGTCAAGAGATGTAGTAGAATTAACTTTTCGAAAGTTATTAAAATATGTAATATTTTTATAAGCTATTAGTATATTGTTTTCCTTGGTAATAAAGTATATATCTTTGTTTATATATTTCATTCCTTTTATTAACGAGTCGTTAAAAGTAGCTTCTATAACGTAACATTTATTCCCATTTATTAAACTGTCTTCTGAGAATTTATATGTGTGTTCGTGGAATGTTTTTGTACTATATTTTATATAACGACTCGGGTTAGTTTTTAAAATATCGCAAGGATAATCAAATACATTAATAAATCGATTTAAACTAAATTCTTTTGTAAGTTCTATTTTATCAGTTTCAGTTTGTTCAATAATAACTACTTTTTCGACATAGTTATCATATGGAGAGTATTTATCTTTAATGTACGATGGCTCTGTTAAAGATAAAATTGCTTTAGAGCGATAGAGACATTTAGAATTTTCGTAATGTGCAACTTTAAGTGTTCTATTTGTTTGTTGTTGTTGTTTACAGTAAAATTTTGAGATATTATTAATTGCTTCTTTTAATATCTTTTTCGAAGAAATTTTTTTACCTTTTATCAATACAGCATCAATAGAATATATTTTTTTACTTAAGTATATATTTTGTTGTCGATTTTCTTCATCTAGAGGTAAGACTGTTGTTTTGTACGAGATACTGCTAATACATATATTGCAAGGTAAAATAGAATCAGGTACTTCAAGTTTAAAATTACCATTAACAGATGTGCAAGTACCTATGTTATTTTCTGTTAAGGCAATACTTGCAAAAGGAATTGCTTCTTGTGTTTTTGCATCAAGAACTTTACCTGTGAATAAAGTTTGTGCGTTTGACTCTAATGCTAATATTGTTGAAAATAAGAATATTATTATATATTTTTTATTCATGATTTAATATATAAGAATTAATTAAAGACCTCGATAATTCTGGAATTTCTTTATAAACGAAAGAAATATTAAGTTGTCCATTATTTTTTATTATATAATATGGTATTTTAATGTTGTCTAAACTAGAAATAATATTCATATTATTTTCAAGAGTAATATTTTGTATATCACGTTTTAAGGCTTTAGTTTTAATACTATCATTAAATGATGTAAGAATAGTACAATTATTATATGCTAAATTAGTATTTATATCGATTAAATAATCTATTTCTGTACTAACACATTGCATACAAAACTCTTGTGGCAATCGTAAATATATTACATCAGATTTTACATCAGATTTTAGCTTTGTTATTTCTATCTCGTTAGTATAAAAAAGCCATAATTGATTTTGCATACTAATAAACTTATTCGACATGTCTGTCTGAATTTGTTTATTGTAGTTAATAATATTTTGTAAGTTTATATTATTGTCAGATAGTTTTTTATTATTATAATATAATTTAAATCCAAGTAATAATAGTACTAGTATTAATATATAGGGTGTGAAGTTGTATATTTTTTTAAACATGAAAATTAAGATTTAATTCTAATAAACATAAGCACAAAATTTTCATTATCAGGCATTTCGTCTATTTTATATATTTCAGGAATAATAAAAAAAACTAAAAATTTTTTCCATAAAGTTATAGGTTTTGGTAATACTACATTTTTATAAACAAAATCTTTTCCGTGAAATAGTATCTTATTTTTATCATCTAACATAAAAGATCTAAGTTCGTTATTTTTTTAAATAGTTGAATAAAAGTAAATTTTCGCTTGCGTATATTTCTGTTGTTAAAGCTAGATACATTTGCTGTAAATATTTATTTTTTAATTCGAATCCTGGAATTTCTCTAAACTTATTTCCTACTGAATTTTTCCCGTAATTAATTCTAATACTTGGTATTAGTTTGTTGTTCTCAATTTCAAAAACGGTGTCGCTTGCCGGTCTTAAAAAATATGTTTTATTACTATCTTGGGCGAATACTTTTGGAATCTCAATTTCGTATAACTCATTATATGTGTATAATCCAAATTCTTTTATTCCCGTTTTGATATTAAAGAGAATAAATTCATTATCTCCTTCTTCATCGGCATATGTAGCTACATAATTATTGTCTTTAAAAATTAATTGCAACATATAAAAAGGTATAGAAATGCTATTAACAAATAATCCGTTTTCAGTATTATACTCAAGTAAGCTTTTCTTGTTTCTATCGTAAATAAACAATGATTTATTATCTGTGTTTAGTGCTATATCGAAAGCTGATATATATTCATTAGGGCCTTTACCTACCGAACCATAAGTGTTTTTTAGTAAACCGGAGAAGTCTATGCTAAAAACAGGTTTATTTGAGAATATGGATTGTTCTTCGATAATAATACTATTTTTGGTAAACAGTATTTTGTTAATTCCTGTTATCATTGGAACATTCTTAGCTACGGATAAATAAAAAATACTATCCATATAGTTATCTAAGTCTATGCTATTATTATAGTTTTCTTCTTCTATTTTAATTGTTGTTATTTGTGAATTATTATTAGTTGAACAAGCAATAAAAAATATTAGAATAATTAAAAATAAAATTTTGTAATTCATAATTTTATTTATGTTTATTTTGTACCTAAATAAATATACTAGTTCTTATTATATTTATAATCAATTGGTGTTTTTTTATTAATTGTCTTCAAAAAATTGTTTAGTTAAAACAAATATAAAAATATCAAATTCTTAATATGTTTAAATATATATTGTTTCAAAAATTATTTTTTTTAATCTTGAATAAAAAACAATATCATCTCTTTTTTTAGAGATGATATTGTTTGGGTTCTTAGTTATATAATTGAATAACACAAATACCTTTTTTCTGTTTGCAGTTATTAACACCTCCAAAGAGACATCTGTTTCTAAAGCCTGGATACTCTTTACTAATAATTTTTGTTTGTGTATGTGTTGTAAGTTTAACATTATTATTAAATACTTGAGTTGTAGCCTTAGCCTTAGCATTGTTTTTAAATACCAAAATGCTCAATACTATCACTGGTACGATAGCTATTAGTTTTAATTTATTTTTTATAATAATTAAAAATTTTAAGTTAGTAAATTAGGGGAATTCACCATGTTTTCGAAATTTCTAAAACAAAATTACAAATATTATTTGTTATTACCCCCCGTTATATGTTTTATAACAGTAAATATCGAGAATGTTCTATTTAAAGTTATAAACCTATAGATTTTAGAAATGCCTTTTCGTTAGGTTCTCTTCCAAGAAATTCTTTTACAATATTTATTTCGTCGGTAGTTGAGCCTTTCTCGAGAACAATATTTCTAAATCGCAAACCAATTTCTTGATTCATAATACCATTTTCTTCAAATACAGAAAACATATCTTCAGAAAAAACTTTAGCCCATAAATATCCGTAATATCCTGCTGCATAACCGTTAAGGTGTCCGAAACCTGCTTCGAAATGAGTATCTTCTATAAATTTATATAGAGTAATATCGTTTTGTAGTTCACGTACAACATCTGTTGTTGTCTTTTCTCCTGTGGCATTATACTTATCGTGATATGTCATATCGAGACATCCATAAAATATCTGTTGAAGATATGTTATTCCTGAGCCGACATTTCTAGCGTCTAACATTTTTTTATATAATTCTTTAGGAAGAATTTCGTTGGTTTTATAATGTTTGGCAAATAGCGATAATGCTTCGTAGTTCCACGCCCAGTTTTCGAAAATCTGAGATGGCATTTCAACAAAATCGCGGGTAACACTTGTTCCCGATTGCGACGATAATTCTGCTTTTGTTAAAAGTGCGTGCATTAAATGACCAAATTCGTGAAAGAATGTTTCAACATCTTCGTGAGTTAATAATGCTGGAATTTCTTTGCTTGCTTTTGGGAAATTACAAACTAAACCGGCTGTAGGTTTTTGGTAATCTATATTTGTTTGCTTTCCCGAAATTATTCCAAAACATGCAGCATGATTAAATTTATCGTCTCTAGGAAATAAATCGAGATAAAAACGAGCAATTAATTTGTTGTTTTCTAATACTTCGAAAAAACGAACATCATCGTGCCACACCGAAGGGTTTTTTACTTCTGAGAATTCAATATTGTAAAGATGTTGTGTAATTTTAAATAAGCCTTTTATAACATTATTAAGCTCGAAATATTCTTTTAATTCTTGGTTGTCGAGCCTATATTTTTCTTTTTTCAGAATATTAGTGTAATATGCAGCTTCCCACGAATTTATTATATCAAGCGATTTGTTATTTTCATATTTCTGTTTTGTTTCGAGAAGTTCTTTATAATCTTTTTCAGCTTTTATTTTTACTTTCTTTTTCAACTTATTTTCGAATTTCCAGACATTTGCGGGGGTTTTTGCCATTCTGTTTTCTGTTTGGTATTCGGCAAATGTTTTGTACCCAAGAATATCGGCAAATTTCTCTCGCTCAATTAGTATTTGTTTCAGGATATCGAGATTCTTGTCAGCTGCTAAATTTCTGAATTTCTTTAATAAGTGCTTTCGTGCTTCGTCCGATTTACTATATCGCATAAAAGGAATATACGATGGATACGAAAGGTCTATTTTATATTTATTATCTTTTGTTTTATGTGCCGATTTATAATCTTCGGGCAAACCATCAATTTCTTTCTCGGTAATAATTAACGAATCTTTATACGAACTGATATTTGAATCGAATTGAATGCCCAGTTCCGATAATTTGTTTTGTATTTCTTTTACAACTTCTCGTTTTTCTTTCGATAAAGCAAAACCGTTTCTTTCGAATTCTTCAATAGTTTCTTTTAAAAATTTCTTCGATGGTAAATCTATATATTTCGAATTTTCTGTCTTAGAATAGTTTCTTATCGAGTTATATAAATCATCGCATAGCGAGATTTTATTGAAAAATTTACTTAATTCTGCAATGCTTTCATTACTTTGCTTACGTATATCATCCGAAGGATGTACATGTGCTAATAAATAAATTATTGAGTGAACTTGCGATGCTCGATTTATAATATCATCGTATGCCAATAAAGTATTTTCGAAATTCCTATTATTATCGTTTACCGAATATATTTCTTCGAGTTTTGTATTCGAAATTTCTATAATTTCAGATGTTGCATCTTTTATATTACTAACTGTTATTTTTGCAAAATTTATTGGCTTGTTAAATTCGTTAAATATTGGGTTTTTCATTTTTCGTAGTTTTTAAAACTTCATTATTCGAGTATTAGCGCACAAATTTACGGTATAATAAAAAAGATTGATTCATTTTCGGATAATTAATTACTAAAATATGTATTTTGTAAATATTGAACTAATATCGAAATATATTAAAGCTTGATGTATATAATTTTTGCTTCGATAATAAAATGCATAAATTTGTAGATAGCTATAAAAACGAAATTAGATGAATATTTTTTTTCCGAAATTTAAACAAGAGATAATCCTTCGACGAATGGATTTTTATTCCGACCAACATGGAATAATGAATAGATATTTGCGAGAAAAATTGGCATGGGATATTCATCTTAACAATACAAAGAAGTTTATTATAAACTCGTGTAAAAATCAGAGTGGGGGGAATTTAGTAGTGTTGGGTAGTGGTTGGTTGTTAGATTTGCCAATAGATGAATTGTGCAATAAGTTCGATAATATTTATTTGGTCGATATTATTCATCCAAATCAGATAAAGAATAAATTTAAAACAAATTCGAAAATCCATTTTGTTAATGCCGATATTACAGGTGGATTAATTAATAAAGCCTACGAAATTGTTAGGTTCGATAAAAAACACAAAGAAAAGAGCTTATTAACGGCTTTCGATTTATGTAAATACGAGTTTGATGTTAAACCCGATTTTGTTATTTCGTTAAATATCTTAAATCAGTTAAATATTTTAATAGTAGATTATTTAAAAAGACAAAAGATATATTCAGATAAGGAACTCTTTATGCTTGCACAAAGTATTCAGAACAATCATCTAGATATTTTGCCCAAAGGTAAATCGTGTGTAATATTCGATTACGAAGAAGAATTATACAACGAAGATAATGAAATGATAGGTGTTAAACCTTTGGTGTTTGTCGATTTTCAACAAGGCGAAACTGAAAAATGGCAATGGAAATTCGATTCAAAAATGACGTATAATATCGACACAAAAACATTTTTAAATGTTGTGGCAATAAATTTATAGTATCAGAAAATTATGAGCAAGGTACAACCAAATATGATAATTAGTGACCTCGACGGTACATTATTAAGCAATGAGAATAGTTTTCATAAAAGAGATATGAAAACACTATATTCTTTAGGTAAAAATAATATTATACGTGTTATTGCTACTGGTAGAAATTTGTTTTCTGCAAAAAAAGTGTTGAATGATGATTTCCCGATTGATTATTTAATTTTTTCATCGGGTGCCGGTGTTTATAATTGGCAAACAAAGAAATTAATTCATTCAAATTATCTCGAAAATAAAGATGTTAAGGATATTTCAAAAATACTGATAAATAACGATGTTGATTTTATGATTCACGAGATGATACCTGAAAATCACAAATTTGTATATCATAAAGCACACGAAAATAATATCGATTTTAATAATAGATGTAAATTATATAAAGATTTTGCTGTTCATCTTGATGTTTCTACCGAGTTGTACAAAAATGCATGTCAGATAATTGCAATATTTCCCAACAAAGTGCATTTGTTCGAGAACATGAAAAGAAAATTTTCCGATATTAAAGTTATTAGAGCAACATCTCCATTAGATGGAGAATCTATCTGGATGGAGATTTTTCCAATTCACGTATCAAAAGGTCATGGTGTTGAGTGGTTGTGTAATTATTTGGGTATAGATAAGAATTCTACTTTAGGTGTCGGGAACGATTATAACGATCTCGATTTGTTAGAATTTACCCGATATAGCTATATGGTAGAAAATTCTCCCGACGAACTTAAAAACAAATTCGAGACATGTGCCGATAACCAAAACTGTGGTTTTTCCGATGCTGTTAGTAAGCATTTTGAATTTGTAAATAAGTAATAATCTAAGTTCGATGTAAGCTTTGTCCACACTTACATAGAATTCAGGTTAGTATCCAAAACTTGATGTGTTTATTTATTTTATTTATCTGTAAAATAATAATTTTGCATTATATTTTTTTATTAAGCGTATGCCAAATATAATATCCTTAAAATATGATAGTTTAACTGTATTTAATGTAAAGATGGATAATATTAATAGAATTTTTCCACTCCGGGATAGGCTAATTTTTCTTTTGCTATTTCTTGCGAAAAGATAAAATATTTTATTTCTGCTTGGGCACAGATATTTTTCTCGGCATCGAGAATTTCGGTATGTATTATAGCAAATCGTTTGTTTTGTTCTGTAAGTTTTGCTCTAATTCGTATTTTCCCTTTGTTAACAAAAACGGTCTTTTTTAATTTTATATTTAACTCGGTTGTAACTCCTGCTGTGCCGCATTTAATATAAACTACCCAACAGGCAATTTCGTCCATTAATGTGCTTTGAATGCCACCGTGTAAAATGTTATTATATCCTTGAAGATGTTCTTGTGGCAACCAATCAGAAATTATATACTCTTCATCTTCGTAAAATTCCATTTGCATGCCTTGTTTATTTTTTGGCGAGCATCCAAAACATTTATATCCTTCTAAGTCGGAATATGGATTGTTTAATTTCTTCATAATTGTAAAGTAGTTATTTTAATAAATTTCTAACTTTCAATTGCAAATGTTTTATCAAGATTTACAAGCTCAAAAATTTCTCTAGCTTCTTCTGTTACATTTATTAGCTTAATAGAAGAATTGTAGTATTTTGTTGTTTTATGTAAATTTAGTAAAGTATCGATTCCTGCACTGTCTATAAAAATTATTTGTGCCATATCTAATACAATTATAGAATTAGGAATGGTGGATAAGTGAATTAATTCCTCGTTAATAATTTTCGTAAGTTGAAAATTAAATTTTTTTATATTTCTAAACGAAACAATAAATTGGTTATCTACTTTATTAATACTTAACATATAAATTAAAATAAAGATATTAAAACAAAAGTATTATTGAATATTGTTTTTTTTATATAAAATGTGTGATACTTATTAACAAAAAAAACGAAAGTTATTCACAATCAGGATTTTTGTTATTGAATTTGTTCTTATATTTATTTGTGTTTTTTTTTACGAGTTTTAGATTTAATTCTTCAAGTTGATTGTTATCTATGCTTGAAGGAGAATTAATCATAATATCTCTTCCCGAATTGTTTTTTGGGAATGCAATATAATCGCGAATAGATTCTGAACCACCAAATACCGAGCACCACCTATCGAATCCAAAGGCAATTCCTCCGTGAGGTGGAGCTCCAAATTTAAATGCATCTAATAAGAAGCCAAATTTCTCTATAGCTTCTTCTTTACCTATTCCAAGAGCCGAGAACATTTTTTCTTGCATTTCTCTTTGATGAATTCTTATTGATCCACCGCCAATTTCAACTCCGTTAATAATAAAATCGTAGGCATTGGCTCTCATTTTTCCTGGGTCTTTTTCGAATAATTCAATATCTTCTACTTTAGGTGAAGTAAATGGGTGATGCATTGCAGTGTATCTTTTTGCTTCTTCGTCCCATTCAAGCAACGGAAAGTCAACTACCCAAGCAGCAGAGAATTTATCTTTATCGCGTAAGTTTAATTGGTTTCCCATTTCAAGGCGTAAAACTCCTAAAGCATTAATTGTTTTATTTTTATTTCCGGCTAAGAGTAAAAGTAAATCTCCCGGTTTTGCATTTAAAGCATTCATCCATTCTTTAAAATCGTCTGCTCCAAAAAATTTATCAACCGATGATTTAAAACTGCCGTCTTCGTTACATTTTACGTAAACTAAGCCTTTGGCTCCAACTTGAGGTTGTTGAACAAATTTAGTAAGAGCATCTAATTTTTTTCGAGAATAGTCAGCCGAATTGCCGGCACATATCCCGCCAATATACTCAACACTATCAAATACTTTAAAATCTTTTCCTTGAGCTAATTTTGTTAATTCTGCTATTTTTATTCCGAATCGTAGGTCTGGTTTGTCGCTGCCATAGTATTTCATAGCATCTTGATACGAAATACGAGGGAAACTTTCTGTAAATTCGATTCCTTTAATTTCTTTAAAAAGATATTTTGCTAAACCTTCAAAAGTGTTAATAACATCTTCTTGTTCAACAAAAGTCATCTCGCAGTCTATCTGAGTAAATTCAGGTTGTCTGTCGGCTCTAAGGTCTTCATCGCGGAAGCATTTTACAATCTGAAAATATCTGTCGAAGCCCGATATCATAAGTAATTGTTTAAATGTTTGTGGCGATTGTGGTAAAGCATAAAACTCCCCGGCATTCATTCTCGATGGAACAATAAAATCACGAGCTCCTTCAGGTGTTGATTTAATAAGGTAAGGTGTTTCTATTTCCATAAAACTCTCTCTGTCGAGATATTTTCGTATTTCTTGCCCCATACGATGACGAAGCATTAAATTTTCTTTAATAGGATTTCGTCTAAGGTCGAGATATCTGTATTTCATGCGTAATTCAACACCTCCATCGGTTTCGTCTTCAATAGTGAAAGGAGGAATCTCCGATTTATTTAAAATATCGAGTTCCGATACAATAATTTCAATATCACCGGTTGACATATTAGGGTTTTTACTGCTTCGTTCAATTACTTTTCCTGAGATGCTAATAACATATTCTCTTCCTAGATTGCTTATTTTTTCTTTTAATGTGTCAGAAGTCTTCTCGTCAAAAACAAGTTGAGTTATTCCATATCTGTCTCTAAGGGTAATAAAGGTCATGCCTCCAAGGTTTCGTTTTGCTTGTACCCAACCGCTTAGTTTTACAGTTTTGTTAATATGTTCTAATCTTAATTCTCCGCAAGTGTGTGTCCTATACATGCTTTTGTATTTTATGTAAATTTACTTTTGTATTTAATCTGCGAAAATATAAAGATTTTTTTAATTATTCTTTTTATTGATGTTAACTTTGACAGATAATTAATTTATAACTAGTTTTTTTAATGAAAATTTTCTCTGACGAATATTTTATGAAAGAGGCTTTTAAAGAAGCCGAAAAGGCACATGAAAGAGGCGAGATCCCTGTTGGTGCTGTAATTGTTTGTAAAGATAGAATTATTGCACGTACTCATAATTTAACCGAAACATTAAACGATGTTACTGCTCATGCCGAGATGCAGGCAATTACTGCTGCAGCAAATAGTTTGGGTGGTAAATATTTACATAATTGTATTTTATATGTTACTTTAGAGCCTTGTGTTATGTGTGCCGGAGCTTTGTATTGGTCTCAGATATCAAAAATTGTGTATGGTGCCTCCGATAAAAAAAGAGGATATTCTTTAAATAAAGATAATATACTTCATCCTAAAACAGAAATTGTTAATGGGATTATGGCTGATGAATGCGGAAAGATTATTTCCGATTTCTTTAAAAGTAAAAGATAAAAATTAAATATTTAATAAAATGAACGAACGTTCTAGATATTTGTATAAAGCATCGTGGTTTGGAATAATTGGAAATTTTGTTCTTGCTGTATTTAAAATTTCTGTTGGTGTTATTTCCGGCAGTATGGCTGTTCTTGCCGATGGAATCGATAGCACAACCGATGTTTTGTCTTTTGTTATTAGCCTTGTTGCAGCTAAGTTTGTTAATAAACCTCCTAATATAAAATACCCTTACGGATATAATAGAGCAGAAACTATTGCTGCAAAATCGGTAAGTTTTATTATTTTCTTTGCAGGAGCTCAATTGTTTTATTCTACTATTCTTAGAATAATAAATAATGCCGAATTAAGTATCCCATCGATGTTGGCTATTTATGTTACAATATTTTCAATTTTTGGAAAAGCTTTTTTGGCATTTTATCAGTTTAAAATAGGGAAAAAAGTCGATAGTAAGATGCTAATAGCAAATGGTAAAAATATGTATAGCGATATTCTTTTATCATGCTCTGTTCTTGTAGGATTAGTGTTTGTTAAGATATTTCAACTTCCTGTAATCGATATAGTAATTGCTTTAGGTATTAGTTTTATGATAATGAAAACTGCCTTTGATATTTTTATGCAAACAAATAAAGAGTTAATGGACGGAGTGGAGGATACAACAATTTATTGTAAATTATTCGATGCTGTTGAATCGGTCGAAGGAGCTCATAATCCTCATAGAGTACGATTAAGAAAACATGCAAATATGTTTGTTATTTCTCTCGATATTGAGGTTGATGAGAATATTACAATTGCCGAGGGACATAAAATATCAAAAGCAGTTGAAGAAAAAATAAAGAATAATATTGGTAATATTTATGATATTATGATTCATACCGAACCTTTGGGTAATGTTGAAGATGAGCAATTTGGTCTGTCAAGGAAAATAGTTCGTATGGATGATGAAAAGAATAAAAATAAATAATTATGATTGATTATACTAAACCGGAAGGTTCGTACATAAGTTTTATGAGTAATAAAGTAAAAACTTTTGGTGGAATAAATTTTGCTCAAGGAATTCCGGGGTTTCAGCCCCCGATAGAATTAATAAGTAAATTAAAAGAAAATGCTGACAAAAATCTTCATCAGTATGCTCCCGGAAATGGAAATAAAGAACTTCTCGATTTATTATTGAAAAAATATAATAAACAATATCAATTTTCTTTAGACAATTTTTTAATTCTTCAAGGTGCTACAGAAGCTCTTACTTTACTTTTTATTTATTTTAACAAGATAATAAAAACCCCATTTTCAACTTTGGCATTCGACCCTGTTTACGAGAGTTATAATCATTTGCCTAAGATATTTGGTTCGAAATTTATTCCATTTTCGTTTAACGAAGACGCAAAGGTCGATTACGAAAAATTAGAGCAAACATGTATTTCGAATAATGTAAAAGTAATATTTTTAAGTTCGCCGGGGAATCCCTATGGTAAAATATGGACAAGACAGGAGATTAACAATTTAATCGAGATAAGTATAAAACATAAGATTTTTATTGTTCTCGATGCTGTATATCGAGAGTTGTATTTCGAAGAAGAGCCATATATCCCTTTAGATAAGTTTAACGAATATTTATTTTATACAAATAGTTTTTCGAAAATACTTTCTATTACAGGATGGAGAATAGGGTATTTAGTAGCTCATAAAAAACATATGGATGCAATAAAATCTATTCACGATTATACAGGTTTATGTGCAGCAACTGTGTTGCAGCAATCTATTGTTGATTATTTAAAAGAGTCGGATTTTGGGAAACAGTATATTTCTAAATTGCGCAAACAATTGGCATACTCGTATAAAAAAATTTCGAATGAGTTGATAAAAATAGGATTTGTAATTCCAGAAACTAAAGGAGGATATTTTGTTTGGGCAAAGTTACCCGATAAATTTTCCGATGGTTTTAAATTTGCAATCGATCTATACGAAGATCAGAAACTAGCAGTTATTCCTGGTGAGCATTTTTCTGATAAATGCTCAAATTTTATCAGAATAAATATTGCACGTCCCGATGATGAAATAAATCAAGGGATTAGCAAATTGAAAGCTTTTTGTAAGTAAAATAGAAATTTGTAAATTACTTAGAAATATTAAATCCTACAGAAACAAAATCTTTCCAAAAATTAGGATACGATTTTGTAACTACCATAGGTTGGTTAATAATTACATTATCATGAATAATAGCCAATGGGGCAAAGGCCATAGCCATTCTATGGTCGGCATAGGTGCTGTAAAAGATTTCTTTTTGGTTTATTCTAATTTTTCTGCCGTCCCAAGAAATACTATTTTTCTCGTTATCGTCAATAGAACTTCCTAATTTTAAAAGTTCAATTTTTAAAGCGTTAACTCTGTTTGTTTCTTTAATATTTAGATTGTCTAAGCCTGAGAATTCAAAAGGAATAGATAATCCAACTAATGTTACAGCTAAAGTTTGAACTAAATCGGGATTCGATATAAAATCAAATTTAAAACTAGTTATATGTTTATTGTTTTTGCTTAGTTTTATTCCATCAGATAGATATTCAGTAGATACTCCAATATTATGAAAAATTTTTGGCAAAACAGCATCTCCTTGAATGCTATTTTTATGCAAGCCTATTAGTTTTATGTCGGTTTCTTCTGCAAATGCTGCCATTTCGAACCAACATGCTGCCGAACTCCAATCAGCCTCAATAGTGTAATCTTTAGCTTTATATTTTCCTTTTTCAATCTTAATTATGTTCTTGTCCCATGATACATTTATTCCAAATTCAATCATTAATCTTTGAGTCATAACAATATAATCTCTCGAAAGAATTTTGCCAATTAAATTAATTGTTAAGTCTGTTTCTAATGTAGGGGCAATAAGCATAATAGCACTAATAAATTGACTGCTAACATCAGCTCTTATCGATATTTCGTTACCTTTTAGTTTTTGTCCTTTAATTTTTATTGGGGGATAACCACCTTTTTTAAGATATTCGATATTGGCACCTAGTTCCTTTAAAGCTTCTACTAATTCCTTTATTGGTCTTTCTTGCATTCTTTGAGTTCCGGTAAGTGTATATTCTCCGGTTTGAGAAGCTAAATATGCGGTTAGAAAACGCATTGGGGTTCCTGCATTTTCTATATTTATTTCAAATTCTTTGAGATTATCTAAAGCAGTTGATAATAGAGTAGTGTCGTCGCAATCTGAAAGATTATTAATTTTAAAGTCATGATTACATAAGGCTCTAATTAGTAACAATCTATTGCTAATACTTTTCGATGATGGTAAGTTAATTTCCCCTTTTAATATTTTGTTTTTCTGTATGTAGTATTTCATAATAATATCTATAAAAAAAGTATAAAAATTTAATAGCTTTTTTAAAGCTATAAGTTAATATATTTGTTTAATATTTCAAAACAATTAGTTTTTTGTAATTCTTGATTTATTATTGGTTTTCCAAAATCTTGTAATAATGTAATATTAATTTTTTTATTAAATTTTTTTTTGTCGTGACTTATATAAAAATATATTTTTTCGAAATCATCTTCAGTAATATTAAGTTTTTTATAAAGCGATAATAAGTACGAGATTATTTTATTTACTTTTACTTTATCTATATTGAATATAAGACTAGAAAAAATTAATTCGCATATTATTCCATGAGCAATTGCTTCGCCATGAAGTAAGAAGTTGTTTTTTGTAATAAAATAACTTTCAAAAGCGTGTCCAAATGTGTGACCGAAATTTAGAGCTTTTCTCATCGAATGTTCTTCGGGATCAATATCAACGAAATGTTTTTTAATATTTATAGAACGATCAATTACGAAGTTAAATTGCTTGTAATTAATATTTTGTACTCTAATATCCGTTAAAGAAATGAAATTTTCGTAACTGTATATTAATGAGTGCTTTATCATTTCTGCCCAACCCGATAGAATATTACGTTTGTCAAGAGTTTTTAAAAATATACTATCGATTAATACCTGCTTTGCCGGTCGGAACAATCCTATTTCATTTTTTAGTCCCATAAAATTAATTCCGGTTTTTCCTCCAATAGAAGCATCAACTTGAGCGAGTAAAGTTGTAGGTATATTTATAAAATCAATTCCTCTTTTAAATGTTGATGCAGCAAAACCTCCTAAATCGCAAATCATTCCACCTCCAAGATTTATTATAAGAGAAGAACGATCGGCATTGTTAGTGCTTAGATATTCCCAAATTTGCTGAACTGAGCTAATATTTTTATTCTTGTCTCCGGCAGAAACAGTAATTATATCAATAGAATATAATAGCTTTATATCTTTTATAAGAGGTAAACAATAATCTTTAGTGTTAGTATCAACAAGAATAAATATATTTGAATACGTATTCGATTGTAAGTACTGTTTTAGTATTTTATTTATATCGTCTGATATTATTATTGTATTATTTTTGTCTTTAATTATGCTCATTAATCATAATATTTTTTAATCGATTAGCTTTATTACACAAACTTAATGATAATATCAATTCATAGACATAGTTTGTAGAAAGAATTTTAAAATAAAAGCATATAATTAGAATAAATCTATGTATTTGTGTTACCACTTGAGTAGCAATTATGTAAACATAATAATTGTGAGAATAAATACTATTTATTAATATGAGAAAGATAGGTTTAAATAAAGAAAGTTACGTACCTTTGATATCCCAAAAATAATAATAATGAAGTTCGACAATAAACAGAATCTATTTAAATTTAATGTAAGAAGATATCTTATACCAATTATTTTCTTCCCATTGATGATAGTTGTTTTTTTAACAAATTTTTTCGATGATTATGTTAAATTTATCTCAAAAGAAAAATTTATTATTCTAGCTTCTATTGTTTATATATTGTATGTTATATATATAAATTTTGTTAATTACTGTTATATAGAATATAGCGATGATAATAGTAAAATAATTTTGCGATATGTATCTGTTAGGCTGTTTTCAGATGAAAGAAATTCTATAGAATTCGAAAAGAGAAATTTTGTGAAGTATAAGATTGATGCATCTTTTTTTAATTTGAAAAAGGAATTGGTACTTTTTATTAAAACCCCAAATGGGATTGCTAAATATCCTTCCATATCTCTTACAGGACTGACCAAAAATCAAAAAACATTATTGTTAACTTCTTTAGATAAATATATATAGATAGTAATTATGTTATATAGTAAGAATGTTAAAATAAAAAACTTTTTATGCGTAAAATAATATGTAAACAAGCTATTTATAAACTATTCTGTAAAAGATGTTGTGTATCATATTAGTTTGCGATTTTTGTATTATATAATTTGAATTTTTAAATATACATTTGCGAATAATTTAGAACAATAAATACAATTTAATTTTTTTTGATATGAACGTAGATAAGTTAATGAACATGCTTGAGCAGAAACATCCGGGTGAGGTGGAGTATCTACAAGCAACAAGAGAAGTATTAGAATCTATTGAGGAAGTATATAATGAAAATCCTCAATTTGAAGCTGCAAGCATTATTGAGAGATTAGTTGAACCTGATAGAATCTTGACATTTAGAGTGTCTTGGGTAGGTGATGATGGAAAAGTAAATGTTAATTTAGGTTATAGAGTTCAGTTCAATAATGCTATTGGACCATACAAAGGTGGTATACGTTTACACCCTAGTGTAAATTTAAGTATTCTTAAATTCTTAGGTTTCGAACAAATCTTTAAAAATTCACTTACTACACTTCCTATGGGTGGTGGTAAAGGTGGTTCTGATTTTAATCCAAAAGGAAAATCAGACGCTGAAATAATGCGTTTTTGCCAAGCATTTATGTTAGAGTTATGGAAACTTATTGGTCCTGAAACTGATGTCCCTGCTGGTGATATCGGAACAGGTGGTCGCGAAATAGGCTTCTTATACGGAATGTACAAGAAATTAGCTAGAGAAAATACAGGAGTATTAACCGGAAAAGGTTTAAACTGGGGTGGTAGTTTAGTTCGTCCTGAAGCAACTGGTTTTGGTGGTGTATATTTCACTCGCGAAATGTTAGCAACTAAGAATGATACTTTCGAAGGAAAAATTGTTACTCTTTCTGGTTTTGGTAATGTAACTTGGGGTGCAGCTCTTAAAGCTGTTGAATTAGGAGCAAAAATTGTTACTGTTTCTGGTCCTGATGGTTATATTTATGACGAAGCAGGTATTTCTGGTGAAAAAATCGATTATTTATTAGAATTAAGAGCATCTAACAATGATGTTGTAGCTCCTTATGCTGATAAATTTAAAGGAGCTAAATTTTTCCCAGGTGAAAAACCATGGGGTGTTAAATGTGATATAGCTATGCCATGTGCAATTCAAAACGAATTGAATGGTGATGATGCAAAAAAATTAATAGAGAATGGTGTTAAAGTTGTTGCTGAAGTTTCAAACATGGGTTGTACTCCTGAAGCAGTTGAAGCTTTCCATTCAAGTAAAACTCCTTTTGGTCCTGGTAAAGCAGTTAATGCCGGTGGTGTAGCTGTTTCTGGTCTTGAAATGTCTCAAAACTCAATGAAATTGAATTGGGCAGCAGAAGAAGTTGACGAAAAATTAAATGGTATAATGTGTAGCATTCACGAAACATGTGTTAAATATGGTAAAGATGCTGAAGGACACGTTGACTATGTTAAAGGTGCTAATATCGGAGGTTTCCTTAAGGTTGCTAACGCTATGTTAGACCAAGGAGTAATTTAATTTACTCTAAAATTTTAGTTTGTAATTTAAGGTTTGAAAAGACTGCTCGTTTGGGCAGTCTTTTCTTGTTTATTATAATATTGTGTGATTTTTACATTTTTGAATTATAGTAAAATAAAATAAAAAAATATTAGATTTGTTGTAAGAACAAAATAATGATATTGATAAAATGGAAAACAAATCTTTATTAAATAAAATAGCGTTAAGCCTTATTCCTAAGGTGGGACCGGTTATTGCCAGAAATCTTGTTTCTTATATTGGTAGTGTTGATGGAATATTTAAAGAAACAGCAGGTCGATTACAAAAAATCCCCAATATAGGTACTCAACTTGTTAGCAATATTACTAATAACAAAAAATATTTCGAGAAAGCTGAAAAAGAAATAGAATTTATTATTAAAAATAATATTAATGCGCGCTTTTATTTAGATAATGATTATCCTGTTAGATTGAAAAATTGTCCCGATGGACCTATGGTCTTATATACTAAGGGAAATGTCGATTTTAATAATACTAAAGTAATTAGTATTGTTGGGACTCGTAATGCAACAGAAATAGGAATCGAAAATTGTAAAAACTTAGTAAAAAATATAAAATCTCATAAACCAATTATAGTAAGCGGTCTTGCATATGGTATCGATATTTGTGCTCATAATACTGCTTTAGAAAACGGATTAGATACTATTGCTGTTTTAGGCCATGGATTAGACAATTTATATCCTTCTATACATAAACCTGTTGCAGATAAAATTAGTAGTAACGGAGCTTTAGTGTCGGATTTTACCTCTGAAGCAAAATTTTTGAGAACAAATTTTGTTAGAAGGAATAGAATAATTGCAGGATTGTCTGATGCTACGATTGTCGTAGAATCGGCTGTAAAAGGAGGGGCACTTATAACTGCCGATATTGCAAATTCTTATAATAGAGATGTTTTTGCCTTTCCCGGGCGTGTTTCCGATAAATATTCTGTCGGATGTAATAAATTAATAAAAAGTAATAAAGCAGGATTAATCGAAAGTATTGCCGATATTGAATATATATTGGGTTGGGAACAAAACCTTCCCAAAAATAATATTCAAACAAAATTATTTGTTGAATTTTCTGAAGATGAAAAAATAATCCTGTCTGCTTTAAAAGATAGTAATCCTGTTACAATCGATATAATCTGTTTAAAAGTAAATATGCCAAGTAGTAAAGTATCTCCAGTTCTGCTAAGTCTTGAATTTCAGGGTGTTGTTGCTTCGTTGCCGGGGAAAGCATATAAAATAAATTCTACTTATATTTATTGACAAAACTTATGTCTGTTGTTAAACATATTACAAATATATTTAACCGAATTGCTTGAATATTCAGCAATGTTATGAACGATTGTTAAATAACTTTGCTTAAGAAATGTAAAATTGATGTATTGCTTTATTTTTTTTTATAAGTTTGTTTAGTATAACCAAAAAATTACAAACTAAAAATTAAACTAATTATGGATCAAAAAGTAGAACAATTTATGTCTCAGGTAATTGCCAAAAATCAACATGAAAACGAATTTCATCAGGCAGTTCAAGAAGTAGCCGAATCACTTATTCCTTATATTGAGGAAAATCCAAAGTATAAATATGCAAAAATCCTTGAGAGACTGACGGAGCCGGAAAGAGTAATTTTATTTAGAATTCCATGGTTAGACGATAAAGGAGAAATACAAATTAATAAAGGTTATAGAATAGAAATGAATAGCGCAATAGGTCCTTATAAAGGAGGAATGCGTTTTCACCCAACAGTAAATTTAGGAATATTAAAATTTCTTGCTTTTGAGCAAGTGCTTAAGAATAGTTTAACTACATTGCCTATGGGTGGAGGAAAAGGGGGGTCAGATTTCGATCCTAAAGGAAAATCAGATAACGAAGTAATGCGTTTTTGCCAAAGTTTAATGACAGAATTATTCCGTCATATTGGCCCCGATACAGATGTTCCTGCCGGAGATATTGGAGTTGGTGGGCGAGAAATTGGCTATATGTTTGGTCAATATAAACGATTAAAAAATGAATTTACAGGCGTTTTAACCGGAAAAGGAATTTCTTTTGGTGGCAGCCTGGTGAGACCTGAAGCAACAGGATACGGAAATGTATATTTTGCCGAAGAGATGTTGAAAACTAGAAATGAAAGTTTTAAAAATAAAATAGTTTTAATTTCAGGTTCCGGTAATGTAGCCCAATATGCTACCGAAAAAGTTATTCAACTTGGAGGAAAAGTAGTAACCCTTTCCGACTCAGGAGGATATATTTATGACCCAAAAGGAATCGATACTGAAAAATTAGCTTTTGTTATGAAGCTTAAAAATATTAAGAGAGGAAGAATAAAAGAATACGCCGAGAAATTTGGGGTTGAATATTTTGAAGGCAAACGTCCTTGGTCAATAAAATGTGATGTTGCATTACCTTGTGCTACTCAGAATGAAATATCAGAAGAAGAAGCAATAACTCTGGTTGCAAACGGATGTTATTGTGTTTCTGAAGGAGCAAATATGCCATCTGAACTTGGTGCTATAAATGTGTTTCTTGATAATAAAGTTTTATATGCTCCCGGAAAAGCAGCTAATGCCGGAGGTGTTGCTGTATCAGGTCTCGAGATGACACAAAATTCAATGAGACTACCTTGGACAGCTGAAGAAGTTGACGAAAGATTACATAACATTATGATTAATATCCATAAAACTTGCGAAAAATATGGAAAAGAATCTGATGGATTTGTTAATTATGTAAAAGGAGCAAATGTTGGAGGATTTGTTAAAGTTGCAGATGCTATGCTTGCTCAAGGTGCTGTTTAATTATTAATGAGTAATATTTATTAAAGAGGAGTTTTTTAACTCCTCTTTTTTTATATTAACTATTTTAATATGTTTGCAACTTTATTTTATTAGTAAAGTTTAATAGTTAATAATTATGAAATTTATTGATACTCACACACATCTTTATCTCACACAATTTGACGATGATAGAGATATTGTTGTAAAAAGGGCTATTGATAGTAGTGTTGAGAAAATGTTTTTGCCAAATATCGATTCAAAATCAATTGACAAATTATTAGAATTATCTCATAGTTATCCGAAGAATTGTTTTCCTATGATAGGATTACATCCAACGTCTGTTGATGAAAATTATAAAGATGAGTTAAATAAATTGGAAAAATACCTTGGGAAAGAAAAATTTTATGCTATTGGAGAAATTGGAATTGATTTATATTGGGATAAAACGTTTATTAAAGAACAACAAGAAGTGTTTCGATATCAGATAAATATGGCAAAAGAAGGTAATTTGCCTATAATTATTCATGCAAGAGAGTCTTTTAACGAAATATTTGAAATTGTAGAAAAAGAAAAGAACGAAAAGTTAACCGGTATTTTTCATAGTTTTACGGGTAATAGAGAACAAGCCGAAAAAATAATTAACTGGGGTTTTAAAATTGGAATAGGAGGTATTCTTACATTTAAAAATTCTAATTTGTCTGAAACATTAAAGAATGTAGATATAAAAAATATTGTTTTAGAAACCGATTCTCCGTATTTAGCCCCAACACCTAAACGAGGGAAAAGAAACGAAAGTAGTTATCTTATATATATAGCCGAGAAAATTGCTCAAATAAAAAATATAACAATTGAAGAAGTAGCCGAAGTATGTTATGCAAATACAAAAGAGATATTTAATTTCTAAATGTTTTATATTTGTGTTTTATAACAAAAGCTTTGCGATAAGTAAATTTTATAAATAATAATAAAGTGAAAAAAGTACCATCTATTTTAATAATATATACCGGAGGAACAATTGGAATGGTTAATGATCCTGATACAGGAGTGTTAACTCCTTTTAATTTCGATCAAATTTTAAATCAAGTTCCTGAATTAAATCAATTTGGATATAATCTATCTACTCATTCTTTTACTACTTTAATCGATTCTTCAAACTTAAATATTGATGTGTGGATTGATTTAGCTAATATTATAAAAGACAATTACGAAAAATACGATGGATTTGTAATACTTCACGGTACCGATACAATGGCCTTTTCTGCCTCAGCATTAAGTTTTATTCTGGAAGATTTACAAAAACCAGTAATTTTTACGGGTTCTCAATTGCCAATTGGAACTTTACGAACAGATGGAAAAGAAAATATTATTTCTGCCATTGAAATTGCTGCGGCATCAAAAAACGACCAAGCAATGGTGCCGGAAGTTTGTATATATTTCGAAAATAAACTATTTCGTGGAAATAGAACAACAAAACACAATGCCGAATATTTTAATGCTTTTGAATCTCCGAATTATCCTTGTCTTGCCGAAGCCGGAATTAATATTAAGTATAATTATGGAGCAATTCATTATCCAACAATAAAAAAAGATTTGTCGATAAATACGAATTTAAACTCCAATATTGTTATATGTAAGATTTTTCCGGGAATGACTAAGGAAGTTTTGCATACAATATTAAATATCGACAATAATAAAGCTGTAATAATAGAAACTTATGGTGCTGGGAATGCTCCTACAAGTCGATGGTTTATCGATGAAATAGAAAGTGTTATAAAAAAAGGTAAAATAGTATTAAACATTACCCAGTGTAATGCAGGTAGCGTAGATATGAGCAAATACGAAACAGGTAATGAATTAAGTAAGACAGGAGTTATTAGTGGTTATGATATTACTACAGAAGCTGCAGTAACTAAACTTATGTGTCTTTTGGGGCAATATTCCGCGGATTCTGACATTATTAAATGTCTGGAAAAACCTCTAAAAGGAGAAATGACAAAACAGGAAGTCGAAGTAGCCCATTTGTAGTAGGTAGTTTACAAAATTATTATTTATTTTATAGGTTTGTGAGAAATTATTATTTTTTTTTATATTTTTTATATTATTTTTTGTACTTTGCGAACCGAAAAAATATTCGTTGGAGAGATGGCCGAGTGGTCGAAGGCGCACGCTTGGAAAGCGTGTATACTGTCTGAAACGGTATCGTGGGTTCGAATCCCACTTTCTCCGCTTGAAATTTTAATAAGTTGCATTTTTTTTATAATTTTATAATCATAGAAATCGTTAATAATTAAAAACAGAAATCAAATCATGAAAAAATTATTTGCATTTTTAGCAGTTTTTGGTATGCTTTCTTATGGGGCATCAATGAACTTAGTTGCTCAGGAAGACAATACTAATGAAACAGCTGCTACAGAAGAAGTCGATTCATCAGAAATGGAAACTACTGTTGATACTGCAGCTGTTACAGAAACAACAGAAGCTGAAGTTCTAGTTGAAGAAATCGAAGAAGGTACTTCAATACACAAACAGATTAAACAAAAATTTATCGAAGGTGGACCTGCTTTTATGGGTACAATTTTACTTTGTTTAATTTTTGGTTTAGCTATTGTAATCGAAAGAATTATTTACTTAAATCTTTCGACAACAAATTCTGAAAAGCTTTTAAATAGTATTGAAACTGCTCTTGATGAAAGTGGAGTTGAAGCTGCTAAAGAAATTTGTAGAAATACAAGAGGTCCTGTTGCTAGTATTTTTTATCAAGGACTAGACAGAATTGATGAAGGTGTTGAAGTTGTTGAAAAATCAGTTGTTGCATATGGCGGTGTTCAAGTTGGTTTACTTGAAAAAGGTATTACTTGGATAGCATTATTTATAGGTATTGCTCCTATGCTTGGTTTCATGGGTACCGTTATTGGTATGATTGGTGCTTTTGACTCTATTCAACAAGCTGGTGATATATCTCCTACATTAGTTGCCGGTGGTATTAAACTTGCTTTAATTACAACTGTTTCTGGATTAATAGTTGGTGTAATTCTTCAAATATTTTATAACTATATTATTTCAAAAATCGATGGTATTGTTAATGATATGGAAAATGCATCAATTTCTTTAATAGATATTTTAGTTAAACACACACAAAAAAATAAATAATTATGAATAAGCTAATTAGGATTCTTTTCATTGTCCTTATTGCTGTTTCTGCTCTTTTTGGATTAATGTTTTATTTTGGAGGAGATATCCCCGGAACTGAACAACCTGTATATACTCAACTATTTATTGTGTGGGGTTATATTTTAACAGGTTTGGCAGTGATACTTACAGTAGCATTCCCAATATTTCAGATGATACGTAATCCTAAAGACATAAAGAAGAGTTTATTAGGGATATTAGCAATTGCAGTTGTAGTTTTTGTTGCATATATGTTTGCTTCTACAGAGCCAATTCGTTTTGCAGGTAATAATGAATATAATATTTCTAATGTTTTGAAATATGTAGGAACAGGAATATATACAATGTATTTTTTAGTGGGTATTGCAATGTTATCAGTTTTCTATACTGAAATTGTCAATATGTTTAAATAATATAAAAGATTATTGGTAAGTGTAATTTTATCAAAAACTTTTAATTAAATAATTATATTTATGGCAAAAAGAATGAACGTCGAAATTGATGGTTCGTCAATGGCGGATATAGCTTTTTTATTGCTTATATTCTTCCTTGTTGCAACTACAATGGATACAGATACCGGTTTGTCCAGGAAATTGCCTCCAATGCCAGAAAATCAAGATCAAGTTGATGAGCAGAAAGAAATTAAAGAACGTAATGTTTTTGTAGTTCTTATCGATCAACAAGACCGATTAATGGTTGAAGGTAGACAAATGGATATTCGTGGATTAAGAGAAAAAGCTAAAGAATTTATCGCGAATAAAGAAGATAAAGAAAATCTACCTGAAAAAGTAGAAAGGGATATCCCATATTTTGGAAATGTAATGGTTTCGAAAGGAATTATTTCGTTACAGAATGATAATGGTACTTCTTATGGTATGTACATTAAAGTTCAAAATGAATTAGCTGCGGCTTATAACGAACTTCGAGATGAATTAGCTCTTACTAAATTTGGAAAAAAATATGATAATCTTAACGAAGAGCAAGGAAAAGCTGTTCGTAAGGTGTATCCTCAGGTTATTTCCGAAGCTGAACCAAAAAATATAGGAGGATAATTATGGCTAGTTTTAAAAGAAAAGGAAAAGGGGGAATACCTGCTGTTTCAACAGCATCTCTACCGGATATTATCTTTATGTTATTATTTTTCTTTATGGTTACTACTCACATGAGAGATACATCTGTTAATCTTAAGATTCATGTACCTGGTGCTACAGAGATTAAAAAACTAGAGAAAAAATCACTTGTTAGTTATATTTACATAGGTCAACCAAAAAATATATCAAAGTATGGTACTGAACCTAGAATACAACTAAACGATGCTTATGCTAAAGTAGAAGACATTCGCGATTATATTACTACCGAAAGAGAAAAAATGGACGAAAAGGAAAGACCTTTTATGACAACATCGCTTAAAGTAGATGAAGAAACAAGAATGGGTATAGTTACTGATGTAAAGCAAGCTCTGAGAAGAAGTAGTGCATTGAAAATAAATTATTCTACACGTAGTGTAGAAAGTGTTTATTAAAATATACTTTCTAAAAAAAATAGAGAAGCAATTTGCTTCTCTATTTTTTTTGCATAAAAACTTAATTATAAATACATTTGTATTACGATTAATTATTTTAAATAAATATTGTAGGTTTAAAAAATTGTACTAACTTTTATAACTTTAAAATAATCTTATTGTATAACGAATTAGAATAGTACTTTTTTAATAAACAAAAATAATGAAGAAGTTTTATTTTTTTATTTTTATTCTCTTTTTACAATTATTTTCCTATTCTGCATATGCTCAAAAAAGTATTTTTATAAAGGAATTTAAGTTTGAATTAGACGAGATTAGTGAGAATCAATATGAAAATGAATATTTTATAACTGTAACATTAAATAAAGGCTCTTTATATAAATTTACTGTGCTTAATCATATTGGAGATTTCCCCGGTATAGCAATTGTTCAAGTGTTAGATAATGAAAAAGTTGTTGTTACAAATACTTTTAATGATAAATATTACGAGAAATTTATATTAAAATGTAATAAGACAGGCTTTTACGATATATTAATTCACTTCGATAAAAATCAAATAGGGTCTTCTCTTATTAAATTATTTCTCGTTAAGTAAACAGATATCTAAAAATAAAAAAACGTTTCAATATTTTGTCGAAACGCTTTTTTTGTGATCCAGGGAGGACTCGAACCCCCAACCCTCAGAGCCGAAATCTGATATTCTATCCAATTGAACTACTGGACCGGTATGTGTGCAAATTTATAAAAATAAATTGCTATGTACTCCTATTCTGTGAGAAAATTTTTTAAAATAAAAACTTAAATTTTCAAATTCAAGAATCTTTGGGAAATAAGTCGTAAACTTTTTATAATTTCGCAAAATAAATAATTTTTAGTAAAGAAAATATAATATGGATTACGATTATAGACAAATAGAGCAGAAATGGCAAAAATATTGGGAGAAAAATGAAACTTTTAAAGCAGAAATTAATCACTCAAAACCAAAATATTACGTTTTAGATATGTTCCCATATCCATCAGGAGCAGGTTTGCATGTTGGTCATCCATTAGGATATATTGCTAGCGATATAGTATCGAGATATAAGCGTTTAAAAGGATATAATGTGTTGCATCCTATGGGATACGATGCATTTGGGTTGCCTGCAGAACAATACGCTATTCAAACAGGTCAACATCCTGCCATTACTACAGATATTAATATAAAAAGATATAGAGAACAATTAGATAAAATAGGCTTTTCTTTCGATTGGAATCGCGAGTTTAGAACATCAGACCCCGAATATTATAAATGGACACAAAGAGTATTTATTGAGTTGTTTGAGCATTGGTATAATAATAAAACAAATAAGTCAGAAACTATTAATGGGCTTATTAGCGAGTTCGAGAAAAATGGTAATATAAATATTGAAGCGGCTTGTGGCGATATAGAAAATTTTTCGGCTGCAACTTGGTTAAATATGACACCGAATCAACAGCAAGAAGTGTTGTTAAATTATCGATTAGCATTTCTGGCAGATACAATGGTAAATTGGTGTCCAAAATTAGGAACAGTGCTCGCTAACGATGAGGTAAAAGAAGGCTTGTCGGTTCGTGGAGGATATCCGGTTGAACAAAAAATAATGCGTCAATGGTCTTTAAGAATTTCTGCTTACGCAGAACGTTTGCTTAACGATATTGAAAAATTAGAATGGACAGATTCTCTTAAAGAAATACAAAAAAATTGGATTGGGCGTTCAGAAGGTGCAGAGATAAAATTTAAGGTAAAAAATTCTGATACAGAATTTGAAGTTTTTACTACTCGCCCTGATACAATATTTGGTTCTACTTTTATGGTTCTTGCTCCGGAAAGCGACTTAGTAAATATAGTAACTACTAAAGAACAACAAAAAGAGATTGAAAACTATATTCTTAAAACAAAAAAGAAAACCGAGAGAGAAAGACTTACCGAGGTAAAAACTGTTAGTGGAGCATTTACCGGAGCTTATGCAGTACATCCTTTTACAGGAGACGATATTCCTATTTGGATAAGCGATTATGTACTTTCGGGTTATGGTACAGGAGCAATTATGGCTGTGCCTGCTCACGATGCTCGCGATTATGCTTTTGCTAAGCATTTCAATTTAGCAATTATTGAAGTTGTTTCGGGTGGTAATATAGAAAAAGAATCGTACGATGCTAAAGAAGGAAAATTAATAAACTCTGATTTCCTTAACGGATTAGATGTGAAAGATGCGGTATCTGTTGCTGTTAAAAAAATAGAATCATTAAAAATAGGTAAGGGAAAAATAAATTTCCGTTTGAGAGATGCAATCTTTAGTAGACAAAGATACTGGGGAGAACCTTTTCCGGTATATTTTAAAGAAGGATTACCATATGTTGTTAATAAAGATGAATTGCCATTAGAACTTCCCGAAGTCGATGCATACTTGCCAACCGAAGACGGAGAACCTCCTTTAGGTAGAGCTAGTGATTGGAAAACAAAAGACGGTTGCCAATATGAACTTAGTACAATGCCGGGCTTTGCCGGTTCATCGGCTTATTACCTAAGATATATGGATAGTAAAAATAATGATGCTCTTGTATCGGAAGAAGCAAATAAATACTGGCGCAATGTTGATTTATATATTGGCGGTACAGAGCATGCTACAGGGCATTTAATATATTCCAGATTCTGGAATAAATTTTTATTCGATATTGGTTGGGTGTGCGAAGAAGAACCGTTCAAAAAACTTATTAATCAAGGAATGATGCAAGGACGCTCAAATTTTGTATACAGAATTAAGGGCTCTAATAAATACGTGTCAGTAAATTTGAAAAAAGATTATGATGTTACTCCAATTCATGTTGATGTAAATATTGTAGAAAACGATATTTTAGATATCGAAGCATTTAAAAAATGGAATCAGGAATATAATTCTGCAGAATTTATTCTCGAAAATGACAAATATATTTGTGGCTATGCAGTCGAGAAGATGTCGAAATCGTTATATAATGTTGTAAATCCCGACATTATGGTCGAACAGTATGGAGCCGACACTTTAAGAATGTATGAGATGTTTTTAGGTCCTTTAGAGATGTCGAAACCATGGGATACTAATGGAATAGATGGTGTGCATAAGTTTTTAAGAAAATTTTGGCGATTATTTCATAACCAAGAAAATAAGTTTTATTTGTCCGACGAAAAAGCATCAAATGATGAGCAAAAGATTCTTCATAAAACAATACTAAAAATTGGAGAAGATATTGATAATTTTTCTTTTAATACATCGGTAAGTGCATTTATGATTTGTACTAACGAATTAACTGCTTTAAAATGTAATAAAAGAGAAATACTAGAGAAATTACTTGTTCTATTATCTCCTTTTGCTCCTCATATTACCGAAGAATTATGGCAACAAGCAGGAAATGTCGAAAGCATTAGTTTTGCATCGTTCCCAAAATTCGAAAAGAAATATGTAATCGAAGATACAATAACTTATCCGGTTTCGTTTAATGGGAAAATGAGATTTAAACTTGAATTACCGGCTGATATTACAAAAGAAAAAGTAGAAGAAATAGTTTTGAATCATGAAAATTCACAAAAATGGCTTGATGGAAAAGAACCAAGAAAAGTAATTTTTGTACCTAAAAAAATAATTAATATTGTAGTGTAAATAATTAGAATTAATATTTTGTAATGCAAAAAGTATTAAAAACTTTAAAAATTTATTTAATAATAACCATTGGGTTATTTATTAATGCTTTAGGATGGACGGCATTTCTTATACCTTCTAAAATTACAGGAGGAGGTATTACTGGTGTTTCAACTTTAATATATTATGCCACCGAATTCCCTATTGGAATATCTTATTTTCTTATTAACATTGTTTTAATAGGTGTTAGCATTAAGATTCTAGGTAAAAATTTTGTTATAAAAACTATTTTTTCTACTGTAGTTTTAACTATTTTTTTATCGATATTGCAAAATGTTATTAAAGAACCTGTTGTAACAGAAAGCTTTATGTCTGCAGTAATAGGGGGGATACTTGCTGGTGTAGGTGTTGGAATAGTATTTACTCAAGGAGGGAGTACAGGAGGTACCGATATTATTGCTATGATGATTAATAAGTATAGAAATATTAGTCCCGGTAAAATTATTTTGTATCTCGATATAATAATAATCTCATCATCATTCTTAATTTTTCATTCGATAGAGAAAATGGTGTATGGTTATGTTACAATGGCTATTACAGCTTATGCTATCGATATGGTACTTACCGGAGCAAAACGAACTGTTCAAATGTTTATATTTTCGAAAAAACATGAATTAATTGCCGAGAAGGTTAGTACAGAAATTAATAGAGGAATTACAGTTCTTGACGGACAAGGATGGTATTCAAAAAAAGAAACAAAAATATTACTAGTAATTGTCCGTAAACAAGAATCGAACCATATTTTACACATTATTAAAGATATTGACCCAGATGCATTTATATCTCTTGGAAGTGTTATGGGAGTGTATGGTTATGGTTTCGATAAAATTAAGGGAAAAAGAAATAAAAAATAGAGTAATTTAATAATATTGCTTAATTGTATTTTCTGTTATTAATTTAAAAGTGTAGTAAAAAAAAGATAATGAAAATTAAAAACATATTTGTAATACTAATTATTTTTTTATCTATTTTATTTGTAGGGACATATAAATTTTCCGAGAGTAGATCAATTGTTTCAAATTCAAGAATATATACTTCCGAAATAAACGAAAATATAATCTATCAGAATATTAAAAAGGAGTTTGGAATAACTGAAGATTCGTTTAATATTATTACAGCAAAAATTAGAAGAAACGAAAATCTTGCCGGAATTTTGTCGTCATATATCGATAATAGTAAATTGAACAAGATTATTGCTGAAACTGGGAAGGTATTCGATTTAAGGCAAATAAAGGCGGGAAAGCAATATAAAATTTATTTTACAAAAGATAGTGTTAAGAGTATTAATTATTTTGTTTACAAACATAGTCCAATAGAATACCTTAAAATCGACTTATCTGATAAAGTATGTGTTATTTATGGAAAGAAAGAAGTTGTAAATACTAGAAAAACTTGTAAAGGGACAATTAAATCATCGTTGTGGAATACTATGTTGGATAATAATTTGAATCCTATGTTAGCTAATCGTCTAGCCGATATTTATGCTTGGTCGATAGATTTTTTTGGCTTAGAAAAAAACGATAGTTTTAAGGTAATTTATAACGAGCAAAGTGTAGATAGTGTTTCAATAGGTATAGGTGAAATTTATGTTGCCTGTTTTACGCATAAAGGAGATGAATATTATGCATTTGAATTTATGCAGGATAGTATTCTTAGCTATTACGACAGATATGGTAAAAGTTTGCAAAAGCAATTCTTAAAGGCTCCATTAAAATTTTCACGCATTAGTTCGAAATTTTCACGACGGAGATTTCATCCGATATTAAAGATTTATCGCCCTCATAGCGGGGTCGATTATGCCGCTCCAAGAGGAACTCCTATTCATGCTATTGGTGATGGTGTTATTATAAAAAAAAGCTTTACTAAAGGTGCCGGTAATTATTTAAAAATTAAGCATAACGGTATTTATGTTACTGCCTATAATCATATTTCAAAATTCGCTAAAGGAATAAAAAAAGGGAAAAAAGTAAAACAAGGAGATGTGATTGCTTATGTTGGTAGTACAGGATATGCGACAGGACCTCATTTAGATTTTAGATTTTATAAAAATGGGCGAGCAGTAGATCCTTTAAAAATAAAATCACCACCTGTGAAGCCTGTTGAAGAAAAAAATAAGAAAGAATTTGAAAAAGTAAAATTAAAATATTTGAAAAATCTTAAAAATATTTAGAATTTGTCTATCCATTTAAATGCCGATTTGTAATAATAATTGTTTCGTTTTAACTTATTGGAAATCAGAAATATTAGGTGTAATTTTATTGAATAAAAAATTGAAATTAATATCTTGAAATAATTTTTAGGATAAAATTTGTTGTAAGTTTAACGAGTTGAAATCAACGAGTTATGTTTTGTGTTAAATTTGATTGTATATAAGTATATATAATATTATGAAAAAGGATAATTGTATCCAAAAATTAACTCAATATACCTTATACGTCTTTCCCTTTCTGTTTTTTCGTGTAGTCCCGAATATATTCCTAATATAATAAATACTCTAATGTTAAGTAATAAAGGAGAAATACAAGGGGATTTTACTACCGGAACAAGTTTTTTAGATGGGTAAATGGCTATAGCAATTACCTATAATTGCAGTTATGACAAATGCCAATTATATTAACAGAACTAGCGATTTGATTAATAATTTCCATAAAAGTTTATTGCTTGATGGAGGTTTGGGATACTATTTAAAATTATCGAATATTGGAAGATTTGAAGTGTTTGGATGTTATGGTTTTGGAACCGTAAAAGGATATTACGAAAACTCTATTATCGGCTCTATAATTACAGATGCTAATTATGTCCGATTTTTTATACAACCGGTTATTGGAGCAACAAGTCAGGCTTTCGACGGTAGTTTTGCTACGCGCATTGCATTTATAAAATGAGCCCAAATGTAGAAAATTTCGATTATCAACCATTAATATTTAATATAGGAATTAGCTATAATATTTGGAAACATTACGAGTAGAATATTTTATTTATTACATCATTAATAATTTTTGGAAAAAAATTATACTCCAATTGATGAATTTTTTGAGCTAAACTATCGGGTGTTTCGTTCTTTTCTATTAAACATTTTGATTGAAAAATTATATCTCCATCATCGTATTTACTATTAACAAAATGAATACTTATTCCCGATTCTTTTTCCTTATTTGCAATAACAGCTTTATGGACATGCATACCAAACATTCCTTTTCCCCCATAATTAGGAAGTAAAGCAGGATGGATATTTATTATTTTATTGTTATATTCTGATATTAAGTCTTCGGGAAGTAACCATAAAAATCCGGCTAGAACTATGAAATCAATATTGTTTGATAAAAGTATTTCGTGAATTTTTTGCGACTTATAAAAATCGGTTCTGTTAAAATCGTAAAAAGGAATGTTAAATTTTTGAGCTCTAGTTAACACAAAAGCATCTTTTTTATTGCTTAGAATTAATGAAATTTTGATATTTTCAATATTTTCGAAGTATTTTATAATATTTTCTGCATTTGTTCCCGAACCCGATGCGAAAATTGCAATATTTGTCATATTTGACTGATTATTAATTAATAAAATTCGATACTAAAAACTAAAATAGTTAGATCTTTAGGCAAAAATGCTTAATAAAAAATAAAAAAATGCATTTTTGTATCAAAAAATAGGTAATTTTTTTGATTTATGTCAGTTATTTATATTTCTTTGCATTGTTAAAAATTAATCTATTTATTAATTAAAAATTAAAATTATGTCTGATACTACATCAAGAGTGAAAGCTATAATCGTAGATAAATTGGGAGTTGATGAGAATGAAGTTACATCTGAAGCAAGTTTCACAAATGACTTGGGTGCAGATTCTCTTGATACCGTAGAGTTGATTATGGAATTTGAAAAAGAATTCAATATTTCAATTCCTGACGATCAAGCAGAAAATATTGGTACAGTGGGCGATGCTATTAAGTATATCGATGAGAATGCAAAGTAATTAATCATTGAACAAATTTGAAATAAATTTTGGTATTATGGAATTGAAAAGAGTTGTTATTACAGGTTTGGGAGCACTTACACCAATCGGGAATAATGTTGAAGAATATTGGAATAACTTGATGAATGGAGTAAGTGGTTCGGACTTAATTACTCATTTTGATGCATCAAAATTTAAAACAAGATTTGCTTGCGAAGTAAAAAATTACAATCCTAAAGATCACTTCGATAGAAAAGAAGCAAGAAAACTTGATTTGTATGCTCAGTATGCTCTAGTAGCATCCGAGCAAGCAGTAAAAGATTCTAACTTAGATTTAGAAACTATTGATCACGATCTTGCCGGAGTGATTTGGGGATCAGGAATTGGTGGTATAGGCACTTTCCTAAATGAAGTTAAGGGCTTTATCGAAGGTGATGGAACACCTCGGTTTAGTCCCTTTTTTATTCCGAAAATGATTTCGGATATTGCCTCTGGTCATATCTCAATAAAATATGGCTTTAGAGGTCCTAACTTTTCCACTGTTGCTGCTTGTGCTTCATCTACTGTTGCTATTATAGATGCCTTGAACTATATTCGTATGGGTAAAGCTAATATCATGATTACAGGAGGTTCAGAAGCAGCTATTAATGAAGCCGGAATGGGTGGATTTAATTCAATGATGGCTATTTCTACTAATAACGATGAGTATGAAACTGCTTCTCGTCCATTCTGTAATACTAGAGATGGATTTGTTATGGGCGAAGGTGCAGGAGCTATTATTCTTGAAGAATATGAACATGCAAAAGCTAGAGGTGCAAAAATTTATGCCGAAGTTGCCGGTGGTGGTATGTCTGCAGATGCATATCATTTAACAGCACCACATCCTGAAGGTTTAGGCGCTAAGATTGTTATGAAAAATGCACTAAAAGATGCTAATCTGAAACCGGAAGATATTGATTATATTAATGTTCATGGTACAGCGACTCCTGTTGGCGATGGCGCCGAATTAAAAGGTATAAAAAGTGTTTTTGGCGATTATGCTTATAAATTGAATATAAGTTCTACAAAATCGATGACCGGACATTTATTAGGTGCTGCCGGTGCTATTGAAACAATAGCTGCTATTGGAGCAATGCAAAAAGGTATTATACCTCCAACTATTAATTATAAAGAACAAGATCCAAAAATCGACGAGAGATTTAATTTAACTTTAAATAAAGCTCAAAAAAAAGAAGTTAATGTTGCTCTTTGTAATACTTTTGGTTTTGGTGGACACAATGCTTCTGTTATTATTAAAAAATTCAACGAATAATAGCTTTAGTGTTTAGAAAAATTCCTTCTTATAAATATTTATTTTCTGAAGACAGAGATTTCTATTTCTTTGTTAGAGATTTAATAGGGTATTTTCCAAAAAACATAAAAATATTTCGTGAAGCTTTCGTGCATAAATCAGCTTCAAATTATTTTAAAAAATATAAGAACATTAATAATGAGCGTCTCGAATATCTTGGAGACGCTATATTAGATTCTGTTATTGCTGAATTTTTATATAACGTTTACCCCAATAATAAAGAAGGTTTTTTAACTAAAATGCGTTCTCGACTTGTTAGTCGAGAACAAATGAATCAAATGGCCGAAATATTAGGGCTTAATCAATATATAATTAAATACATAAACTCAAGTAAAACAAAAAACATTTATGGTAATGCTTTAGAAGCTCTCATTGGTGCCGTTTATATAGACGGCGGATATGAAAGAACAAAATGTTTTATCATAAAAAAAATTATTCGAAAACATATTGATTTAGATAACTTAAAACAAAATGATACTGATTATAAAAGTCAGTTAATTGAGTGGGCCCAAAAAAATAAGCAAAATGTAGTTTTCGAAGATATTGAAAATAATGAAAAATTAGATGGATTAAATAATGTGTTTGCTACAGAAATAATTACCGATAATAAGGTAATAGGAACAGGTGTTGGACAATCGAAAAAAGAAGCTCAGCAAAATGCCGCTCGAGAAGCACTCCAAAATTCAATCATTAACACATAGTATTTTTTTACCTTTCTTCAATATAAATTCGAAAGATAATCTTTAAATTAGCTTCAAAATTATATTATTAAATTTTGAAGAAAAAAACACATAAACTAAACTTTAAACTAGATTTTAATTACGATGTAATTGGTATTTCTTCGCATGAGAATGATTATCGTTTATGTTGGGCAATTAATAAAAATACGAAATTAAATCTGTCGAAAGATGATGATTTAATTATTAATATTAAAAATACAGAATTAGTACAAAAGTTTTCAGTGTATTCATTTATTGATGAAGAAAATGAACTTAAATACGAGCTAATTGCTTGTGTATCAGAGAGTGGATTTTTATTCAAGAAATTAAAAAACATCGATTATATTTTAAAAATTTCGGGAGAAATTGACTCCTATTTGCTTAATCAACTTATAGTTAGATTAAATAAGATAGATATTGTAATAGCTTCATATAGTGTAAATAATCTATCGAAAAATGAATTAAAAAAGTTGGTATTTTAAATTAATAAAAATAGCATGTCGATAAATTTTGAGTTATTAAAGAAAATTTCGGAAACTCCCGGAACTTCAGGTTTTGAAAAACCAATAAGAGATTTAATAATTAATGAGATAGAAGGTTTAGTTGATGATATTAATGTCGATAATATTGGTAATGTTGTTGCTATAAAAAAAGGAAATAGTAAGAAGAGACTTATGATAGCTGCACATATGGATGAAATAGGATTTATTGTTAGCCATATCGACGAAAATGGTTTTCTAAGATTTCATCCATTAGGAGGGTTCGATCCTAAAACCTTAACATCTCAAAGAGTTATTGTTCATGGGGAAAAATCTGTAGTGGGAGTTATGGGCTCTAAACCAATACATGTAATGAAACCTGAAGAGAGAAAAAAAGTAGTGGAGATTGACGATTTTTTTATCGATTTAGGAATGGGAAAGACAGAAGTAGAAAAAATAATTTCTGTTGGGAGTCCTATAACACGAGAAAGAGAATTAATAGAAATGGGTAATTGTATTAATGGTAAATCTCTCGATAATAGAATATCTGTATATATATTAATAGAATTATTGAAAAGGATAAAGGATATTGAAATTCCGTTCGATACATACGCTGTTTTTACAGTTCAAGAAGAAGTAGGAATTCGTGGAGCTCAAGTAGCAGCTCAGTCAATTCAGCCCGATTTTGGTTTTGGCTTAGATACCACAATAGCATATGACGTTCCCGGCTCGCAATTACACGAACAAGTTACAAAATTAGGAGAAGGCACAGCAATAAAAATAATGGATTCGTCTGCTATTGCCGATTATAGAATGGTAGAGTATATGAAGAAAATTGCCAACGAGAATAAAATTAAATGGCAAGCAGAAATATTGCCCGCCGGGGGAACAGATACTGCTAATATTCAACGAATGACGAAAGAAGGAGCAATTACAGGTGCTGTTTCTATTCCTACCCGACATATCCATCAAGTAGTAGAATCGGTTAATAAAAATGATGTTGAAGAAAGTGTTAACTTGCTTGAAAAGTGTGTGTTAAATCTCGATAAATTCGATTGGAGACATTAAAAAAAAGGGAGAATAAATTTCTCCCTTTCTAACCCTAAAAATTAACCTATGTGTCTTACAATTTTACTTGCTCTTCTTTGTAAGTTCGTCAACAAAAGTAAATTATTATATAGTTAACGCTATTAAATCAATGTTAAAGATTGTTAAATAATTTAGAATGAGTGTTTCTAATTATATCTTTGTAAAGAGTTACTAATTTTATATCATAAAAAATATTATTTAAATAAAGTATTAAGTAATATTTTATTCGTTAAGTATGAGAAAAAAAACTATTTGGATACTAACTATCGTTTTATCAATTACATTAATTGGATTAATATTATTGCAATATTTTTGGATAAAAAATGCAATAAATATTAAAGAACAACAATTCGATCAATTAGTTAGTAATAGTTTGAGTAATATTATTGATGAAGTAGAGAAAAAAGAAATGATATATCAAATTTCTAACGAAACAGGTCCATATTATTCAAATACTTCAACAGATACTCAATCAACAAATTATAAATTAAATAAGCTAAAACAAAGTAGATATGGTTTAAAAACTATTGACGAGAAGAAGGAAATATATACAATTAGTAATCCGGATTCAATATCGTTAAAATCAAATATGAATTTATTCTCAAGTAGTAGTAATAAATTTAGTTCGAAGAATGTTTTTAAATTATCAAGCGACAAAAAAAATAAATTACTAAACAATTTTAATCTTGATTCTCGATTTGCGGCAAATTTTATAGATAAAACTATTCTTGTCGAAAATGTAGTAAATAAACTTATTCAGGTTGATGTTGATATAAAAGAAAGAATAGATAAAAATACATTATCAGAAATTATTAAAGAAGAGTTTAAAAAAAATAATATAAATATTGATTTTGAATTTTGTGTTATCGGAAAAGATAATAATATAGTTTTTACTTCAGATAATTATTCTGAAGATAACAGACATAAAATATATTGCGAAAGATTATTTCCAAATGATTTTTTTGCGAAAAATAATTTTTTAAATATTTACTTTCCAAGTAAAATGGAGTATATTTGGGTTTCTACAGGTTTTATTTCAGTTACTTCAATAATATTAACACTAGTAATAATTTTAGGCTTTGTTCTCTCTATTCATATTATGTTTAAGCAAAAAAGGTTAGCAATAATAAAAAACGATTTTGTTAATAATATGACCCACGAATTAAAAACTCCAATATCAACAATATCGCTTGCTGCTCAAATGATGAAAGATAAAAGTATTCCCGATGAAAAGAAAAATATCGATAATATTTCGGAAATAATATTTGAAGAAAGTAAAAGATTGAGTTTTCAAGTAGAAAAAGTATTAAAAACAGCATTATTCGAGCAGGGTAAAATAAAATTGAATAAACAGGAGTTAGATGTTCATAAAATAATAAATAATGTAATAAATAATTTTCAAATACAAATTGAAAACAAAAATGGCTATTTAGTTAAAGAATTAAATGCTAAGGCTTCAAAAATTTATGTTGACGAAGTTCATTTTACAAATATTATTTTTAATTTGTTCGATAATGCAGTAAAATATTGTAAAGAATTTCCCGAAATTAAAATTAGTACAGAGAGTAATAAAAAAGGAATATTTATTAGTATTGCCGATAAAGGAATTGGAATTAAGAAATCTGATCAGAAAAAAATATTTGAGCAATTTTATAGAGTTTATACAGGAAACTTGCACAATGTAAAAGGATTTGGACTGGGACTTAATTATGTAAAAAAAATTGTTGATGAGCATAACGGAGAAATAAGTCTTAATAGTACATATAATAAAGGAACAACATTTAAAATATTTATCCCATCAAATAATAGTTATAATGGAAAAGAAAATTGAAATTTTACTCGCAGAAGATGATGAGAATTTAGGCCCATTATTAAAAGAATACCTTATTGCAAAAGGATATAATACAGAACTCTTTAAAAATGGAGAAGTTGCATTAAAAGGCTTTAAAAAAAATAAGTATAATTTATGTATTTTAGATATTATGATGCCTAAAATGGACGGATTTACTCTTGCAAAAGAAATTCGCATGACTAACTCGAAAGTGCCTTTTATTTTTCTAACAGCTAAAACATTGAAAGATGATATTTTAGAAGGATTTGCAATAGGGGCAGATGACTATATTACTAAGCCGTTTAGTATGGAGGAGTTGTTATTTAGAATTAAGGCAATTGTAAGAAGAGCGAATATTGAAACCGAAGTTTCTAATCAAGAAAAATATTATATCGGCGATTATTTGTTCGATGCTAAAAAGCAAATACTCTCGATTAACGATAAACAACAAAAATTAACAACAAAAGAATCGGAATTACTAAAATTGTTGGCAAATAATATTAATAGTATTCTTGAGCGAAATTTTGCCCTGAAAACTATTTGGGAAGAAGACAGCTATTTTAATGCTCGAAGTATGGATGTGTATATTACAAAATTGAGAAAGTATTTAAAAGAAGATGATAAAATACAAATTCTAAATATTCATGGTAAAGGATATAAATTAATTGTATAAATAACTATGATTAATAATAAAAAAAATGAAATTAGAAATAAGATAAGAGAATTTAAAAAGAATTTTTCTTTAGATGAAAAGAAAGAAAAATCAGATATCATTCTTAATAAGTTAGAAAAAATAAGTTTGTTCAATAATGCAGACACTATTATGCTTTATTGGTCGATGAATGATGAAGTTAATACTCACAGTTTTATTTTAAAATGGTATAAGAAAAAGAAAATTATTTTGCCAGCAGTTAGAGGAGAAAATCTAGAGTTGAAAGTTTTTTCGGGTATAGAAAGCATGAAAGAAGGTGAGTCTTATAAAATATTGGAACCTGTAGGAGAAACATTTTTAGATTATGATAAAATAGATATTATTGTAGTCCCCGGAGTAGCTTTCGATAAAAGTTGTAATCGACTTGGTAGAGGAAAAGCATATTATGATAAGTTGTTGAAGAATTGTAATGCGAAAAAAATTGGAATATGTTTCGATTTTCAGATTGTAAACGAAGTACCGGTCGACGAACATGATATAAAAATGGATATTGTAATATCAGATAAATAATAAGTTGTTTTTGTGGAAAAAATAAATATAAAATCACGCGAATTGTTTCAAAATAGAAAATATCGCATCGAAACAGCACCATTAATTATTGCCGTTAAGATTAAAACACCGCAAAATATTGGAAACATAATACGATTGGCAGATAATATTGGATGCGAAAAAATTATTTTTATCGATAATAAACCTTATCCTAAAGTATCGAAAATAAAAATTACAGCATCATCAAGTTTAAATTCTGTAAAATGGGAGTTTCTTTCTCCCGACGAAATAAAAGATATTATTCCTAATAATTATACAGTTTATGCTGTTGAAACATCTGCCGATTCAGAAAATATTTACGATATTTCTTTTTCGAAGAAATCGGTATTTATTGTAGGTAACGAAATTCGAGGTATCGATAACGATATCTTAAAACTATCCGATAAAATTATTCATATTCCTATGACAGGGAAAAATAAATCGATGAATGTTTCTCATGCTTTTTCTGTTGTTCTTTTTGAATGGTTACGACAGCAATTGTAAATAGTTAATTTGTTTATATAATACAGGGTTTATAGGATCACTTTAAAAAGTTGTGGAGAATCATTATAATTCGGGCTGAAAGCCCAATTTAATTTAGCCCGATGGCAACGCCTCGGGTTAGATTATAGATCATTTTGACGTCCTGAAAGGACAACACTCCAAAGATATTTTTCGTTATAATCAATACCATATTCTTCCAAAAACATTAAATATTCTTCTTTATAACTCATCTTTTGATGATGTTTTTACTGAAACTGAATGTATTGTTTTGTCGTGTAACGAAGGACTTACCGAGAAACCTCCATATCCACCTTGCCATGCAAATTTAGTGTAATAACTCCCTTTGTTTTTAATCCATCTGCTACTGTGTCGTTTTATTTTTTCAACGAGCTTTGCCGGAGCAATATTTTTTTTGACATTACTTTATATGAAAAATAATATGAACATACAATTTTGATAATGACTGTGATATAATATTTATTTTTTTAAGCTGCCCTTTACAGGGCGATATTTTTTATAATACACATTTTACCCAAGGCGTTGCCTTTGGGCTGAACCGAGCTTGCGAGCTCACCGAAGGTAAATAAGTTGCCACTTCGTGGCGTAATACATTTCTCAATTGCTTTAAATGAATAAAGATTACTTCTACATAAAATATTCAAAACACAGCAAATATAAAATTTTAATAAATTTATTTCCACAACTTTTTAAATTGATCCATTTTTTTGTCATTTTTACTCTTTTCTAACCTTTCCTATTTTGCTTGTTGCCCAGACTACAAGTCCGCGCCAGCGGGTTCTAGAGAAGTTTAATTTTGGGATAATACATTAAACTTTAAAAATCTTGTATCTTGTATAATATTACCTATATTTTTTTATATTACGTTTTTTTTGTTTTGCTTTTGTTTTAGAATTCCCAAATAATTTATCTATTAGGTCATCTCGTGATGCTCGTTTTAGCGAAGATATTATTTCGTTTTTATATTCTGGTTTATACCAAAAGAAGAATTTTCTTTGCGACAGTTTTTCTTTCTGGCTTCGTGGAACAAAAACCTTTTTTAAAGTGTAGGGATTAATTCCTGTATAATACATTACTGTTGATAATGTCATTGGAGTAGGAGTAAGATCTTGAATTTGCTCAAGCTTAAAATTTAATTTTTTTGTTTCTATTGCCAGCTCAGCCATATCTTCGTCTGTACTGTTTGGATGACTAGAGATAAAGTATGGGATTAATTGTTGATTTAAGTTAAATTTTGTATTTAAATTATCGAAGAGTTTTTTAAACTCGTTAAACATTTTGAACGAAGGTTTTCTCATAATTTTTAATACCTTATCGGAGGTATGTTCCGGTGCAATTTTTAATCGTCCCGACACATGATTTTTAATAAGGTCAGAAATGTAATCCATATAGTCTTTTTGATTTAGATTATTCATAAATAAATCGTAACGGATACCACTACCAATAAATATCTTTTTTATGCCTTGTTTTTTCGATGCCTTTCTATATAGCTCGGTTAGTTGTTTAGGATTAGTATTCAAATTAGGGCATATTGATGGGAAAATACATGATGGGCGTTTGCATTTATCGCAAATATCCAGATTCTCACCTTTCATCTTGTACATATTAGCAGATGGCCCGCCTAAATCGGAGATATAACCTTTAAAATCGGGCATTTGGGTAATTTTTTCAACTTCGTGCAAAATAGATTTTTCCGATCTGCTACTAACAAATTTCCCTTGATGAGCCGAAATGGTACAAAAAGAACAACCTCCAAAACATCCACGATGAATATTAATAGAATGTTTAATCATCTCGTAAGCCGGAATATTTTCTTTGTTTTTATATCGAGGATGAGGTAATCGAGTATATGGCAATTCGTAATACGAATCAATTTCTTTTTCAGAAAGTATTGGGTAGGGTGGGTTAACAATAATTTTTTTATTACTAATTTTTTGTATTATCCTTTTCGATATTGTTTTATTCGATTCTTCTTCAATAACTTTAAAATTAGCCGCGAACTTAAGCTTGTCTTTCTGACATTTCTCGTGAGAATTAATTTCTATCGATTCCCAGTTTTGGTTTTCAGAAATATTGTCATTGCTATTACGCAAAACTGCTGTTTGATGTATTGTTTCTAGTGAACTGAATGGTACTCCTTTTTCGAGTAATTTTACAATTTCTTCAATTGCTTTTTCACCCATTCCGTAAACTAATAAATCGGCTTTGCTTTCGAAAAGAATTCCCGGTTTTAGAATATCCGACCAATAATCGAAATGAGTATATCGACGTAATGATGCTTCTACTCCACCAATAACAATAGGAGTATCGGGAAATAAATCTTTTAAAATATTACAATAGGTAATAGTAGCGTAATCGGGACGAAAACCCGATTTTCCATTAGGAGTGTATGCATCGTTAGAGCGCTTCCGTTTATTGGCAGTATAATGATTAATCATAGAATCCATGCTTCCGGCTGTTACAGCAAAAAATAAACGAGGCTTACCAAACTTTTTAAAATCGCGTAAATCGTCTTGCCAGTTAGGTTGTGGAACAATAGCTACTTTTAAATTCAAATTTTCTAAAACACGCCCTATTACTGCAGCACCAAATGATGGATGATCGATATATGCATCACCCGAGAATAAAACAACATCGGCTTCCTCCCATCCGTGAATTTTAGCTTCTTTTTTAGAAGTTGGAAGCCAATCGGTAATATTATATGTTTCGAATAATTCCTTCATTAGTTTTATTATTTAGCATTTAGAGTTTTTCTACTATTTACTGTTTACTATAGATTAATCACTACCGACTGCCTATCTTAAAAGTATCGAGCTATCGCCATAACTCAAAAATCGAAAATCATTATCCATAGCATATTTATATACATTTTTCCATTTATCGCCAATAAATGCAGCAATAAGTAATAGAAGAGTGCTTTTTGGTTGATGAAAATTAGTGATCATACCATTAATAACTTTAAACTTATATCCCGGATAAATCATTATCTGAGTGGAAGTAATAAGTTTTTCAAGTTCGTTTCTATTCAAGTAGTTTATTATAGCTTTTAATGATTCTTTTACTTCAATTTCTTGATTTAATTGGTATGCTTCCCATTGCGATATAGAGATTTTATCACTGCTAATATTATAATTACTCATAATTTTAACTCCAATCCAATGCAAACTTTCTAATGTACGAATAGAAGTTGTTCCAACAGAAATAATATTATCGATATTATTTAAAATTGCTTCAATGGTTTTTCTAGTAACAATAAAATGCTCGGTATGCATTTCGTGCTGGTCAATGGTTTCCGATTTTACCGGACGGAATGTTCCGGCTCCAACATGAAGAGTAATTTCTTCAATATCGATATCGTTATCTTTAAGATTTTCTATTATTTTATTGGTAAAATGTAATCCTGCTGTTGGAGCAGCTACCGAGCCTTTATGTTTCGAGTATACTGTTTGGTATCTTTTAGTGTCAATATCTTCCGAATCTCTATTCAAATATGGAGGAATAGGAGTTTGTCCCATTGCATCGAGTAATTCGCCAAAGCTGATGTCTTTATTATTCCAGGTAAATTCAATTAATTGTGCCGATTCATATTTTTCTATTCTCTCGGCACTAATTTCTATATCTTTATTGTCTATATTTATTGATTTGAATAATTTCCCCGATTTCCATTTTTTAGAATTCCCAACTATACATTTCCAACTTGTTTTTTCTTTTTCTTGAAATGCTAAAGCATAATCGGAGGGAGTAATTGGCTCAAGACAGAAAATTTCAATTTTAGCACCTGTCTCTTTTTCAAATTTCAATCTTGCCTGAATTACTTTTGTATTATTAAATACTAAAGTGCTTTTTGGTGGTAAATACGACAATATATTGGAGAAATTATCATTACTGATATTGGTATTTTTGTATATTAATAATTTCGAAGCATCTCTGTTATTTTTAGGATATTTTGCAATTCTATTATCCGGTAGATTATAATTGTAATCTTCTATTTTTATAGATTTTGGTTCTAGCATTTTTATTCAATGTTTTTACTTTCGTGATATTTACTATTTATGTAATTACTGCCTACTGCATCCTTAATCTTAAATTTTGAATCTTGAATCAATTTCACTTAAAAGTTCGTAATAATCTGCAAAAATAGTTAATTTTGTACGAAATTATGCAAATCATTAAAACCATATATTTCAATGAGATTTAGAAAAGGCGATAAAGTAAAGTTTCTTAACGATACAGGAGTTGGAACAATTACTAGTATAATAGACAAAAAAACGGTAGGAGTATTAACTCAGGATGGTTTTGAAGTTCCATATTTAGTTAACGATTTATTGAAAATAGAAAATACAATGAATCAGGTTTTTGCCGACGATTTGCCCGATAGTGAGAAAAATCCCAATCTTAATGATAACTATATTGATTCTGAAATTGAAGATGAATTAGAAGCAGATAATTCAGAGTTTAATCAAGAGAATGTTGACGATATTACCGGAGATTTATTTTTTGCTTTTGTTCCAGAAAATCAGAAAAAACCTTCAGAGGGTATAATTAATACATATTTAATTAACGATAGTTCATTTAGATTGATATATACAATATCGAAAAATGAATTCCCATATAGAAGATTAATTGCTTCGGGCGAATTAGAAGATAATACCAAAATAATACTTAATAAATATAGTTTCGATTCTATAAAAGAAATAGACGAACTTCATTTTCAAATATTATTCTTTAGTAAAGGTAGTTATCGTCATCGCGATCCAATTATTAAGTCGTGGAAAATAAAACCAACAAAATTTTATAAAGATTCAGTTTTTACTGAGAATGATTATTTTCACGAGAATGCTTGTTTATATAATATTTCGGCTGCCGATGTTTCTTCTGATTCATATAATATTATCAATTCAGAAATAAAGAAGCAGTTATCAACTAAAGAAAAACAATATGTAAAGAAAGAATATAAGAGTCCACGAAGCGGAGAAAAGAAAGATTTGTTTGAAGTAGATTTGCATATAGAAGCCTTAGTTGATGATTATAAAGATTTATCGAATACTGAAATAATAGAAATACAAAAAGCACGATTTACAACAGTTCTCGATGGAGAGATAATTGCAGGCACTAAAAAAGTTGTTTTTATTCATGGTGTAGGTAATGGTAGATTAAAATTAGAAATAAGAAAATTACTAGAAAAGAAATATCCAAAATTGAGATATCAGGATGCATCGTTTAAACAATATGGATATGGTGCAACTATGGTATTGATTAAAAAATAATAACAGTAGGTCGTTCTATCGCTCCAAAAAATTGGGGAGGAAAGTCCGGGCAACAAAGAGTACCGAACTCTCGAAATGAGAGATATTCGTGAGGGTATATCAACAGAGAAGAAAATAACCACCTCGATTCGTCGAGGAAAGGGTGAGAAGGTAAGGTAAGAGCTTACCAGTTTCGATGGTAACATCGAATGCTGTCTGTATTTTGGGTTGCAAGACCATGTACACCAACAATTAAGAGTTGCTCGCTCAATGTTGGGGGGTAGGTTGCTTAGATAAATGATAGAAGTTGCGACTTGTCGCAATACAGAACCCGGCTTATAGACCTACTGCTTATTTTTATTGAACGTATTGAGATTTGTTATTTTAACATTGTGGAGGAATCTGTTTATATGAAGATACCTCGACTTGTTTCAACTGTTGTTCAACATATGTATTTCTCAATACCGGTTATCAGGTATAACAATAAAAATCAGTAATTAATAAAAATATTTTTTTTGTTTATTAAGTTATTTCTTTAAATTAATTTAATGTTTCTTCTTTGTTTAAATCTTTAGAATTTGTAATTCTTAATATTAAAGACTTTATTTGCAAAAAAATTAATAATAAAGAAAATAGTTGTTTTATGGTAATTGAAAATGAAAAAGTTATTTCTCTTGAGTATCAATTGCATGTTGATGATGAGAATGGTAACATTATTGAAACAGTAAAAGAAGATAAACCATTTGTGTTTATGCATGGAAAAGGTAATTTATTACCTAAATTCGAAGAGAATTTAACCGGATTAAAAGAAGGTGATGGCTTTGAATTTAAATTAGCTTGTGAAGATGCATATGGTTTAGCTAGAGAAGATGCTGTTGTTGATATACCCAAAAATGTATTTGAAGTAGATGGAAAATTTGACGACAAATTAATTGTTGAAGGAAATGTTGTTCCTATGCAAGATAAAGATGGCAATAAGTTTAATGGTGTTGTTGTTGTCGTTGAAGACGAAATAGTAAAAATAGACTTTAATCATCCTCTAGCAGGTGATAATTTATTCTTTAAGGGTAAAGTATTGGTAATCAGAGATGCTAATGAAAATGAATTAAAAACAGGACAAGCCGAAGATGCTTTATAATTGGCTTTCCGATTAAAAAGTTATTTTTTCTAACCTTCAAGATACTGTATCTTGAAGGTTTTTTTATTAAATATCTTTTTTTATGAAATAATTTTTGATATTATTGTTCGTATTATATCGGAAACTTTTTATTTTACTAAATACTTAAAACTATTAATTATGAAAAAAATAATTTTATTAGTTATTTTAATTGCCGCTTTTGGATTTGTTTCAGAAGCACAGATTCAATTTGGTTTGAAAGCTGGAATTACTTCTTCTAGCATTAAAACAGATGAAGTATATCACAATCTTGATAATGCAGATTTTGATGAGTTAAAAGTAAAAGGAGGAAATGCAAATGTTGGTTTTCAAGCTGGTATTTTTGCCAGAATCACTATTGCAAGTTTATATGTTCAACCCGAATTACTCTTTTCTTCTACAAGTGGAGATGTTGAAATTTCTAGATTTTCAGGCGGAACTCTTGTCGATGGTGCTGCAATAATTAAAGAACAAGAATTTAAAAAGATTGATATTCCTATTATTATAGGTTGGAAATTTGGTCCTGCCAGAGTTCAAGCCGGCCCAATTGCTAGTTTTATCCTCGACTCGGATCCAATTCTTGCAGCATACGATTATAAAGAAAATTTTAATGGAGCTACTTGGGGATATCAAGTAGGTGTTGGTTTAGATATTTTTAAAACTATTACCATAGATTTAAAATATGAAGGAAATCTTAGCAAGTTAGGTGATGGGATTAAAATTGCCGGACAAACTAGAAACTTTGATTCTCGAAATAGCCAACTAATTGCTTCTGTTGGAATATTCTTCTAGAAAAATAGTAATATTTAAGTTATTAACAGTCATTATTAAAAAATAATGACTGTTTTTTTATTTTACTCCATGAATACTTAATTTTTCGAGCCTTTAAACATCATATATAATATATTCATAAAAACTTATTAACAATTTGCTATTTCTTATGCTAAATTGTATATGTTTGCACCGTTTTTTTTCTGTAAAAACAAATTAATAAACTGAATATCAGCGAAATGACTTGTATTGCAGGAATAAGTAGGAACGAAAGAAATAATTTATGAATTGGAATAAAATTTTTAAAAAAATATTTTTAATTAGCATATTGTTTTATATTGAAATTGCAACAAGTTTTTCAGATAGAACTTATATGGAAAAAGATTTTTCTTCGGATGATAAGATCCCAATATCAGCACGTTTGTCGAATAATTTATCGAAGTATAAATCGATGCAAGAATTTGATAATCAGATAAACAGTTTTTTAAGAAAATGGGATATTACCGGAGCATCAGTAGCTTTAGTAAAAGACGGAAAACTTATTTATGCAAAAGGATTTGGATATGCCAATAAAGAGCAAAAAGAAGAGGTGCAACCTAAACATATTTTCAGAATTGCAAGTGTTTCGAAATTAATTACAGCAACAGCAATCATGAAAATGGTAGAGCAAAAAGAAATATCTTTGACAGATACAGTATTTGGGCAAAATGGTATTCTTAACGATTCAATTTATCTTGATATTAGAGATAAAAGAGTAAAAAATATTACTATTCAAAATCTGCTCGATCATTCTGCCGGTTTTTCAAAACGATACGGTGATCCTATGTTTAAATATCAAACTATTTCAAAAAAAATACATAAAGATTTACCATTAAAAAGTGATGATGTTATATCTTATGTTTTGAAATATAGGAAATTAGGATTTGCTCCCGGAACAAAGAAGAAATATTCTAATTTGGGTTATGCTATTTTAGGAAAAGTAATTGAAAAAAAATCAGAAACCTGCTACGAAGATTATGTACTTGCAAATATCTTAAATCCTATAGGTATATATGATATGCACATAGGTAAATCTAATAAAGATGAAAAATTCGATAATGAAGTAGTTTATTACGGCTTAAAAGGAGAGAAAAAAGTTCTTTCATGTTTTGGCTCAGGCGAATTAGTTCCTAAATACTATGGAGGCAACCCTATTGAGTTATTAGGTTCGGCCGGAGGTTGGGTTGCATCTCCAGCAGAAATAATGAAATTTATTGTTGCTATCGATGGGAATAATAATTCAAAAGATATACTTAGCCCACAAACAATAAAAAAAATGACCTATCCGAGAAAAGGAAATGGCCCATATGGATGGACAGGAACCAATGCAAAAGGAGAATGGTGGCGCACAGGAACTTTATCTGGAACATCGGCTTTAGTAAAACGGCAGGAGAATGGAATATCGTGGGTGTTTGTTATGAATTCAACAGCAAAAAAAGGAGCTAAGTTCCCGGTTCAAATAAATAAAACAATGATAAATGCAATTTCAACTGTTAAAAAATGGCCTGTTTACAATTTGTTCGATTATTACGAACCTAAATCGAAAGAATTAGTATTAGTGAAAAATGCAATATAATATCTTAGAAAAATATTGTTAATAGTTTGAAATTTTTGTACGCTTGTTAATTAAATTTCCCATGTCGGTTAATTTTAAATAGCTTATTTACTTTTAAAATTAAATGCTATTGTTAGTATTCGATTAGTATATTTTAGCATTTTATCATAATATTTTCCTATTTTTATAACTTATTATAAATAGAATTGTATAAAAAGAAATAGTTGTGATACAAAATAATGATATTATATCGATACAAGTAAGAAAAAGAGTTGAAGTATTACAAAATGTAGATATTTTCTTTGGAACAGATGTAAATATTTTACAAGAATTAGCAAATTCTTTAAAAGATGTATCGTTTGAAAAAGGAGAAACAGTTTTTCAAAAAGGCGATAGATATAATGCTATGTATATTATTGTTAGAGGAGAAGTAAAAATTCACGATGGAGATTATGTTTTTACTCATTTTGGGGAAAACGATTTTTTTGGAGAATATTCTCTTATAGATTCTTCTGTTCGATCTGCAACAGTAACTGTTATAAAAGATGTTGAATTATTAATTCTCGAAAGAGAGGTTTTTGATAGTTTTGTTGATAAGAATAATAAACTTGCTTTAAAGATATTAAAATCTTTAATAAAACGATTACGAAAAAATAATGTATTAGAAGAACAATTAAATCAGCAAAATGCAGAAATTAGAAAAAATAGGGATAAAATTGACGGTCAAAGAAAAGAATTAGAAGAGATAAATATAACAAAAGATAAATTTTTTACTATAATAGCCCACGATTTAAAAAATCCATTTAATGCGGTCATTGGCCTTTCTGAATTACTTCTTCAACGTTATGATGCGTATTCCGACGATAAAATTAAGTTTTTTATTACTCAAATAAATAAGAATTCAAATAATGCCTATAATTTACTCGAGAATTTATTGCAATGGGCAAGGTCTCAAACCGGGAAATTAAAAGTAGAACTTGAGAAAATAAATTTATTTGATATTACTACTAATATTTTTACTTTGTATTTAGAAAAAGCTAATGAAAAGGAAGTTGAATTAGTTAACAATATTGATACTAATACCAATGTTTTTGCCGATAATAATATGACAAAAGCAGTAATACGAAATTTAGTTTCAAATGCATTAAAATTTACATCAAGTAACGGTAAAATAGCTATTTCTGACAAAGTTAACGATGGTAAAGTAACAATTTGTGTTTCCGATACAGGTATTGGTATTCCGAAAGAGAATATTGATAAACTATTTAAAATAGATTCAAATATATCGACACAAGGAACCGCCAAGGAATTAGGAACAGGTTTAGGTCTTGTAATTACTAAAGAATTTGTTGAAAAGAATGGCGGAAAAATATGGGTAGAAAGTATAGTAAATAACGGAGCTGAATTTTATTTTACATTACCAGTATATTAAAATATTTCTGTGTAAATATTAAAAAAAATCTTATTATTTCCCTGTTTTAATATCGTATAAAAATATTTATCTTTGAAGATAATTATTTTATATAAATATTACCCAAATTTTGAAGATGAATAGAAAAATCAAGATATACAAACAACTAGTAATTACTATCAGTTTTATCATTTTTTCAACTACTCTTTTTTCACAGAATTACATTTCTGTTAGCGGAAAATTAGAAATATTACATGGAAATTCAAAAGAAGGGAAAATAGTATTGTCAGAAAACGGTAATGTTAGTAATACTTTTATAACTAATCATTCTGGGAAATTTAATGTTGATCTCGATTATAACCATAATTATATCTTATCTTTTACAAAAGATGGTTATGTAACAAAAGATATACAAATTATTACTAATGTTCCCGAAAAATATTCGAAAAAGAAATATGCACCTTTAAATTTTTCTGTTGAATTATTTGAGAAATATGATGACGTAAATACAGTAGTTTTTGATCATCCTGTTGGTATTATTCAGTTTTATAAAGAATTATCAGATTTTAGTTACGATGTCGATTATTCAAAAAAGATACGTTCGAAAATTGAACAAACAGAACGTAAATTAGAACAAAGTTTCCAAAAGAAAATAGCTCAGCAGAAAGTAATAGAAAAAGAAAAATTACATAAAGAATATTTAGCGAAAAAAGCAGCAGAAGAAGAAGCTAGATTAAAACGATTAGAAGAGGAAAAAAGTTTAGCTGCGGCTCGTCAGAAAGCTAAAGAAGAACAATTGCGTAAAGAACAAGAGGCAGAAGCAAGAAAATTAGCACAAGAGAAAAAATTAGCAGAGAAACGTAGAAAAGAAGAAGCTGCAAGATTACAAGCTGAGATACTAGAAAAAGAAAGAATTGCAGCAAAACTGAAAGCAGAAGCAGAACAGAGAAAAATTGAAGCCGAAGCAAAGCGTAAGCAAGAAGTACTGGCACAAAAGAAATTAGAAGAGAAACTTCGATTAGAAGCTGAAGCAAAAATAAAAGCTAAAGAAGAAGAAAAAATGCGACAGAGACTTGCTCTAGAAGAGAAAATAAGACTAGAACAAGAAAAACAAAAATTAAAAGTCGAAGCCGAAGCAAAATTGATAGCTGAAAATAAAGTCCAAGAATTGCTTAAACAAAAAACAGAAGCAGAACAGAGAAAAATCGAAGCCGAAGTAAAACGTAATCAAGAATTACTGACACAAAAAAAATTAGAAGAGAAACTTCGAGTAGAGGCTGAAGCACAGATAAAAGCCAAAGAAGAAGAAGAAATGAGACAAAGACTTGCTCTAGAAGAAAAAGTACGGCAAGAACAAGAAGCTCAAAAGATGAAAATAGCAGAAGAAGCAAGAATAGAAGCCGAAAGAAAAAAACAAGAACTGGCAAAAGAAAAAGAAGAGTCGGAACTTAGAAAAAAAGAAAAAGAAGCTTTAGATACACAGAATGAAATAAAACGATTGGCAAAAATAAAAAAAGAACAAGAAGAAGCCGAACGCAGAAGAAAAGAAGAAGAAGCAATTAAAGTACAAAAAGAAATACAACAACAAGCTAAGTTGAAAGCCGATATTAAAAAAAGAAATGCTATTGCCTTACAAAAAAAACTACGTCAACAGGCTGCTAATGAATTAATTAAGATTGATAAAGAATATCCTGAAGGTAAAACAGTAGAAGAATTTGATAAGTATAATATGCATATTACCAGAATAATAATATCTGTTAATGAGGCTATTAAAGTATATTTAAAAGTAGAACATAATTGGGGTGAAATATTTTATTTCCGTAATGCGCAATGCATCTCCGATAAATTGTTTAATATAGAGACTAAAGATATTTAGTAAGTTTTATTATTATACAATTTTATTACAATTAATAAAATACTAATGAAACATTCTTGTACTAAGGTTCACAACAAGGATATGAATGTAGAAAAATGTATTTTTAATTTAGAAGTATAATTAATTGAAAAACATAAGCTTAAGCAATATTTATTTGAATGAAATCGTATAAGCAATATTTTGAAATTGAAGCTAGTCCCAACGAAATTTTTTTAGCTTTAATAAATCCCTTTACAATAGAGTTGTGGTCGGGATATCATGCTGTTATGGATGATAAAGTTGGTACGGAATTTTCGTTGTGGGAAGGTGATATTGTAGGTAAAAACATAAAAGTAGAAACCGATAAATTACTTGTTCAAGAATGGTATTTTGGCGAAAATACTCCGAAAGAAGAAATTTCAATTGTTACAATAAAACTATTTCCAACAAATAAAGGAACAAGCATACAAGTAAATCAGTCTAATATTCCCGACGACGATTATGAAAATATTTCTACAGGTTGGAACGAATATTATATGGGAGCAATCAAGAAATTTTTAGAAATTGAATAATTGCCCCCTAGTGTCGTATAAATTAATCACTAATAATTAGGCATTAACTAAAATTCATTCACTGTTTTTCTTAATTTTACTAATTTAGTAAGTAGGTTTTCCAGATAATCGAGATGTAACATATTTGCACCATCCGATTTTGCTTCTGAAGGCTTTGGATGAGTTTCTATAAAAATACCATCTACATTAACAGCAATTCCTGCTTTGGCAACAGTCTCAATAAGTTCAGGTTTGCCACCGGTAACACCCGATGTTTGGTTTGGTTGTTGTAAGCTATGAGTAATGTCAAGAATTACCGGACAATTATTTTTTTGCATTTCAGGAATACCTCTATAATCAATAATCATATCTTGATAACCGAACATAGTTCCTCTATCGGTTAACATAACGTTTTTATTTCCTGATTCAATAACTTTATTTACAGCAAATTTCATTGATTCCGGAGCAAGAAATTGTCCTTTTTTAATATTTACAAATTTACCGGTTTTTGCAGCTGCTACTAAAAGGTCTGTTTGTCGGCACAAAAAAGCAGGGATTTGCAATATATCGACGTATTTTGCAGCTATTACAGCGTCTTCGGCACTATGTATATCGGTTACAACCGGAACATTGTAAGTATCGCGTATCTTAGCTAAGATTTTTAAAGCTTTTTCGTCTCCAATACCGGTAAATGAGTCTAATCTCGAGCGATTTGCTTTTCGGTACGAACCTTTAAAAATAAATGGAATTCTTAATTTGTCGGTTATTTTTATTATTCTTTCTGCAATTTCGAAAGCAATTTCTTCGCTTTCGATAGCACATGGACCTGCTAGTAAGAAAAAATTATTTTCTTCTGTAAATTTTATATTTGGAATATTCGAAATCATAGTTTGTTTTTTTATAGTTTAAATTAGTTTTTATAGTGAAATAAGCTAATAAATTCTTACTTATATTTATTATCCCATAAATTGTCAATATTTGTTTTTATATCGTTTTCTTTTTTATTATTCTGAGGCTTATATATTGTTGTTCCTGATATGTCTTTTGGTAAAAATTCTTGTTGAACAAAGTTATTATTATAATTATGAGCGTATTTATAATTATTCCCATATCCTAGTTCTTTCATGAGTTTTGTTGGTGCATTTCTTAAATGTAAAGGAATTGGTAAGTCTCCTGTTTGTTTTACAATCTTTTGAGCATCATTTATTGCTTGATAGGCAGAGTTACTTTTTTTACTTGTTGCTAAATATATTGTAATTTCAGAAAGAATTATTCTTGATTCTGGCCATCCAATTTTATTAACAGCATCGAAGGCAGAATTTGCCAATAGAAGAGCATTTGGATTAGCAAGTCCAATATCTTCCGATGCTAATATTATTAGTCTTCGGGCAATAAATTTTGGTTCTTCTCCTCCTTCAATCATACGTGCTAGCCAATATACAGCAGCATTAGGATCGCTTCCTCTTATAGATTTAATAAATGCTGATATGATATCGTAATGTTGTTCTCCGTTTTTGTCGTAAGTAGAAATGTTTTGCTGTAAATTATTAATAACAATCTCGTTAGTTAGAAGTATTTCTTTGTTGTTATCGCTCGATTTTTCAGAATTGATAACCAATTCGAGTATATTGAATAATTTTCGAGCATCACCTCCCGAAAATCTTAATAAAGATTCATATTCAACAAATTTTATATTTAATTTCTTAAGATATATATCTTCTTTTATTGCATTATCTAATAATTCAATTAAATCGTCTTTTTCGAGATGTTTTAATACATATACCTGACAGCGAGAAAGGAGAGGAGATATTACTTCGAATGAAGGATTTTCTGTTGTTGCTCCAATTAAAGTTATTGTTCCTTGTTCTACAGCCGATAATAATGAGTCTTGTTGCGATTTATTAAATCTATGAATCTCATCGATAAATAAAATAGGATTAGGCTTGTCGAAAAATTGTTGATTTCTTGCTTTCGCAATTGTTTCTCTAACATCTTTAACTCCTGAATGAACGGCACTTAAAGTATAAAATGGCCTGTTTTGTTTATTTGCAATAATTTTTGCAAGAGTTGTTTTTCCAACTCCCGGAGGCCCCCATAAAATAAACGATGGAATATTACCCGATTCTATAGCATTTCGTAATATTGCACCATTGCCAACCAAATGTTTTTGACCTATATATTTATCTAAACTAATAGGTCGTAATCTGTCTGCTAATGGTTGATTTATTGCCATAGAAATTTTAAATTATAATAAAATTAACAATAATTTGGTGTAATTATTGACTTTAAAATAAAAATTATAGTTTTTAAAACTAAATTAGTATTTTTATAAAAGTATTTATTTCAACAAAAGTATAATAATCAATAGAAAATATTATATTTATTAGTTTCTTTTTATAAATTATTATTTTGAATAAGCTTATAAAGATTCTTAATTAACAGAAATATTCTATATTAGCAAATAAATAGTAAGAGAAAATAAATTAACCAAAAAATATACCTATGAAAAAATCAGTTTTTTATTTAAAGCTATTTGTATTTATAGTTTTATTAGGCTTTTCTACTAATATTGCAAAATCTCAGATTAATACTTTAAGTTCTTTTATGACCGGAAGCACTGAAGATGCAGAAAAACTTTTTCAGGCATATGCATCGCCATATGCAAATGGATTAGGTGCAGGAATGAGTGCCGGTTGGTATAATACTGCAAAGACTCATAAATTAGGAGGTTTCGATATTACTTTAACTTTTAATACTGCTATTGTCCCCGATGGCGATAGGACATTTAATATTTCAGATTTAGGATTAGGCGAAGGTTCAGGTATTGTTTCAAGAGTTTCTTCTACACAAAACGAATCTCCAACAATTGCAGGAGAAGATATTGCAGGTCCACAAATAACATATTGGGCAGCAAATCCGTTGGGAGGAGAAATAGAAATTGCATCTTTTGATTTGCCTAAAGGAACAGGGTTTAGATATGTTCCTTCGCCAATGCTTCAAGCAAGCGTAGGTTTAATCAAAGGAACCGAAATCATAGGAAGATATACACCTCGATTTGATGTTGGAGATAATGGAAGTGTAGGAATGTGGGGAATAGGTGTTAAACATAGCTTAAAACAGTGGATTCCTGCTGTGAAAAGAATCCCAGTCCTACAACTTTCTGTTATGGGTGGATATACAAAATTTTCATCAACAACAGATATTAGCTTTCAACCCGAATTTTATGCCGATAATGCAACTATTCCGGCATATGATGTAAACTTATATAATAACCAGGAGATGCTTTTTGAAACATCAAGTTTTACAGGAAACTTAATAGTTTCGGCTAACTTACCGACAGTTTGTTTTTATGGTGGAATTGGTTTTGCATCGACTAAATCAAATTTAAAATTAGACGGATATTATCCATTTCCTTCGGTTAATTCTTCTAACGGAACACTTGAAGTATTATCAGAAAATGCTATTGAAAATCCTATTAATGTTTCAATAAAAAATACAGACGCTAGCAAAACTAAACCAAGATTAAATGCCGGTGTTAGATTTAAATTTGCTGTTGTTACTTTGCATTTCGATTATACTTATGCAAATTATTCTATTGCTACTGCCGGTTTAGGAATAAGCTTCAGATAATAATTAAAATTTTAAATGTATTTATAAATGCGGCTAGATATTACATTTAGTCGCATTTGTTTATATAATAGTTTAGCATTAAAATTATAATATAAAACGTTGTTCGATAAGCTTAGGTACAAAAATAAAATGTTCAACTTTTCAATCTATTATTGTTTTTTAGATTAAACCGAGTTTGTAAATTATATACAAATAATTAAATTAGCAGAAATTTAATACCAAATACTGAATACCGAGAGTTACTATGTATTGTAACTGAAAAGTATGAATGAATTGCTGTTTGCTTTATCTGACAGGTTAATATAGTAAATTTAGTTTATATTATAGTTGCAAGTAAAAATATCGACAATTTGAAAAAAAAATCACGAGTAAGTTTACAAAATAAAAAAGATGATGTTCGAAAAGCCCAAATTATTGTCATTCCGACCTTGTGGAGGAACGGCGAAGCCCTCAACAGAGTTAATCTGTTAATAAATAATTTGTAATTATACTATACAGATACCTCGACTCCGCTCGGTATGACATAAATAACTTGAACCTTGCTTTTCCGACAGCCGCTTTTTTATTTCTAAGGATATAGAATTACTTTACAAATTCTGTTATATCTGTTGCAATTTTTAACACTTTTTTAGGATTTCCATTTTCGTCGAAAATAGGAGTATAAGTCTCTACAAATGTGTGTTTATTAGAATGAAATTTCACAGTATTTGTTTCTTTTTTTGCAATTCCATTTCTCAAATCATTCCAAAATTCTTCGTTTGCTTTTAATTCTTCTTTATTGTATCCCATATTATCGGAATGATGCGAGCCAACTATCTGTTCTCTTGATATATCGACTAATTTCAGGTAATTGTCGTTTACAGTTAATATTTTTCCATATAAATCGTATTCAATTACCAAATTCGCAGTATTTAAAGCATTTAATAATCCTTGCATTTCTGAGCTCCTTCTATCAGCTTCTTCCTGAGTGGCTTGAAGCTCTTCCATGTTTTGACGCATTTCTTCTTCTTGAGCAGCCATTTCTTCGCTCTGTAGTTGCGATTGTTCTAATAATTGATTTGTTCTGATATTAATTTTTGTTGTTGAGATTGTTGCAGCAATATTTTCTCCAACTTGTTCAACAAATTTTATAATGTGTGATTCAAATTCATTAAAGCCTGCTAGTTCAATAACACCAAAAATTTCATCGTTTACTTTTAATGGAATAATTAATAACGAATTAGGAACTGCTTTACCTAAACCTGAGGTTATATTAATATAACTTTCGGGAAGCTCTGTCATAAAAATTGTTTTTTGTTCTTGTACACACCTGCCAATAAGTCCAACCCCCAGTTCGATACGTTTATCAATGTATTTCCTTTTTTCGTATGCATATGTTGCAAGTAATTCAATAAAGACATCATTTTTGTCGTCATCATTAATTAAAAATAAGCCCCCCTGATTGGCATTTATATATTTAACAAGGTTACTAATGATATGGTATGAAAATTCATGTATATCATCATTATTTTGACGTAAAATATCTCCAAATTTTGCAATTCCTTGAGTTGCCCAATTTTGTTTCTCGTCTTCAATTTTTCTATTATTCTCTTGAGTTTTTGCATTTCGAAGACTATCTCTCATTTCTAATAACGATTTGCCAAGGACATCTTTATTGCTTAATAAATCAAAATCTGCTTCAAGATTACCTTTCCCAATTTCATTAGCAAATTCAGCCGTTTTATTTAAGCCATCAATTAATATATTAACAGAATTACTCATTTCCCCAATTTCGTCGCCTGTTTTTATATCTAATTTTTTCGATTTATCTATATCGCCCTCAGCTAAATTGCCTAATATTTTTGTTGTTTTTACTATTGGATTAGAGATAGTAGTTGCTATAAATAAAACAACAAGCGCTAAAAGAATTAATCCAATAAATCCAACAAAAACTGTTCGTTTTAATGTTGCTTTTGCTTCGGCCATAATTACATCAACCGGTACTGCAAAGGCAAAAGACCATGGGGTAGAAGATTTTCCAATAAACACGGGATTTTGCGAGATGTAATATTTTCTGTTGTTTTTATCTGTACTCATATACGAAAACTTATCGCCCGATTGTATTTTTTTTAATAAACCTGAATCGAAATCTAATTCTTCTAATGTTTTTCCGGTATAATTTATATTTGGATGTGCTACAAAAGTGCCATTATTTGAAATAAGAAAAGCATAACTGTCTTTTAAAGGATGAATTGTATTTATTAGCTCTTGAAATCGAGCCATTCCTATATCAAATCCGGCAAGTCCTATAAATTTCCCTTTATTAAGAATTGGTACAGCAACACTTGTTTCAAGTATTTGTTCTTCATCTTCTTTGTACGAAAAGAAATAAGGATCCATTACAAGTTCTTCTTTATTTTCCATTGCATCGTAATATGCTCCTTTATTAAAACCTGCAATTGTATCAACTATTTCTTCTTTGTATTTTATTTGTCCTCCGAGTCTATAGTAGGTAAGTCGTTCGCGACCATATGGTTTGTCCCACTCGGGGTATAAAGCATTCATTTCCCATGTTATCCAAGATGATAAAAAATTAGGATTTTCTTTTATGAGATTTTCTAATATTTCGGTATAAATTTCCTTTCTATCATTTCTTTTAATGTTCTCGTATCCTTGTATAGCTTGAGCTGTAGCTCTTGCCATATCGATATCGACATTAAGGTCAGATTTTGTATAATTTGCATATTTTCCTGCATATAAATCTGCTATTTTTTGAGCATCAGAAAAAGCTATTTTATTAAGTTTTAAACTAACATATCCTAATGCTGCTATATATATTAGCGAGGATACTACTAATATATATAATAACATTTTTGATTTAAGATTCTTTTTTAATTTCATATGTTTAGATTTTTAACTTACATATTAGATTAATTAAAATAGAACTATTAAAAATAAATCTAAATACTTAATATGTAAGCGTTTAAGTATTGTGAAACTTCTAGTTTTGCTTATGTTTTTTAAAATCACAATGTAATAAAATAATGCATTACATGAAAATTTTTTAAAGGATTTTTTATTATTGATTATTAACACATTTCAATGATATATTTTTTTAAATATTTAAAAAACTTTTAAATATTTTGTAATAATGAAATTACTTTCTTTAATTTTGCTTTATAAAACGAAAAACATATAGTATGAAATTGTTAGAAGGAAAAACAGCAATAATTACCGGTGCTGCACGAGGCATAGGTAAAGCTATAGCATTAAAACTTGCCGAACATGGAGCAAATATTGCGTTTACAGATTTAGAGTATAACGAAGCGGTAAAAGAAGTCGAAAATGAGCTAAATAGTATGGGCGTAAAAGCTAAAGGATATGCATCTGATGCTAGTAAGTTCGAAGAAACTCAAAATGTTGTTAGCGAAATGGTTAAGGATTTTGGAAAAATTGATATTCTTGTTAATAATGCGGGAATTACTCAAGATACCTTGTTAATGAGAATGACAGAACAACAATGGGATATTGTTTTACAAGTTAACCTAAAATCTGTTTTTAATTTTACTAAAGCTGTACAGCAATATATGCTGAAACAACGCTCGGGTTCTATAATAAATATGAGTTCGGTTGTTGGTGTTAGTGGAAATGCCGGACAATCAAATTATTCTGCATCGAAAGCCGGAATAATAGGTTTTACTAAGTCTATTGCAAAAGAATTAGGCTCTCGAAATATTAGATGTAATGCTATTGCCCCCGGTTTTATTATCACGGAGATGACAGCAAAATTACCGGAAGATGTAAGAAAAGAATGGGAAAAACAAATTCCATTACGTAGAGGAGGAACTCCTGAAGACGTTGCAAATACTACAGTGTTTCTTAGTTCAGAGCTATCGAGTTATGTTAGCGGACAAGTAATTAATGTGTGTGGTGCTATGCAAACCTAATAATATAAAAATATTTATTTAGTAAAACCGGCATGTTTTTTGCTGGTTTTACTATTTTTACAGATATTTAAAAACTATTAAAAATAAATCTGATGCTTTTTTTTAAACCTAATAACATTATTTTAATAATATTATTAATTGTTATTTATTCTTGTAATCCAATAACTAAAGTTCAGATAGAAACAATTAAACCTGCATCTAATCCAATACCATTCTATGCCAATTCTGTTTCATTTGTAAATCTCGAAAACGATATTAATAACGATTCGGAAGACGATACTGTAATTGTTAATATGATTTATAAGGAATTTTTACTTGGTGTTGATGATATTGTAAGAAACTCACCTAGAATAGATTCGCAAAATGTTTATAAAGCAAATAATTATTTGCCGAAGAATTTATTTTATTACGACGATAATAAAGTTAATTGGAATAAAATTAAGAAATTAGATATTTGCAAAAATTCAGATATATTATTTTTGCTCGATTCTATTTACATTATTATGGAAAGTAATAACTCAGAAAAAATATTTAATTACAATCATTACGAATATTATAAATACAGAAATTTTTTAGTATCTGCATATTTTACTACAATCGATATTAAACACAATAAAGTAATAGATAAATATAATTATAAAGATTCTTTAATATGGGAAGATGCGAATGTTGATATAAATATTTTAGAAAAGAATTTCCCGGATGTAAGAGAAAGTATAAAAATAACGGGTTATTGGTTAGGTTATGATTTTGCTTCTAGAGTTTTTCCATGTTGGATACCTCAAGAAAGAACTTTGTATGTTACAGGAAATAGAGACTTTATTAAAGCTGCACAGTTATATAAAGAAAATAATTATATTGAAGCATCGAAGATATGGGAAAAATATATTAATTATTACGATAAAGAAATAGTTAGTAGAGCAACGTATAATTTAGCCCTAGTTTGCGAAATGAACGGATTATATGATGATGCTGTTAAATACTTAATAAAATCGTATAAAGCAAAACCAAAGATAAAAACGAAAGAATATATCATAGAATTAGAACAAAGAAGAATTGATAATAATAAGTTGAAAAAACAACTTCCATAAAAATGTTTATTTTGAAATAATATTGTTATAAATTATTATATTTGAAATAAAAAACGATTATGAAAACTGTAAAATCTTTATATCCTTTATCAACTTGGGCAATGCGTATTGGCATTGCTTTTTTTGTGTATGCGAAATTTTCTGATATTGTATTTCAATTAAATTTCAATAATTTTTCATTTTATATTGCATTATTGTTTGTTGTATTTGGATTTTTGCTTTTTGTAGGAGGTTTTATAAAAAAATCGAGTTTAACAATGATATCCTCATTGGTTTTATTATTTCTATCGATATATAAAATTATTTTATTGTCGAGTACGGTAAATATTTCAATTCCGATTTATATTTTGATATTTTCTATATCATTATTATTTTTATCGAAAGGAAATAATTAATATATTGTATTGTTTTTAATGTAGAATTCAACCTAAATTATATTAAGATGTTTAATATTGCTTTATTTGGTCCTCCCGGTGCAGGAAAAGGAACACAGTCGAAAAAGGTAATCGAGAAATATAATTTAACATATATTTCTACCGGAGATATTTTACGCGAAGAAATTGCAGAAGGTTCTGAACTTGGTTTACAAGCAAAAGGTGTAATTGAACGTGGAGGATTAGTTTCAGACGAGATTATTGTTCAAATAATCGAGAAAAAGATTAAAACAAATACTGATTCAAATGGTATATTATTTGACGGTTTTCCACGAACAGTTGTTCAAGCATATATTTTAGAAGGTTTATTACTTAAATTAAATACTTCTCTAAATTGTATGGTTCGACTAGAAGTTCCTAAAGATGAATTGATGAAACGAATGCTTGAAAGAGCAAAAAAAGAAAAGCGTGCCGATGATACACATGATGTTATTCAAAATAGATTGACAGAATATAAAAATAAAACAATTCCTGTAGTTGATTTTTATAGAGAAAAAAATATCTATTATGCAATTGATGGCTTTGGAAGTTTAGATGAAGTTTTTAATAGAATTCAAAATGTAGTAGAAAATACACTTAAGAAAGAATGGTTAAATGTAGTGCTTTATGGACCTCCCGGCTCCGGAAAAGGTACTCAGGGAAGAATGCTTGCCGAAAAATTTAATTTAGTATATATTTCAACAGGATCATTATTACGCAAAGAAATAAAAAAAGAAAGTGAGATAGGGAAAAAAGTTGAAGGATATATGAAAAAAGGAGATATTGTTCCCGATGAGTTTGCCATTAAACTTATAGAAAAGCAAATTAAAGCTAACCCTAATGCTAGTGGCTTCTTTTTTAAAGGCTTTCCAAGAACAATTGTGCAAGCATATATTCTCGATGGACTGTTGAGAAAATTGAATTCTTCGGTGTCAGCAGTTTTTAACCTTAATGTTTCTACTCTAGAATCGATAAAAAGATTATCGGCTAGAGCAAAAACAAAATATAAAAGAAACTACGACATCGATACAGAGATAATAATTAATAGATTAGAAAATTTCGAGCAAAAAACAAAACCTGTTTTAAATTATTATAAAAACAATAATATTATATATAATATTGATGGTATTGGAAGTGAAAAAGAAGTGTCGAAAAAATTATCAGATAGTTTAAAAGATGCATTGAAAAATGCCAGATAAAAAATAATTCAAACTTGTTAAATGACCTATATTTTTATAATATAGGTCATCTTTATTTTATGAATAAATTATATCATAAAATGCTTTTATTTTTACTTATAATCGAGTAAGTTTATATTTTGGGATATATATGCATTAGTTAGGCAAAATTAGGGTGCGAAATATAAAATAAAAGGATACGAAAATGAAAATAATTAGAAACACAATGCCTATTTCGGATTTTTATCAGAAGATGAAGTCCGGAGACTTAGTTATTAATAGAAGCTATCAACGTTCAAAAGGACTATGGCCAAATAATGCAAGAACATATTTCATTGATACAATTTTAAATGATTTTCCATTTCCAAAGGTTGTATTGAGAGATATTATGGATTTAAAGACAAGAAAAACAAAAAGAGAAATCATCGATGGGCAACAACGTTTAACTACAATTAGAGATTTTATTGATAACAAATATATGTTATCAAGAGTAAGTAAAAAATTTAACGGAATGTATTTTGATGATTTAGATGAAATTAATCAATCTTCATTCTTATCTTATGAAGTGTCTGTGGATATTGTTATTTCTGCATCAGAAGAAGAGATTTTAGAAATTTTCAGACGGATTAATTCATATACTTTACCGTTAAATACAGCGGAAAAAAGACACGCTACATATCAAGGAGAGTTTAAATGGTTTATTAATGATTTAACTGACCTGATGACACCATTTTTTGAAAAATTTAAAGTTCTTACTTTAAGAGATATTTCAAGAATGATGGATGCTGATTTGATAACGGAATGTTCACAAATAATAATAGAAGGGATACATAACCGTTCTTCCTCTAAATTAGAAGTTCTTTACAGAACGTATGATAAAGATTTTGAAATTAAAGAAGAATTAAAAGAAAAACTTACAGAAAGTTATAATTTTATAAAAAACAATTTATCAGAGTTGTTTGAAACATTCTCAATTCCTTCTTATCAATTTTATACGTTTATTGGAGCATTAATTTTTAATAAATACGGAATACCTGATGAGAAAAATGATTTAAGTGATTATTCAACTATTAATTCATTCTCGAACCTTAATGAGCGTGTTTTTCGAGAATTAAACATCCTTTTCAATGAATTAGATGAAAAGGATGAAAAGGGTAAATATATAGACTTTGTTAAAGCTTCTATTTCAACAACTCAAAGTTATAAGAATAGATTAACCCGAATAAAAACACTTATTTCAATTTTACAAAACAATGATTGATTTAAGACACAAAAAACAAAGAATAGTTCAGTCATTAGATAATTATCGACCTTTATACCAATCAACTTGGTCACCTGAAAGAAATAAATTATCATATACGGCTGGTGTATTGAATTCAATATGGAATATTTGGAATAATTTTTGGCGGGAATATTGGATATCACATACAATAGGTGGTTTATATGTAAATGGTAGTCCCATTATTCCTATCCAAGCAAATTATTCAAAAGGGCAAGCTATATTCTTTTTGTTAATTAAAATTGGAAAACTGAAGCAGAGTAGATTAGGAGATAGTATAACAGGTACTCATCAAGAACCAACCTGGGGAGATATAATTATTATTGAGAAATTAGCGATTGAATTATTACAGTTTCATCCACATTTGCAACAATTACTAAATTTGATTGGTTATTACAGATTACAAGTTAAGCATTTCCAACAAATAAGAAATAGTTTCATTCATTTAAATAATGAAAATATTTCAAAATTGAACAATATTCAGAGTAGATATGTATTTAACTCATCACAAAAACTTATTAATATATTAGAAGCAAATAAATTGGGAAGTAATGAAACTTGCTTTGAAGATTTAGTAGATAATATGAAAGGACTTGTTTTAAATATGTAATAACTGTGCCCAACAAAAAATATAGTGCATGCCGCAATTAGTTGTAAATATAAAAGTTATAGAACAAAATAAAGATTGTCGTAACCTGAAAAATAACTGTTTCAAACTGCGGCACGCACCATATTCAAACCGTTATTTATAAAAATATACAATTATGTTAAAAAGGTCTGATATATTTAAAGTTATTTTTATACTAGTTATTGTGTTTTCTTATACTAGTGTTACGGC
>Ga0190303_1000010_pt1 | contig 86540 bp, 84 predicted proteins | sample 48700701_MG_FD_161672 | JGI IMG/M metagenome (GOLD analysis project Ga0190303, IMG submission 161672) | Hydrothermal vent sediment bacterial communities from Southern Trench, Guaymas Basin, Mexico - 4870-07-0-1_MG | ecosystem: Environmental > Aquatic > Marine > Hydrothermal vents > Sediment ... | reverse complement strand
AACATCAGAAGAATTAAAAAAAATTGAGCCAGACACTATAGAAAGAATGGAAGTTTTAAAAGGAGACAGCGCTATTAAAAAATACGGAGGGAAAGCAAAAAATGGAGTAATACTTATTACCACTAAAAAAGAATAACAACAATTAAATATAAATTTAAACCATCATTTTAAAATTTTAAAATGATGGTTTTTTAATTTCCAAAAAGATGAAAACACTATTTTAAACAAGTTTTAGCGTTAAAACAACCATTACTTTCTAAAAAGTTAAAAAAAATTGCATTACTTTATTACTGTTTATAATGATATTGACTACATTTAGTTTCATACTGTAATAACAACCTAGATAATATTTTATATTTATAAACATATTTCATATTTTTATTTATAATTATAAGTCAGTTTTATAAATTCCACATAAAATAGTTGGAGGCAAGCAAAGAATAATAGTACCTTGATTTAAGAATTAATTCCACAAACAATTTATTAACCTAAAATCTATAATTATGATTACTATCTTTGTGCTAGTAACTAAACTAGTATTAACCATTATCAACCTATTATTTTAACTTAAAAAAAATAAAATTTTAAAAATCTCACTTTTTGTAGGGTTTTTTATATTATGTATTTTAGCATTATGAAGAAATATTTTTTTAAAATTTTAGCAAAAGCCAATAAAATACTATTACCTAGTTTTACTAAAAGAAAACTTGACATTGCAAAAGCAAAAAAATGGCAAATGGCAATTATTGGCTGGAGGTATTTTACTACAAAAAATAGCTTGTAACTGTTTTACAGATTAAATAATAGCAGATATAAATAATGCTTACTTTGCTTTAAAATTTTAATATAGCGTTTTGTTGTTAACAAATGTTAATAAGCCTAGTTCATATCTTGTTAAAAACTAAGCAGTTATAAATTTGGAAAATAGTTTTTTCCATAGTTAATTTACAATAGAATTAGCAGAGAGATTCAAAACAATACTGAAGAATGCAAATTTTGATGTTGAGTTGAGAAACTTAAAGTGAAATTCTAAATGTTCTTGAACATCGTTTTTAAAACCAAACTGTAAAAAGTAATGTGCCCTGATATTTAGCATGAATTAATGGAAACATGGTTTTAAAGGCAAATTTTAAAATAGGGCGTTAAAGCGAGTAGTTTTTTAAACTGCAACAAAGTTTTGAGTACTATTTTAGAAGAAGCGACTATTTAATAAGAAGTTGAGTTTGTAAGAAAGCAACAAGCGGCAGCGAAAGGCTTAGTAGTGGGCTTTCCTTTAACGAGGATTGCAACAAGCAATTAAGAAAATTAACTGAAGACTTATTACAGAAACCGTTTCAGCAAAAAGCCATGATAATGAGAAATCAATATCATGGCTTTTGTTTTTTTAATCTTTTACTATTTCTCTAAAATTCCCTATTGTTTTTTGAGTAAATAACAAAACACATCCCTTATTTATAACGTTTTCGCAAACAATTTTTCCACTAATATTTAGTATATTTGCACTGCTTAAATAAATTAATTAGAAATGCTTTAATTACCATTGTTTAATGATGATTAAAGTTTTTAAAATATACAAAAAACATGCACAATACACCCAAAATTATTTACACAAAAACAGATGAAGCACCAGCGTTAGCTACCTATTCATTTTTACCAATAGTTGAAGCTTTTACAGAAACTTCAGGTATAGAAATTGAGATTAAAGACATTTCATTGGCTAGCAGAATTTTAGCATTGTTTCCTAATAACTTAACCTCAGACCAAAGAGTAGAAGATGCTTTAGCTGAACTTGGAGTTCTTGCAAAAAAACCTGAAGCTAATATTATTAAACTTCCTAATATTTCTGCTTCTGTTCCTCAACTAATTGCTGCAATTAAAGAATTACAAGCTTTAGGATATGCAATTCCGAATTACAACGAAGCTCCTAAAACAATTGAAGAAAAAGAAATACAAAAAAAATACAACAGCGTAAAAGGCTCAGCTGTGAACCCAGTATTACGTGAAGGAAATTCGGATAGAAGAGCTCCTAAAGCTGTTAAAAATTACGCAAAAAAGAATCCTCATTCTATGGGAGTTTGGTCTGCAGATTCTAAAACACATGTTTCTACTATGAACAGTGGTGATTTTTTCTCTAACGAAAAATCTGTATCAATTTCAAAAGCTGGAGATGTTAAAATTCAATTTATTGATAAAAAAGGTACTTCAACAATATTAAAAGAAAAAACAACTTTACTAGCTGGAGAAATTATCGATACTACAGTAATGAGTAAAAAAGCATTGGTGAAATTTCTTGGAGAACAAATCAAAGACGCTAAAGATAAAAACGTACTGTTTTCATTACATATGAAAGCTACAATGATGAAAGTTTCTGATCCAATTATTTTTGGCCACGCAGTTACCGTATTCTTTAAAGATGTTTTTGACAAGCACAGTGCAATTATTAAAGACCTTGGTGTTGATGTAAATAATGGCTTTGGAGACTTAATATCTAAAATTCAAAGTTTACCTAAGGAACAAAAATCGGCTATTGAAAATGATATTAAAACTTGTTTAGAAAACGGGCCTGCAATTGCAATGGTAGATTCAGATAAAGGTATCACAAATCTTCATGTACCAAGTGATGTTATTATTGATGCTTCTATGCCAGCTATGATTCGTACTTCTGGTCAAATGTGGAATGCTGAAGGGAAACAACAAGATACCAAAGCTGTAATTCCAGATAGTAGTTATGCAAGTATTTACCAAGCAACTATTGATTTCTGTAAAAAACACGGAGCTTTTGACCCAACAACAATGGGAACAGTTCCTAATGTTGGTTTAATGGCTCAAAAAGCTGAAGAATATGGTTCGCATGATAAAACCTTTGAAATACAAGGAAATGGAACCGTTCAAGTTATAGACTCTTCTGGAGTGGTATTACTTGAGAACAGTGTTGAAAAAGGTGATATTTGGAGAATGTGTCAAGTAAAAGACGCACCTATTCAAGATTGGGTTAAACTGGCTGTTAAAAGAGCTAAAGCTTCTAATACTCCTGCAATATTTTGGTTGGATAAAAATAGAGCTCACGATGCTCAGATAATTGAAAAAATAAATACGTATCTGCCTAGTCATGACACAACTGGTTTAGATATTCAAATAATGACTCCTGAAAAAGCTACACTATTTACTCTTGACAGAATTAAGGATGGCTTAGACACAATATCTGTTACTGGAAATGTATTACGTGACTTTCTAACTGACTTATTCCCTATTTTAGAATTGGGAACAAGTGCAAAAATGCTATCAATAGTTCCATTAATGAATGGTGGTGGCTTATTTGAAACTGGTGCTGGAGGTTCTGCCCCAAAACATGTACAACAATTTGTTAAAGAAAGTCATTTAAGATGGGATTCTTTAGGTGAGTTTTTAGCTTTAGCTGTTTCATTAGAACATTTAGGCGAAAACTATAACATTCCTAAAGCTTTAATTTTAGCAGAAACTTTAGATGATGCTACAGATAAATTTTTAAAAAATAAAAAATCTCCTTCACGTAAAGTGAACGAGCTAGACAATAGAGGAAGTCATTTTTATTTAACTACTTATTGGGCACAAGCTTTGGCAGCTCAAAATAAAGACCTTGAACTAAAAGAGCAATTTAATAAAATTGCTGAAGTACTAGAATCTAATGAGACGAAAATTGTTAATGAATTAAACAATGCACAGGGTTCAAAAGGTATCATTGGCGGCTACTATCATTTTGATGATGAATTAACAGAAAAAGTAATGAGACCTAGCACTACTTTTAATACTATTATTGCATCAATTTCAAATAAAACTTCCTAAGATATTGACAAAGCAATAGCATAAAAAAATTAAAGGCGAGAATTAAAATTTTCGTCTTTTTTTATACACTTAATTTCCGTAAAAAATCTCAATCCATATTAACTCGAAATTTATACACTAATTTTGTAATTTCTATGTAAAATGGAGACCAAAATAAAATATAAACTTTTAAATGTGAATATTTAAAAGTTTACTATTTTTGATTCATGAGCTTTACTAAAACTACTGAGCAATCTTCAAATTACAATCACTTAGAAAAAATGAGTGTATATGAACTTTTGAAGAATATAAATTTAGAAGACCAAACTATTTCTATTGCTGTTGAACAAACAATTCCTTTAATTGAAAAATTAGTAATTGCAATTGTCCAAAGAATGAAAAAAGGGGGGAGATTATTTTATATAGGAGCAGGAACAAGTGGAAGATTGGGAATTTTAGATGCATCAGAATGCCCACCAACTTTTGGTGTTTCACATGATTTAGTAATTGGAATAATCGCCGGTGGAGATACTGCCATACGAAAAGCTGTAGAATTTGCTGAAGATTCTACAATACAATCTTGGGAAGATTTACAAAAATTCAACATTAATACAAACGATACAGTAATTGGCATTGCAGCATCTGGAACAACACCGTACGTAATTAGCGGGCTAGAAAAATGCAATGAACATGGAATTTTGACAGGCTGTATTACTTGCAACCAAGGAAGCCCTTTAAGCAAAACAGCAAAACATCCAATTGAGGTAGTTGTTGGCCCAGAATTTGTGACAGGAAGTTCAAGAATGAAAGCTGGAACAGCTCAAAAACTTATCTTAAATATGATTTCTACAAGTGTTATGATACAACTTGGGAAAATAAAAGGTAATAAAATGATTGATATGCAACTCTCCAACAATAAATTAGTTGATAGAGGTACAAAAATGTTGATGGATGAATTAAATGTTTCTTCAGAAATAGCAAACAAACTATTACTAAAACATAAAAATGTACGAACTGCTTTAAAAAACTATTCAAATGGCGACAAATAGAAATGAACTTATTAGAGGGTTGAAATATGAATTAATAGCATTTCCTCTATTAATTTTAGGGCCTATTTTAATAACAATTGGGTTTAAAGCTATAAAACAACAACAGAATTATTTATGGCTCATTCTTGGAATAGCAGTTGCAACAACAGCAATAATTTTAGGTTTTTTTGGAATACGAATTATTTTAAACGCACTATTTAATGACAAATAATGGGTAGATTGAATTATGTAAAATTAACAAATTGGGAATATTGGCCTTCATTTATGTTTTACATACCTGTTGTACCTTACGCTTTTTATCTTGCTTTAAAGTCCAAAAGCTTTGGCTTTTTTTCTGCTGTAAATCCTGTAATTGAAGGCTCTGGAAATGGTTTAGAATCTAAGTATAAAACGGTACAATTACTCCCAAAAGAATACAAACCAACTACAATTTACATTAAACATGGTGGTACAACTAATTCAATAGTCCCAAAACTTAAAACCAACAATATAAAGTTTCCTTTAATTATTAAACCAGATATTGGTTTTAGAGGATTACTTGTTAAAAAAATTCATTCTGAGGAAGAACTTTCAATATATATTCAAAAATACAATTCAATAGATTTAATAGTACAAGAGTTAATTGAATTTAAAAATGAGTGTGGAATTTTCTATCACAAAATTCCTGGTGAAAAAAACGGTAAAATAACGTCAATCACACTTAAAAAATATTCAACAGTTATAGGTGATGGATCATCAAAACTTATTGAACTGATAAAGAACGATGAAAGAGTTAAAATTTACCTTTCCTTAATTACTGAATTAAATAAAAATAGGCTACAAACTATACCTGCTAAAAATAAAAAAATTATCTTAAACAGTATTGGTAATCATTCAAAAGGCACTCAATTTATCAACGGTAATCATTTAATAAATAAAGAGTTAACTGACTTTTTTGACAGGCTACAAACTCAAATCCCTGGTTGGTATTATGGGCGAGTAGATATTAAATACAATAGTTTTGAAGAATTAATCAAAGGTGAAAATTTAAAAATTATTGAAATTAACGGAATCATTTCTGAACCTACTCATATTTATGATACCTCAAACGGAAGTTATTTTAATGCTTTAAAAGAAATTAAAAAACATTGGGAATTGACGTATAAAATTGGAATTAAAAATAACAAGCTAAACAATGTTAAATTCACCAACTTAAAGTACTTAATAAATTTATATTTTAGCTATAAAAAATACTTAAAAAAAGTTAGTAACTTGTCTACTAATCAATAACCTTATTTCTTGGGGTAGTAGGATTAAATCCAAAGTCATCATCTGGCAATTGAATGCCAAGTTGAGAAATAATATAACCTACACTTGCAAAATGATGAATTGCATGACTGTGAGCTTGAATTAAGATAGCAGACAACGTATAATTTGTTGTTATAATACCCAAACCTAAATCATCTGTAACATTTACAATTTTATTAAAATCTTCGGTTTTTAGCGTTTGTAATTTTGATACAATTATTTCAAAATATTGAATTCCATTTTTGGTGTAATTTTCAGCTAACTCATTTCGCTTTCGGTTGATAAGGTTTACATCATTTGAATCTAACCCTTCAAAAAGACAGTTAAAAATATCTAAAATATGTCGCATATGCCCTCCAATACTTGAATAATACGGTGCAATTGTAGTATTACTATAATCAGCATCTGAAATACAACTTAACAATTGTACACCTCTGTATAAATTTTTTTCAATAGCTTCAAGCATATTTTAAACATTCTATTTTTAACAAATATAAAATAATTTTAAGTCAATAACTTTATCAAAGTTAAAATTCCAAGTACCATAAATAGTAAACTTAGAATTATGTTAATGTTAGTCGCAATAAATGACACTTTCTTAATTATAATTTTAGCAAAAATAATGTACGTGTAAAACAGTGAGAATGAACCAATTGACGCACCAATTACAAATAATAAAATAAATGGTTGTTGCATTATAATTTTATTCATAGAAACCAAATAAACACTTATCCCTAAATAAAACGGAACAGCCAACATGTTTATTGATGACATTGCTACACCTTTCATAAAATAATTTTGATTCGTAACATTAACTTTTGAATTCACCTCTTTTTTAGAAAGTAAAAAGAAAAAAATTGACAAAGAAAAAAACACAAAAACTGCAGCAACTTTTAATACCTCAATAATTTTAGGATTTTCGGCTAAAAAATCTGCAAAAAATAGTGCAATTCCTGCTTGAAAAAACACCACACAAGATGCTCCTATTGCAAATTTTACACTTTCAATTTTACCAAGATTGATTCTAATTTTTAAAGCTGTCATATTCAACATACCTGGAGAAATTAACCCAACATATGCCATAACAACACCAAATATGACATGAATAATATAACTCATTTTAAATTATTTTTAAATCAAGAATTAGTTACGCTGTAACATTAATTACACTTTACTTCATGTAAATGTTTTACATTTGAAGTGAGATTAGATTACGAATACTATACTGCTGAAAGTTAAGAGAAATCTTGATTTTTCATTAAGAAACCACTAAATTTTTAGTGGTTTTTTTTATTTAATCTTAAACTTTCCAAGTAACATATTTATATCTTCAGAAATTTTTAATTTTTTAACAAGTACAAAATACAAACCTCCTACTACACAACATTTTATTAGAATATTTAATAATGGATGGAATGAGAAATTCCAAAAATTAAACAACAAAAACAGTGCTAAAATTAGTATTAACACCTTAAGTGTATTAATTTCAAAAGGTTGAATATTTAATTTTAATTTTATATAAAATATTTTAAAAACACTATAAACAAAAACTACAATAAGTGTTGCTAAAGCAGCACCGTTAATTCCAATTAAATTAATCAACCATTTGTTAAGTAAAATTACACTTATTGCCATTGCTAATGATAAGTGAAAAAATATTTTATAGTACTTAGAATTGACCAGAATTGCATTTCCAGTCCCTAAAGCAAGCTCAATTAGTTTTGCAATTGAAATAATTAAAACGATCCAAATACCTTTTGTAAATTGAGGTTTATTAATTAATTCATATAAATCATTAATATTCAAATTAATTAATAAAAAGAATAAGCCACCAATTACTAATAAATTAATTGACGTTTTCTTGTATAATTTTTCGACTTCTGAAATGTTATTTTCATTCATTTCTTTTGCTGTAATTGGGCTTGTAATTTGCTGCATGGCACGTGTTGGAATCGCAACAACACTCGCAATATAAATTCCTACCGAATAATATGCTACTTCAGCAATTTGTTCCATTTGTGGAATCATAAATTTATCAATTTCTAACAAAATACCCGTAGCTGAACCTGCCACAATTATATAACTCGAAAAAGATAAAATTTCTTTTATGTTTGAAGGAATTTTAAACACAAATTTTGGTCTATAAATATAAATTGCATATAGTTTCATTATTAAAGTTCTCACCCCATAAACTACAACAATCGCATATATAAATTGCTCGTTTGTAAGCCACTGAAAATACACTGCAAATAACAATACCGATGTGCAAACACGTGCGAAAATCTCTTTAATAAAATTCCCAAAAACCGAATTAAACTTAACTTTTGTCCACGAATAAAAGACTTCAAAATAGCCCATAAAAATGGCGACTATAAAAATAAGACTGGTATACTCTTTTATTAATACGTTTTCTGAAGAAATCCAATTTGCAATACTTTCATATAAATAAACACCTACAATCCCCAAAGGAACAATAACAATTAAAGGAAGAAAAAGTGTAGAAATTAAAAAACCATCTTGCTCAACTTTAGTTTTGTAAGACGAGTAGTACTTAATAATGGTATGCTGCATACCAAAAACTAACAATGGTAAAATAATATTTGCAGTAGATAATAAAAAGGTAATTAACCCAAAATAATCTTCATGTAAAAAATGTGTGTATAAAAATAACACATTAACTCCACCAATAGCAAACCCTAAAAATAGGATTAGCGTATTCATAAAAGATTGCTTTAAAACAATACCCATTATACTAATTTAATAATTTCTGCGTACATCTTCTCACCTACTTGGTTTCCATATAAATCTACTTCAAAATTTGCTGATGAATTTTGAAAAATGTTAAAAGCAGCCATCATTTTATCGGTATCGCTTCCCACAATTTTAGCAAATCTATTTTTTACCAACTCAACCCATTCTGTTTCTTCTCTAGCAATTATACAATGTTTTTTATTAAAAAAAGCCTCCTTTTGAAGTCCACCACTATCTGTAACTACTAAATTACAATTCTTCAACAACTCTAACATATCAAAATAACCAATTGGTTCTATGAAAGTTACATTGTATATTAAATCATTTTTTTCTAGAATAGCTTTAGTTCTTGGATGTAGTGGCAATACAACTTGTTTCTCCTTATGAATAGCTTCTAACCCTTCAAAAATTGATTGTAAATTCTCTAAAGAATCTGTATTTTCCTGACGATGAATCGTTGCTAAAACAAACTCATCCAGGTTTAAATTTAATGTTGAAATTATTAAAGATTTTTCTTTTGAAGTTTCTCCATAAAATTCAACTGCATCTTTCATAATATCTCCACATTTCACAACCTTAGAAGGCAAATTATTAAACCCTTCATTTACCAAATTTTTAATAGCAGTATCCGTTGGACATAATAATAAATCTGAAATTCTATCAGTTAAAATTCTATTAATTTCTTCTGGCATACTCATGTTAAACGAACGCAAACCAGCCTCAACATGAGCCACTTTTATATTCATCTTTTTTGCCGCTAAAGCTCCTGCAATGGTTGAATTTGTATCTCCATAAACCACTACCAATTCTGGTTTTTCTTTTAGTAAAACCTCTTCAATTTTAAGTAACATTTGCCCGGTCATAGCACCATGACTTAGTCCATTAATATCAAGATTATACTTAGGTTTGGGAATACCCATTTCTTCAAAAAAAACAGCACTCATGTTCTTATCATAGTGTTGCCCTGTATGCACAATTATTTCTTCAATAGTATTGTGTTTAGCTATTATTCTACTTAATACAGCTGCTTTAACAAACTGCGGCCTAGCACCTAATATGGTTACAATTTTTCTCATTCAGAAATTGAATTTATGATGTCAGAAACTTTTTTTGTTAACTCTCTTCTATGGTATTGTTCTATATTTTTTGACTCAACAGTTAACTTTCCCTGTTTAAATTTCGAGTACAAATTTAAGATACTTTTTTTCAATGCAACTTTATCTTCAAAATCTACAACCTCCCCGCTATTTGTTTCATGTATTATTTCAGATAAATCTCCATTTTTTGGAGCAATTGCTAAAATTGGTCGTTTAGCCATCAGATATTCAAATATTTTTCCTGTAATAATTTGCTTTGCACTTGGTACATTATTTACAATCAACAGTAATGCTTGTGATTTTTTTTGAAATTCAACAACCTCGTTATGCGCCACATAATTTATTATAGTAACATTTTTTTTGAGATTAAAATTTAAAATATCATTAACAACAGAATCATCAACCTTACCAATTAACTTCAATTCAAAATCTACTTTGAAGTCTTCATTCTCATTAATAATTTCTGCTAAAACTTTCCATAACATTTTAGGGTTTCTATCTGAATTCATTAAACCAATATGTGTTAATGTAAATTTAGAATCTAATTTAACTTCAACATCTGTAATTTCACCATCAAAACCGTTAGTTATTACATGTGTGTTTTTATTATATTGGTTGAAGTTCTCTTTCATTATGTTTCCTACAACCAGAATAGCATCTGCTTCATTTAACACTTCTTTTTCTAAAAAATGATGTTTTTCTTTAGCTTTTTTTGTTAAAGGTAATTGATGAAAATAATCAATCTCAGTCCAAGGGTCACGAAAATCTGCAAGCCATTTTACTCCTAATTTCCTCTTTAAATTTAGCCCAATTAAATGCATACTATGTGGTGGGCCTGTAGTAATAATTACATCAATATTATTTTCTTTTAAATACTTTTTTAAATACTTTACTGAAGGCTTTACCCAGAACTTACGTGCATCTGGTATAAAATAATTTGCTCTAATATATTGCAATAATTTACCTAAAAATGATGGATTTGACTTTAAAAACCCAGCACTTTCTATTTTCTTCTTACCAAATATTGAAAATAAATTATTAGGCTCCAAAATAGGTTGTTTTAAAACTTCTATATTTTTTGGTATATCATTAATCAATGAAATATCTTCAATAGGATAATTGGGGTTTTCAACAGTATAAATAACCGGTTCAACTCCAAAACTGCTAAAATATTTAACAAATTTAAGCCATCGTTGCACTCCGGATCCTCCAGCCGGTGGCCAATAATATGTAATTATTAGTACTTTTTTCATGTGCTTAAATTAGTATATAAATTTATTAAATTTCTAGATGTTATTTCCCAGCAAAACTCTTCTTCCACAAATCTTTTTCCGTTTTCCCCTAAACTACCCCTTAAATTCTTACTATTATAAAGTTCTAAAATTTTAGCTGTAAAATCTTCAATATCCTGTTCAACATGTACCAATCCTGAATTTGTTCTTTCAATTAAATTCTTTTGTGCAGTAGCATTACTTACTAAAACTGGTTTTGAAAAACTCATATATTGAAATAATTTATTTGCAAATGTTGTATCATGGTGTAAATTTCTATGTAAAGGTGAAATACACACCGAGCTTGCTTTTATATAAGATGGGAATAATTTTTCGTTTTTCCAGCCTTCAAAATCAACATAATTTTCTATGTCCATGTTTTTGACTTGCCTTTTTAAAACAGTATCAGAAGTATTACTTCCTACAATGACCAACTTTATAGTAGGCATTTCATTTTTTAAACCGTTTATTGCTGCTATAACTGTTTGCAACCCTCTTCTTAACCCTGTATCACCAAGGTATAATACAACAAATGAATTTTTATACTTATCAATAATTTCATTTTGAAGAACAGCATTTTCAAAGAAACTTTTATGTACGGTATTAGGTACAACTATAATAGCTTCTGATTGTTTACCTACTCTCTTTACAATCTCTTTTTTTGATTCTTCAGTAACTACAATTACTTTAGTAGCCTTTTTAATAAATGCTTCTTCTTTTTGTTTCCATCTATTTAATGAAATTAAAAAATTACCTGGGAACTTTTGTAGATGAGGGTAAAATCTCATTATTTCCGGTCTGTTTTCATGTAAATCTAATACAACTTTAATTTCCGTTTTTTTATTAGCTTTAAAAACTGCATCAGCAATTTGAATATCGTGTATATGTATAGCTTCTATTTTATACGTAGTTATAAAATGTGTGATTTTTTTTGACATTATAAAAGTATAAAAAGGTAACGTATACGCTAACGCTGATAATTTATATATCAAACTATTAGACTTATACCTTTTAACTTGAATACCATTTACATCTTCAATTTCGGGCTCATCGGTATATTTTAAACAAAACAAAAAAACTTCATGACCTTTTTCAATCAATGAAATGGCTTCATTTTCAACCCTAGGATCAGGAGGAAACGTTTTATCTAAAATCATTCCAATTCGCATATCAATTATTTTTCAGCATAGATTGCATAATAGCGTGGCGTAAATTTCCTTAAAACAGGTCTAAAACCTACTTTTTTTATTGGACTAGTCCATTTAACTCTCTTTTTAATATCCCAACCAGATTTTTCTAATAACCAATCAAATTGCCAATCTTCAAATTCATGATAATGCCTATCCCACATATCTGTTTTACTTCTATATGCTTTAGCAAACCACAAATTAAGTGGTACAGTAGCAATTATTTTTTTACTTTCAATAGCTTTCAAAACATTAAATGGAGAAACTAAATGCTCAAAAATTTCAAATGCAGTAACAGCATCTATATCATACTTTTTAACTATTTCAGGAAGTAAATCTAAATCTTCACCCAATGTGTTAAATACTTTATAACCATGTTGCTCCATTATTTCACTAAATGGATTACGAATTCCTAAATCTAATATCGTTGCGGGAGCAGGCAAAACATTTTGTAAAAATTCTAACGTGTGCTTATATCTTTTATGAGGTAATTCACTATACATTAATTTTCTTTTACACATTAAATAAGCAGCAAGATATTGATTTAATTACAGAAAACTTTAAAATAAATCCATAAAAAAAGGCGCTTTATATAAAGCGCCTTTTTACTTTTTCATAGTTTGTTTTATCTTCATCAAAAAATTTCCCTCTTAACTTGAGTTCATTATTGCGAATGTACAATCAACTTTCACTAATTAAAAGCTTATTTTTACAAGCGTGTACATTTTACACATAAAAGTAGTTTTTAAATTCATAAGCGTTATCTTTGATATTTATATATAATCATTAATGAGTCGAGTTGTCCCATTTTTTATCATCCTTATACTTTTCCAAACTAATTTGTCAGCTCAAATACCTGGGTTTACACAATTTAACGATAATAATGGATTACCTAGCAATACAGTCTATGATATTAATCAAGATGATAATGGTTTTATTTGGATTGCTACAGACTATGGCTTAAGTAGATTTGATGGTTTATCATTTAAAAATTTTACTATAGCGGATGGGTTACCCGATAATGAAATTTTACGACTATTTAAAGATTCTAAAAAAAGGATTTGGTTAACGGGGTTTAATGGTAAATTAGGATATATTGAAAATGAAAAGTTCTTCAACAGAAACAACCAATTTTTTTTACAAGGATTAAGCTTTAATAATTTTGTGTCAGAAATTTTTGAAGATAGTAAAAACAATATTTGGTTTTTAGAATCTATTAATAATATAAAAAAATTGAATCCACAAAATCAAATAACTAGTTACAATTTAGAAAATTTAGATTTATTAAATACTTCAAAAAAATTACAACTAATTGAAACTATTAATGGCGAAATTAAACTCTTAAAATCAATAACAACTGAAGACAATAAAAATGAAATATTAAGCACTTCATTAACAGATTTGAAGTGGAATAAATTAAATATTCATTTATATAATCAAAAATCAATTTCAAAACTTCGAAATAAAAAACCTGAAGCATTTAAAAATCTTGATAGTGTTTCTATGAATATTTCAAAAACTATTTTTAATAATTTTGGGTATGATAGTTCAACAAACTTATTGTATCAAACAATTACTTTTGATGATTCATTTTTAATTACAAACTTAAATAATGGCGCTGTATTAGTTAACCCAAATGACAAGCTTCAAAATAAAAAAATACTACCTTTAATAAGAACTACAAGGTCTTATTTAGATACTGAAAAAAATATTTGGATAGGAAGCCAATCAAATGGAGTTTTTCTCTTACCTAACCTCCACATTAATGGTATACAATTTAAACCAGCAACTAAAAATGATTTGCATACTGTAAATATATATGACAACAAATTGATTATTGGCAATGAACTGAGTGAAATTATTTTGCTTGACAAAGAAACATTAAAAACAATTAAATCCTATAAATTAAATAAAAAACCAAAAAGAATTAGACAACTAAATATATATAATGACACTCTTTATATTTTGAGTGATTATAACATTTTTCAGTTAAATTCTAATTTAAATCTGAAGAAGGTCAAAAATATGTTTGACCCAGATATAAAAAAAACTCGTATAAAAAACTTTAAAGATTTTTCTATATCAGAAGATTATATTTATACCGCAAATAGCAATGGTGTTGGTAAAATAAATAAAAATAATCATTCTTCAGAAAGATTATGGGATAAAAGAAGCACAGCAATATTAGAAGATAAAAATAAAACACTTTGGATAGGGACTACCGCAGGGCTTTATTTTTATAAAAGTGGGCTTACTGAAAAATTTGATTTAGGGGAACAATTTAACAACAGCATTATTTATGCTCTAGAAAATTCACCAATTGGATTATTAGTTGGATCAAACTCTTATGGTTTTGGAATTTTAAAAAAGGAACAATTCACAATTATCTCTAAAAATGATGGTTTATTAAGTGATTATATTAAATCCATCTTTATTGACTCAAAAAATAGGATTTGGCTTTCTACAAATTTTGGATTGAATTGTGTTGAATTAGGTGACAATAACCAAATTATTGACATTAAAAGCTATACCACTTCTGATGGATTGTATAGTAATGATGTTAGGTCATCTTATGTTGAAGAAAACAAAGTTTATGTAGCTACATCTAAAGGATTGAATATTATCAATCTTGCTAATGAGTTAAATTCTATTTTACCACCAATAGTACATATTAATGAAATATTATTAAATAATAAGGAAATTGAAAAAGTAAATAAGCAACAACTCAGCCACAACTTAAATAATTTTCAGTTTAACTTTTCAGGAATTTCATTTAAAAGTTTAGGGAATATTACCTTTAAATATCGTTTAAAAGGTTTAGAAAATGAATGGATTAGCACCAAAACAAATACCGTTAGGTATTCATCATTACCTCCAAACAATTATATATTTGAACTAAAAGCAATCTCTAAAAACAAACTTGAAAGTGCACCTGTTTTATTTGCATTTACTATTAGCCCTCCAATACACCAAACATGGTGGTTTATAAGTTTATCGGCACTCCTAATTGCGCTCTTTACAACCTACTTAATCTATAAAAGAAACGTAAAATTAAAACGTAAGAGGAAAACAAAAGAGCAAATTTCTAACTTGCGATACCAAGCTTTAAATGCTCAAATGAACCCGCATTTTATCAATAACTTATTAGTAAATATTAATAATTTAGCTGATAAAGGAGCAATAAAAGATGTAAGAGAAAGCCTCGATAAGTTTGCTGAACTAGTTAACTTAATTTTAGATTCAACAAAATCTAACCTTATTAATTTAAGTGACGAAATTAGAATGGCTAAATTATATTTAGAACTTCAAAAATTGAGATTCAATAAAAATACTACATACAACATACATACAGAAGGCTTTTCAGGCGATGATTTAGAAAGTATTTTAGTCCCTCCAATGATTTTACAGCCAATTATTGAAAACTGTTTTAAACACGGTTTTAAAAATGAAATTAATACCAATACAATTACTGTAGATTTTAAAATTAAAAATGATGAATTCCTTATTTGTGAAATTTCAGATAATGGAATTGGAATTCAAAAGTTACTTAAAGAAATTCCTACATCTAAAAGTGAGGGGATCTCATTTTCTAACATTAATGAGCGACTTTGTTTAATAAATGAATCTGAAAATGAAGAAAAATTAATTTTTATATCAAATTTAACAGATGAATTTGATAATTTAGTAGGTTTAAAAGTAACTTTAAAAATTCCACTAATTAGTTTTTAAAATATTTGTATGGTTAGAGCTTTAATTATTGAAGATGAAATTGCTGCATATACGCATCTCAAAAATATTTTAGAAACAACTTATAATACACAAATATCCATTTTAGGTCATGAAACCACTGTACAAAAAGGTATTCAACTTATAAAAGAAATAAATCCGCAATTATTATTTTTAGATATTGAATTGGTGGATGGTAATGGGTTTGAAATTTTAGATTATTTTTCAAACACATCTACATTTGAAGTTGTTTTTACAACTGGACTTAGAGATTACAAAGAAAAAGCAATGGATTATTTTGCTTTTTACTACCTAAACAAACCTATTATAAAAGAGCAACTAAAAACTGTAGTAGATAAATTTTTATCTAAACAAACCGCTTTTGATACCGAAAAATATGTTGCGTTTAAAAATCAGCTAGAAAATCAGCATAAAAAAATCTCACTGCCAATGGCAAATGGAGATTTTTGCATTATAGACATTGATGATATTCTTTATTGTGAAGCCGATGGAAGCTATACTCATTTTCATACAATAGATAGTAAAACTTATATGACTTCTAACAATTTAAAAGCTGTTGAAAACATATTAAAACACGCTGCTTTTTTTAGAATACATCGGTCAACATTACTAAATTTGAAACACATTGTTCAATTTAATAATAGCGGTGAAGTAACACTTTCAAACAAAAAAAAGCTACTCGTTTCTTCAAGAAACAAAACCAGTTTTCTAAGAGTCTTAAAATTAATGAATTACTCTATTTAACCTTTTCTTCTTTTAACAAAAAACCATCCGAAAGGAATAATTAGTAGCAATGCATAAGAAGTTAATGTAATTGCATTTCCTGTTTTAATTACAGTTGGTTCAAATTTAAATTCAATCGTATGCGAACCTTTTGGAATTTCCATTCCGCGAAGCACATAATTAACTTGATAATATGGTTTCAATTCACCATCTATGTATGCATTCCAGCCATTCTTATAATACATCTCAGAAAATACAACAAACTGATTTTCTTTGGTAACAGATTTATAAACTAATTCGTTTGCTTTGTATGCTATTAATCCAATTATTGCAGTTGAATCTTTAGGATATTGAGTAACAAAATCACTTGTAATTAGCGTTGAATTAATAACGGCTTCGTTTTTAGTATTTAAACTATCTAGCGCTACAATTTCTTCGTTTGCAGTATTTACAATTTTCAACGTATTCACAAACCATGCATTTCCATTCGCATCAGGGTTTTGTTGTAAAGCATCACGTTGACTTCCATCTTCAAAAATGAAATATTTTGTATTCAACATATTCAATACTTCAAGATTATTTTTTTCTAAATGAAAATCATAAAGTTCTTGGTATCGTCTAGGTTTTGCAGCGTGGTAACCTCCTATAGATTTATGAAAATAAGATGTTGCACCATCAGTCATTATATTTCTGGTAAGATTTGCAACACGGTAATAACTTTTATCTTTTAAAATTTCTCTATCAATTTCCGAAGCTACAAACGGTTTGTCAACTTTTTTAGCGCTTAAAAAATCTTCACTATTAACATATCTTTTATCTACTGAAACTAAATCAAATAAAATTAAACATCCTAAAACCAAAATAGTACTATTGGTAGTTATCTTTTCTTTTATATACAACCACAAAACAGTTCCAGACATACTAACCAACAATAAAGTTCTTAAACTATCTGCATAGAAAATTTCTTTTCTATCTGCAATAATAGCATCTATAAACCCTGGTAACATTTGATTATAATAACCATCTCTTTGTCCTTCAAAAGCAAAAAGTGTTGACCCAAACAGTGTAAATATGAATGCAAAACCACCAACTACATATATTGCTTTTTTTAATGCATTTAATTTAACTTCAGAAGGTTTATTGTCTGAAAAGAATTCTTTTAAAGTTAATATTCCTAACAATGGAATTGCCAATTCTGCAATTACTTGAATAGATGAAACTGCTCTAAATTTATTATACATTGGAACATAATCAATAAAGAAGTTTGTCAAAAACTCTAAATTTTTACCCCAACTTAAAAGGATTGAAAAAATAACAGCACCTACTAGCCAATTTTTAAATTTTCCATTTAACAAAAACACACCTAATACAAATAAAAAGATAAATATCGCTCCAATATAAGCTGGGGCAGCAACAATTGGTTGTTCACCCCAATACATTGGTGCATTTTCAGTAAACTGCTTAACTTGTATTGGACTTGTTTTATCCTTTAAGAAATAAAAAATATTAGACTCTAATCCTACATTTTCATAATTTCCACCACCCATAAACCTGGGAATGAATAAATTAAAAGTTTCAGCTTTTCCATAACTATATTCCGTAATATAATCTCTTGATAAGCCTGAAATTGTTTCTTTACTTGTCCCACCAGGGTTGATGGTTAACTCACTTTTACTTCGAGTACTCTGCTCCGAATATTCTTTCATAGCAAGTAAACTAGTTGCATTTGTTCCTACTGCTAAAATCACAGCAACAACTAAAATTCCTATATTTTTAGCAAATTCTGGTAGTTCTTTATTTTTTATAGCTTCTATTAGTTCAACTATTCCAAAAATTAAGACTAAAAACAATAAATAATAAGTCATTTGAATATGACTTGTACTAATTTCAAGTGACATAGCCATTGCAGTTACAACAAACCCTAACAAATACTTTCTTTGAAAAACTAATAAAATCCCTGCTAAAACTAACGGCATATACCCAATTGCATGTGCTTTTGCATTGTGACCTACTCCTAAAATTATTATTAAATAAGTAGACAATCCAAATCCTAAAGAGCCAACTACAGCTAGTTTCCAATCAACTTTTAAAACTATAAGCAATACAAAAAAGCTTAAAAAATATAAAAATAAATAATCGGCTGGTCTTGGTAAGAATCGTAAAATTTTATCAACCTTTTTTATAAAATCATTTGGGTAATATGTGCTTACTGCATATGATGGCATACCGCCAAAAGATGTATTCGTCCAATAAGGTTCTTCACTGTGTTCTTTCCTAAAATCTTTAATTTCTTTTGACGAACCTATAAATTGTGTAATATCACTTTGCTGTAGTTTTTTACCTTCTAAGATTGGTGAAAAATAAATTACCGAAACAATTATAAAAATTACAATTGCTACAATATATGGGAGTACTTTTTTTAATGAAAAATTCATTTACTTATCGTCTTTTACTTCTTCATAATCTACATAATCACCTACATTTTTATTACTTTCTTTTGAAGTTTGAGGCTTTTTATCAATAATAGTTTCACCAATGCTTCCAGCGTCTTTTTTATATTGATTTTCCTGTTGTGCTCTCATTTTCTTTTCAACATTATCAACCATTTTTCTTAAAAATAATGGCATAATATACTTTCCAATAAATTTGAAAGCATAATAAATAATAATTATAATTGCTATAGTTCTTAACAATCCCATTTCATAAAGTTTTATAATTTTCAAAAATAACAATTTGACGGTAACTAAAACGTTTAATTATATAAAATCTTATATTTGACACACGAATTAACCTACAATATGAAAAGAGCTTTTTTATTCCTTATACTTTTTAGTAGTTACCAAATGGTAAATGCTCAATATACTGAAATTATAAACTCCAAAAGACCTGGTTTTTCTGAAAGCCCGTATAGTATTGGCACTGATGTTTTTCAATTTGAAACTGGATTATTCTACAGAACTAGTAATAATAACGCATTAGACGCAAGACCAAATACAATTGGTGGTGAACTGTTTTTTAGGTATGGGAAATTCTTAGAAAAGTTAGAAATAAATGCAAAAGTTGCTTTTCAGAACGATGAGGTTAGCAATCCATTTGGAGACAACTTCAATAGTAGTGGAATTAGCGAACTTACTATTGGTGCAAAATATCTAATTTATCAGCAAAAATACACCGATAAGTCTAAAGAAATTAGAAGCTGGAAACGTAGAATGGCCTTTGATAAAAAAAGATTAATTCCATCAGTTGGTGCATTTGTAGGTATAAATACTAATTTTTTAGGTGATGGTTTTAAAGAAAATGAGTTAAGTATTAAAGGTGCTGTATTACTTCAAAATGATTTTTCAGACAGGTTGGTTTTGCTAACAAATTTAATTGCTGATAAAATTTTATCAGATTCAAATGAATATTCTTACATAGCAACTATGACGTATGCATTAAGTTATAAATGGTCTTATTTTATTGAAAACCAAGGTGTTTTTGAAAAAGGTTTTTTACCTGAATTTCATTTTGGATCTGGTGTAGCATATTTATTTTCTAGTAACTTACAATTAGATGCTTCAGTAAGAACTAACTTTTTTGACGATTATTCGTATCTATATTCTTCAATTGGTGTAGCTTGGAGAATTGATAGACACCAAGATAAAATTATTAATATTAGTTCACCAAAAGACAAACTCAACAAAAAAAGAAATCGAAAAAAAGGAAATTTCTTTTCAAGAATATTTAAAAAGAAGCGCTAAATTTATGATTACAATTAAAGAAATGACTTCAAAAAAGGAAATGAGAGCTTTTGTAAAGTTTCCTTTTAAATTATATAAAAACAACAAATTTTGGGTGCCTCCAATTATTAATGATGAGCTAGAAACATTTAATAAAAAAACAAACCCAGTTTTTGAACATGCTGATGCTCGATTTTTTGTAGCCCTAAAAAATAATGAAATTGTTGGAAGAGTTGCTGCCATTATAAATTATACCGAAACAAATCAACAAAAGTTAAAAAAAATGCGTTTTGGTTGGTTCGATTTTATTGATAACATTGAAGTTTCTAAACTATTATTAAGTAAAGTTGAAGAAATTGGAGTTCAAAATAAGTTAGAATTTATGGAGGGTCCAGTAGGATTTTCAAATTTAGATAAAGTTGGTATTTTAACTGAAGGTTTTGACCATATTGGAACTATGATAACTTGGTATAACCACGCTTATTATAAAGATCATTTTAAAAAATTAGGGTTTAGCGTTGAAAAAGAATATTTAGAAAATAAGTTTGCTTTTAAGAATGTAAAGCGTGAGCCACTTGAAAGAGTTAGTGCAATAATTAAAAAACGCTACCAACTTAAATCGCTTAATTTTACAAAAACAAAAGACGTTTTTCCTTACGTAAATAAAATGTTCGATTTGTTTAACGAAAGTTACGCATCGCTTCCTTCTTTTGTACCAATTTCTGAGGTTGAAAAGGAATATTTCAAGAAGAAATATATCAGTTTTATAAACCCTGAGTATATTAAATTTGTACTCGATAAAGATGACAATATTATCGCTTTTGCCATTATTATGCCCTCATTTTCTAGGGCTTTACAAAAAGCGAAAGGAAAACTATTCCCTTATGGGATGTTCCATTTATTAAATGCTAAAAAAAATAGTAAAGATGTAATTCTCTATTTAATTGGTGTACATCCAAAACATCAAGGTAAAGGTATTCATGCGTTATTATTTCTTGAATTTCAAACATCATGCGAGCTTAACGGCATAGAAAATTGCTTTAGAACACCAGAACTAGCAAGTAATGATGCCATTGCAGCTTTGTGGAAGAATTTTGAGCCAGAAACTTTTAAAAGACGTTGTACCTATAAAAAAGAAATTTAAATGCAGTTATTTTACAATTTTGAAATAACAAACAACACACAACAATTCACTTTTGATAAAACTGAAAGTAGGCATATAGTGCGTGTTTTACGCAAAACTGAAGGCGATACAATTTTTATTACCAATGGTTTTGGGAAATTATTTACTTCAGAAATTGTGATTGCAAATGATAAAAAATGTTTGGTTAAAATAACAACTATTAAAGAATACGTTAAACCTTGGAATTATTATTTACATATTGCAATTGCACCAACAAAATTAAACGACCGATTTGAATGGTTTTTAGAAAAAGCAACCGAAATTGGCATTGATGAAATTACACCTGTAATTTGCGAACATTCTGAAAGAAAGGTTGTTAAACCAGAAAGGTTAGAGAAAATAATTCATTCAGCAGCAAAACAATCTTTAAAATATCATTTTCCAAAATTGAATGAACCTACAACTTTTAATCAATTTATAAACTCGAAATTTAAGGGTCAACTATTTATTGCACATTGTGAAGAAAGCAATAAAAAATTATTAAAATCTCAACTTAACCCAAATCAAAAAACAACTATTTTAATTGGTCCTGAAGGTGACTTTTCAACCAAAGAAATTAAGCAAAGTTTGGAACATAACTTTATTCCTGTATCTTTGGGAGATAGCCGTTTACGAACTGAAACTGCAGGTATTGTTGCGGTTCACAGTGTTGCTTTTACAAATGAATAGTTAATGATTAAACTTCAGCAATTACATTTTAAAACCTATACCTCTATTTTAAAGGGAGGGCTATTATCTGTTTTCTTTATTCTCATTTCATTCTCAAATATTTCAGCACAGCAAATCGCAATTTTAAAATACAACGGTGGTGGTGATTGGTATGCAAACCCAACGGCCTTACCAAATTTGATAAAATTTTGCAACACTACTATTCAAACTTCAATTAAAACTAATCCAGAAACTGTAGAAATAAATAGTATTGATATTTATAATTATCCTATTATTTTTATGACTGGTCACGGTAATGTTTTATTTTCTGAAGCTGATATTGATAATTTAAAAATGTATTTAAGTTCAGGTGGTTTTTTACATATTTCTGATAATTATGGATTAAACAACTACATTAGAAGAGAACTAAAAAAAGTATTCCCAAATCAAGAATTTCAAGAAATTCCATACAATCACCCTATTTTTCATCAAACATTTAATTTTGAAAATGGAGTGCCAAAAATTCATGAACACGATAATAAACCCTCACAAGGTTTTGGGTTATTTTATGAAGGAAGACTCGTCTGTTTTTATGATTATGAAGCCGATTTAAGTGACGGTTGGGAAGATGAGGAAATACACCACGATAGCTTAGAAACACGTGAAAAGGCGTTAAAAATGGGTGCTAATATTATTGAATATACTTTTAAAAACTAATATGCAGGAAAATTTAGATTCACTAGTTATAAATTTTGACACGGAAGGCCTTTGGGTTTTAAATATCACTTTAGCTTTAATTATGTTTGGTGTTGCTCTTGGAATTTCCATGGAAGATTTTAAACGTCTTTTTAAAACTCCTAAAATATTATTAACAGGAATTGTTTCACAATTTATTTTATTACCATTGGTTACGTTTATTTTTATAAAATTAGTCAATCCAATGCCAAGTATTGCCTTAGGAATGATGATGGTTGCTGCTTGCCCTGGAGGAAACATTTCTAATTTTATGACTCAAATGGCTAAGGGAAATGCAGCTTTATCAGTAAGCTTAACAGCTTTCGCTACACTTGTTTCCTTAGTAATGACACCTTTTAATCTTCATTTTTGGGGAAATTTATATGCACCAACTGCAGAAATTCTTCAAAGAATAGAGTTAGATCCAATTGAGTTGGTAAAATTAGTAACCTTAATATTAGGAGTTCCTCTAATACTTGGTATGTTGGTAAGAAAATACAAATCAAATTTAGCCAATAAACTATCAAAAATATTAAAACCTGTCTCCTTAATTATATTCATGCTGTTCATTGTTATAGCTTTTTACGACAATTTTGATATTTTTATAAATTACGTTCATTATGTATTAATTTTAGTAATTGCACACAATATTTTAGCTTTAGCAACAGGTTTTTATTTTGCAAAGGCAATGAAGCTTTCCTATAAAAATCAAAAAACACTTTCTATAGAAACTGGTATTCAAAATTCAGGTTTAGGGCTACTCTTAATTTTTAGTTTCTTTAATGGTCTTGGAGGAATGATGTTGTTAGTTGCATTTTGGGCTATTTGGGATATTTTTTCTGGAATAATTTTAGCCAGTTATTGGGCCAAACAAAAAGTAAAAGAATAAGTGAAAATTAGTTGGTACTACATAATGCGCTTTTATATAAGCATTGGACTCTTTTTTTTACATAAAAAAATTACAGTTGTTGGTAAAGAAAATATTCCAAAAAAAGGTGCAACCTTGTTTATTGGAAACCACCAAAACGCACTAATAGATGCTATTTTAATTCCAACAACCACAAAACGAGAACTTCATTTTTTATCAAGAGCTAGTGCTTTTAAAAACAAACTAGTGAGCAACTTTTTGAGTTCGTTAAATATGATTCCTGTATATAGAATTAGAGATGGAATTGGAACTATTGAAAAGAATACAGCCATTTTTGAACAATGCTTTGAAATTTTAAATAATGAAGGAGCTGTTCAAATTTTTGCAGAAGGAGAACATCATTTAAAAAGAAGAATTATCCCATTAAAAAAAGGATTTGCACGTATTATATTAGGAACACTTCAAAAATATCCAAATCTAAAAATTCAAATTGTTCCTGTCGGTTTAAATTACGACTCGCATTTAGATTTTCCTAGCTGTGTTTCTATCCATTATGGAAAACCAATTGTAGCAAATAACTTTATTGATATTAAAAACCCTGATATAAGGTATTCTAAAATTATTAATGAGGTTTCTTCAGCTTTAAAAAAGGTAACACTTCACATTGAAGACGAAAAAAATTACAATGAAATTCTTCAAAAATTAGAAAGTCAAAACGTAGATTATACAAATCCAGTAGCAGCTAACAAATTAGCTAAAAACCTTAAAACAACTTCAATCAAAAAACCAGCTGAAAGATATTTTAATTGGTTTACTCCTATTCATTTTATTGCTAAACTTAATAGTATGTTTCCGTTGTTAATTTGGTGGTACATAAAATCTATTATAAAAGAAGTGATTTTTAATAATACATTTAGGTTTGCAGTAATTGCCACATTATTCCCGCTGTTTTATTTAATCCAAACAGCTTTAGTTTACTATTTTTTCAATATTAAATATGCACTAATTTATTTGGTAAGTTGCATTGTATTAGGAATTATCTCTACAAAAACAATAACTATTCGTTAATAATAGCATCTTGTATAAACTGCTGAATATCAGTTCTAATATTGCGTTTAATCAATCCTCTATTATCCATAGTTGGATACACTCTATTTGATAAAAACACATATATAATTTCTGTTTCTGGGTCAGCCCATGTATAAGTTCCTGTAAAACCACTGTGTCCAAAACTCTTATCTGACACACAACCACATGTCGCTTTTTCAATTTCTCGTAGCTGAGGCTTATCAAAACCAATACCCTTTCTCACACTATCATTTGCATAATAACGATGATTAAACTTATCCATTGTTTTTGATTGGAAATAGCGTTTCCCCCCATAATATCCCTTTTGTAAATACAACTGCATAATTTTAGCAATATCATTTGTGTTGGAAAATAAGCCCGCATGCCCACCAATACCGCCTTGCATTGCTGCACCCATATCATGAACATACCCATGCACTAACTGATTGCGATAATAATTATCTTTCTCAGTAGGTATTATACTACTTTTAGGAAATTTATTTAAAGGTAAGTAGGTTGTATTATTAGCCCCAAGTGATTGATAAAAATGTTGTTGAGTAAGCTTATCCAGGTCTTTTTTATAATGTTTCTCTATAATATTTTTAAATAAATAAAATGGTAAATCACTATACTTATAACCTGTTTTCTCTCGCTGTTTAGCAGTTACAATACTATCCATCATAACATCGTTATAATTGCTCCTCAAGAATAAATTATTTGTGATTTTGATGTTATATTTTTTAGACTTCTCAGCGCTATAAAATTCTTTTGACGGTTTGTGTGTTATACTATCCAACGTGTGCAAATAAAAGGGTATCCAAGCCTTTAATCGACCATAATGCGATAATACCTCTTTTACTGTTAAAGTATCTTTATTTGTGTTTTTAAGTTGAGGTAATAGCTCACCCAAATTACTTTCTAAATTAAGTTCTCCTTTTTCCTCTAATTCCATAATTAAAGGCAACGAAGCTAAAATTTTTGTTAATGAAGCCACATCGTAAATATTACTACTTTCAACAAATAATTTCTTTTCATTTGTATGAAATCCAAAATTTTTATGATATACTATTTTTCCTTTTCTTGCCACTAAAACTTGCATTCCTGGTGCCATTTTTTCTTTTAAAACAACTTCAGCAATTGAATCAATTTTCATTAATTTTTCACTGCTCAAACCAACATCTTCTGGTATAGAATAAGCAAGTCGTTTTAATGAAGTAGACATTAAACCATAACCTTCCGAAAAATTACCTTTAATTGAAACTGGCAACTTTCCTTTTGTTCTAGTGCTCCAAAAATCATTTGAGCAGAAATCTCCTGTGAAATTCTACTGTTTTGATATGAAAGTAGCAACCCGTTTATATTCTCAAAAGTTTTAATTTGCAACAAACTATATGGGCTTGCAAAAACATTTAAAATTACAGTGTTGGTTCTAGCAATTTCTTGCAACCAAACTAACTCTTTATTTTTAAATCTATAATCTTTCCAAGGGTTCAAATTAGATTTGTGATAGCCAATAATTACTAAATTATATGGTTTTAACTTAGCGATTAATCCATCTAGATTTTTACTAGAAATCACATCAACATTAGTGTAGTTCTTTAGCATATTTACAAAATCACTATTGTCTGAATCACCTAATTTAACGTAAGCAATGTTCTTTTCATCTAAATTTTGAATTGGGAATAGTAGTGATTCATTTTTTAATAATGTTATTGAATTTCCAACTAACTCCCTATGCAATAATTCATCTGAAATTGAATTTAAATCTTCGTGTAAACTATCTAAATCTACTAGCTTAAATTCATTTAAACCAACCCAATATTTAGCTTTTAATATTTTTCGAACAGAAAAATCTAATCTTTCTTCAGAAATAACCTCCTCCTCTAAAGCGTTTTTAATTTTACTAATTGCCGCAAGTACATCTTCCGGAATTAATAAAATATCGTTTCCTGCAATTAACGCTGCCAAATCTATATCTCCTGGTTTTGCAAAATTTGCAGCACCTTTCATATTTAAAGCATCGGTTAAAATTAAACCGTTAAAGTTCAATTTCTCTTTTAACAACTCTGTTACTACTTTGTAAGAAAGCGATGTTGGTAAAACTTCATTTGGTTCTAACGCTTTAACACTCATATGCGCCACCATAACACTTGCTAAATTACTTTTAAACAACTCTTTATAAGGGTACAATTCAATTGAATCTAACCTTTCTATATTGAAATTTAATACGGGTAATGTTTTATGTGAATCTGTAGCAGTGTCCCCATGACCTGGGAAATGTTTTGCAGTTGCTAATACGTGTTGACTTTGCATTCCTTTAATAAAAGCCAAAGACTTTTGAGTAACATTTACGCTATTTTCTCCAAAAGAACGATTTCCAATAATTGGGTTTTCAGGATTTGTGTTGATATCTACAACAGGTGCAAAATTAATATGAATTCCTAATCGCTTACAGTGTTTTCCAACATGTTCTCCAAAATTTTCAATTAATTTATTATTTCTAATTGCTCCTAATGTCATATTCCAAGGAAAGCGATAGGTATTTTTTAAACGCATATTTAACCCCCATTCGCCATCAAAACCAATAAGTAAAGGAATTTTAGAAAAAGATTGGTATTTATTATTTAGCAGTGCTTGTTTTTCTGGAGTTCCCTGCATAAAAATAAGTCCGCCAATATGATGTTTTTCAATCAACATTTCAATAAAATTACTGTGCTTTTTATCTTTATTAGAATATGCCTGCACCATAAACAGCTGACCAATTTTTTCATCAATCGTCATTGAGCTTAACAATGTATCTACCCACTTTGTCTGAGCCTCAATATCTTTTGTTAATAATGGATCAGAATTTTGTGCAAATAAAATTGCACAATTAAAAACTAAAAGTATGAATAGATTTTTTTTAATCATGAAATAAGTGTCCGCAAGTTTATTTATGAATTATGAAACTAAAAATCGTTTATGCCAACTTTTATCGGCAGTTACTTCCCAATTTTCACTTAAATCACCCTTTGTCGCAATCATATTATTAAACACTACTGTATTAGAAGTTATTTTTTGCTGTTTAGAATAATTTTGAAATTCAGAAAGACTAACAATATTTATATTGCTATTATCTTTAAATGAAACATTTAATTTATTTGTTAAATCTAACTTAAATTGTTTTTCAAGTTCTTTTATAAAATTAACCGAAGCATCAATAGAACAACCCGAAACCTCATTATAATGTTGATCTGCAGCAATGATAATAAATTGATTGTATTTGATTTGAAATGAAGCCCTTATCTGATCTCCATGGCCTAACCAATCTTCAATAAACTCTTCAATTTTATCACTTATTCTGCTTGTCTCACTTTCTAAAAACGCTCTATCAGATTGATAAATCCAAATTCTAGAAGTAGCTGACAAGCAATCAAAATCAACTAACATATTATAATTTTTGATTAAATTTATTCCTTAAATCATCAACTGTACTCACTTTCTTTTTAGGAAATGCATTTTCTTTTATTTCTGCTAACACCTTTTTTGTGTACAATGGAAAATCTGCATTCTGAATCCATGAAAAATATCCTTTGTCTTTTTTTAATACATCTTTTACTTTATGGTTTTTATATTTTCCGAAGGTAAAAATTTCTTCATCATCTCCATTAAAAAGTATAAATCCTGCAAAATCTGCTCTCTTATTAAACGTAGAATACTCATTCAAAAACTTCACATTATTCTCTAGGTCGTCATACTTATCTAGTTGCGCTTTTAAAATTTCATATGTGGCTAAAGTATCAGCCTCTGCTGAATGTGCATTCTCTAAACTTTCACCACAATAAAATTTATAACCAGCACTTAATGTACGCTCTTCTTTTTTATGAAATATAACTTGCACATCTATTGCCACTCTACTTTTCATATCAAAATTAATCTCTGCACGTAACATTTCTTCAGCTAATAAAGGAATATCAAACCTATTTGAATTAAACCCTGCCAAATCACAACCTTCAATAAGCTCACTTACTTGTGCTGCCAATTCATTGAATGTAGGTTCTGTGACAACTTTTTCATTCGTAATTCCGTGAATATCAGAAGATTCTTTTGGTATTTCCATTTCTGGATTTACCAACCAAGTTTTACTCTCTTTATTTCCATTTGGAAACACTTTTAGTATTGAAATTTCTACAATTCTATCTTTTGCAATGTTAATTCCTGTTGTTTCTAAATCGAAAAATACAATTGGTTTTTCTAATTTTAATTCCATAGTAAATTTTATATAATATAAGATGTAAATATACAATTTGTAATTTACGATTTATGCTTTTACTTAAGTAGTTTTATTGACTTTTTAACAAAAAATTAAGTTACTCATTTTCAAGTTGTTTTTTGTAATTTTCTATTTCAACTTGATATTTTTGAGGTAATTTTGGTTCTTTAAAATTGTATTTTTTCAATGTTTTTAAAATAATTTTAGCAACCAACAATCTTGAGGTAGGTTTATCATCAGCAGGTATTATAAACCAAGGTGCATGTTCTTTTGAAGTTTTATTCAATAATTCTTGATAGCAATATTGATATTCATCCCATAGTTTACGCTCTTTTAAATCTCCTGGTGAAAATTTCCAATTTTTTTGCTTCAGTCGAAGTCTTCTTAACAATCTATTTTTTTGTTCCTCTTTAGACAGATTTAAAAAGAATTTTAAAATAATTGTTCCATTATTTTCAACATGTTTTTCAAAATTATTAATTTCTTCCATTCTATTATCAAAAAAATCAGCATCTAAAACTTCAATACTTGTCGCTTTAGGAATGTTTTCTCCAACAATATACTCTGGGTGCAAGCGAGTTACCAATACATTTTCATAATGTGTTCTATTAAAAACACCTATTTTACCTCTTTCTGGCAATGCTATATAATGCCTCCATAAATAATCATGTTTCTTTTCTTTTTCTGAAGGCACTTTATAACTGTGAACATTAATACCCTGCGCATTTACATCTTTAAAAACTTCCCTAATTAAACTATCTTTTCCTGAAGTATCCATTCCTTGCAAACAAATTAAAGCTGCATATTTACCTTCGGCGTACATGGTATCTTGAAGTTTACTCAATTCTCTTCTTATTTTTTTTAACTTTTTCTCAGCTTTTAAATCAACTTCTTTTGTAATACTAGCACTTAAACTTACGCTCTCTTTAACTCTATACTTTTCCATTTCTCTAAAATATTTTAGCTAAATATATGAATTTTAAATACTACTCAAAAATTCATTTTACAATAAGAAAACCATATTGTTTTTTTCTTTATAGCCATCATTTGTATCTATTGAAATTTATACATTAACCACCTAGAAATCTATTTCTTTGTTGTAATTAAAATCTAAACTCATGAATAAAACAATAATTATACAAGGAAGCTCTAGAAGCAAAGGAAACACGCATAAAATTATTAAACATATAATTTCAACTAATTCATATGATTTAATCGACTTATACGATAAAAAAATAAATCATTTTGACTATGAATTTAATAACAATGATGATTTTCTTCCGCTAATAAAAAATGTAATTGAAAATTACGATACCATTATTTTTGCAACACCTGTATATTGGTATGCAATGAGTGGTGTTCTAAAAGTATTTTTTGATCGGTTATCTGATTTACTTTATGTTGAAAAGGACTTAGGTAGAAAATTAAGAGGTAAAAATATGGCAATGATAAGTTGTGGATCTGGCCCTGGGTTAAAAGATGAATTTTCTATGCCTTTTGTAGAATCTGCTAATTATTTAGGCATGAATTATCTTGGAAATGTTCATACTTGGCTAGAAAATGGTTCTGAAATAACTGAAGAAGTAAAAACCAACATCCTAAATTTCACGAACAATTTAAATTAATACACCTTTTTTATCAATAACGAAGTATAATACATTTATTTAAAAAACGTCTGAATAAATAAATTCAGGCGTTTTTTATTTAGAATCTTCCGTTTACAGTACTAAAATTTCATTTCAAAAAATGTGATATTCATTACAAATTGACATTTATCATAGTTTACACATTAAATATGCCATATCTTTGAGAATAACCAAATTAGAGTGTAACAATCACCTATAAAATTATTAAAATGGCAAAAGTTAAAGGAGCTATTGTAGTAGACACTGAAACATGTAAAGGATGTGAAGTATGCATACCTGTTTGTCCTGAAGATGTTATTAGTATGACAACTGATGTTAACAGGAAAGGGTATCATTATGCTTATATGAGTAACCCCGAAGCTTGTACCGGTTGTACAAATTGCGGGATAGTATGCCCAGATAGAGCAATATCAGTATACAGAGTTAAAGTTCAAGCATAACATAATTAAACGTATTAGAATGTCTGAGTTAAAATTAATGAAAGGTAATGAAGCATTAGCTGAAGCAGCAATTAGAGCTGGAGCTGATGCTTATTTTGGTTACCCAATTACACCACAATCTGAAGTTATTGAATATTTAATGACCGAACGTCCCGAGAATAGAACAGGAATGGTTGTATTACAAGCAGAAAGCGAAGTAGCCGCAATAAATATGGTATATGGTGCTGCAAGTACTGGTAAAAAAGTACTTACATCGTCTTCAAGTCCAGGGATATCCCTTAAATTAGAAGGGATATCTTATTTAGCAGGAGCAGAATTACCTGCTGTAATTGTAAATGTTGTACGCGGAGGGCCTGGTTTAGGAACTATACAACCTTCACAAGCCGATTATTTTCAATCGGTAAAAGGTGGTGGTCACGGAGATTACAAACTGTATGTTTTAGCACCAGCATCAGTACAAGAAATGTCAGATTTTGTTGAAGATGCATTTGATATCGCTTTTAAATATAGAGCGCCCGTTTTAATACTTTCCGATGGATTAATTGGTCAAATGATGGAAAAAGTAAATTTAAAAGACCAACAACCTCGATTGACAGATGAAGAACTTATAGAAAAATATGGTGATTGGGCTACAACCGGAAGAAAAAATAGAGAACGCAACATTATCACTTCTCTGGATTTAGAATCAGAAAAAATGGAAGCTAGAGTTCGTAGATTGATGAAGAAATACGAACAAATGGAAAAAGAAGATTTACGTTACGAAGAAATCATGTGCGATGATGCAGAGTATTTAATTGTAGCCTATGGATCAAGTGCAAGAATTAGCCAAAAAGCAGTTGAATTAGCTCGAGAAAAAGGACTAAAAGTGGGTCTATTACGTCCAATTACATTATTCCCTTATCCAAAACAAGCACTGTTTGAATTAGCTGACCAAGTGAAAGGAATTTTAAGTGTTGAATTAAATGCAGGCCAAATGGTTGAAGACGTTAGAATGTCTGTACAATTTAAAGTTCCTGTTGAACATTTTGGAAGAACCGGAGGAATAATTCATACTCCTGAAGAAATTTTAGAAGCTTTAGAACAAAAAATTATAAAATAGATGGACATATTAGATATTATAAAACCTGAAAACCAAGTATTTTGTAAAACAAAATTAATGACAGACACGGCGTTATCATACTGTCCTGGTTGTGGTCATGGTACTGCTCATAATTTAACTATGGAAGTAATTGATGAGTTAGGAATTTCAGAAGACACTATTGGTGTAGCACCTGTTGGATGTTCCGTTTTAGCGTATGACTTTATGAATATTGATATAACACAAGCTGCACACGGGCGTGCGCCTGCTGTAGCAACTGCAATAGCTAGATGTTGGCCAGAAAAATATGTGTTTACTTACCAAGGAGATGGTGATTTAGCAGCCATTGGTACTGCTGAAACTATACACGCTTGTAATAGAGGTGAAAACATTGTTATTATTTTTGTAAATAATGGTATTTACGGTATGACTGGTGGTCAAATGGCTCCAACTACTTTAGAAGGTATGAAATCTTCAACATCACCTTACGGAAGAAATATTGAAACAATGGGATCTCCTTTAAAAATGACAGAGTTAATTGCCAACCTTCCTGGCGTACATTATGTAACACGTCAAGCAGTACACACACATAAATACGCTAGAAAAGCAAAAAAAGCAATTAAAAAAGCTTTTGAAAATACACGATTAAAAAAAGGTCTTTCATTTGTTGAAATTGTATCTAACTGTAATTCTGGGTGGAAAATGACACCACTTGAATCTAATATTTGGATGGAAGAAAATATGTTTCCTTATTTCCCTCTGGGAGATATAAAAGTTGATGGTAAATTAAAATAAAATTATGACAGAAGAAATTATCATAGCAGGTTTTGGTGGGCAAGGTGTACTATCAATGGGGAAAATTTTAGCCTATTCTGGCATAATGCAAGATCAAGAGGTTAGTTGGATGCCTTCATATGGGCCAGAAATGAGAGGTGGCACAGCAAACGTTACCGTTATTTTAAGTGACGAAAGAATTAGCTCTCCTTACTTAAAAGTTTTTGATACTGCCATTATTTTAAACCAACAATCAATGGATAAATTTGAGGAATCTGTAAAATCAGGTGGTATTTTATTATACGATCCTAATGGAATATCTCATCATCCAACAAGAACTGATATCAAAATTTTTCAAATTGAAGGAACAAAATTAGCTTCAGAAATGGGGAATAAAAAAATATTTAATATGGTGGTATTAGGTGCTTTTCTAAAAGTGAAACCTATTGTTAAATTAGATAATGTAATTTCAGGATTAAAAAAATCATTATCTGAACGTTATCATCACTTAATTCCATTAAATAAAGAGGCTATTACAATGGGAATGAATAAAGTATCCCTATTAAAAGTTACCGAAAATATTACTTAATTTGAATTGTTTTAAAGGGTAAATTCGATTTTTTTGAAGAAAATATAACTCAATAGATAAACAGTTTTTACACCTATTTAAATAAGAAAGCCTCAAAACTGTTAAAGTTTTGAGGCTTTCTATGAATTAAAGGTTTTAGTGTTGACTAACGCTTATTGAATTGTAATTCCCTATTACTATTTGAGAAGCTATATTATTATTACCTCGTTGGTTTAAGTGTACCATATTACTATCTCCACTTACATACACACCATAATTACCACTGTAAAATGAATTTGCTCCTGAAACATTACCATTACCATTTTGCCTAACATTAATTATATTGTGATCACTTCCCGTCTTTAATAATGTAGTAGAAGTGTTATTTTTACCTGTCTCACTTACAGTAATTTTATTATTTCTTCCGTTTTCAACTCTTACAAAGGCATGGTTTCTATTTCCTGATTGTCTTATTTTTGTAACGTTATAATTTCCTGATTGTATAGAAATACCTGCATTTTCATTTCCTGATTGAGAAATTGATGTGTAGTTATTACTATTCCTTTGAACAACAGCTGATAAATTATTATTTCCTTTTGAATTTACGTAAGCTTGTTGATATGAACCACTTTGAAAAACATATAAACTATTATTATTTCCTACTTGTGTAATTTTCGAACTATTATGATCTCCTACAGTTGTTTGAAAACTTGTATTTGAATTTCCATCTTGATCTGCAGATACTAAGTTATAGTTACCGACAACATTCTGTAATGCACTATTTTTATTTCCTTCTTGATCTATGGATACACGGTTAGAATTTCCTAAAACATTTTGTGATGCCTTATTGTTGTCTCCTTGAGCAAATAATACACTTGTTGTAACTACTAAAATCGCACTTAAAATAACTTTTTTCATACTATATATCTTTAAAATTTTTGTTAACTTGTTAATTGATTTTGATACAAATGTATGTACACATCTAAGTTTATTTTTTAAAAAACCGCTAATAAAGTTTTAACTATCGACGAATGGAACTTACCAAAGGGCAAGTAAGAAATATAATTATTAGGCACAAAAAAAGCGCTTCTAATTTAGAAGCGCTTTTTTATTATCTATTTAAAAGATGCTATTTATCTTCTTTTACTTCTTCAAAGTCAACATCTTCTACATTATCACTTTCATCTTTAGGCTGTTCTGCTCCCGCATCTCCTGCTGGTTCTCCCTGTCCTTCAGCCTCTTGTTGTGCTTTGTACATTTCTTCACTTGCTACTTTCCAAGCTTCGTTAATCTTTTCCATTGCAGCATCTATTTGCGCAATATCTTTAGATTCGTGTGCTTTCTTTAATTCTTCAAGTGCAGCTTCAATTGGATCTTTTTTATCAGCTGATAATTTATCTCCAAACTCTTTTAATTGTTTTTCCGTTTGGAAAATCATAGAGTCAGCACCATTAATCTTTTCAGCAACTTCTTTCGCATTTTTATCTGCATCAGCATTTGCTTCAGCATCTGCTTTCATTTTTTGAATTTCTTCATCAGTTAAACCAGAAGAAGCTTCAATACGAATATCTTGTGTTTTATTTGTTGCTTTATCTGTAGCAGCTACATGAATAATTCCATTTGCATCAATATCAAATGTTACCTCAATTTGAGGAGTACCTCTTTGTGCTGGTGGAATTCCATCTAAATGAAAACGACCAATTGTTTTATTATCTGCTGCCATTGCACGTTCACCCTGCAATACATGAATTTCTACTGAAGGCTGATTATCTGCCGCAGTTGAAAATACTTGTGATTTTTTTGTTGGAATGGTTGTATTGGCTTCAATTAATTTAGTTAATACATTCCCCATAGTTTCAATACCTAAAGATAATGGTGTAACATCTAATAATAATACATCTTTTACATCTCCCGATAAAACCCCTCCTTGAATTGCTGCTCCTACTGCAACAACCTCATCTGGGTTAACCCCTTTTGAAGGTGCTTTTCCAAAGAATTTTTCAACAGCTTCTACAACTGAAGGAATACGTGTTGATCCACCCACTAAAATAATTTCATCTACATCACCTGTTGATAATCCTGCAGCATTTAACGCTGTTTTACAAGGCTCAATAGTTCTTTTTACTAAATCGTCAATTAATTGCTCAAATTTTGCTTTTGTTAAACTACGTACCAAGTGCTTTGGTCCACTTGCAGTTGCTGTAACATATGGTAAATTAATTTCTGTAGTTGCGGAAGATGATAACTCAATCTTCGCTTTTTCAGCAGCTTCCTTTAAACGCTGTAAAGCCATTGGATCTTCTCTTAAATCAATTGATTCTTCTGCTTTAAATTCTTCTGCTAACCAATCAATTATTTTTTGATCCACATCATCACCTCCAAGGTGTGTATCACCATCAGTAGCCAAAACTTCAAACACTCCATCTCCAAGTTCTAATATAGAAACATCATGCGTTCCTCCACCAAAATCAAAGACTGCAATCTTTTTATCTTCATTTTTCTTATCCATACCATAAGCTAATGCTGCTGCAGTAGGCTCATTAATAATACGACTCACTTTTAAACCTGCTATTTCACCTGCTTCTTTAGTTGCTTGACGTTGTGCATCATTAAAGTATGCTGGAACTGTAACTACCGCCTCGGTCACCTCAGTTCCTAAATAATCTTCAGCAGTTTTCTTCATTTTTTGAAGAATCATAGCTGAAATTTCTTGTGGTGTATATAATCTTCCATCAATATCAACACGTGGTGTATCATTATCTCCTTTTACCACTTTATAAGGTACGCGCTCTGCTTCCATTTTAGACTCAGAATACTTATTACCCATAAAACGCTTAATTGAATAAATCGTTTTTAGAGGATTTGTAACAGCCTGACGTTTTGCAGGGTCACCTACTTTTCTTTCTCCACCTTCAATAAATGCAACAATAGAAGGTGTTGTTCTTTTACCTTCAGCATTAGGAATTACAACTGGCTCGTTTCCTTCCATTACAGAAACACATGAGTTGGTTGTTCCTAAATCTATTCCTATAATTTTACTCATAACTATATATTTATTTTTTAATTTTAATTTTTAACTTACAACAACAAATAGTCAATGATTATGCCATTAGAAAAAATATGTCAAGTTGTCACAATTACAAAATTCACCTTGTTGATTTGTCACTGAAATATGCTAAAACGTTTATAATATTATTGAGAAAAATGACAACCACAATTCAACAAAACCATATATTTACACACTTTAAAACCAAAATAAATTAATGGAGTGTATTTCTGTTTTTGATATGCTAAAAATAGGCATAGGACCTTCTAGCTCACATACTTTAGGCCCGTGGAGAGCTACTGAGAGATGGATTAATCATCTCAGGAAAGAAGATTTATTTACTAAAATTACATCTGTAAAAGTTGATTTATATGGATCTCTTTCTTTAACAGGAAAAGGGCATGCAACAGATTTAGCTATTTTATTAGGTTTAGAAGGGAAAGATCCAGAATATCTGCCCACTTCAGAAATCAATCCACTTGTTGATAAAATTAAAACTACTAGAACCCTTAATTTTGGAGGTAGTTTATCAATTAATTTTAACGTAGAAACTGATATTATTTTTAATAAAGAATTTTTACCCTTTCACGCAAACGGTATAAAATTTACTGGATTTCATAAAAATCAAGAAATTTCTTCAGATACCTACTACTCTATTGGTGGTGGTTTTGTTGTGCGTTCAGCATTAATACACGCAAAAGAAAATATTAAAATTCATAAAACATTTCCATTTCCAATTCAAAAAGCTAAAGAATTAGAATTTTATTGTAAGCAAGAAAAATTAAAAATTTCAGACATTGTTTTTCAGAACGAAAAATCGTTAAGAAGTGAACAGAAAATAGACTTTGAGCTTAACCGAATTTGGAATACAATGCTTGAATGTATGTATATTGGCTGCCATACTGAAGGTGTTTTACCTGGCGGGTTAAATGTTAAAAGGCGCTCTTTTAATATTCATAAAAAATTAATTGGAAATGCGACATACAACACACCTAATGAGTGGCTATCATCTATTCGAAAAACAGAAGTTAAGTTTCGACAAATATTAAAATGGGTTAGCTGCTTTGCTTTAAGCGTTAATGAAGTAAATGCTTCATTAGGAAGAGTTGTTACTGCACCTACAAATGGTAGTGCCGGTGTTATACCAGCAGTTTTAATGTACTACTTAGTTATTGAAAATCACGAAGCTACATTTAATGAGATAAAACAATTTTTACTCGTAGCTGGGGAAATTGGAAGTATCTTTAAAAAAGGAGCCACAATATCAGCTGCAATGGGTGGCTGCCAAGCTGAAATTGGCGTTTCGTCTGCAATGGCTGCTGGCGCTTTAACAGAAGTACTTGGTGGAACTCCTGAACAAGTTTTAATAGCAAGTGAAATTGCCATGGAACACCACTTAGGCCTTACATGTGACCCAATTGGAGGCTTAGTACAAATACCTTGTATTGAACGCAATGCAATGGGAGCAATTAAGGCTATTAATGCTGCTGAATTAGCTTTAGAATCTGATTCAAACCATGTGAAAGTTCCTTTAGATAAAGTGATTGAGAGTATGTATGAAACCGCAAAAGATATGAATTCTAAATACAAAGAAACTTCAGAAGGCGGTTTGGCTGTTAGTGTAAATATTTCTGATTGTTAAAATTATCGTGTAAAAACTACTTCTTTTTCTGAAGATAAATTAGAATCAAAAGCATAACCGCCATAATTAAACCCTTTTAAACCTTCTTTGCTATCTATTGAGTTATCTATAATATACCGAACCATTAACCCTCTTGCTTTTTTAGCAAAAAAACTAATTATTTTTAATTTACCATCTTTATAATCTTTAAAAACTGGTGTAACTATACTACTTTTTAGTAATTTAGGTTTAATCACTTTGAAATACTCATTACTAGCTAAATTAACAAAAAGTTCATTATCCCTCATTTCATTATTTAAAGCATCAGTAATAGATTCATCCCAAAACTGATACAAATTACCTTTACTTCCAATTTTTAATTTAGTACTCATTTCTAACCGATATGGCCACATTAAATCTAATGGTTTTAATAATCCATATTGCCCTGATAGTATTCTTAATTTGCCCTGAAGTTGTTCTAGTTGTTTTTCTGAAAGTGAATAGGCATCTAAGCCAATATAAACATCACCTTTAAATGCGAAAATAGCTTGTCTCGCATTATCTAAAGAAAATGGCAGTTCCCAATCTTGGTTTCGTTGCCAGTTTAATTCACCTAATTTTGGAGAAATACTCATTAACTCTGATAATTTCTTAGGTGATTTCTTTTTTAATACTAAGTTTAATGTTGAAGCTTCATTTAAAAATATACCTTCAGTAAATTGTGTTGTTGGTACTTTCGTTTCAAAATCTAACGATTTGGCAGGTGATATTACTATTTTCATTTTTAACGTTTTAGACTTCCGTAAAATTACTACTAATTAATCAGCAAAAAAGACACTTCTAATACTTTGAAGTTATGCTAAAATAATTAAAATTTATGCTAGTTCATTTATAAACTGTTGCATTTCTTTAAAAAGAAGACCAACTTGTAAACCATCCATTAATGCGTGATGGACCTCAACTGAAAAAGGCATTTTTCTAATTCCATTCTCATCAAAATATTTACCAAAAACAAGTTTAGGAATTCCTATCTTACGCTCGTTCCCATTTCTAGCATGTTTAAAACTCGTTAATGAGACCCACGGAATTGTTGTACTGTGTACAATATCTAATGCCTCTTCTCTGGGATCGAACAGTTTTCCTTTTTTATGATTTTCAATTACAGATTTACCGTTATTTATAAATTCGAAAATTGAAGACTTATATTCAAAATGACAAAAGGAAAACGTATTATCATCATTTAAAATAGTTGAATCTATATGAATTAAATCGCATCTATACACTTTATCATTTCTTAATCTAAGTTGAAATTCTGGTATTTTATTAATTGAATATATTGCTATATATAAGCTTCCTAAGAAAAAAGATAAATTGTGAGTTTTACAAAAATTATAGAGCTTTGTTACTTCTAAATTTGCAGTAATATTAAAAAAAGGATCTTCATAATTTTTAAAAAAATTAAATTGTGTTTTCCGTTCCCATTTTTCAATATCAACCTCTTTCATTTTATTCTTTTTGATTTACGGTATAGTTTCTCCACTTTTCTAAACATTGTTCAATATCTTGTGGAGTTTCAGAGTTAAATCTTAAAATTTCTTTTGTAGTTGGATGCTCAAATCCTAGCGTTTTTGCGTGTAGTGCTTGTCTTGGCAATATTTTAAAACAATTATCAACAAACTGTTTGTATTTTGTAAACGTTGTGCCTTTTAAAATAGCTCCTCCACCATAACGCTCATCATTAAAAAGTGTATGGCCAATATGCTTAAAATGGGCTCTAATTTGGTGGGTTCTTCCTGTTTCTAACTTACATTGCACCAACGTAACATAACTAAAGCGCTCTATAACTTTATAATGTGTAATTGCAGGTTTTCCAAAATCACCATCTGGAAAAACACTCATTTGCAATCTGTTTTTTAAACTTCTACCTATATGCCCTTCAATTCTCCCTTTATCTTCAACAACATTTCCCCAAACTAACGCGTAATATAATCGTTCAGTTGTTCTATTAAAAAATTGTTTTGATAAATGTGCCATCGCAAATTCAGTTTTTGCAACCACTAACAAACCACTGGTATCTTTATCAATTCTATGTACCAAACCTGGACGTTCATTAGAATTTGTTGGTAAATTTTCTATATGATGTATTAATGCGTTTACCAAAGTACCACTGTAATTTCCATGACCTGGATGTACCACCATTCCAGCTGGCTTGTTCACTACCATTACTTGGTCGTCTTCAAATAAAATATCTAAAGGAATATCTTCAGCAACCAATAAATTTTCATGTGGTGGATGTGCTAAAACCACGCGAACTACATCATTTGGTTTTACCTTATAATTAGATTTTACAGGAATTTCATTCACTAAAACATTGCCTGCTTTAGCTGCTTGCTGTATTTTATTTCGTGTAGAATTTTCAACAAAATTCATTAAAAATTTATCAACTCTCAAAGGCTCTTGACCTTCGTGAGCAACATATCTAAAATGCTCGTAAAATTCTTCTTTTTCTAGTTCTTCAACATTCATTATTTCTACTCTACAGCTTTTTGTTTGTACCGCCCATTACCCCTACCATCACCTAATTTTAAAGTAATTAAAGAATTTTTAGGGATTTTAGTTCCAACTTTCAAGTCTTTTCCGTTAAATTTTAATCCTCTAACAACATCTTTAGCAATATCTGAAACATATTGTTCTTTGCTACTTATTCTAAACCCAATAGCAATTAGCTGAGACGTTGCTTGTCTTTTTGTTTTACCATACAGATTTGGCATTGCAACATCTGCATAATTTGAGGGGTTTAATGTTAGGTAAATTTTTCTATTTTCCTTTACAAAATCACCCGCTTCAGGGTCTTGATCTATAACTGACTTTTTTGGAAAGTTAGGGTTATAACTTGCTGAATCAATAACAATCAAATTTAAATCTAATTCATTCAATACGTTCTCAACTTCATTCAAACTCAATTTTTCTAAGTTTGGTACTTCGATTTTTTGATTGTGATTGGTAGAAATATTTAACCCTTTCATTACAATAAAAATAAATATTACACCCCCTACAACAGCATAAGCTAATTGTTTTAAAAATGTTTTAGATTTAATAAATTGAAACAAGTTCATATATTATTTTTTTGATTTTGAGCAAAGATACTTTATAAATACCAACTTCCAAACAACCTATTTATAGTTTAATTATTGAATTGCCTATTTTTTCAAAAGTACGTTACAACTTTAAACTTTAAATATGTAAGTTTGTAATTACAGTTAAACTATAAACATAAAATGAAAAAAAATATTGCCATAATAATGGGTGGTTATTCTTCGGAAGTTGAAATTTCATTAAAGAGTGGTGCAGTTGTTTATCAAAACATTTCAAAAAAAAAATATAATACGTACAAAGTTCATATCCTTAAAAATAAATGGGTAGTTGTAGACGATACCAACAATGAATTTCATATAAATAAACATGACTTTTCAACTGAGATTAATGGATCTAAAATTGTTTTCGATTGTGTTTTTAATGCAATTCACGGTCACCCTGGTGAAGATGGAACTATCTTGGCATATTTTGATTTAATTGGGTTAAAACACACCTCAGCTCCTTTTTATCAAATGGCACTTACCTTTAACAAAAGAGATACACTAAGTGTTGTAAAGCAATATGGTATTAAAATAGCCAAATCTTACTACATAGATAAAGGTGATAAAATTAATGTTGAGAAAATTACACAAAAAGTAGGCTTGCCATGTTTTGTAAAACCAAACAATGCGGGTTCAAGTTTTGGAATTTCAAAAGCAAAAACTTCGGAAGAAATTATTCCAGCAATTGAAAAAGCATTTAAAGAAGATACTCAAATTTTGATTGAAGAATTTTTAGATGGCCCTGAAATTACCATTGGAGTTTTAAATTATAAGAACGAAATTAAAGTATTACCAATGACAGAAATTGTTACTGACAATGACTTTTTTGATTACGAAGCTAAATATTTAGAAAAAAGTGAAGAAATTACACCTGCAAAAATTTCAAATGAAATTCATGAGAAATTAGAAAACGTAGCAATACAAATATATCAACTATTAAATATGAGTGGTTTTTCCCGTTCCGAATTTATACTAGTAAATAACGAACCTTATTTTTTAGAAATTAATACAGTTCCAGGTCTTACAGATAAGAGTTTAATTCCGCAACAAGCTGCTGAAGAAGGCATCAGTTTACAAGAACTTTTTCATAACGCCATTGAAATGGCTTTAAATAATTAAGTATGAGAAGAGCAATTTTTCCGGGGTCATTTGATCCAATAACTTTAGGTCACGTTGATATTATTAACAGAGCATTACCTTTATTCGATGAAATTATTATCGCCATTGGAATAAATGCTGACAAAAAATACATGTTTACACTTAAAGATCGCATAAAATTTATCAAAGAAAATTATGCGAATGAACCTAAAATAAAAGTTGAAACTTATACCGGATTAACTATTGATGTTTGTGAAAAATTAAATGTAGATTTTATTCTTAGAGGATTAAGAAACCCCGCAGATTTTGAATTTGAAAAAGCTATTGCGCAAACCAATCGGAAAATGTCTACAATTGAAACCGTATTTTTATTAACATCAGCAGATACTTCATTTATTAGCTCAAGTATTGTGCGCGATATTTTAAGAAACGGTGGAAATATTGAAGGTTTTGTACCTAAAAATGTTAAAGGCAAGTAATTATTTATATTCTATAAATAGTTTTGAAATTAACCTTTTCCAAGTTTCCTTAATGCTACCCATTGTCTAAACATATCTCTAGAATCTGCAGCGGGATAACCAACAACTGTTTTTCCTGCAGCAACATCACTCATTACACCTGACCCTCCACCAACAACAGCTCCAGAATGAATGGTGACATGGTCTTTTATAGAAGAACTTCCCCCAATAATAACACCATCGCCCAAAGTTACAGAACCTGCCAAACCACTACTTCCTGCCATAATACAAGAACGTCCTAAAACACAATTATGAGCAATTTGAACCAAATTATCAATCTTACACCCATCACCTATTATTGTTGAACTAAATTTAGCACGGTCAACTGTAGAATTTGCACCAATTTCAACGTAATTTCCAATAACAACATTCCCTATTTGAGGAATTTTTACAAGACCTCTTCCATCTTCACTGGGCCTGTACCCAAATCCATCAGCACCTATACTAACATTTGTATGAAAAATACAAAAACTACCAATTTCTGAACGTTCTCTAATAACTGTTCCAGACCAAACAACTGTATTGTTTCCAATTTTAGTTTCATCAAAAATGGTAACATTCGGATATAAAATAACATCATTTCCTATAACAACATCTTTACCTACATAACAATTTGCGCCAATTTTACAACCACTTCCAATAATTGCTGATTCATGAATAACAGCAGTAGGATGGATGTCAATTTCAAAAATAGGAGGACTAGGATTAAAAATTTCTAATAGTTTAGCCATTGCTAAATCAGCATTTTTAACCTTAATTAATGCTCGATTTTCTTCAGGTTCAATCTTTAAATTATCATTTACAATTGCAGCACAAGCACTAGATTTAGGCCATAAGTGAATATATTTCCTACTTCCAATAAATGTAATTTGATTTTTATCGGCTTTTTCTAATTGTTCTAGGCCATTAATTTTTTGTGTTGTATTCCCAACTAGCTCTCCTTTTAAAATAGTATTGATTTCTTGAATTGTAAATGATTTCATTTATTTATATTTTTTTGGAACTTATATTAAAGCTTAATAGTACAAATTTCATTCGTTAAATATATCAATATATTTAAACTATGAGAATTCTATTGTCAATTTATTTTTTTGTGATAAATTCAAATTCACTTTTTAAAAAGAAAGTTCTAAATCGAAGATTATTTTACAATATTCCCATCTAAATTCCGTATTTTTCAAACTTTAAAACTATCAACTATTAATGAAAGTATGTATTGCCGAAAAGCCAAGTGTTGCACGTGAAATAGCTACTGTATTAGGAGCGACTATAAAACGTGATGGTTATTATGAAGGTAATGGTTATGCTGTAACCTATACTTTTGGGCATTTATGTACCTTATTTGAACCTAATGATTACAAGCCGTACTGGAAAAGCTGGGATTTGAATAATTTACCGATGCTTCCAGAGAAATTCCAAACAAAAGTTGTTTCTAATGATGGAATTCAAAAACAGTTTAACATTGTTAAAAGTCTATTTGACAAAGCCGATGTAATTATAAATTGTGGTGATGCTGGTCAAGAAGGTGAATTAATTCAACGTTGGGTTATCAATCAAGCTGAATATAAAGGTGAAATAAAGCGTCTATGGATTTCTTCTTTAACCACGGAAGCTATAAAAGAAGGTTTTCAAAATTTAAAACCTTCAGAAGATTACGATAATTTATATTACGCTGGGTTTTCAAGAGCTATTGGTGATTGGCTATTAGGAATGAATGCTACAAGATTGTACACGGTAAAACACGGTGGTTTTAAACAATTATTATCGGTAGGCAGAGTTCAAACTCCTACGTTGGCAATGTTGGTAAACAGGTTTAAAGAAATTGTAAGTTTTAAACCTCAACCCTATTGGGAATTACAAACAATGTACAGAGAAACACTTTTTAATTGTGAAGAAGGTCGTTTCTTAAAAAAAGAGGACGGAGAAATATTTGCAAATAAAGTAAAAGAAAATGATTTTGAAATTGTTTCCGTCACTAAAAAAGCTGGTAAAGATTATGCACCAAAATTATTTGACTTAACAGGGTTACAGGTGTATTGCAATAATAAATTTGGATTTTCAGCTGATGAAACATTGAAAATTGTTCAAAAATTATACGAGCAAAAAGCAGTTACTTACCCTAGAGTTGATACTACTTTTTTACCAAACGATGTATATCCAAAAGTAGCAGAAATTTTAAAAATTTTAACCAATTATAGTAAATTAACTCAATCTTTACTTACTAAAAAGATAAAAAAATCGAGTAAAGTATTTAACGATAAAAAAGTAACCGATCACCACGCAATTATACCAACTGGTGTCCAAATAAACTTACAATACAATCAGCAACAAGTGTATGACATAATTACAAAACGATTTATTGCTGTTTTTTATGATGATTGTAAAGTTTCAAATACTTCAGTAATTGGAAAAGCTGACGATGTAACATTTAAAACTACAGGTAAAGAAATTTTAGAAAAAGGATGGCGAGTAGTTTTCGAATCTTCTAAATCTGAAGAAAAAACAGCAACAGGAATATTACCAACATTTGTAAAAGGTGAAAAAGGCTCACATATACCTTCGTTTCTTGAAAAGCAAACCAAAGCACCCAGTAATTATACTGAAGCCACACTTTTACGCGCTATGGAAACTGCTGGAAAACAAGTTGATGATGATGAAATGAGAGAGTTAATGAAAGAAAACGGTATCGGACGTCCATCAACAAGAGCCAATATTATTGAAACACTTTTTAAACGAAAATATATTGTACGAAAAAAGAAACAACTTATCCCAACCGAGACAGGTATCCAATTAATTGATATTATTCAAAATGAATTGTTAAAATCGGCTGAATTAACGGGGCGCTGGGAAAAAAGATTGAAAGAAATTGAAAAAGGGAATTTTAATGCCGGAACTTTTATAAAAAATATGAAAAAAATGGTGGATGATTTGGTATATGAAGTCCGTTCAGAAAAAATAAGAGCTAATATTTCAGCGGTAACGACTAAAAAACTTTCAGCCACACCAAAAACAACGACTAAAAATAAGGGAATCACATCAGAAAAATGCCCAAAATGCAATAGTGGAAAAATTATAAAAGGTAAAACAGCTTATGGTTGTAGCGGCTATAATAACGGGTGTAATTTTAGACTTCCGTTTAGCTTTTTAGATAAAAAGATTTCAGAAAATCAATATGTCCGTTTATTAAAAAAAGGATGTACTGTAAATTTAAAAGGTTTTAAAGTTGAAAACAATAAAGCTGATGGATTGATCCGTTTTGATGAAAATTTCAACTTAAAATTAGAAGAAAAGAAAACTTCAGGAAATAAAATATCAGACACATTAATTTGTCCAAAATGTAAAAAAGGAACTGTTTTGAAAGGAAAAACAGCTTATGGTTGTAGTGATTATAAAAACGGTTGTAATTTTATTTTTAGTTTCGATGAAATTAGAAAAAAAGCAACTGGAAAAACACTCACTAAAGAATTGGTTTACGCTATTTTAAATGGAAAAGACTACGAATAAAGAACGACATCAGCATTTTATCATCTTTAAACCATACGGTTATTTAAGTCAGTTTGTAAATAATCAAACAAGGCGTAAAAATAAAAAAATGTTAGGTGAATTATACAATTTTCCTAAAAAAAACTATGGCAATTGGACGTTTAGATGAAACTTCAGAAGGTTTATTATTATTGACTACTGATGGAAAAACAAGTGAATTTATTAGAAGTAGTAAAGTTGAAAAAGAATACTATGCACAAGTTGATGGTAAAATTACTTCAGAAGCAATTGAACAATTAAAAAAAGGAGTAGGAATTAGTACTGAAACTGGAAAATATTTTACAAGAAATTGCATTGTAAAAGAGTTAATTGAAACACCTCAACTTCCTGAAAGAGCAAAAAAAATTAGAGACGAAAGACATGGTCCAACTAGCTGGATTTCTATCACTTTAAGAGAAGGTAAATTTAGACAAGTCCGTAAAATGACTGCGGTAGTTGGTTTCCCAACACTTAGGTTGGTTCGTGTAAAAATTGGAAATATTTTGCTTTCAGAAATGCAACCTGGTGATGTTATTAAAACTAATCATCTATTTGATCTTCGTTAAATTTCTGTTAAACAAAAATCATTCATAAATTTTTTCTTAAATTGTTGGTTTAAATTAATAACTAACTAAATTTTATGATTACACTTCGTGTTAATGGAGAGAAGCACATTATTGATGTTGCTCCAGAAATGCCTTTACTTTGGGCTATTAGAGATATTATAGGACTTACAGGAACAAAATATGGTTGTGGAATAGGGCAATGTGGTTCTTGCAAAGTATTGCTAGATAATTCACCTGTACAATCATGTATGATTCCTGTTTCTGCAGCAGAGGGTAAAGATATTTTAACTATTGAAGGGGCCTCTGATAATTTACAATTATTGCAAAAATCTTGGGTAGCACTTAATGTGGCACAATGTGGTTTTTGTCAACCTGGACAGTTAATTGCTGCTGCTGCTTTACTTGATAGAAATGAACGCCCAAGCGATGAAGATATAAATGAAGCTATGATAGGTAATATTTGTAGATGCGGTACTTATCAACGTATTAAAGATGCGATTCATAGAACTGTTGAACTTAAAAACCAAGACTAATTATGAGTACTATAAAAAATATAAGTCGTAGAACTTTTGTTAGAAGTATTGGTTTAGCTTCAGGTGGTTTAATTTTAGCTTGTAATACATCTATTTTTTCAGAAAAAGAAGAACTAAAAAATTTAGTGGATTTTAATCCAAACTTGTTTGTTCAGTTAAATTCTGATGGAAGTTTAATTTTAATTGCTTCACGTTCAGAAATGGGTAATGGTGTAAGAACTTCATTAACATCGGTTATTGCTGATGAAATGGAAGCAGATTGGGATAAAGTAATTGTAAAACAAGCTACTGGAGATGCCAAATATGGTGACCAAAATACAGATGGTTCTCGTAGTATTCGTTATTTATACGAAACAATGCGACAAATGGGAGCAATGGCAAAAGCACTATTAATTTCTGCTGCTGCACAAACTTGGCAAGTCCCAGAAACTGAATGTACTGCTGAAAATCATTTTATAATCCATTCTAGTGGAAAAAAAATTACTTTTGGTGACTTGGTTGAAATTGCCAAAACATTAGAAATTCCAGCTGATGTACAACTAAAAAAACCAAAAGATTTTAAATATATTGGTAAATATTTAAGAAGTGTTGATGCTGAAGAATATTCAAATGGAAGTGCTGTTTTTGGATTGGATAAACGAATCCCAAATATGAAATTTGTCGCAATTCAACGTTGCCCTGTTACTTTTGGAACCGTTAAGTCTTTTGACAAAACTGAAGCTTTAAAAATTAATGGTGTTGAAGACGTTATAGAAATTCCAAGAATTGAAAAACCTTTTGGAGCTTTAGGTGGTGTTGCTGTAATTGCAACAAATACTTGGGCTGCTTTTAAAGGTAGAGATGCTTTAAAAATCGAATGGAATTATGGTGATAATGAAGCGTATGATTCAGAAGAATACATGAATCAAATTACTGCAAATGTTCACAAACAAGGGAAGGTTGGAAAAGATACTGGAAATGTAAATAAAGCCTTTAAAAATGCAAATAAAATTGTAGAAAGCACTTTTCAATTACCACATTTATCGCACGCACCTATGGAAGTTCCAAATGCTGTAGCTTGGGTTCAGGGAGATAGCTGTGAAGTTTGGGCTCCAACACAAGCACCACAATCTGCAAGAAAAGAAGTGGTAGATTATTTAAAGACTACTGAAGAAAAGGTAACTATAAATGTCACCCTACTTGGTGGTGGTTTTGGAAGAAAATCAAAACCAGATTATATTGTTGAGGCTGTAATGGTTTCAAAAGCAATTAATGCACCGGTGCAAGTTGTTTGGTCTCGCGAAGACGATATTAAACATGGGTATTACCACACCACAAGTGCGCAATATTTAAAAGCTTCATTAGATAAAAATGGAAATGTTACAGGTTGGTTACACCGCTTTGCTTTACCTTCAATTGTTTCTACTTTTCAGCCTGGAGTAGATTACGCTGCTGGTTTTGAAATTTCAAGTGCTACAAATATTCCTTTTGATATAAAAAATATTAAAGTTGAAATTGGACAAGCACCTGCACATGTTAGAATTGGTTGGTTACGATCTGTTATAAATATTCCTCACGGATTTTCAGAAAATGTATTTGCTGACGAATTGGCTTTTACTGCTGAGAAAGACCCTCTAGAATTTCGCTTAAATTTAATTGGAAAAGATAGAATTGAAGATACTCCTGATGAAATTAAATACAATACAGCCCGACTTAAAAATGTACTGAAAATTGCCGCCAAAAATGCAGAATGGGGAAAAGAACTTCCTGAAGGTCATGCGTATGGTTTAGCAGTTCATTACAGTTTTTATACGTATGTTGCTTCAGTTGTTGAAGTTTCAGTCATAAATAATAAAGTAAAAGTTCATAACGTATTTACAGCCATAGATTGTGGTACTGTTGTTAACAAAAACACAGTTGAAGCTCAAATGCAAGGATCGGCAATTTTTGGAATGTCAATTGCTTTTTACGGGAAAATTACGGCTAAAGATGGCGCAATTGAACAAAGCAATTACCACGATTATAAAATGACACGTATACATCAAGCTCCAAAAGTTCATGTTGAAATTGTAGAAAGTAATGAAAGGCCTACTGGAGTTGGTGAACCGGGTGTTCCAGTTATTGCTCCTGCTATTATTAATGCAATATTTAAAGCAACAGGGAAACGATATTACAATTTACCATTATCAGATTACGGTTTAGTATAACACTTTATGAATAATTGGATAGAATTATTATTAGGTTTTAAATCTAAAAAACAACCTATAGCTTTAGTTACCGTTACAAAGGTTTTAGGTTCTGCTCCGTGTAAAGTAGCTTCAAAAATGATTGTTACCAAACAAAAAGAAATTTTTGGAACTATTGGTGGTGGAAAATTAGAATTTCAAGTAATTGATGAAGCCGTAATTGCAATTAATGAAAATAACATCAAAGAATTTTCATATACTTTAGGTCCAGAATTTGAACAATGTTGTGGTGGTAAAGTTGAATTAATTATAGAACCTATGAATCAAATTCCTGAATTATATCTTTTTGGTGCTGGACATATTGGCCTTGAAATTTGTACAATATTAAAAGACACTCCTTTTAATATTACATTCCTAGATACTCGTGAAAATTGGGAGCAACAAATTGATATTGATAAAAGCATTACCTTTTCTGATATTGATTTTGATTTGTACAAACAGCATGTTAATTGGGGTAAAAATTGTTATGTGGTTATTATGACACACGATCATAAACTTGATTTTGAAATTACAGCTTTAGCATTACATTCTAAAACAAAGTATATTGGGCTTATTGGTAGTAAAACAAAGAAAAACAAGTTTAATAATATTCTTAAAAATGAATTGAGTTTTGAAGCTGGAATTTCGGCTGTTCATTGTCCGGTTGGCTTAGATATTGGAGGTCATACACCCAAAGAAATTGCTATTAGTATTGCTGCTGAATTGTTGAAAATTCACTATGGGAAATAACACAATTTTTGTAGTATTAGCTGGTGGAAAATCTGAACGAATGGGTGTTGATAAAGGGCTATTGAAATACCATCAAACGTTTTGGATTTTAGAACAACTAAATAGAATCTCAAAAACTTCAATTTTAGAAATTTATATTGGTTTAGGCTATAATATTCAACATTACTTTAATGCAATTCCTTGGTTGGAAGATGCTGTTACAAATTCTGTAGATTTTCAGGGGTTACAAGTTAGAGTTATTATCAATAATAATCCAGAATTAGGTTCTTTTTCTACACTTCAAACAGTGTTAAAAAACATACACTCTTCAAACGACATACTACTAAATCATATTGATGTTCCTATTTTAAATTCAGTAGAACTTCAAAAAATTATTGAGATAAAAAATACTATTGTAATACCAAATTATAAAGGTAAGAATGGGCATCCTATAAAAATGGATTTTACTTTTTGGAAACAACTATTAGTTTTAAATACAACTGATAAAAATGCAAGGTTAGATTTTCAAATAAAAAAATTAAACCCTATCAAAATTTCAAAAATTGAAGTTTCTGATAAGGCTATTTCAAAAAATATAAATTCTAAAAAAGATTGGATATCCTTTTTAAATGAGTTTTCATAAATTAATCAAACAACCCTTTTGTAAATTCTTCAGGGTTTGCAGCTAAATGATAACGAGGATCATCTATAGCTTTAATAATTACTTCGTTAAATTTAGGATTTGATTTCACTAATAAAATTTTACATTCTTCACTTAAATGTTTTAAATGAATTGTTTTTCCTGCAGCTTCATATTTTTCAACAATATTTAAAATAGCTTCTAATGCTGAATGGTCACTAATCCGAGATTCTATAAAATCTATTTCAACATTTTCAGGGTCATTTTTAATATCAAATTTTTCATTAAATGTTGTTATAGAGCCAAAAAAAAGCGGCCCCCAAATTTCATAAACTTTCGTACCGTCCTTTTTCATTCTTTTTCTAGCTCTAATTCTTGTTGCATTTTCCCAAGAAAAAACCAACGCACTTACTACAACACCTGCAATAACTGCAATAGCTAAATCAAAAATTACAGTTAACGCTGAAACTAATATCAGTACAAATAAATCGGTTCTTGGTATTTTATTTGAAATTCTAAAACTACTCCATTCAAACGTACCAATAACAACCATAAACATTACACCAACCAATGCTGCAATTGGAACTTGTTCAATATATGATGATCCAAATAAAATAAAAAATAATAGCATCATTGCTGCTACAATACCAGATAATCTTCCCCTACCACCACCTTTTATATTGATAATAGATTGACCAATCATGGCACAACCTCCCATACCTCCAAATAAACCTGTAATTATATTAGCACTTCCTTGTGCTACACATTCTTTATTTCCATTACCACGAGTTTCGGTTAAATCATCAATTAAATTCAACGTCATTAACGATTCTATCAATCCAATTGCTGCTAATATTAAAGCGTATGGTAAAATAAAAATAATTGAATCTATTGTAAAAGGCACTTTAGAAAACGTTTCCAAATTTAATGTTGGCAAACCTCCTTTTAAACCTTCTCCACCACCATCACTAATAAAAGAACCAACAGTAGCAATATCAAATTTTGATAAAATTGCTATCGTGCTAACTACCAAAATTGCTATTAAAGCTTCAGGTAATTTTTGTAGTTGTTTAATTTTTGGTAAACCCCACATAATTAACATCGTTAAACCAACTAAACCTACCATTAAATACAATTGATTTCCTTGTAACCACACTTTTTTACCCTCAACAACTGTTTTAAACATTCCCAATTGAGAAAGAAAAATAACTATTGCCAAACCATTTACAAACCCCATCATTACAGGATGTGGTATTAAACGAACAAATTTCCCAAGCTTTAAAACACCTGCTAAAACTTGTATAATTCCCATTAAAATTACCGTTGCAAATAAATAGTACAATCCTAAATTCTCATCTGGACTTCCCATGGCGTTTCCTTTAGCTACTAATGTAACCATAACTACTGCCAACGCACCTGTAGCACCCGAAATCATTCCTGGTCTTCCTCCAAAAATTGAGGTAATTAAACCAACCATAAATGCGGCATACAATCCAACTAACGGATCAACCCCAGCAACAAAGGAAAAAGCAACAGCTTCTGGTACCAATGCCAAAGCAACAGTTATACCTGATAAAACATCATTACGTACATTGGATACTCTTTTTCTAATAAATTCAGTCATAAGTAGTTATTTGTAAAAAGCGGCAAATATAGCGTAAAAATTTAATTGGTTGTGACTATTTATCAATTAACAGCATCCAGAATTAACGAAAAGGTATTCGTGAAATTATTAGTGAATACTTAAAACAATAATTTGATGTTTTCGTAAGTATCTTTAAGCACTTCTTTAGTTTCTGCAACATTCTTAAATTCAACTTTTTCAATCTCTTCTTCAATTTGTGGAGTTAAATTTCCTTTATAATTTGAGTTCATTAAAAACCAATAGGTTATTTTTAAAATAATTTTCCCTTTTCTCTCAAAAATATGGTAGGTCGTTTGAAGTTCTTTTTTAATAATTAAATTAGCTATTCCGCACTCTTCTTCAACTTCTCTAACAGCACATTCCTCTATCGATTCACCTTTTTCTAATTTTCCTTTGGGTAGATCCCAAGTATTAAAACGATAAATAAAAAGCACTTCATTATTTGAATTTATAACTTTTCCACCTGCTGCTTTTTGTATTTTCAATTTAGACTGAAATGTTCCCCAAGCAGCTTCTAAATCTTCACAATATAAGTAAACACCCTTTTTTTTCTTCTGAAGGAAAGCTTCAATAATTTGGTTAATTAGAGCGCATTCAAAGTTTATTATTTCAAAACCTGTTGAAATCTTCTTGGTATCTGTCAAAAATATTGGACAGTCATTCACAAAAACTTTATACATTTGCATTATGATTATGAACAAAGATACTGCAAAAAAAACGGCTGAATTGTTATTGCAAATTAAAGCCATTAAGTTACAACCTAATGAACCTTTTACATGGGCTTCGGGCTGGAAGTCTCCAATATACTGTGACAATAGAACTACGCTTTCTTTTCCTAAAATTAGAAATTATTTAAGTGAAAATTTAGCAAAAATTATTGAACAAGAATACGGTAAGCCAGATGTAATTGCAGGCGTTGCAACTGGCGCAATTGCAATTGGTGTATTAGTTGCGCAAGAATTAAATGTTCCTTTTATTTATGTAAGACCAGAACCTAAAAAACATGGAAGAAAAAACCAAGTAGAGGGTTTGCTTGAAAAAAACAAAAACATAGTTGTTGTAGAAGATTTAATTAGTACTGGAAAAAGCAGTTTAAATGCTGTTAAAGCATTGAAAAATATTGAGGGTAGTAATGTAAAGGGTATGGTCGCTATTTTTTCATATGGTTTTGATATTGCAACCAAAAACTTTGAAAAAGCAGCTGTTCAATTAAATACATTAAGTGATTATGAACATTTATTAGAACAATCACTTGATAGTAATTATATTTCAGAAAATGAATTAGAAACTCTTCAACAATGGAGAAATAATCCAAGTAAGTGGAAACAATAAATAACAAATTATGAATTTAGAAAGTAAAAAATCTATCATTAATAAATCTCAAAAAGATTTTTTTGAATTTTTAAGCAACCTTCAAAATTTCAAACAATTAATGCCTGAGAATACCGAAAAATTTGAGGTTGATGGCGACTCTTTTATTTTTAGTTTAAAAGGAATGCCAGAAATTAGATTGGTTGTAAAAGAGAAAAATGAATTTGATAAAATTGTATTAGGTGCAGCTAGTAGCAAATTAAGTTTTACACTAACTACTGTTATCAAAGAAGTTTCATCAAATACATGTGAAACTCAATTATTGTTTGAAGGTGATTTTAACCCAATGATGGCTATGATGGTAAAAAAACCACTTCAAAATTTTATTGATACTTTAAGCGAACAAGCAGAAAAATTATAATAAATTTATTGCTAATTTTTACGACTCGTAAATTTAATTTCTTTTAAATTAAATTTACGAGTCGTTTCATTTTCTAATTCAACTACCAATCTACCATCTTCAAAAACATCTACAATCTTTCCCAAAAAGACTACACCTTCTTTAGTTTCAAACATGGTAGGATTTTTATACTTATAAAGTGAAGCTACATACAATTCCTTTAATTTTGAAAACTCTTTTTGTTCAATAAACTTTATGTAATATTGAATGCTATTTACAATGTCTTTTAATAATATGTCTTTATCCCAATTAATCCCTGTACTCTTCTTTAATGAAGTAACATTTCCTATTTCTGAAGGGAAGTTTTCTTGATTCACATTTAACCCAATACCTATTACAGATTTCTTAATATAATTACCGCTAAGTATGTTTTCAATTAATATTCCCGCAACTTTGTCTTTCTCTGCCAAAATGTCGTTAGGCCACTTTATCTTAAACGAAATTTTAACAACCTTTTTAACAATTGTCAAAACACCTAATGAAACAGCCATACTTAAATAAAATTGACGCGTAGCTTTAAAAGATTTGAATCTAACCAATATGCTGAATGTTAGGTTTTTACCACTTTTCGAAGTCCAAGTTGTTCCAAGCTGCCCCCTACCTTTAGTTTGATGATTTGCTACTACAACTGTATAACTTTCAATAACTGTTTTATTTGCAAGCTTCTTTATGTAAGAATTTGTAGAATCAATGGCATTAAGTTTGATTATATTCATAAAGAATTTGATAATTTTAACAAAGTTACTTAAAACATTAATTATTATAAAAAAATAATAACTTTGTAACAAACTAAAAAAAAATTAATGACAAAAAAAAATATAAACGCAGACGACTCAATAGCTGCTATTTTAAAAGCTATAGACGAAATTAAAGGTCTAGATATTCAAATTTTAGATTTGAGAGAAATTGACAATACAGTCTGTGATTATTTTGTAATATGTACTGGTACTTCAAATACGCATGTGAATGCAATTTCTGGCATTGTGCAAAAGCAAGTAAGCAAACTAACCAAAGATAAACCTTGGCATGTTGAAGGCGAGGGAAATGCTGAATGGATTTTATTAGACTATGTAAACATTGTAGTACATGTTTTCCAAAAGCACATTAGAGAATATTACGATATTGAAAGCCTTTGGGGTGATGCAAAAATTACAACTATTTCTTCAGCAAAATAAAAGTTTTTTAACTTATTGAAATCGAAAACAGAATGAGTCAGGATAAAAAAAATACTTCAAATAAAAAAAATATACCAACACCTAAATTTAACCTCTATTGGGTTTACGGTGGTATTTTTATACTATTTATTGGTTATCAACTAATTAATAGTGACAGTTTTTCTTCTAAAAATTTAAGCCAAAACGAGTTTAAAACAATTTTAGCTGATAATGATATTAATAAAATAGTAATTGTTAATAGAGATATTGCAAATATTTACATCAAAAAAGAGGCTGTAGAAAAGGAAAAACATAAAAAAAATAAAGGCTCTTTATATACTGGAAATTCACCAATGTATTATTACGATTTTGGTGATTTACAAAATTTTGAAAAAGAGCTGAATGAAGAAAAAGCAGCAAACGAATTAGATTTTGACACTTCGAATGTTGAAAAAACAAACTTATTAGAACAGTTGTTTATGTACTTGCCTTTTATCTTTTTAATTGGTTTGTGGATCTATTTTATGAAAAGAATGTCTGGAGGTGGTTCAGGTGGTGGTGGGCAAATATTTAGCATTGGAAAATCTAAAGCAAAATTATTTGATCAAGATCAAAAAGTTAAAACTTCATTTAAAGATGTTGCTGGTTTAGAAGGAGCTAAAGAAGAAATTCAAGAAATAGTTGATTTCTTAAAAAGCCCTGACAAATATACATCACTAGGAGGTAAAATTCCAAAAGGAGCATTATTAGTAGGTCCTCCAGGTACAGGAAAAACATTATTAGCAAAAGCGGTTGCTGGTGAAGCAAACGTGCCTTTTTTCTCTCTTTCTGGGTCAGATTTTGTTGAAATGTTTGTTGGAGTTGGAGCATCACGTGTGCGTGATTTATTTAAACAAGCAAAACAAAAAGCACCTTCAATTATTTTTATTGATGAAATTGATGCTGTTGGTAGATCTAGAGGTAAAAATAATATTACTGGTGGAAATGATGAACGTGAAAACACCTTAAATCAGTTACTAACTGAAATGGATGGTTTTGGGACTGATACAAATGTAATTGTTATTGCTGCAACTAACCGTGCAGATGTTTTAGATAAAGCACTATTACGTGCTGGACGTTTTGATCGTCAAATATATGTAGACCTTCCTAATTTAACTGAACGTGCTGCAATATTTAAAGTTCATATTAAGCCTTTAAAATTAAGCAAAGATGTTGATTTAGAATTTTTATCTCAACAAACTCCTGGATTTTCTGGTGCAGATATTGCTAATTTATGTAATGAATCTGCTTTAATTGCAGCTAGAAAAAGTAAAAAAGCAGTACATCATCAAGACTTTTTAGATGCTGTTGATAGGATTGTTGGAGGACTTGAAAAGAAGAATAAAATAATTACACCTAAAGAAAAGAAAACAATTGCATTTCACGAGGCTGGTCACGCAACAGCTAGTTGGATGTTAGAACATGCTGCACCACTAGTAAAGGTTACAATTGTTCCTAGGGGACAATCACTTGGGGCTGCATGGTACTTACCTGAAGAACGCCAAATTGTACAAACTGAGCAAATGTTAGATGAAATGTGTGCAACTCTTGCAGGAAGAGCTGCTGAAAAAATAATGTTTAATAAAATTTCTACTGGAGCATTAAACGATCTTGAAAAAATAACAAGACAAGCGAAAGCTATGGTAACTGTTTATGGTTTGAACGATAAAATAGGTAATATTACTTATTATGATTCTTCAGGACAATCTGAATACAACTTCACAAAACCTTATAGTGAAGAAACTGCCCAGGTTATAGATAAAGAAATTTCGAAAATTATTGAAATTCAATATCAAAGAGCCATTAAAATTCTTACTGAAAATAAGGATAAACTAACAATACTTGCTGAATTATTACTTAAAAAAGAAGTCATATTTAAAAAAGATTTAGAAATAATTTTCGGAAAAAGACCTTTTGATAAAGAAGAACCAATTGTTAAAGAAGAAGTAAAGGAAGAGGTTATTGAAAAATCTAAGACTGAAAATTCATCAGAAACACAAGAGTAAATTGATATCTTTTTTATAATTTTGGAATTACTCAAAACAAAGAATGAATTTTTTCAAAAAGTTATTTAATCTAAAAAAAGAAAAAGATTCTAAAGAGTTAACTTTAGCTATAGAAGAGTTATCTCTTGATCAAATTTTTGTCCAAAATTTTATAAAAAATAATGGTAAGTTCCTCTATTGTACAACTTTAGAGGAAGTTACTTTAAATTTAGCTAATATAGTTAAAGAAAATTCTTGGGACAGTATTATTTGTAATGACACTGATTTGTTAAAACTTGTAAAAACTGTTTCTTTAAAAACTACTGGAAATTTTAACAATGCATTTCCTTTATTTGTAAGTTGTGAGCACTTAATTGCTGAGAATGGAAGTATTTTGTTTTCATCAAACCAATTAAAGGAATGTAAAATTTCTGAATTGTCAGAAAACTTTATAGTTTATGCAACTACAAGCCAGTTGGTACATTCAAATAGTGACAGTTTAACTGGAATTAAAACACGCTACCAGGGTAATATTCCTAGCAATATTAGTGCTATAAAAAATTACAATCCAAATTCTAAAGATATTGATTTTATGAATTATGGGAATACTAATGCAAAAAACTTATATTTGCTGCTATTCGAAGATTTATAATTTATGAACAACCTTTTAAAACGTGCACTTTCAGGAGCAATTTTCGCAAGTGTTTTGATATTTTCAATCCTTTACAGTAAAATTTCTTTTATTGTACTTTTTTTTATTTTAATGATGTTCTGTTTATATGAATTCAAAAAAATGATTCAACTTAAAAGTGTATTTCCTTATCTAATTGGAACGTTACTTTATGTTTTTGGAAATATATTAGGCGTTGAAGATATCCCTAGAAAAATGATTTTCGATTATGTTGGTGTAGCGTTATTTTTTACTATTTTCATATCATTTGCATCAATCTTATTTGCTAAAAAAGAAGAAGTAATTAGTCATTTAGGAAAAATATTTTTATCAATCATATATATTGTTGTACCATTTACATTAATTGTAAAAATTCCATTTTTAAACACGACATTTAATTATGTAAATACCACCATTTTAGGGGTATTCCTTTTAATTTGGACAAATGATACATTCGCATTTTTAGTAGGTACTAACATTGGAAAACATAAACTTTTAAAACGCATTTCACCTAACAAAACAATTGAAGGGTTTATTGGAGGAATGTTTTTTACTTTTATATTGAGCTTTTTCTTAGCACAACAATTTACTACACTATCATTAATACAATGGATTGTAATTGCAGGTATAGTAAGTGTGTTTGGTGTATTAGGTGATTTAATTGAATCTATGTTTAAAAGACAAGCTTGTGTAAAAGACAGCAGCAATTTTATTCCTGGTCACGGAGGTTTTTTAGACCGGTTTGACAGTGTGATTTTTGCTGCTCCATTTATATTTATTTACTTACAATACGTTTAATTATTATGTTTCATAAAGAAGGCTTTAAAATAATGTTAATTGCTACATTTTGTATAGGTGTAGGAATTATTTTGATAGAAAATTTTATAATTATAGATTGGCTAAATAAATTATTAGCTATTACTCTATTATTAATTTACATAATAATATTACAATTTTTTAGAAACCCAAAAAGGAACACTACACTTAACGACCATGCCATTATTGCACCTGTAGATGGTAAAGTGGTTGTTATTGAAGAAGTTTTTGAAAAAGAATATTTTAAAGATAAAAGATTACAAGTATCTATATTTATGTCTCCTTTAAATGTACACGTAACTAGGTACCCAATTAGTGGAACTATTAATTTTAGTAAATACCATCCTGGGAAATATTTAGTTGCTTGGCATCCAAAAGCTTCCGAAGAAAATGAACGAACAACAATTGTTGTAGAAAATAAAACCGTTGGCAAAATCTTATACCGGCAAATTGCAGGAGCATTAGCGAGACGAATTGTAAATTACGCTAAACCAACTCAAAAAGCCATTCAAGGTTCTGACGCTGGTTTTATTAAATTTGGCTCACGTGTAGATTTATTTTTACCTTTAAATGCTAAAATTAATGTAAAACTAAATGACAAAGTAATAGGTGGTGAGCAAATAGTAGCTACTTTGTAACCATTTCTAATTTATTATGGAAAAAGAGTTAGACACTGAATTTAATAAAGCATATGAGTTTGCTTGTAATACAAGCATAAAACTTCCTCCAGATGTGATGCTTGTTTTTTATGCTTATTACAAACAAGCCACTAGAGGAAATAACTACGAGCAACCATCCGGGAATATTCAATTGAGGAATTCATTTAAATTAAATGCTTGGTTTCAGCTAAGTCATTTAAGTGAAAACGAAGCAAAAAAAGAATACATTAGCCTTGTAAATAAGCACTTAAAATAACAACAATTAATTATGAAAAAATTATATATTCTAAGCCTTTTATTAGTGTCAATCACTACATTTTCATCTTGTAAAGAGAATGAAAAAAAAGAGGCTAAACCTATAGGAAAAATATTTAGTGTAGATTCAAAAGCAACAAGCATAAATTGGATTGCCTACAAAACAACTAATAAAGTACCTGTAAAAGGTCAGTTTTCAAAAGTGACAATAGAAAACAGTAAAACTGCTTCAACACCTTTAGAAGCATTAAACGGTCTAAAATTTAACATCCCTGTTAATAGTTTAGTTACTAAAGATACTATTAGAGATGGGAAATTAAAAGAATTCTTCTTTGGAACAATGATAAATACTAGTTCAATAACCGGTACAATAACTATGGCTAATGAAACTTCTGGGACTGTTGAATTAACCATGAATGGAATCTCTAAAGTTTTACCAATTACGTGTATAATTAATAAACAAACTGTGATTATTGAAGCGCTAATGAACTTAGACAATTGGGAAGCTCAACTTGCATTAGAAGCCTTAAATGCTGTTTGTAAAGATTTACATTCTGGTGATGATGGTATACCTAGAACTTGGAATGAAGTTAAAATTGAAGTTACAACTAACTTAAAATATCATTAAAAAAAAGCCTGCTTAAAGCAGGCTTTTTTTTAATAATCTAAACTCTTTAAAAACTCTAATTTAGCTTTCCAAATTAACAGCTTTTCTTTATAAACTTTTATATTATCCATTACATTTTTAAGTAGTGGATTATCTGCAGAGGCATTAGAAATAAACCCAACATTATTCTCTAATTGTTGAATTTCTCTCACAGTCTCATCAATTTTCTTTCTTACAAAAAGCTGCTCACCATTTAGTTTTCTATAATTCTTTTGTTCCAAATAACTGTTCACTAAGTTTTCAAACTTAATCATTTCAACTTCTATTGGGTCAATTGAGTTAGCTGCTACAATTTTATCAATTAGTTTATTAAATTTCATCTCAATATGCTTCATCTCAAACGGCACTCTACCTAAACTACGCCAATTATTAACATATTCTTTAAGTATATCTAAGGTAATTTCTTTTTTATCTGCTACACCACTTTTAATTTTAGCCAAAAGTTCTTTCTTTTTAATAAAAACTTCTAATTCCTCTTTACTACCAGCATCTTGTTCAGAATGAAGTCTATCAAAATAATGGTTGCAAGCATCTTTAAATTCTTTCCATAACTTATCTGAATACTTACGAGGAACATGACCAATATTTTTCCAATCAGCCTGAATTTTTTTCATTACTTCAGTTGCAACATCCCAATCTTCACTATCTTTTAAAGATATTGCACGTTCAATTAATAATTTCTTTTTATTTAAATTTTCTAGATGATCTTTTTTTACATCTTTAAAGAAATTATTTTTTTCAATATTAAATTTTTTGGTAGCCTCTTTAAATTTCGCCCAAATTTCATTACTTTTTGCTCTAGGAACCTGACCAATACTAAAAAATTGATTGCGCAACTCTTCAATTTCATTAATGCTTTTTTGCCAATCAGATCTACTTTTATTTTTTGAAGTATCTAATGAATCAATCGTTTCAATAACAACGAGTTTTTTATCTACATTTTCATCAAATTTAGATTTTAAATCTTTGAAAAAATCATGGCGTTTATCGTGTACTTTTTTTGTTGCAGCACTAAATCTTCCCCAAACTTCTTCTCTATGCTCTCTACCAACTGGACCAACTTCTTCTTTCCAAAGTTTATGTAAAATCTGAAGCTCATTAAAAGCTAAATTAATGTCTTCTAATTCAGCTAATTCTTCAGCTTTTACAACCAGTTTTAATTTTTCTTCGTAATTATGTTTAAAATCAAGGTCGCGTAAATCATTACTTAAATGTAACAAATCATAAAAACGTTCAACATGATGATGATACGTTCTCCAAGTATCATTGTATTTAGCTCTAGGTATTGGGCCAACAAATCTCCATTTGTCTTGTATACCTTTAAATACTTTATACATTGTAGCACCTTCAGCATTGTCTATTAAATGCTTTAGTTCTTCAATTAATTCTAACTTAATTTTCAAATTATCATTTAACTGAGTTTCTTGATTTGTATAAAACTCATTTTTCTTAACTTTATAATCGTAAAGAATACTATTGTAATTAGATTTTATTGGGTTGCTATATTGAAAATCTATAATATTCCCTCCTTCTTCTAAAAATTTAGCTTTTTCAGTTTTTAATAACTCTCCAAATTTAACATTGAACGTATTTTTAATGTTGTTCACATTATTATGAATACTTTGCACAGAGTTCTCTTTAACTAACTTACTTAATTCAGCTACCAACTCCTCTAAACTAAGCGTATTATAGTCAATCAATTCAACTGTTTTATGCTCAATTTCTTCAGAACTTTCTGCTATTTTACTCTCAATTTCGTCAATAGCTTTATTATCTGAAGAGTTAACTTCATCTGGTAAGGTTTCTTGTTTTTCTTTGTTTTTGTTCTCTTGAGTTTCTGAAGTTGTTTCACTTTCTTCAACTATAACTTCTTTAGTTTCTTTTACTTCAATATCATTGTTTGTTGAAGGAATTTCTTCTTGAGTTGAACTAGTTTCTTTTTTTTCTTCTGAAATTTCAGAGTTTTGTGGAGTTAAATTACTTTCTTCTTCTGTTTGTAATTTGTTGGTCTCGTCTAACATATTAAAATGTTTAAGGTTCGTTAAATTATAATCATTAATAATCTGAAAAAATAGTATTATCACTTAAAATACCATTTCTTTATAAGATGTAAAATCTTACTTAAAGTTGCGTAAATTTAAACAATTCTTTTTATGAATTCCATATTTCCCAAGACTTTTCTGCTTGAAGTTCTAGCATTTCAAGTCCATTTTTAATAGCAGCGCCTCTCAGCTTCCCTTCTTGTAAAAATTTAGTTTCTGCAGGATTATAAATTAAGTCAAATAACAAATGTTTTTCTGTTATAAACTCATGTGGAATATTAGGTGAATTTTCAATATTTGGATGTGTTCCAAGTGGTGTACAATTAATAATTATAGTGTACTCTTCAATAATTTCTTTACTTAATAGTGAATACAATAAATTATTTTCTGCTACTTTTCTGGAAACAAATTTATACGATATATTTAAATTATCTAAAGCATAAGCTACAGCTTTAGAAGCGCCACCTGTACCTAAAATAAGTGCTTTTTTATGGTGATTTTTCAACAATGGCTTTATGGAGTTTTGAAATCCGTAAACATCTGTATTATAGCCTAACAACTTATTATCATTAGTCACTTTTATAGTGTTTACAGCTCCAATATTTTGCGCATCTACATCAACCTCATCTAAATACTTCATGATAGATTGTTTGTATGGAATTGTGACACTAAACCCTTGAAAATTTTCTTCATTATGATATAAAATAAACGGAAATTCCTCAATTTCAGGTATATCATAATTGTCATACCTAAAAGAATTTAGACCTAACTTTTGAAATTTATCAGTAAAATATTTTCTAGAAAAAGAGTAGGAAATATTCTTCCCTACCAAACCAAATTTATAACGATTCTCCATCAATGTATTCTTTACGTTCTGTTCCGTACCTATCAATTAATAAAATAATTCCAAGACCTGTACTAATAAATATAATTGCAATCCATGTTTCTTGATTGGAAAAATTAGGAAAGTATCTCTCAAAATTTTCAATAACTTTATGCCCATTCACATCAATAAGTGTTTGCCCCTCCTCTATTTTATATATTTCTCTTTTCCAAGGCCAAACAATACCTAAAGAACCTGTTATAAAACCAATAATTATTGCTGTAACAATTTGATGCCAACGTTTTAAAACATACCCTAAAATATGTGATGTAAACACCAACCCAAATGCAGAACCAAATGTAAATGAGGTAATAATTTTAAGATATCGCATTCGCTCTTCACTATCCATAAAACTAAAATCTCCTGTGAAAATTTCTGCCACAGTTTTATATAACATGGTTACAGAATCTACCAATAATAGTACATAGTTCCCTAATAAAATTAGTATAAATGACCCTGAAAGACCTGGTAAAGTCATCCCAGAAACTCCTATAATTCCACAGGCAAAAACAAACCATAAATTATCATTCTCTTTCGCAGGGTTCATAAAACTTATTGCTACACCAAGCCCTATTCCAATAGCCAAAGAAATTATATTACTCGTTCGCCAATCATTAAAATCTTTTGAAATATAATAAATAGAGCCTAAAATCATTCCAAAAAAAGAACTCCACACATACAATTCATAGTTCTGTAGTAAATAATCTAACACTAGAGAAACACTAAAATAACTAAACATACTTCCACCAAAAACTAACAATAAAAATGTAGCATTGGTGTACCTATAAAAGCTTTTAAACCTACCATTTATCAACAATAAAAAAGCTTTGTAATTTATTTTTCTGAAGGAATAAATCATTTCTTCATAAAAACCCAATACAAAGGAAACAGTTCCACCAGACACGCCTGGAACTTTATTTGCAGCACCCATAGAAAGCCCTTTAATAAAAAGGAAGAACTTATCTAATATGTTACGTTCTTTTGCCAAAAATTATTCTTTATTAGTAGTTACAGCTATTTTTTCTAATAAAATAATAACAACAAACCCAATAGTTGCTAAAAGTAGTGCCATTAACAATTGTGAGTCTCCTTCAAATGAAAATGGAGAAACACTTTGTTGATTAAAAGGAACTTTAATGCCGTGAGAATTAACACGCCAAGTCAACGTTTCTTTCCAAGGCCAAATTTTATTTAAAGACCCAATAATAAAACCCGTTAACACGGCTAAGGTATAATTTCTATGGTTAATAAATAACCATTTTAATACTTTTGAAAAAGATAACAATCCTACTACTGCTCCAATAGCAACAATTGCTATTAATTTAAAATTTTTCGTGTGAACTGCCTCCAAAACAGGTTTATACGCACCTAAAAGCACTAAAATAAATGCTCCAGAGATTCCTGGTAAAATCATAGCACAAATTGCCAAAGCACCTGCTATAAACAAAAATATTGGTGAGGAATTCTCTGAGACTAAAGGCTGTAACGTTGTAATATAGTACGCTAAAATAGCTCCCATAAATAAGGCTATAAAAGCCAATACGTTCCATTTTGCAATTTGCTTTCCAATGTATAAAATACTTGCTAATACCAAACCAAAAAAGAAAGACCAAACTAAGATTGGCTTATGCTCTAATAACCAGGAAATTAATTTAGCTAATGAAACTATACTTACAAATATTCCAATAACTAGAGCTAATAAAAAATTACCATTAATGGCTTTCCAAGCAGCTTTAAAACCACTTGCTTTTAAAACCTTTAACACCCCAAAATTAATAGAACTAATCGATGACAATAATTCTTCGTAAATTCCTGATATAAAAGCAATTGTACCACCCGAAACACCAGGAACAACATCTGCTGCACCCATAGCCATTCCTTTTAATGAGATTATAAAATAGTGGATGAATTTTCTTTGCTGCATTTGCCTTTAAATGTTAGTTGACAAATGTAGCATTTTTATTATGATTTTTTTTTGAAACTATTTACAATATCTTGAACTTCTTTCATTTCAAAAACATCTGGAAATAACTCTTTTAATACGAATTGATATTTAAAATCTATAAATAACGCTGCTTTTAAATGTAGGCTTCCTTTTTTATAATTTTTAAATTTAAAACATAAACCGCTTAACCTATATTCTATCTCCGCGAAATCTTTAAAATAAACGCTAGCTTTTAATAAATTGGTTAAGGCATCTTCATATTCACCTAAAAAACATAATGTATCACTTAATCCTAACCAAATTGTAAGATCAAAATCTTGTAATAAAATACATTGTTGAAATGCATGCACCGCTTCTTCAAAAAGGTCTAAATTTAAATTAATCTCAGCATATTTACGCCAATAGATTGTGTTTTGCTCGTCAATTTCAATGGCTTTATTAATAAAAAATAGTGCTTTTCTAAACTTCTTTTCTTTTACGTATAAATTAGTAATAGCAATCCAGCCTTTATCTAACAATGGATCTTCGTGTACTGCTTTTTGGTAATTTTGAATTGCCAATGAGCTTATTTTTAACTTTTCATAACATGCTCCAATTCTTAAAAAAACAAATGCAGTTGGATCATCTAATTCTAAAGTTGCTTTGTAATTTTCTATTGCGTCTTCAAAACGGTTTAATTCTTCTAAAGTTTTAGCTTTTTCAAGATATGCACCAACAAAATATTCATCAATAAGTACTGCATAATCAAAAGCTCTTAGGGCTTCATTAAAATCTTCCAATATAAAATATTGTCTTCCTAATTGATGCCAAGCAACTTCACTATAGGGATCTTTATTAATATAGTTATTTAAATATGCTATTGCTTCGGAATGTTTATTTTCCATATCAAAACAATAAATAATATTATAAAGTGACGAATAATCTTCAAAATCAACTTCTAAACATTTAGCGAAATTTAAGCGTGCATCATCAAAATTATCTAAAAACAAATACTCCATACCAATCATTGATAAAATATCTGCTTCATCATCTGTATAAGCTAATGCAATTTTCAATAAATTAATAGCACCTCTATGGTCATCTTTTTTAGAACATATATTTGCTTGCTGCACATACACCTCTTCATTAGTTGGTTCTATTGCTTGTAATTCTTTTAATAAAATTGTTGCATTGTCTATTTCACCCTCAAATATTAATAATTCAGCGCTCAATAATTTTAACAATACCGATTTTGGATGCTGTGCTAAACCTAATTTTATGGCTTTTTTTGCTAATGAGTTTTTTCCTGAATCTAAATAATAATGTATAATTTCCTCAAACTCAATAGAATCAAAAAAATAGACGCTATTTGTTTTTAGCATAGATTCAAATTTTGATAACGGGATATTATTCTCTCTTGGAGTTAAAGACATAACAAATAATAGATTAATTCTATAATAATAAATGTACAAGAACTTTTCTGCACTTTTATTGTTAACTTCTAATGTTTTTAACAAATTAATTAACAAAATGCTGTATATTTGTATTCCAAACAATGTTTGGTACTACAATGAGTAAAAAAACACTACTTAACTCAAAAGAAATTCACATCATTTTACATCGGTTAGCATGCCAGTTAACTGAAAATCATAATAACTTTGAAAACACTGTACTCATTGGTATTCAGCCAAGAGGAATTCACTTAGCTCAACGTTTGGTAGCTATTTTACAAAACGATTATGGTATTTCAAATGTGAAATTAGGGCATTTAGATATTACTTTTTATCGTGATGATTTTAGAAGACGTGAAGCTCCTTTAGAGGCTAATAAAACACATATAGATTTTATTGTTGAAGATAAAAATGTAGTTTTTATTGATGATGTTCTGTTTTCTGGTAGAAGTATTAGAGCTGCATTAACAGCCATTCAATCGTTTGGAAGACCATCAAATATTGAACTTTTGGTATTGATAGATAGAAGATTTAGCCGTCATTTACCCATACAACCCGACTACACAGGAAGACAAGTTGATGTAATTAATGAAGAAAAAGTTACCGTACATTGGAAAGAAAATGATGCTAAAGATGCAGTTTATATAATAAATAATTAATTTCATGAACCAGTTAAGCGTACAACACCTTTTAGGTATAAAACATTTAAACAAGGCTGATATTGATTTAATTTTTGAAACAGCCGATCACTTTAAAGAAGTAATTAATAGGCCTATTAAAAAAGTACCATCTCTTAGAGATATTACCATTGCTAATTTATTTTTTGAAAACAGTACACGCACAAAGCTATCATTTGAATTGGCAGAAAAAAGATTGTCTGCTGATATTATAAATTTTTCTGCGAGCCAATCTTCTGTAAAAAAGGGAGAAACACTTATTGATACTGCTAACAATATTCTATCAATGAAAGTTGATATAATTGTTATGAGACACCCAAATGTTGGTGCGTGTGACTTTTTATCTAAACATATTAATGCAAAAATTGTAAATGCAGGTGACGGCACACACGAACACCCAACCCAAGCACTACTTGATTCCTACTCTATTCGTGAAAAACTAGGGAATGTTGAAGGTAAAAAAATTGTAATTGTGGGTGATATTCTACACAGTCGTGTAGCACTTTCAAATATATATGCTTTAAAATTACAAGGAGCTGAAGTTAAAGTGTGCGGCCCAAAAACATTAATTCCCAAACACATTGAAAGCTTAGGTGTAGGTGTGGAAACAAATATTAAAAGAGCACTTGAATGGTGTGATGTTGCTAATGTATTACGTGTACAAAATGAACGTATGGAAATTAACTATTTCCCATCAACCAGAGAATACTCTCAGCTATTTGGAATAAACAAAAAATTATTAGAATCACTTGATAAAAAAATAGTAATTATGCATCCAGGCCCTATAAATAGAGGTGTTGAAATATCTAGTGATGTTGCAGATTCTGACCAATCTATCATACTAAATCAGGTTGAAAATGGTGTTGCCATTAGAATGGCTGTTATTTATTTATTAGCTCAACAAATTCAACAATAGTAGCAATGCATATAACTAAAAGTAAAAATTACACACTACTTAAACCTTCAGAAGATTCAATTATTGCTTTTTTAAACAACTTTGAAAATCGATATTCCGAATTTAAAGGTGAGCATGTGATTATTGATTTTTCAGAAAAATTTAACATTAAAATTGAAGAATTAATGTTATTTTTGAAAGTAAGTGTTCAACAGAAAGTAAATGGCACAAGTTTTGTACTTATTTCTGAAGGAATTGATATTGATACTATTCCCGATGAAATTAATATAGTACCAACATTTACAGAAGCAATAGACATTCTTGAAATGGATGCTATTGAACGAGATTTAGGATTTTAAAAACAATTTAGCTTATTGATGAAAAAACTACTTTTAATAACTTTTATATTAGTTTACTCTTTTTCTTTTGCGCAACAAAATAAAAAGAATGGTTTGAGCATTCAAAAAAATGGGCCTCAAACAACGTTATCATCAGTATCAGCATACCCAAATCCATTTAATGTTACGACTAAGATTAATTTTCAATCTACTAAAAAGCAAATAGTTGAATTTTCTGTTAAAAATTTGTTGGGTAAAACTGTTTATCTAATTAAAGTTGAAGCAAAAATTGGTTACAATGCCATTCCTTTTTATAGAGATGATTTAATTAAAGGAATGTACATTTATACTTTGCAAACTGAAAACGAAATTAAATCAAAAAGGCTGGTAATTAGATGAGTTTAAAACTCACAATTTTAGGCTGCCACTCTGCTACACCAAGAGTAAATTCTCATCCAACAGCACAATTTTTAGAAATAAAAAATCATAACTTCTTAATTGATTGCGGAGAAGGTACACAAGTGCAGTTAAGAAAATATGGTGTTAAATTTTCAAAAATAAAACACATTTTCATTTCGCACCTTCATGGAGACCATATGTTTGGTTTGGTTGGCTTAATTTCAACATTTAGATTACTAAACAGAGAAAGTGAACTACATATTTACGCTCCAAAAGGGTTAAAAGAAATTATTACCATACAGTTAAAACTCTCCAAATCCTGGACAAATTTCCCATTGATATTTCATGAATTGACTTCCAATAAAAGTGAACTTATTTTTGAAGATGAGAAAGTTGAAGTACACACAATTCCTTTAAACCATAGGATATACACCAACGGGTTTTTGTTCAAAGAAAAATTAGGAGAACGAAAATTAAATATGGGTGCCATCACTAAATTTGAAGAAATTAAAATTTGTGATTATCAAAACCTTAAAAATGGTAGAGATTATATTTTAGAAGATGGTACAATTCTTAAAAACGAAACACTTACTTTAAACCCTTCAAAACCTATAAGCTACGCATTTTGTAGTGATACTTCTTATTTTCCTGAAATTGTGCCATTAATAAAACATGCAAACTGTTTATACCACGAAACTACCTTCTTAAAAAACAAAGAAAAATTAGCTAGCACTACCAAACATTCAACTGCTACACAAGCTGCAAGTATTGCAAAACAAGCAAATGTTAAACAATTAATTATTGGACATTATAGCGGACGATATAAAAATATTGAAGACTTTAAGACTGAAGCTCAGGAAATTTTCAACAACACATTATTAGCAGAAACAGGTGCAATTTTTGAGATAAACTAAACGTATAATTAATTTAAGTTATTTCCTAGAATGTATCGTTCTAATAATAGTTTAGTAAATTTGTTATAAACAGCCATTACTCTTTCTACCAATGATTCAAAATATTCCTGAAATATTTAAAGATAACGCTCCCAATCAATCTAGTTTATTTGTTCATGATTTTAGAATGACTGATGATGTTGTTAAAAGTAAAATTAAACTTACACATGTTTAGTTTTTTACAAGTTGGAGAAAAACAAGTTCATTTTGCAAATAACTCGGTTGCCGTTAATGAAAAACAGTCAATTATAATTAAGACTGGTAATATTTTAATGACAGAACTGTTAAACAAGGATTTAGTTTACTTTTGCAAGTTATTCTTTTTCTCGCAAAAAAATGTAGAAGATTTTTTATATAAACATCGTTCTAAATTTTCGTTTCAAGAAAATAATGACTTATGTGAAATACCTTTTTTTGTGATAGAAAATGATGATTACACAGTTACTTTTGTAGATTCTTTATCATCAATACAACAATTAAATTCTAAATTTTCAGATAATTTATTATCCATTAAATTTGAAGAATTAATGCTTTATCTAGCAAATAAGTATGAAGATGATTTTATTAAATATTTACATTCTTTAACATCTCCAAATGGCAATTCTTCGTTTAGAAAAATAATCGAAACCAATGTTTTTACCAATTTAAAATTAGAAGAAATAGCATTTTTATGCAATATGAGTTTATCAACATTTAAACGTAGATTTACTCAAGAATATTCTGAAAATTCTGGAAAATGGTTTCAAAAAAAGAGACTTCAAAAAGCTAAAAAAATTTTAGAAAATACAACTACAACACCTTCAGAAATTTATACCGATTTTGGCTATAATAATCTTTCAAATTTTAGCATTGCCTTCAAAAAAGAATTCGGCTTTAGTCCAAAAAATTGCTAAAAAATACATAAAAGAACTTTTTTCATAAGTTTTTGAACTTTAACAATAAGTAACTTTTTTAAGAGTGTCCTATATTTGTAGTGTTAGTTTGGTTAAAATAAGTAGCTAAAAAAATTATAGTGTTGCTATTGCAACAAAAAGAAAACCCCAAAAACCCTTTTTTTAACGTGTAATCTACTATTAAATTTTAATAGTTTGGTTACACGTTACTTCTTTCACACACCTTATCAATTACACAAACTTTAAGTACATTTGACTCAATTTTAGTTATCTATTCAATATCTATTTTAATGAAACATTTTGATGAGCAAGCCAAAGAATGGGATAATGACCCTAAAAAAACTGAAAGAGCAAAAATATTTGCTAAAGAAATTATAAATTTTATCAATCCTAAATCAACCAATAATGCGTTAGAATTTGGTTGTGGCACAGGCTTGCTAAGTTTTCAATTAAAAGATGTTTTTAAAACAATTTCTCTTGCAGACAACTCTGAAGGAATGATTGATGTTCTAAAGGAAAAAATAAAAAAACAGCGCTTATTAAATTTTAAACCGCTGCTTGTTGATCTTTTAGAGGAAAACCTAAACATTGGTACATTTAATGTAATTTATATGTTAATGACGCTTCATCATATAAAAAACCTAAAAAAAGTTACCAAAATATTTAATTCCCTATTAAAAACTAATGGTTATTTATGCATTGCAGACTTGGTTAAAGAAGATGGTTCATTTCATAGCAAACATCCAAATTTTGATGGCCATAATGGGTTTGATAAAAACAAATTAAGTCAACTTTTAATAAATAATGGTTTTACCATTGAATATTATAATATAAGCTATGTAATAGAAAAAGAACTCAAAACTGGAATTAAAAAGTACCCATTATTTTTAATGATTTGTAAAAAATCAATATAATTTGAACATTCAATAATTTTATAATTTAAAGTAACTTATATTTGCACAACGTAAATTATATGAATTACACACTGCTCTCTTCGCCTCTACAAGGTTTTACAGATTTTAGGTTTAGAAATGCTTTTAATAAGTATTTTGGTGGAATTGACACCTTTTACTCACCTTATATAAGATTGAATGGAAAACATATAATAAAACCTGCATACCAGCGAGACATTCTTCCAGAAAATAATGTTGGGTTAGAAGTTATACCACAAATTATAACCAATGATGCTGATGAATTTTTATTTGTAGCCAACTATGTTCAACAACTAGGATATAAAGAACTAAACTGGAATTTAGGTTGCCCATACCCAATGGTTACTAAATGCGGTATGGGAGCTGGTCTTATAAATGATTCCATAAAAATAAATGAAATTCTAAATAAAATTCATTCTGAATCTGATATTATTGTATCTATGAAAATGCGTTTAGGATATGAAAACAGTGAAGAAATTTTAAATGTTTTACCTGTACTTGATACTTTTCCGCTTAAAAATATTGCAATACACGCTCGTATTGGCAAACAATTGTATAAAGGTGTTGTAAACTTAGATGCTTTTCAACAATGTGTAGACACTACAAAACACAAATTATATTACAATGGTGATATTACTTCGGTTCGTGTTTTTAATGAAATGCAAGAACGATTCCCAACCATAGGCCATTGGATGATTGGTAGAGGGCTTATTTCTGACCCTTTCTTACCAAGTATGATTAAAAATAATACTTTAGAATATCCTGCTAATAAAAATGAGGTTTTTAGTGACTTTCACAATACACTTTATCAAGGATATAGTGAAGCTTTATCAGGTCCAAATCATTTATTACTGAAAATGTATCATTTATGGGAGTACTTCTCAATACAATTTTCGAATCCTCGAAAAACTTTGAAAAAGATAAAAAAAGCAAAAAATATTAGAGCATACAATATAGCTGTTAAAGAAATTTTTGAAGCCGAGAATGATTGTTTTTAATTTATATTCTGCTTTGATACGTATATAAATCAAAATATCTTCCTTTTTTGGCTATTAATTCATCGTGTTTACCACGTTCAACAATATTCCCTCCTTCTATCACCAAAATTTGATCTGCTTTTTGAATAGTACTTAACCTGTGTGCAATTACAAATGTAGTTCTATCTTTCATTAATTCTTGTAAACTTTTCTGAATAAAAGATTCACTTTCTGTATCTAAATTTGAAGTAGCTTCATCTAAAATTATAATTTTTGGATTTGCTAATAATGCTCTTGCTATGGAAATTCGTTGACGCTGACCACCAGATAGTTTTACACCACGCTCACCAATTATAGTATTTAAACCATCATCAAAACGATCAGTAAATTCGTTTACATATGCACCTTTAACCGCCTTTAATAATTCTTTTTCTGAAGCATTTGGGCGTGGGAATAAAATATTTTCGCGAATTGTACCTTCATACAAAAAATCATCTTGAAGTACAACTCCTAGTTGACTTCTAAAACTATTTAAATTAACAGTACTTAAATCAATACCATCAATTGTAACTATCCCTTTTGATGGGTTTAAAAATGTTGCAGCCAAACCTGCAATTGTAGATTTTCCAGAACCTGAAGAACCAACCAAAGCAATTACACTTCCTGAAGGAGCTTCAAACGAAATATTATGAAGTACTTCTTTATTTTCTTCATAAGAAAAAGAAATATTTTGAAACAACATATCTCCCTTAATAGTATCTAGTTTAACAGTTCTAACTTCAGGATTATCTTCTTCTGTCATATTCATTAACTCTTGAGTACGGTCTAAACCTGCCATTGCCTCAGTTAACTGACTTCCAATATTACTCATTTGAACAATTGGTGCAATCATAAACCCTAAAAACAATGTAAATGAAATAAACTCACCATAAGTCATCGTATTTTGCATAATAAAGTAACCTCCAATTCCCATAATACCTGCTGATGCTAAACCTAATAAAAATGTTGAAGAACTAGTAATTAAAGCCGTAGCTGTTAAACTCTTTTTTACATTTAAAAACAATTGTTCAACACCAGCTTCAAATGTTTTATTTTCTTGTTGTTCTGCATTAAAACCTTTAATTACTCTTACGCCATTTAATGTTTCAGTTAACCTTCCTGTTACTTCTGCATTAATTTTACCACGTGCTCTAAAAATTGGACGAATGTATCCGAAAGCTTTTAATGCTATAATTGCAAAAATTGAAACAGGGACTAACACAAAAAATGTCATTAAAGCATTTATTTTAATTAAAATAATTAATGAAATAATTGCTGTAAAAGTTCCTCCAACCAATTGCACCAAACCAGTTCCTACTAAATTTCTAACACCTTCAACATCAGTCATTACACGAGAAACTAACGCTCCGGATTTATTATTATCGAAAAAACTTATAGGCAATGTTAGTAGCTTTTTTTGAACTTTTGCTCTTAGTAATGATATTAAATGTTGTGCTTCAACACTTAATAAGCGTGTTAATGAAAAAGAACTTACTGCTTGAAATAATATGGCTATACATACAACTATTAGTAATGTTGTTAATGCTTTAACATCTTGTGCCGGAATTACATCATCTATCAAGTTTTTACTTGCGTATGGCAACACCAAACCTGCTAAACTTCTAATAATTATTAAAATAATTCCTACAAAAACGATTTTTTTCCTTGGCCAAATAAATTCTTTAAATGCCCAATAAAATGATACTTTATTTTTACTCATAGTTCAATATCGTCTAAAATTAAGCCAAAATAATACAAATGACAATTAGGCAGACTGTTAGAAATTAATTCTGCTATTTTTTATGTAACAAAAGTCAATACCATTCGGCTTAAAATCACAAGAAAATTAGTATCTTTAGTTGCTGAATTTATCGAAAAAAATCATAGAATTTAATTATAAAAATGTAGTCTTAAATTTATAAAAATGAAAAAAAAACTAAGTATTAGTATTCTTACAATTGCACTCTCTTTATTATTATTTTCTTCTTGTAAAACAAAATCAAAAGAGAAAGTACAATCTACAGAAAAAACTGAACAAGTAGTTAAATATACTAATTGTGACGATGCACATTGGGAACATAAAGCTGGTGAGAACGGTCCAGAAAATTGGAAAAACTTATGTGACGGTTTTTCAGATTGTGGAGGAGAAATACAATCACCAATTAATATTGTAACTAATGAAGTTTCAAGCAATAATAAATTATCTGCATTTGAATTTAACTATGGTTCAAACACAGTTGACATTATTAATAATGGTCACACTGTTCAATTTAATATATCGGGAAATAATACAATGATAATAAAAGATAAAGAATATACATTATTACAGTTTCATTACCATGCAAAAAGCGAACATACAATTAATGGTAACTATTCGCCAATAGAAGTTCATTTTGTGCATAAACATTCTGATACCGATTATGCTGTGATAGGCGTTCTATTTGAAGAAGGTGAAGCTTATGAATTGTTCTCAAATTATTTAGCGGATATGCCAAAAACTAAGGGCACTTTTATATCTGAAAATAAGATTGAATTAGCAAGCTTACTTCCTAACAATTTAAGCTACTATAATTATAACGGTTCACTAACAACACCACCTTGTACAGAAATTGTAAACTGGTATATTTTACAAGAACCGTTACAAGCTTCCAAAGAACAAATAAATAAATTTTCTACTATTTTACATAATAATTACAGACCAACGCTACCTCTAAACGATAGAGAGGTTAAAAGTTTTAATGAGTAAAAGAAACATTCAAATACATTTACTTAAATCTGAGTAAATGTATTTGAATGTTTTTTATTAATACTCACCAATACTTAACAAAACTAAAGTACAAGCCCGTTCAAAAGCAATATTATTTTCAGTTAATAATTGCTCCAAAAATAAGTTTTCAGTTCCTGGATTAAATAATACTCTTTGTGGTTTTAATGCAATAATATAATTATAATATTCCTCTTGATTTTTGGCGCTTAAGTACAAAGTGATTGTATGAATATCTTCAAATTCAATTAAGTTAGTTTCAATTAAAACACCTTCAACAGTTCCTTTTTTTCTTCCTAATGCTTTTACCTCGACACCTATTGATGTCAATCTCTTTATTGCAATATTTGAATACCGTGTAGAGTTTTCAGATGCACCTAATACCAATGTTTTCCTAATCATTTGTTAAAATTAGTTAAAGTATGTTAAACAACGTAACATATTTTTTTATGTATAGTCTACTAGTCATAGTAAAGCTTACAGTGCTTTATCAGAATTCAAAATTAATCATAAAAATGTTAATTAATTCATAAAATAGTACTTTGTTTTGCATAGTACTATAAAAACAATATACATTTGCAGTAACAAAATTTAAAAACAACATATTATGAAATCAATACATACACAAAACAGTAGAACAAGCAATTCAACATTTGAATTAATAAACATGTCAAAACGATTAAGCTGGAATAATAGAAGACGTTATTCAAATCCAACTCAATTTAAATTTATTTAAAACTAAACAAGCAGTACTAAAACAACTTATCTCAAATGAAACAACTATTTATAGTATGCAGTCTACTCCTATCTTTGACTGCCATAGCACAACTTCCTTCAAACAACAACCCTAAAACAGGTGTCGTTTTTGGAAAAGTAATTGACGCTACAACTAATGAAGCATTACCTTACGTTAGCATTATTATAAAAGATGCTACAAACAAAATAACTACAGGAGGAATAACTAATGATGATGGAGTTTTTACTATAAAACAAATACCTGAAGGTAAAAACAGTGTTGAAATTCAATTTATTGGTTATAAAACCGAATCAAAAGCAATTACAATTACACGAGCAAACTCTAGAATAGATTTAGGAACTATTCTATTAAAAGAAGAAGCTTCTCAATTAGACGAAGTAACTGTTATTGCCGAAACCTCTACAATTACACAAAAAATTGATAGAAAAGTAATTAATGTTGGTAAAGATTTAACTTCGGCAGGCGCTACAGCATCAGAACTATTAAACAATGTGCAATCAGTCTCAGTTGATAGTCAAACTGGAGCAATAAGCCTACGTGGAAATGAAAATGTAAGAGTATTAGTTGATGGAAAACCAACAAATTTAGATCCTGCACAATTGCTAAAACAAATACCTTCAACTTCCATAAAAAGTGTTGAACTAATTACAAATCCATCAGCAAAATACAATCCTGAAGGAATGAGCGGAATCATAAATTTAGTATTACATAAAAATGCAAATCTGGGATTCAACGGTTCTATTAATACAGGGTTAACAATTGGTGAAAATGAACGCTTTAATGGTTCTTTAGATATGAATTTAAGAACGGGTAAAGTAAACTTTTTTGTTAATTACGGTTTAAACGATGGCAAAAGAGAAAATTATGGTGTAATAACAAGACAAGATAATAACTCGTTACAAAATTTCTTCTTTTTAGATGATAGAACATCTCACATGTTAAAACTTGGAGCAGATATATATTTAAATGATAAAAATACATTCTCTTTTTACACTATTCAGAACAAATCTGACAATACTTTTAACGGAAATACATTGGTCTATTTTAATGATGTTTTAGATACTGAAAGCCCAATGATTGTAGATAGTGAATCAAATTCTGAAACGTATAATTTTAACTACACTTTAGATTTTGAAAAGAAAGGTCATAATTTAGAATTTGAAGCCAATTTTTCAAGTTCTAATCAGCCTGAAAATACATTGTATGATGAATTATTAGATCCTAGTGATTTTATATTAAATTACACTGATATTATTGCCAATGAGAGAAGTACAACATTATACAATATAGATTATACAAATCCTTTATCTGAAAATTCAAAATTAGAATTAGGTGCTGAAGTTAGAATAAACGACACTAAAAATAATAGAATTACAACTCAATTTGATGAGGGAAATTCATCATTTAGATATGATAGAAGTATCTACTCTGGATATGTAAATTTCAATCATAAGTTTGATAAACTAACTATGCAATTAGGTGCTCGTTTAGAGCAATATGAAGTTGATGGGACTTTTGTAAAAGGAAGTGAAACTGCTAATTATACCGATGAAATATTCTCTGTATACCCTTCAGCATTTTTCACCTACAATCCTTCAGAAAAAAATCAATATCAATTAAGTTATAGTAGAAGAGTTGATAGACCTTCAATAGGACAAGTAAATCCAATTAGAGAATGGAGTACACCACAAATTACATCTGTTGGTAATCCAAATTTAAAACCTCAATTCACCAATTCATTTGAATTAAATTATACACATCAATACGAAAAAGGGTCGTTTACGTTAGGTACTTTTTACAGAAGAGTGAATGATAATATTACTAGAGTTTTAAACGAAGATCCTTTAGATGAAAATAATGTAGAAATATCTTACTTCAATACAGAAAGTAATAACCGTTACGGTCTAGAATTATCGAGCAATCATAAATTTGCAAATTGGTGGAGAGTAAATGCAAGTTTTGACTTGTACACACAAAAGGAAAGTGGTATTGCTAATGGTGAAGAACTTGAAATCACAAACAACTCATTAAACTTTAGAGTAAGTAATAATTTTAAAGCTAGTAAAAATTTACGCTTTCAATTATTTGCAATGTACAGAGGTGGTGGAGAATCAATACAATTTAAAGTAGACCCAATGTGGATGATTAATACGGGAGCAAGTTTAAATGTATTAAAAGGAAAAGGAACTGTTAGCTTACGAGTTAATGATATTTTTGAAGGAATGAAATTTAAATTTGAGTCTGAAAACCCATATCCTTTTGATGGTCAATTTAACTGGGAAAGCAGAACAGCTTACTTAGGCTTTATGTACCGTTTTGGTGGAGGTAAAAACAAAGCGAAGAGACGTAAGTCAAGAGATAATAATGAAACTCAAGGTGGAGGCGGATTTATGTAAAATCTATAAATAGCTGCTATTCAGAATTATATATGTAAGGTTTAAATTTAATAAGCGACTTATAAAATGTAATTTGAAAATATAAAAAGGATATGATAATTATTTGAATTAGTTAATCTAACCTTTTACAAAGCCTCTAAACTTGCATTTTAGAGGTTTTTTTTTACACTTATGCATACTAAATAATAAAATTATGCTAAAAATTACTACTTTACTATTTTGTATCTGTTTTGCAAACAATTTTGCGAACAGTACAGATAATGTAGTTTTTACTAAAGCAGAAATTTTAAATAAAAATACAGTCAGAATTCCATTTAAACTTATCGATCACTTAATTGTAGTTGAAGCAAGTGTATTGAACAAAACAGGAAATTTTATTATTGATACCGGTTCAGAAACACTACTATTAAACAAAGTCCATTTTCCATCAAAGTATAATCACAATATAAAAAATAATGAAACTACAGGAATCTTAAGTTATATCGACAACCCTCTTCAAAAAAGGTTAAAATCATTTAATTTACAGCACTTTGTCTTAGAAAATCAAAAATCAGACATCATTGATTTATCACATATTGAAAAAAGTAAAAAAATGAAACTTTTAGGAATAATTGGCTACAATATTTTAAAAGATTATGAAATTTTTATAGACCTCTACTTAAATCAAATAACCTTAACTAAGGTTGATAAATTTGGTAACAGGTTAGACCCTAAAGTGTACGCAGAAAAAATTGTAGATAGCCTCAATTTCAAATTGAAGAAACATACTATCGTTATAAATGGCTATATAGATAATCAAAAACTTAAGCTTGGTTTAGATACTGCCGCAGAATTTAATCAAATCAATAAAAGTGTAAACAAAAAAGTTCTTAAATATTTCGTTCCAAAAAAACGTATTAATTTATCAGGTGCTAGCGATAAACGTGTTGAAGTTTTGATGGGAGATTTAAATCGTTTAAAATTAAGTGAAACCATTTATTTAGGGCCAATGAAAACTATGCTTACAAACCTTAGTAAAATGTATGAAGTTTTTGGCACTCAACTTGATGGTATCTTAGGATATGAATTTTTCAAATACAAAAGAACTATTATTAATTATCAAAAAGAAAAACTATATTTCATAAATTACCCTATTATTAGAAAATGAAAAGAATAATAACACATAGCATCTTATTATTTTTACTTTTAGTAACCATACAAACTTTTGCACAAAACGAGAAAGTAAAAGGTTATAGAATTGAGGGAGATGAAATTGTATTTTCTTTTGATAAAAGAGATTATACGAAAGTGTCAAAAAATAATTATTACACAAAATCAGATTTCGAGGATATTGATATTAATAATGTTGTAGTTTCAGGTGAATTTAATAATTGGTCATTACACAAATGGAAAATGATTAAATTAAATGAAAACATATATGAACTAAGAAAAAAAATTAATGATTTTACTGATGAATTCTTATGGGAATTCAAATTTGTAATTAATAACTACTATTGGGCAGAACCATCAAAAGAAGATTTTAACATTAATGAAGCAACAAAAAATGGCCATCAATTAGATGTTTATAATTTAAATTTCACAACTGCTTATGTTGATAAAAATGGAAATGCTACGTTTAAAATAAAGGGTTATAAGAATGCACAAAAAGTTATTTTATCAGGTACATTTAATAGATGGAATGAAGACTATTTTAACATGTTAAAAACTGAAGATGGTTGGGAATTAACATTACAACTAAGGCCTGGAGAATACGAGTATAAATTTATTGTTGACGGTGAATGGATCACAGATACTGAAAACCCTTTAATGAACAAAAATGAGTTTGATGGATTTAATTCAGTAATTAGAATTGGAAAGCTAGTTACATTGAGATTGAATGACAACTTAAATGCTACAAAAGTTATTCTCTCTGGTTCATTTAATAATTGGGATGAAAATAATTATCAAATGATTAAAACCAAAAATGGCTGGGAATATACTTTTAAACTTTCAAGTGGTAAACATCATTACAAATTTATTGTTGATGATAATTGGATTATTGACCCCAATAACCCTGTACAAGAATATGACTATGATGGGAATATTAATTCTGTTTATATTGTTAAATAAAAAACACCTTTTAAAAGGTGTTTTTTATACTCCATAATTATATTTCTACCAACGAATTATAACACTTCCCCAAGTAAATCCACTTCCAAAAGCGGCTAATACAACTAAATCATTATCTTTAATTTTACCTTGTTCCCAAGCTTCAGTTAGTGCAATTATTACTGATGCTGCAGTTGTATTTCCATATTTCATAATATTATTAAATATTTGATCATCAGCTAATTTAAACTTTCGTTGAACAAATTGAGAAATACGCAAGTTAGCCTGGTGAGGTATTAACATATTTATATCTGAAACTTCTAGGTTATTGGCCTGTAAACCTTCCACAATTGCTTCAGAAAAACGAATCACTGCATGTTTAAAAACAAATGTACCGTTCATATATGGATAATAGGATTCGTCATTTTTATTATTTTCAGCAATTAATGCAGGTACCCAATGCTTAATACTAGGGGATTCTACTATTAATTCTTTGGCATGTTTACCTTCAGAATGTAGGTGAGAAGATAAAATACCTTTTGTATTATCTTCGGTTCTAGATAAAACTGCTGCTCCTGCTCCATCACCAAAAATTACCGAAACACCTCTACCTCTAGTTGATTTATCTAAACCTCCTGAGTGAAATTCAGACCCTACAACTAATATGTTTTTATACATACCCGTTTTTATAAACTGATCTGCAACAGACATCGCATAAATAAACCCTGAACATTGATTTCTAATATCAACTGCTCCTACAGTTCTCATATCTAACATTTCTTGTAGTTGAACTCCTCCTCCAGGGAAATAATAATCAGGACTTAAAGTTGCAAAAACTATAAAATCTATATCACCTTTTGTTAATCCAGCTCTTTCAATAGCAATTCGAGATGCTTTTGCACCCATAACTGCTGATGTATCATCACTTCCTTCTTTAATCCATCTTCGTTCTTTAATCCCAGTTCTCTCTTGTATCCACTCATCATTAGTGTCCATGAAGTTTGACAAATCATCATTAGTCACCACATTATCAGGCACATAATAACCAAGCCCTGTTATCTTCGAATTATACATATAATTTTATTTAATTTATTTATTCAAACATACTAAAATCTACAAGCATTTACAACTTTAGTATTTTGTATTTGTTACATTCATACATATCTATTGTATTAAATATACAACTAAACTTTTAAAGTTACTTAATAAATTTTCAACACCCTATTTAAAGGCTTTCTTCCAATATCTGGCACATATACTTTCTCTGCTTCATAGCCAACAGGCAACAATAAAAAGGCTCTTTCATTTGATGGCCTTTCTAATATTTGCTCTAAAAATCGCATTGGACTTGGAGTATGTGTTAATGTAACAAGCCCTGCATTATGAATTGCAGAAATTAAAAATCCACAGGCTAAACCAACTGACTCATTTACATAATAATTTTGATGTTTTTTACCATCATCATTCAATTCATAAGGTCTTTTAAACACAATAATTAAATATGGAGCTGTTTCCAAAAATGACTTTTCCGCATCTGTTCCTAAATATTTTAAATCATTTAACCATTCATCACTCATTCTAACATCGTAACTTTTACGCTCTTCTTCTTCAGCTGCTTTTCTAATTTTTCTCTTTATATCTGGATTTTGAACAACACAAAATGTCCAAGGTTGTTTATTTGCTCCTGAAGGTGCTGTTGCAGCTGATTTTATAATGTTTTCAATAACTTCAATTGCTACAGGTTTATCTGAAAAATGACGAACTGATCTACGTTTATTTAACCATTCAAAATAGTTTTCGGAACGAAGTACCATTTCCTTTTCGGTATATGTTTCGTGTTTATATCTAATATGTTTAAAACCATCAACTAAAATATAATCGTCTGTTTGCATTGTTAATTTTTGTTTGGAATTTGATTCATTGAATATTCAGTAATTGCAGTTATAGATAAAGAAGGGTTTACACCTGGATTTGCTGAAATCATAGCGCCATCACAAATCATCATATTTTTATATCCAAATACATTACAATTTTTATCAATAACACCTTCAGAAGTGTTACTACCCATTACTGCTCCACCTAATATATGTGCTGTTGTCGGTGTTCCAAGTAAAACATCTGTAAAATTAGCATACGGAATCCCTTGAACTTTTTCAGCAAATTTATTACCTAAACTTAACGCTTCAGGAATAAATGCATTAGGCTTGGCACCTCCCTCTTTTTCCGTTTTCATTTTTGTGAATTTCCCTAACTTTATACGAAGTGTACTATCTAACGTTTGCATAAATAACAAAACTGTTGTTCTTTCGGAGTAATTCTTTGTGAAAATGGTTTTAAATAATATTATTGGTTTAGTTATTACCAAACTTACAGCTCCTATAATTCTAAAAATTAGATACTTACTGTAAACAACTGGTAAGGTTAATAATTTAAAAAAACTAGATCCTTTACCATATCTAACAGCTTCTAAATGGCTTTTCTCATCAGTATGTAAAACAGAGCCAATTGCTAGTCCTTTTGAAAAATCTTCAGAACTATTCTTTGTTGATGTTACTAACATTAATGATTCATTATTTGTACGAACATTGCACCCTACTAAATTTGATAAATTTGGTAATGAACCTTCTTTTAATTTTAAAAGTAACGGAACTGTACCAACAACACCTCCAGAGAAAATAACTCCTTTTGTGATAACACTATCTCTTGATTTTTTTCCTATACTTGATTTGAATTCTATTTTATATCCATCAGTTCCATCTTTAGCCCCTAAAACAGAAACATTAAACACTTCTTTTTCTGCTAAAATTTCAGCTCCCAACTGTTGAGCTAAATACAAATAATTTTTATCTAAAGTATTTTTGGAATTATATCTACACCCTGTCATACAAGCACCACAATGTGTGCAGCCAGTTCTATTAGGTCCTTTACCTTTAAAGTATGGATCATCTACAGTACGACCTGCTTCACCAAAATACACAGCCACTTTTGCAGCTTCAAAATTATTTTCTTTCCCTATATCTTTTGCTATTTCTTTTAAAACCTCATCTCCAACATATAATTTTGGATTGGTTGAAGCACCCAACATCTTATATGCAATATCATAATATGGTTTTAATACTTTTTCCCAATTATTTAATATTTCCCAACTTCCTGAAGTAAAAAAATCATGCTTTGGAACTGGTAATGTATTTGCATAAGTTAAAGAACCTCCACCCACTCCAACACCTGAAAGTACAGTTACATGATTTAAGAAAGTCATTTTAAAAAACCCTTTTAAATTAATTTTAGGTTCCCAAATCCATTTTTTTAAATTCCAATTAGTTTTAGGGAAATCCTCACTTTTAAACCACTTTCCTTTTTCAATTACAAGTACTTTATATCCTTTTTCAGATAAACGGAGTGCACTCACAGAGCCACCAAATCCACTGCCAATAATTACATAGTCGTAATCAAATGTTTTATTCATAATTTATGCAATAAACAACTAATATAATTAATTTTAAACATCAATTAAAAAATGCCACATAATTAAAATAGGTGTCAGTTTGTCATAATTAAATGTTTGGTATTTTTTTTGACTACTAATAACTATTAAACAACAAATTAAAAAATTAGATATATGGCAACTGGAAATATAAATGTAACCGCTGAAAATATTTTTCCCATCATCAAAAAATTCTTGTATTCTGATCACGAAATATTTTTACGTGAATTAATTTCGAATGCAACAGACGCAACTTTAAAACTAAAACACTTATCAACTTTAGGAGAAGTTAAAGGCGATATTGGAAACCCTATTATAGAAATTATTGTTGATAAAGAGAAAAAAGAAATTAGAATTATTGACCAAGGTGTCGGAATGACAGGCGAAGAAGTTGAAAAATACATCAATCAAGTAGCTTTTTCTGGAGCTGAAGAATTTGTTGAAAAATACAAAGACACTGAAACAGGAATTATTGGCCATTTTGGATTAGGATTTTACTCTTCTTTTATGGTAGCTAGTAAAGTAGAAATTTTCACAAAATCTTTTACTGAAAAATCAAAAGCAGTCCGTTGGGAATGTGATGGAAGTCCGAAATACACCTTAGAAGAAACTGAAAGAACTGAAAGAGGAACAGAAATAGTTTTACATATTGACGATGATTCTACTGAATTTTTAGAAGAGGCCAAAATCACAGAACTTTTAAACAAGTATAACAAGTTTATGCCAATTCCAATTAAATTTGGAACACGTACAAAAACATTACCACTAGCTGATGATGCACCAAAAGATGCTAAAGCTGAAGAAATTACAGTTGATAATATTGTAAACAACCCTACTCCTGCTTGGACCAAAAACCCAAATGATTTAAAAGATGAAGATTACAAATCGTTTTACAGAGAATTGTATCCAATGCAATTTGAAGAACCTTTATTTAACATTCATTTAAATGTTGATTATCCGTTCAATTTAACTGGTATTTTATATTTCCCTGTTTTAAAAAATAATATAGACCCACAAAAAGACAAAATTCAATTATATCAAAACCAAGTGTTTGTAACTGATAATGTAGAGGGAATTGTACCTGACTTTTTACAAATGTTACGTGGTGTAATAGATTCACCAGATATTCCTTTAAATGTTTCTCGTTCGTATTTACAAGCTGATGGTGCCGTTAAAAAAATAGCAAGTTACATTACAAGAAAAGTTGCTGATAAATTAATTAGCTTATTCAAAAATGATCGCAAAGGATTTGAAGAAAAATGGGACGATATAAAAGTAATCATTGAGTACGGAATGCTTTCAGAAGATAAATTCTTTGAAAAATCTGACAAATTTGCATTGTATCCAACAGTTGATAAAACCTATTTTACTTTTTCAGAATTAGAAGAAAAAATTAAAGATTCTCAAACAGATAAAGATGGTAATTTAATTGTTTTATACGCTTCTGATGAGAAATCACAACACAGTTATATTGAAGCTGC
>Ga0190303_1000009_pt1 | contig 95243 bp, 81 predicted proteins | sample 48700701_MG_FD_161672 | JGI IMG/M metagenome (GOLD analysis project Ga0190303, IMG submission 161672) | Hydrothermal vent sediment bacterial communities from Southern Trench, Guaymas Basin, Mexico - 4870-07-0-1_MG | ecosystem: Environmental > Aquatic > Marine > Hydrothermal vents > Sediment ... | reverse complement strand
ATTTTCATTAAACTTCTGAAAACTAATATAACTACTAAATAATAACATTAAGATGAAAAAAAATAAATTTAGCTCAAGAATACAATAAAGAATTTTATAATTATAAATATATAAGAAAAGCAATTGCTCAAACCTCTTTCATGAAAAATTCAATAGGTTGGAAAATAGAAGTAAACGATATAGAATCGATATTTAAAATAGATAATAATAAAACATCAAAAGGAACCGAAGGAGAACTCGGTTCGGGACTTGGCTTAACTCTTTGTTACGAATTTGTAAAACTTAATAATGGAGAAATATGGGTCGATTCAGAAGAAGGAAAAGGCTCTGTATTTACATTTTCTGTTTTAAAAAATTCCATTCCCAAATAAATTTTATTTAAATGTTTTTATATATACCCAATATCATAAAGCGTTATTAAAATATTAACAAAGAAAAATTATTACTGTGAAATTATATATATTTAAAATCCTTGTATTACAATTTTTTAATTTGTTAAATTTTATAATAATTTGTTCTTTTAATAAAATAAATACTTTATTTTTGCACTTTAATTACAAACAACATATTGTCTAATCTATTAAATGAATTTTTATTAAATGACAGAAAAAGAAGTAAATAAAGTTGTTGAGCAAACAGATGATGCTAAACAGCAAGAGAATGTAAAAGTAGTAGACAGGTCTACTAAGCTTGAACAAGCTAGCGAAAAAAGAGCCGGAATTAAATTAGAAACTCCTACCAACGAATTCGATTGGGATAATATTGAAGATAAAGGAGAAGAATATTCTAAAAATGAAAAGAAAGAATTTGAAGATTTGTACGACAAAACTTTATCAACAATTCACGAAAACGAAGTTGTAGATGGTACTGTTGTTATTAAAACAAACAGAGAAGTTGTTATTAATATTGGTTACAAATCAGAAGGAGTTGTTGGTTTAGGCGAATTTCGATATAATCCAGACCTAGCTGTTGGCGATAAGGTTGAAGTTTATGTTGATAATAAAGAAGATAAAGATGGACAATTAGTATTGTCTCATAAAAAAGCTAGAGCCTTACGTTCTTGGGATAGAGTTAACGAAGCTCTTGAAAAAGACGAAATTATTCAAGGTTATATTAAGTGTCGTACTAAAGGCGGTATGATTGTAGATGTATTTGGTATTGAAGCCTTCCTACCCGGATCTCAGATTGATGTTCGTCCTATTCGTGATTACGATATTTATGTGGACAAAACAATGGAATTTAAAGTTGTTAAGATTAATCATGAGTTTAAAAATGTTGTTGTTTCACATAAAGCTCTTATTGAAGCTGAACTTGAACAACAAAAGAAAGAAATTATTGCTAAATTAGAAAAAGGTCAGGTTCTTGAAGGAACTGTTAAAAATATTACATCTTACGGTGTATTTATCGACCTTGGTGGTGTCGATGGATTAATCCATATCACAGATTTATCATGGGGTAGAGTTAATCACCCTGATGAAATTGTAGAATTAGATCAAAAACTAAATGTTGTAATTCTTGATTTCGATGACGATAAAAAACGAATTGCTCTTGGATTAAAACAATTAACTCCTCATCCATGGGATTCTTTAGATGAAAAACTTAAAGTTGGAGATATTATTGATGGTAAAGTTGTTGTAATGGCCGATTATGGTGCTTTTGTTGAAATAGCTCCTGGTGTTGAAGGATTGATTCATGTTTCTGAAATGTCATGGTCTCAGCATTTAAGAAGTGCTCAAGAATTTCTTAAAGTTGGCGATACTGTAAAATCTCAAATTCTTACTCTCGATAGAGAAGAAAGAAAAATGTCATTAGGAATTAAACAACTTAAGCCAGATCCATGGGATAAAATTGAAGAAAAATATACTGTTGGAAGTAAACATGCTGCGAAAGTTCGTAACTTTACTAACTTTGGGGTGTTTGTTGAAATAGAAGAAGGTGTTGATGGATTAATTCATATCTCAGATCTTTCATGGACTAAGAAAATTAAACATCCTGCAGAATTTACCGAAGTAGGAATAGAAATTGAAGTTGTAGTTCTCGAAATTGATAAAGAGAATAGACGATTAAGCCTCGGACATAAACAGCTAGAAGAAAATCCTTGGGATGTATTTGAAACAGTATTTACTGTTGGTTCTGTACACGAAGGAACTATTATCGACATATTCGATAAAGGTGCTGTTGTTACATTGCCATATGGCGTAGAAGGTTTTGTTACTCCTAAACATCTTGTTAAAGAAGACAAATCTTCAGCTAAGCTTGATGAGAAATTGCAATTTAAAGTAATTGAATTCTCAAAATCATCGAAAAAAATTATACTGTCTCATAGTAGAATATTTGAAGATGTTAAACGTGATGCTGAAAAATCAGAAAGAAAAGATAGAAGAGATAAATCAAAATCTGATAGAAGTACAATCAGTAATATGAAGTCTAAACTCGAGAAAACAACTTTAGGCGATATTTCTGATCTTGCTAACCTTAAAAGCGAAATGGAAAAGGAAGCAAAAAAAGCACTAGACGTAAAAGAAGCTGCTAAGGTAAAAGCTAAAGCAAAGGCAGAAGCAAAAGCTGAAGAGAAACCAAAAGCAAAAGCTGAAGAAAAACCGGAAGTTAAGGCTGAAGAAAAACCAGAAACTAAAGTTAAAGCAAAAGCTGAAAAAAAAGTAGTTGCTAAAACTAAAACTGAAGAAAAACCAGAAGCTAAAGACGAGAAAAAAGCTGAGTAGTATTTTTTTAATTTAAAATAGTGACAATGAATTTCAAGATTGAGAAACTGAAGAATCATACTTATGTGCAAGTATTAGAAGAAAAATTAGATACTAATGTTGCTCCAAGTTTAAAATCTGAATTGGTATTAATTTCAGGTAAAGGAGAAAATAATATTATTTTAGACCTTAATACTTGTCGTTATTGCGATTCTTCCGGTTTGAGTGCAATTCTTGTAGCTAATCGTCTTTGTAAAAATGCAAATGGAACATTTGTGTTAACAGGATTGAACGATGCCGTTGATAGACTTATTTCTATTTCACAATTAGATACAGTTCTTAATATTGCATATTCATCAGAAGAAGCTATCGATATAATAGGGTCAGAAGATGAAAAACGTTTAAAGAAAGAACATGAAAATAATTAATTATTAAATGTCTTTCGAGTTAACAATATTAGGCAGCAGCGCTGCTGTTCCTACTTCTAAGAGAAATTTAACCGCTCATGTACTAAATGTACATGAGCAGTTTTTTTTAATAGATTGTGGCGAAGGTACACAAATACAACTGAGACGTAATAAAATTGGTTTTGCAAAAATCGATAACATATTTATTTCTCACAATCATGGCGATCATGTATTTGGTCTGTTTGGACTAATATCGACATTTAATTTACTTGGTCGTACAAAAGATTTGCACATATTTGCAAATCCTAATTTAGAAATATTTTTAAATCAACATATACAGTTTTTTGAAAAAAACTTATCTTATAATATAGTATATCATCATATTAACCCAAAGGTAAATGAATGTATTTATGATGATAATAACTTGAGTGTACATACAATTCCTTTAAAACACAGAGTGCCAACATGTGGTTTTTTATTTGTTGAAAATAATAGACCATTAAATATTAAAAAAGAAAAAATCAAGAAATTTAATATTCCAATAAAAGATATTAGCGATATAAAAAAAGGGAAAGATTATATTAACGATGATGGAGAATTAATTCCGAATAAAAAACTAACATATCCTCCATATAAAACTCGTTCGTATGCATATTGTACCGATACGGCTTATAACGAAAAAATAATACCAATAATTAAAAATATCGACCTTTTATTTCATGACGCCACTTTTACTAGAAATAAAGAAAAACAAGCTAAGGAATCATTTCATTCAACAGGAGAACAAGCGGCAAAAATTGCAAAATCAGCAAATGTTAAAAAATTAATTTTAGGGCATTTTTCCTCACGATATAAAGATGTTACTCCAATAATTGAAGAAGCAAAAAAAATATTTAAAAATACTCAGGCAGCTGAAGATGGAATGATTTTTTCAGTTGAATTAATACGAGAAAATGATTAATAAAATATTAGTCCTTTTTTATTAAAAAATGTTAATTTTAGACATATTTTATAAAAATAATTTTAGTTAAATTTCATATTACTAATAAATTAAAAATATTGAATCATGAAAAAAATAATTTTAGTAAGTTTTGCAATTTTATTCTTTGGGAATATTGGAATAGCTCAAAAAATAGATAAAAGTGAGTTTTTTGAATATGAACCGGGTTTTTATCAAAATTTTATTTTAAAAGATGTAAGTGATGTAAACAAAAGAATAGAAAAGAAAACGGTACGTAAGTATTTTGCTATGGATCATTCAGGATTAGATTTACCCAATAAGGTAAGTTTATATAATACAGAATGGGCAAATCCTGTAATTTCTCAAGGAAATGCCGGAACATGTTGGGCATTCTCTACAATCTCTTTTATGGAGTCGGAAGTTAAAAGAATTACTAATAAGGAAGTAAAATTATCTGAGATTTATACCGTTTATTGCGAGTATATTGAAAAAGCAAGAGGATATGTAGCATCACGTGGAGAATCTGCTTTTAGCGAAGGTTCAGAAGGTAATGCTGTAAGTCGTATGTTTAATAAATATGGAGCTATGCCGCAAAGTGCATATTCTGGACTTTTACTTAATAGAAAGTACCATACACATGCAGCAATGTATGATGAGATGTATAATTATCTTAAAAGTATAAAAGCAACTAATGCTTGGAACGAAGAAATAGTTGTTGCAACTATTAAGGATATTATGAATCATTATATTGGTATGCCACCATCAGATTTTATGGTAGATGGAAAAAAATATACACCAAAATCGTATTTAAAAAATTATTTACAAATTAACCCAAACGATTATGTTGAAATATTATCATATAAGCAAGAACCATATTGGGAGCAAGTAGAATATAAAGTTCCGGATAACTGGTGGCATAGTAAAGAATATTATAATGTTCCACTTGATGTATTTATGAAAATAGTGAAAGAATCGATAAGAAAATCCTATACCATGAGTATTGGTGGCGATGTTTCTGAAGCAGGATTTTCTCGCGAAACACAAGTTGCTCTTGTTCCAAATTTCGATATTCCATCGAATTATATTAATGAAGATTCTCGTCAATTTCGTTTTTCAAATAAAACTACTACCGACGATCATGGAATGCATCTTGTAGGTTATTACGAAAAAGATGGAACCGATTGGTATTTAATAAAAGACTCTAGTTCAGGATCAAGAAATAATGATAAAAATGCTCCCGAATTTGGATATTATTTCTTCCACGAAGATTATGTAAAACTAAAAATTATGGGCTTTACAATACATAAAGATGCTGTTAAAGATATATTAAAAAAGTTTAAATAATATATTCTCATTTAAAGTACTCAATATAATTGAAATACAAAATATCAATCATATTGAGTACTTTTTTATTTTTATGATTTAGAATCATCTAATTATAGTTTTTACAACTTCTATATTTTAAACTTGTAAATTAGAATTAGTATATATTTTATTTTAATATTATCTTTGAAAAATTATTAATATTAATAGTAATATAATGCAGGAAAAGCTAATTATTCTTGATTTCGGATCGCAATATACACAACTAATTGCACGAAGAATTCGTGAACTAAATGTATATTGCGAGATATACCCATATAATAAAGAAATACAAATCGATAAAAGTGTAAAAGGTGTAATTTTATCAGGGAGTCCGTTTTCTGTACGCGACAAAAATGCCCCTATTCCAAAATTATCGGATATTAAACAAAAAATACCATTGTTAGGTATTTGTTATGGAGCTCAATTATTAGCACATAATTATAATGGAGAAGTATTGCCATCGAAACATAGAGAATATGGAAGAGCTAGACTTAATTATATTAACAATGATTCAAAATTATTTTCTAATATAGAAATTAATACTCAAGTTTGGATGTCGCATGGAGATACAATTACAAGATTACCAAATAATTATGAAATTATAGCAAGTACTGAAGATGTAAAAGTGGGTGGCTTTAAAATTGAAGGTGAAGAAACTTATGGAATACAATTTCATCCTGAAGTATATCATACTTTAAAGGGAAAAGAATTGCTTCAAAATTTTATTGTTAATATTTGTAAAATTTCGCAAAATTGGACACCCGATGCTTTTGCCGAATTAACTATAAATAGCTTAAAACAACAACTAGGAAACGATAAAGTTGTATTAGGCCTTTCAGGTGGTGTCGACTCTTCGGTTGCAGGAGTATTATTAAGTAAAGCCATAAAAGATAATTTAACTTGTATCTTTATCGATAACGGATTACTAAGAAAAGATGAGTACGAAAAAGTACTCAAATCATATAACAATATGGGTTTAAATGTAATTGGTGTTAATGCAAAAGATAAATTTCTTAAAGAACTAAAGGGGCTTAGCGATCCTGAACAAAAAAGAAAAGCTATTGGTAAAGTATTTATTGATGTTTTCGACCAAGAAGCACAAAAAATAAAAGATGTAAAATGGTTAGCTCAAGGAACAATATATCCCGATGTAATTGAATCGATCTCGGTTAATGGTCCATCTCAAACAATAAAATCACATCACAATGTTGGAGGCTTACCAGATAAAATGAATCTGAAAATTGTTGAGCCATTAAGATTAATATTTAAAGATGAAGTTAGGAGAGTAGGTGCAGCAATAGGTGTTAAACAAGAGCTACTTAAACGTCATCCATTTCCGGGTCCCGGACTTGCTATTAGAATACTAGGAGAAATAACTAATGAAAAAATCAAAATTCTTCAGGAAGTTGATAATATCTTTATCGAAGGATTAATAGAAAATAATTTGTACGATGATGTATGGCAAGCAGGAGTAATATTGCTCCCTGTCCAATCGGTTGGAGTAATGGGTGATGAACGTACATACGAAAATGCTGTTGCTCTTCGTGCTGTATCATCAACAGATGGAATGACAGCAGATTGGGTGCATTTACCATACGAATTCTTAAGCGATGTATCGAATAAAATAATAAATAATGTTAAAGGAATTAATAGAGTTGTGTACGATATTAGTTCTAAACCTCCCGCAACAATCGAATGGGAATAGTAAAATGTAATTGAAATACTATTTTTGAATTTTAAATTAAATAGTAATAAGTTTTGGATATAGACGAAAGAATAATAATAGATTTAAACGGGAATTTTAATCATAATACTGTATTAAAAGTGATTAATATTCTCGAAAAAAATAATAATTTAGATATTATTAGTGATTCTGAAATAAAAAAATTGTTAAATATTTCAATTGAATTAATAGAAAATAATAATAAATATATTAATTCATTGAATAGTGAAATAATATATAAATCGGAACCATCAAAATTTAAAATTGTAAAAACTAAAAACGAAATAATTATTGAATCGGGAAATACTATTTTAGCTGAAGATGAATCGAAACTTAAAGAGAAATATGAGTATATTAATACTTTAGATACGAAACAAGTAAAAAAAGAATATTTGAATGCTATTATCGATAGTGTTAATAGAAAAGATAGGAATTTTGGAGCTGGAATTTTGCGAGTGGCAAGAATCTCAAATAGTAAATTTGAATATTCGTTTAAACAAATAAATAACAAATTAGTATATTTCAATGTTAAATTGAAAATTTGTATTTCTTAATGTCCTGTATAAAGTAGATATGGAAAAAATTAATATTAAAGAAACTGAATATAGTCCAAAAGTAATTTTTGATCCTACTGAAAATAAATTCGAACTCTCAGGAATATCTCGTCCTGAAGATGTTGTTGAGTTTTTCGAATCTGTAAGTTTTAAAATTGATGATTATATTATTCATGTACTTAAAAATATCGACGATTATAAAGGAAGGGCAATTGAACTGAAATTTGATTTAAAATATATTAATTCTGCATCATCAAAATATATCTTGCAAATAATAGATAATTTTAAAAAGCTATATTTTAAAGGAATAAAATTGAATATATTTTGGTATTACGATAATTATGACGATCAAATACTTGAAGATGGTGAAGATTTGGCTGATGTAATTCAGTTACCATTTAATTTTATTGCTCGGAAAAGTAAAAAGTAATTTTTTTTAAATTTCAGAAAAAACAAAATATTTGCAATAAAATTATTAATAATATTGTTCAATAATTATAAAATTACTAGTGTAATAACATTCTAAACAAGACGATATTTATATGAAAAATTCCTAGTTTAAGTGTTATAATTAATGAATTGATGTCTTAGAGAAAGAAATTATAATTAATAGCATCTCAACCACATAATTATTTACCGATGAAAAAAATATTATTATCTCAATTATCCATTTTGTTACTTTTATTATTGTCGCAATCTGCATTTAGTCAATTATTTAACGAAGATTTGTTTAAATTTGGGAAAGCCTTAAATTATGTATCGAATTATTATGTAGATTCTGTTAATAATTCAGAACTTGTTGAAGCTGCACTAGTTGGAATGCTAAAGGATTTAGATCCTCATTCTGTTTATCTGACTAAAGAAGAAGTAAAGAAGATAAACGAACCTTTACAAGGAAATTTCGAAGGAGTTGGTATTCAGTTTAATATTTTAGATGATACATTATATGTTATTTCGCCAATATCCGGAGGTCCATCAGAAAGAGTTGGTGTTATGGCCGGCGACAGAATAATAAAGATTAACGATGAACTTGTTGCAGGAGTGGGGCTCACTACAGAAGGAGTTAGAGAACGATTACTTGGCGAAAAAGGAACTAAAGTAAAAGTTGAAATTAAGCGAAAAGGTGTTAAGACTCTATTACTATTTACCATTATAAGAGATAGAATTCCAATTTTTAGTTTAAATGCGTCTTATTTAGTAGATAACAAAATAGGATATATAAAATTAAATAGATTTTCGTTAACAACTAACAGTGAATTTGTTAAAGCTGCCGAAAAATTGAAAAAAGAAGGTGCAGAATCTTTAATACTCGATTTAAGAGACAATGGAGGCGGATACCTTGAAATGGCTATCCGATTGTCAGACCAATTTCTTAAGGATACGAAAATGATTGTATATACCGAAGGAAATAATGCTCCAAGAACCGAAAGTTATTCAACCGAAAATGGATTATTTGTTAATAGTAATGTCGTTATTTTAATAGATGAAGGTTCAGCATCAGCAAGCGAAATTGTAGCCGGTGCTGTTCAAGATTGGGATAGAGGAATAATTATTGGCCGTCGTTCGTTTGGTAAAGGATTAGTTCAACGCCCACTTATGTTACCCGATGGATCAATGATTAGACTTACAGTTGCAAGATATCATACTCCTACCGGAAGAGTTATTCAAAAATCATACTCCGACGGGATAGAAAAATATTCAGAAGATCTGCTAAATAGGTATAACAACGGTGAATTATTAAATAAAGACAGTATTGCTTTTCCCGATTCGCTGAAATATTATACTCTTAATAGCAAAAGAATTGTATATGGAGGAGGAGGAATAATGCCCGATATATTTGTTCCTATCGATACTAGTGCTTATTCGAAGTATTATAGTAAGTTAATTAGGCAAGGTGTTATTAATATGTTCATTCTCGATTATATCGATCAAAACAGAAAACAAATTGAAAGAAAATACCCTACGTTTAAAAAATATAACAAAAACTTTGAAGTTACAGATAAGATGATAGATGAATTATTTGTTTATGCAGAAAATGATGGAATAACGAAAAATGAAGATGAGAAGGATGATATCTCTATTAACGATATAAAATTGTTGCTAAAAGCATTAATAGCTAGAGATATATGGGATATGAGCGAATATTTTCAGATTGAAAATCAAAACGATAATGGTTTTTTAAAGGCTGTAGAAGTACTTGAAAATTGGGACAAGTATAAAAGCATATTAGAGAAATAGTAATTTAAGTTGCAATAAATAAGTGTTTTGTGAATGTCTTTCAGTAATTTAGAATAAATAACAACTGTTTGTTTTAATTAGTACAACTATTGACACAATGATTAATATCTTAATTTGTACACTATTAAAAATTTACTAATTAAAATTTAGGAAGAAAAAATTAAATAATGATTCAACAAGTTTTGTTATGGGTAAGCAATAATTATATTGAAGTTTTAGGAACCGTATTTGGTTTATTTTATATTTTATTATCGATAAAACAAAATATTTGGTGCTGGCCATTCGGTTTAGTAACATCGGCAATTTATATTTATGTATTTTTTATAACAAAGTTTTATGCCGACATGGGCTTACAAGTATATTATATTTTTGCTAGCATTTATGGTTGGTATAATTGGCAACATGGGAGTAAAAGTAAAAAACAAAACGATTTAAAATTGTCGTTTTTATCGATAAGATTATTTTTTATTTTGCTTTTTGCTACAGTAATATTATTTGTATTTATTTCCTATATTTTAGTAAATTATACCGATTCAACAGTTCCTTATTGGGATGCATTTACTACAGCAGCAAGTTTTGTTGCGACATGGATGCTTGCTAAAAAAATTATTGAAAATTGGATTTTTTGGATTGGAATAAATGCGATATCATTAATATTATATATTTATAAAGGATTGTATGCAACAGTAGTATTATTTGCAGTATATACTATTCTTGCAGTAATAGGATATATTAATTGGAGAAGAGAGATAAAGCTTGAAAAACTTAAATGAGCAAGAAACGAATAGTATTAATTGGAGCAGAATCGACCGGAAAAACCGAACTCGCAAAATATTTAGCAAAATATTTTGCGACAGATTGGGTGCCGGAATATGCTCGTGAGTATGTAGAAAGTTTATCGAACCGATATACATATGATGATATATTGCATATTGCAAAAAAACAAATTAAAATAGAAAAAGAATATCTAAAAAAAACAAATAATATTTTATTTTACGATACTTTTCTAATTATTACTAAAGTATGGCTTGATGTAGTGTATAATAAATGTCCCAATTGGATAATAGATAATATTAAAAAATCAGAAATAGATTTGTTCTTATTGTGTAATAACGATATCCCATGGGTAAAAGATAATGTTAGAGAAAATGGTGGCGAGATGCGTGATAAATTATTTAATATCTATAGAAAAGAATTAGAATATTTTAATTTCGATTATGAAATAATTGCAGGAACAGGAATTAAGAGAAAACAAAAAGCAGTAAACATTATAGAAGAGAAATTTAAAACCAATAAAATAACAGATAATATATTTTGAAAAAACAAGAGTTAGAACAAATGCAAATGCTTGCCAAAACATTTAAAGGATTAGAAGATGTTTTAGCCAAAGAATTAGAAAACCTTAATGCATCGAATATTACGATATTACATAGAGCAGTAAGTTTCTCCGGCAATAAAGAATTGCTATATAAAGCAAATTTTCATCTCAGAACAGCTTTAAAAATTCTTCTGCCAATAAAACAATTTAAAGCCAAAAACGAATACGAATTATATAATGAAATAAAGAAAATCCGATGGGCAAAATATCTCGATCTTGAAGGAACTTTTGCCATTGATAGTGTTGTAAATTCACAATATTTTACAAATTCACAATATGTAACATACAAAGTAAAAGATGCAATAGTCGATCAGTATAGGGCTAATTTTAATATTCGCCCTTCTATTAATACAAAGAATCCAAGTTTGCGGATTAATTTGCATATTTCTGAAGAAAACTGCACTCTTTCGCTTGATAGTTCCGGAGAATCATTACATAAAAGAGGATATAGATTAAAATCAACAGAAGCTCCTTTAAATGAAGTTTTAGCTGCAGGAATGATATATTTGTCGGGATGGGATAAGAAATCTACTTTTGTCGATCCAATGTGTGGTTCAGGTACTATTTTAATTGAAGCTGCCCTCATGGCTTACAATATCCCTCCTGGAATTTTTAGAAAAAAATATGGATTTGAAACGTGGAAAGACTTTAATCCAAAATTATTAAATGATATTTTTAATGAAGAATATGATGAACCAAATTTTGAAATTGAAATATTAGGAAGCGATATATCTCAAGATGCAATTGATATTGCATATGAAAATATTGTAAATTGTGGATTAAAAAAGAAAATAAAATTACAGGTTAAAGCAATTGAAGATCTTATACCTCCCAAATCAGAAAATGGTATGATGGTTACAAATCCTCCATATGGAGAACGCTTAAAGAAAGATGATATTAACGATTTCTATAAAATAGTAGGCGATAGTCTTAAAAACAAATTTAGTGGATATAATGTGTGGCTAATAAGTAATAATTTTGAAGCAATTAAAAATATCGGCTTGCATACTTCAAAAAAATATGCTTTATATAATGGAGCATTAGAATGCAAATTTATTAATTATTCTATGTACAAAGGTAGTATGAAAAAATCGAAACAATAAACTTTTGTTTTTAATTATGGTATGTTAATTTATAAAATGAGTGCGTATATATAATTGTTTTAATAATAAGGAATATTTTTATTATTTTTACAATACTTATTTTAAAATACTTAAAATATTGGTCATGTATTATAAAATACTGAATACTTACAATATTTTTTAGCAAAATTAAAATATATTTGTATAAGGAATAAAAATGTTTTAAATTTATAAATAAGTTTTGAAAATATAACAGAAAGCCTATATGAGCTTTGATTTAGAAGATTTTTATACAAAAATGAATGCCGGAGAAGTTTTACTCGCCTATAAAGGAAGTATTACTGCAGAGCTTATTACTAATGTGCTTGGTGTTGTTGAGACTAAACTAGACGTAGTTATCAATAAATCAAGTGCAAAAAAGAAAATTTATAATGTTTTAGTAGAAAGCCTACAGAATTTATTTCATCATATCGATGAATTACCTGATTCATATAACGATCGTTTTGATATTCATTTTGGAGTTTTCGTTGTTTCTAAAATTGACGAAAATTATAGAATATCTACAGGTAACTTTATTCAGGTCGATAAAATAGGCGAATTGAAAAAACGTTTAGATAAAATAATTTCTTTATCAAAAGATGAATTAAAAGAATTATATAAATTTGTTCTGAATAATCAAAAATTTTCCGAAAAAGGAGGAGGAGGCTTGGGCTTAATTGATATTGCTCGAAGAACAGATGGGAATATAGATTATAGTATAGATAGTTTTGATGAAAAATATTCATTTTTTAATTTGAATATAAATATAGAAAGTAAAGTAAATAAAGTAATATAAATAAACAATAATAATATGGAATCTATTTCAATAGAAGGAACTCCCAAAACTCCTACAATTAAATTTAATGCTGAGACTGGAGTAATTGAAATTAAGGGAAGATCGATTCCTGAAAATTCAATTGAATTTTATAAACCATTGGTTGAATGGCTTGAGGAATATTTAAAAACACCTCAGAAATCTACAATTGTAAATATTCAACTAGAATATTTTAATACTAGTTCATCGAAATGTATTTTGGATGTATTTAAAAAGTTAGAAGCTATTAAAAAAGCTAGAAACGAAGTTGTTATTAACTGGTATTACGAAGAAGATGATGAGGATATGCTAGAAGCAGGTGAAGATTATGAGTCAATTATTAGAGTTCCGTTTAAGATGATTGAAGTTGTTGATTAGTTTTACTGCATATTTTAGTGTAGAAAAAAATGTTAGATTTTTAATCTTTATTTGAAATCAGATTATATATATTCCTAAATAAAAAAGAAACTATTTATAGTTTCTTTTCTATTTAGGAATTGTTATTATTAGCCATTATATTATTCAGTTTGCTTATTTATCATTGAGGATGTTTTTTGTTCGAAGAAATCTAAAGTTCGTTTTAGTAATCTAAATCGTAAGATAAAGTATAATAAAATGGTCATAAGCCAGATAATAATAGTGTTTACCCAGAAAGTGCTATAATATTTTCCGAAAAATAATTTTCGGGGAGCAAAGAAATGAGCCTTAATAAAATTATTATTTGGATCTAAAAAAATAGGATCAATCTTTTGTATTAATTCTCCTTTATATTCTATAATTCGATTAATTTCATCCGAATTTTTAACAAAACTAGATAATTTATCATTAGAATAATCTAGTTTAAGGCGAATAAAATTATCATTATTTTCAGAATCTTGCTTATTAGAAATCAAATTATCTTTCTTTCTATTAGCCTTATTAAATAATTTTATGTAATACTTATTTAAAGTAGAAAGATACAATTTTACTTTGCTTATAACCTCCGGAGTAAGCGATTCTTGTTTAAGCTTATTAATATCGCATTTAAGTTTAACTAATTTACCCGATTGTGAGTTTTGTTCTTTAGTTATCTCGTTTCTTAATACTATGAGATTTTGTTTTAATTTCTCTTTATTTTCATTATTATATAAATTTCTTTCGCAGAATTCTATTTTATTATTTAAAGATCTTAACCAATAATTTTTCTTATAATCGGCTATACTCATAGCTTTATCGTAAGCATAAAATTGTTTTTCGTATTTGTTTTCTTTAAACTGATGAACTGCTAATGCTTCGTATGCCCATCGTGATGTAATAAATTCCCCATAAAATGGTATATTTTTAGGAGACGAAACGTTTGGGTTTAATTTCTCAAACGGAATAAGTACCCCACTTAATGTTAATTGAGGTATAATTAAAAATGGGATTAAAATATATATTGTTATAACAGTTTTAAAACTATCAGATATAACAAGTCCCATAACATTAGCAAAACACCATGCACTAAACAATATTAACCAATATTCGAAATACATTCCTTTTATTTCGAGAATAGAGTTTCCTACAAGTACAAATAGTAATGCTTGTAGGGCAGATAAAACAAATAAAATAGCTATTTTCGACGATAAATAACTTCCCCAACTTAAATTCAAAAAAGATTCCCGTTTTAATATCTTTCTATCTTTAATAATTTCTTCAGCACTTACTGTCAGTCCAATAAACAAACTAACAATTACCGACATGAAAATATAAACAGGAAGATTGCTGTTTTCACTAAATATATATCCAACAGAATTACTTACATTTACATTATAATATTTAATAATAAATGCTAAAAGAAAAGCTAATAAAGGAGCTTCGAAAAAGTTTATTATTAGATATTGAGTATTTGATAATTTTGATAATATATCTCTCTTTACAAATACTGAAAATTGATTAAAGCAATTTGGTGTTTTAAACGGATTCTCCGGAAGGTCTTTAAAACTTGCGTTTATTAATTCTTTATTATTAGAGACTTCATCTTTTTGGTTTAACAAAAATTTTGAATTCCATTCTTTAGATTTTATTTTTCTGCTATTCGTGAAATTTCCATATTCGTCAACAACTTTTGTTTCAATAATATTAAAAATTTGTTCGGGATTAACATTACCACAACAATGACACTCGCTTTCGCTCCAATTAGCATGTTGAACGCTCGATTTAAAAAAGATAATAGAATCAATAGGATCTCCATTATATATCAGATATCCACCGGTATCTAATATTAATAACTTGTCGAACATTTTAAAAATATCGGATGATGGTTGATGTATTACTACAAAAACTAATTTCCCTTTTAAAGTAAGCTCTTTTAGTAAATCTAAAATATTCTCAGAATCTCGAGATGATAATCCGGAAGTAGGCTCGTCTAAAAATAATATGGCAGGTTCCCTAATTAATTCTAAAGCTATATTTAATCGTTTTCTTTGTCCTCCACTAATTTTTTTATTTAATGGATTACCTACAATCATATCTTTAATTTCTAGTAAACCAAGATTTTCTAATACTTTTAAAACAGCTTCTGTTATTTCGTTATTTGTATAATTATCAAAACAAAGTTTAGCATTATAATAAAGATTCTGAAAAACAGTAAGTTCTTCTATCAATAAATCATCTTGCGATACATGTCCTATTAAGCCATTAGTTTCTTCTGTTTTGTTATGAATATTAATGCCATTAACAAGAATCTCACCATTAGTGGGAGTGTTGCTACCATTTAATACATTTAAAAGAGTAGATTTTCCGGCACCACTAGCCCCCATAATCCCAACTAATTTACCCGATTCTTCTCTGAAACTCATTTTATGTAATCCAATATCTCCCGACTTGAATTTGTATTCAATATCGCGAACGTCAAAAACAATTTTAGACTTTATCTTATCAATATTAAATTGACTAATAATATCACCATAATATATTGGTTTGATTTTTGGATTTTTTATTGATGATCCATTTGTTAAGACATGTATTTTTTCAGGATTAAGCAATTGCCCATTTAAATATATTTCGCCTGACCCAATATATTTTATAAAATACATGTTTGAAGAACTAACCTCAAGAATTCGCAATTCTCCTTCAAGAGTATTAGTTTGTATTTTATGAATTCCTTCGTAGTTTAATTCAGAATTATTAATTATTAGAAGTCTGTTTGAGTTAGGAAAAAGCTCTTTCGAATGTATAACAAATTCCTTTATTTCTGTATACTCATTTTGTGGTATATGAAATGTATCAGCTACTGTTGTAACAAATTCTAATTCTTGATCTGAAATAGACTTCCCGGAATTAATAAATTCTAATAACTGTACTAAAACTACATTTTTTTGTTTCTGAGTAAGTTCTTCGTTTATTTTTGTGCAGATTTTTAATACACGTACAGAAGAAGATGATGTGCGTTTTTTCCTTTTAGTTTTTTCTCTTAATTTTTCTTGATGTAGATTATAATATTTATCAAATTCTTTAAGATATATCTTAACAGTTTCTTGATTTAATTGTTTGTTTAAAAATTGTTCTACAACTAAGCGTCTTTCGAACAAATTATTTGATGGATGTGCAATTATAGCAAACAATTGCATTAGAGCTTTTATTACTTGTTCACTCATAATATAGAATTATATAGGAGAAATTATTATGTTATACGAATTTACAATTATTTTTCTTTAAAACCAATAAGAAGCATTATCTCATTTTTTATATGTTTGTCAGATTTTACTTCAATTTCAATAATGCAATCAATAGTAGAATTAAAAGAGAAATTCCAATATGTACTATAATCGTAATTAATATTTGAATAAAGCAGATTTTTTTCGGTATCATAAACCGATAATTGTAATTTATAATCAGTAATATCTGAGCATGCTATTATTCTGTATTGGCTGCCTCCAAAAAAAGTTGCATAAAATTTTGCTTTATTATTTTGATCTAATTTTGCTTTATATTCTTTCCCATCTGAAACATAACCCGAATTTAACAAATTAGAACAATTTAAAATTGAATTCTTTTGCCCTTTTACCGAGACAGAAACAAAGAATATTATTATTAACAAGACAAATTTCAATAACTTTTGCATTTCAATGGGATTTTAATTTTCTATAATGATTTACTAATATATAATAGAATTAATATCTAATGAATTATACTATTTCTAATAGATGAAATTTTATTATTAATGGTTCTTAAATGATACTCAGAAATTATAATATTTGACTTACTATTTATTACCGAAAGTTTTTCCTTTGGAAATATGTCGGGCTTTTCGTAATAATAATTATATATTATACCATCGAATTCATATGCTAAATCAACTAACGAATCTATTAGTTTTGCATAAACTTCCGATTTGTAATAATACGGAGATAGTAATTCTATAAGATTGTCTAATGGGTGTTTTTGTTCGCCAAGACGATTAATAATTTTCCTATTTTTTTGTTCTACTGCGTTAACCGATAAAATATATAAACTTTCTATCCAACCGCCTGTAATAATTAATACTCCAATTTCGTTTCTATTATTATTTTGCAAATAAGAATCGAATTGCCTGTATGTGTCTGTCATAAATAGTAATAATGAATCCTGATTTTCAATATTATTTTCTATTCTATTAATCATACTTGATTGAAATGCACTCTGAATACCTAGTTCTTCTGAAAGATGTTTTATTGTCGAAAAATAAGAGATAACTTTTTGGGTTTGAGCATAAACATTTAAGTATCCTATATCTGTACCATAAATACCTATATTTAGTGCTTGTGTAAAATTCGTAGTATAATTACTGTAATTATCTGCAGAATTTAATAAACTATAATCGAAACTAATATTACTATTTTTAATAGCATATGTTGCTTGATAAGGAGATGGAATAGTAAATAATGAATTTTTATATTTAAGAATTACACTTGTTGTATCAATATCTTGTTTTATTTTATTTTCGTTCGGCGTTTTATCGCTTTTGCAACTATTAGTGAGAAATATTATAGATAGGACGAAAATTATTAATAATGATTTTATTTTCTTTGTTAAAAGCATGAATTAATATATCATTTATGATGTTAATACTTATAAGATTAACTAAAATTATAATTATTATTTAACTTAATAATAACAAAATATACAAAATGCTAATTTGTTTGCAATTGTGTATTACATTTAAGTAAATATATATATTTATAAAGATATTAAAATAATTGTTTTATTAATACTATTGCTTAAACATTTTAAGTTTTTAAATATCGAATTCATGTTAACAATTATTAATTATGATTTTTTAATAAAAAACTATAAGTTTAGATTTTTAAAAAAATACTTATTAATTACTTTAAATAATAGATTATTACCATGATATATCTATATTAATATAGATATATTGGGTTTTAATTGTAAAAATTACGTTTTATGAAAAAAAATACGATTATATTAATTTTAATTTTCTCATTTCTTTCTTCTGTAAATGCTCAAGAAAAGGAATTAACTATTAATGATGCAGTAATTGGACAATGGAGAGATTTATATCCCGAATATGTTTCTCAATTAAATTGGATTCCAAATACAAATTTGTATTCTTTTGTCGATGATAATGTGCTTATAGAAAGCAGTATCGATAAAAAGAAGAAAAGCGAGTTGCTGAATCTTAGTATATTATCGAAGGCAGTTATAAAAAAAGGTCTTGATACTCTTAAGTGGTTTCCTCGAATTACATGGGAAACAGAGAATAGTTTTTCTTTTTGGAGCAAAAATAATTATATATTGTACGATTTAAAAGAGAAATCTATTACATCAAAAACAAAATTTGTCGATGATGCAATGAATATCGAGAAGAGTCCTGTTGGTAATTGTTTTGCTTATACTCTTGATAATAATTTATTTTTTATAGATAAAAACAATAAATCTGTTCAGATAACTAACGATACTAATCCGGATATAGTAAACGGACAAGAAGTACATAGACGCGAATTTGGTATCGATAAAGGAATTTTTTGGTCGCCTAAGGCAAGTTTTATTGCATTTTACCGAAAAGATGAAAGTATGGTTACAGATTATCCCTTAGTTGATATATCTACGCGAATTGCTACTTTAAAAAATATTAAATATCCTATGGCCGGAATGAAAAGTCATCACGTTACTTTGGGCGTTTACGATATTAATTCGGGGGAAACAGTATTTCTAAAAACCGGAGAGCCTAAAGAACAATATTTAACCAATGTAGCATGGTCGCCTGACGAAAAATCTGTTTTTATTGCAATTCTAAATCGTGAACAAAATCACATGCAACTAAAAGAATTTGATGTTAATACAGGAGAATTGATAAAAGTTCTTTTTGAAGAAAAAAACGAAAAATATATAGAGCCACAAAATCCAATGGTTTTTTTGAAATCAGATTCTGAGAAATTTATTTGGCAATCAAGAAACAATGGATTTAATCACATCTTTTTATATAATAGAAATGGTGAATTAATTAAGCAATTAACAAAAGGAAATTTTGAGGTTACTTCGGTAATTGGGTTTAACAAGGGCGATAAAGATTTATTTTTTGTATCAACAGAGGTCAGCCCTATAGAACGACATATATATAAAGTGAACCTAAAAACCGGATCGAAAATACAACTTACAAAAGTTTCAGGAACTCATAGTGTAAAATTTAATTCCTCATACAAATATTTTATCGATACTTATTCAAGCACAAAAATACCAAGAAAAATAGATATCGTTTCGGTAAAAGGTACGATAAAGAATAATGTGCTTACTTCTGAAAATCCGTTAAAAGATTATAAATTGGGAGAAATGTCTATCTCTACTATTAAAGCAGCTGATGGTATTACCGATTTGTATTATCGATTAATTAAACCTGTAGATTTTGACCCAAATAAGAAATATCCGGCTATTATATATGTGTATGGAGGCCCTCATGCTCAGTTAATAAATAACGAGTGGTTAGGTGGTGCAAGAATGTGGCAATACTATATGGCACAAAAAGGATATGTTATGTTAACAGTTGATAATAGAGGTTCTGCAAATAGAGGGCTAGAGTTCGAAAATGTTATTCATCGACAATTGGGAGTAAATGAAATTGCCGATCAGATGAAAGGTGTAGAATTGCTAAAAAGTCTTGAATATGTCGATTCTGAAAGAATTGGTGTGCATGGTTGGAGTTTTGGCGGGTTTTTAACTACATCACTAATGTTAAAAAAATCCGATGTATTTAAAGTTGGAGTTGCCGGTGGGCCTGTTATCGATTGGAAATATTATGAGATAATGTATGGCGAAAGATATATGGATACTCCTCAAGAAAATCCGGAAGGATATAAAGAAAATAATCTGAAAAATTATGTATCTAATTTGAAAGGTAAATTGTTAATTATTCATGGAGCAATTGATAACACTGTTGTTTGGCAAAATAGTCTGTCTTTTGTACGCGAATGTGTAAAACAAGATATCTTACTCGATTATTTTGTATATCCTCGTCACGAACATAATGTTAGAGGAATTAATCGTGTTCATCTTATGAGAAAAGTTACTCAGTATTTCGATGATTTTTTATAGTAAGTAACTTAGAATTTATGAAATATATAGAGCTCGCATGGTTTATAATTATGCGAGTTTTTTAATTGTATTTCGAGCAAGTTATTAATAGAAAATTATAATTTTGCCAATATATCGAGTCTTATATAAGTATTAATAAAAGTTGAAAAATTGTTTAATAAATATAATTTTTAATGCAAGAAATTGTATCGTATAAAAAAATTTGGAGCATTGCTTATCCTATTATTTTGGGTAGTATTGTTCAAAATATTATAAATGTTACCGATACAGCATTTTTAGGTCGAGTAGGAGAGATTGAACTTGGAGCATCGGCTATTGGAGGTGTTTTTTATTTAACCTTAATAATGTTGGGGTTTGGATTTAGTGTTGGATCTCAGATAATTGTAGCTCGTAGGTTTGGAGAACAAAAATATCAAGAAATTGGCTCTGTTATCGACCATTCATTATATTTTTTATTTTTTCTTGCAATTATTATGGTTTTTAGCGTAAGAATATCGCTTAATTCTCTTTTTGGGAGTATAATTGAATCAAACGATATTAGACTTGCAAGTATTGCTTTTTTGAATTATAGAATTTTCGGATTGCTTTTTGCATTTGTTAATTTTGGTTTTCGAGCTTTCTTTATCGGAGTAGGACAAACAAAAATTATTACTATTACTACTATTGTAATGGCATTAGTAAATGTATTTTTCGATTATTCTTTAATATTTGGGAATTTCGGTTTTCCAAAATTAGGCATAGAAGGAGCTGCTATAGCTTCTGTTATTGCAGAAATTTCTGTTTGTATTTTCTTTTTTGTATATACTTCTAAAATAATTAATGTTTCGGCTTTCAAAATATTAAAATTTAGAAAATTTGATTTTTCTATTTTAAAGCGTGTTGCCGATGTGTCATTTCCTATGATGATGCAAAATTTTGTTTCTTTCTTAGGTTGGTTTTTCTTTTTCCTTTTTGTCGAGAAAATGGGAGAACGTCCTTTAGCTATTTCAAATATTATTCGAAGTATTTATGTAGTAATGTTGATTCCTATAATGGGATTCTCTTCGGCTACAAATACTTTAGTGAGTTTTGTTATTGGAAAGAATCAAAAGCAACAAGTTATTCCGATTGTTATTAAAATTGTTAAAATGTGTGTTTCGGGAGTATTTGTTCTTGTGCTAATTAATATAATATTTCCAGAGAAAGTATTATCTGTTTATACAAATAATATAAGTTTGATAAACGAGTCTATACCTACTTTATATGTTATCAGTTGTACTTCTTTTTTTATTGCAATTGGGTTTATATTATTTAGTGGAGTTTCGGGTACCGGGAATACAAAAACATCATTTATTATTGAAATAGTAGTTATGTTAACTTATATTCTAATAACTTATTTATTTACTAATGTTTTTAAATTTAGTATTTCAGTTGTTTGGTCGGTAGAATTTATTTATGGAGGATTAATAGCCCTATTTTCTATAGTATATTTAAAAAGTGGAAGATGGCGAAATAAAGTCTTATAAATTTTAGATATAATTATACAAAAACGCAAGTCAAAATTTCGACTTGTGTTTTTGTATTTAATATGAAGAACAATTATTTAAAATATGTATCGTACAGATATTGCTCCACCATCGCCCCAAAATCCTAAGACTCCGATAAAATTAAAGCAGGGTTTCCAATCTACACTTATATTAATAGGTACTTCTTTAAAATAATATTCTATACCAATAATTCCATCAAGTCCAACTAAAGTATAATATCTATTTTCATCAAAAATATTAGAATTATCGCCATTCCAGAAGCCAATATGAGCGCCACCACCATAATACCAGAATAAATTCTCTGTATCGAAAGCCGTATTATGAATTTCATATAGTCCGGTAAAACCAATTCCTTCCCATCTTGATGTAACAATGCCTTCTAAAGCATTTTCTTTATCAATAAAATGTTTAAAAGTTAATCCGTTAAATATTCCGCCTCGCAAACCTATGCCGTTCGACAATTCTCTATTTCCCGGTTGTGCAGAAACCGATGTCGACAATAAGAAAGAAATAGCAATAATTATTATAAATTTGAATTTCATGATAATCTGTTTAATTAATAATTCGGGCAAATATAATGTATTAAGATTTTTTTGAATTAATATTTGGTAACAATAATTTTAATAAACTTATTGTTTCTTTTTTCTGTTCTTTTTAAGAACAGAATATCCGAATTTCCCAATTTTATTGCCAATAGTATAGTATTTGCCGTGACTATAACAAATTGGTTCGGTATGATTGAAGTGAAATTTAGAATTTTCTTTTTCGTAGAATTTCTCATCGGCATTAACAGCAACAACTTCGGCTAAAAACATATCGTGAGAGCCGAGTGCTATAATATCTTTTACTTTACATTCGATATTTAATGGCGATTCTTTTATCAATGGGGTTTTTACAATTTGTCCGGTTTCAGGAGTAAGCTTCATCTCCTTAAATTTATTATAATCTCTTCCGGAACGAACACCACACCAGTCGGTTGCATGGGCTAATTCTTTTGTAGTAAGATTAATAACAAATTCCATATTTTTTTTTATAATATTATATGAGTGTCTTTCTTTTCTAACAGAAATATAACACATAGGAGGATTAGTGCATATTGTTCCTGTCCATGCAATAGTAATAATATTATATTCTTTTTCAGTAATTCCACAACTTACCATAACTGCAGGTAATGGATAAATTAATGTGCCGGGTTTCCAAGGTATTTTTGTCATTCAATATTATTTTTTAGCTGTTTCTTTTGCATATTTATCACAAATAGTATTTTCTAAATGATTTGCATGAGCTTTTACCCATTCAAATTCTAAGTATTTGTTTTTTGCTAATCTGTCGATTTTTTTCCAATAGCGAATATTCTTTACTCTCTCTCCATTTGCTGTTCGCCAATTGTTTATTTTCCAGTTCTGAATCCACTCTGTTGCTCCTTTTATTACATATCTACTATCGGTTACGACCCTAATTTCTTTTTCTTTTCGAAGTATTTTAATGCCTCGAATTACTGCTTGAAGTTCGATTAAATTATTGCCTATTGCTTTAGTTTTATATGTGTATAATTTAGTTTCTCCTGTTATATATTTTATGTATATAGCATAAGCTCCTTTATTTTCGTGCTCTAGATACGAACCATCGGTAAATAACTCTGTAATATTATTATCCGATTTTGATATTTTGTATATCTTTTCTATTTTGTTTCGTCTGTCAAGTATTGTAATAAAATCTTTAGTAATAATTTTATTATCTTGAATTTCGTCGTGAAGAACAAAATTAAGTTTAAATCCAATAAAAAAGGTGTCTTTACGTTTTGTGCTAAGTATTTTTCGAACTTGAATTTCTTTTGCTTTTAATAACTTGCTTAAGTTATTATTGTCATTAAAACATAAAATAGCTTTATCGAGCGAAAATTTTATTATGCATTTTTCTTTATTTAAGGATATTTGGATATAATAAAATTCATTGATTTTATTTATTATTTTCATTCTTAATAAATAACGATTGATTGAATGTCTCATCGAAATCACTTTGTTAATATCCTATTATCGTAAAAGAGTTTTGTGTATTTTGCAGGAAGAGTATCTGTCCATCCTATTAAATATTTGGTAAAGATATTTATTTTGCAATTATTAATTTTTTTTGCATATGGATCAAGCATTATCTCATTTGGAAATTCTTTTGCAGCAAAATTTATGTTTTTTTCGTTTTTCTTATATATTGTTTTATATAAATCGGCAGCACCATATAAATGTAAAAAGTTGTGAGCAATTTCCGATGGATACTTATAGCTGACAATTGCATATTCTACGTCTTTTGTGCTCATTGTATTAACCGGAATAGAAATGTCATTTTTATAATAATTGTTAACTAAAAAAAGTAATGCAACACTTTCAACATTATATTCATCTCTTAAAAATGCTATTAAACGTTCTTTGTTTTTTGGCTTTTTTATTTGTGGTATCCCATCTTTTGTCGGTGGTTGAAATGAATCACCTGTTTTGCGAGCAATATAATCCGACCATTTGTTTAAACTAAGTATCCCTTTATGTAAGTTTGGTTCAGTTGCTGCTAGTTGAACCGAGGTTTGAGGTAAATTCTTTTTTATTGTAGTATATTCATCACCTATGTAATAATCGCTAATTATATTCAAATTAATATTATTTAATTTGGCTTGATTGTGTAACCAATTAATAGCTATGTTTATTGAATCTAAAGTTGTTTGAATATCAAATTCTGTCCAAGGTGCTGTATTTTTATTATCAACAAAAATGCAATATAATAAAACATCTCCATGTAAATCTTTACAAACATTTGTGTTCATCCCTTTACGATAATCTAATCGATTTAAGGAAAAACAAGAAGTTAAGATTTGTAATAAAATTATTAAGATAAAAATATTTAGTTTCTTCATATATAGAATTAATAACAATAGTAATATGTTTTTATTGCATTGTAATACAATAATATCGATTCAATATTTTATGTATAAAGATAATTCTTATGTAATTATTTGTATAATTATAAAAGTAAGTAAATAAGCATAAAAGTATGTTATTTTTCTTGCTTATTAACTATATGATATAAAAAGAGTTCGCAAATAAATATTTGTGAACCCTTAGATTATAGCAAAAAATATAATTTTATTCAGAAAAACCTATAATAGCTTCTTCGGTCGATTTGTAAATGTCAAAAACATTATGAAGTTGAAGTAATTTTACTAATTCTAAAACATCATCAGAAATATTACTAATTTTAAATCCTCCATCATTATTTTTTGCATTTCTAAGTATCGATAATAATGCACCAAATCCCGAACTATCGACATATTCAATACCGTTCATGTCAAGGATGAGTTTTGTGTTTGGCTTTGAAAGGAATTGAGCGACTTCTTCTTTTAACGACTGAGCAATTAAAATATTTAATTTGTTTAAGTCTTTAAAAGATAAAATGTCAATGCCATTTTTTTGTTCGTGATTTAACATGTTTTGGGGCTTTAAGTTACTATTTATTATTTTTCGCTAAGAATTCATTTAATTCAGAAATTGCCAAATTACTTTCTTTTACAAATTTAGAAATAATTTGGGGAAAATATTCAATATTTTTTTCATCTTTTGCATCTAACTCAATTTTTTTTAATTCTTTTACTAAACTCTCCATGCCAAGCATAGAAATAGACGATTTTGATTTATGTGCTATTCCTCCAAGTTTTTGCCATTCTTTTTCATCGTAGTATTTTAACATGAGTTCTTGATATTCAGGAAGCTGATTAATTAGTATTTTAATCATATCGAATAAGAATTCTGAATTGTTATTTCCTATTTGATAAAAATAACTTAAATTTATAATACTATTATTCATATATCTTTATTATGATATTATATGTATAAAGTTATAACAAAATAACGTAAAGTCATAAAATATTAAAAAAACATTTTTAGAATAATAGAATATTCTTTCTTGTTATGTTTCAATTTTTTATATTTACAACTGATTTGAATAGATTTGTTTATTATAAATATTATAAATAGTAATTAATATTTTAAAAAATATGAAGAAAATATTTGTTTTTTCTATTCTGTTATGTGCTATAAATGTTGTTATTGCACAAACAGAGAATAGTTTAAAAAGGAATAAGGAATTAGCAAAGGTTGCTTATAACGATGGTGTAAAGTTAATCGAAGCAAATCAGAGTGTTAATGCAATTAATAAATTTAATGAAGCAATATCTCTTAATAGAAAATTTGATTTGCCATATCTCGAAAAATCAAAGTTATTTCTTAAAGATAACGAAATAGAAAAGGCTTTATTAATAATTAATACTGCTATAGAATTAAATAGTGACTTAGCTGAAGCTTTTTATATTCGAGGATATATTAAATTTTTGAATAACGAGTTTAAACCAGCATTAGAAGATTTTACACGTGCCGTTCAAAAAGGTTATGTCGAAGCGGAGATATACTATTATAGAGGATTAATAAATTTTAAATTAAACGATTATAGTAGTGCTGTTATTGATTTTACATTGGCAATAGATAAGAAATTTAATTATGCTTATGCCTATAACGAGCGAGGTAGTGCTAAACAAAAATTAGGCGATTTTCATGGTGCTATTCACGATTATGAACAGGCACTTAAATATAATGAAAATTTGTATTTTGTTTACGATAACTTAGGAAGTACTAGAATAAAAACCGGCGATTACGCCAGTGCTATTAACGATTTTACAAAAGCTGCAAAATTAAACGAAAAGTATTTTGTGGCCCTTAATAATCGAGGTAATGCCTATTTTCATATGACTGAATACGATAAGGCTTTAGCAGATTTTAATAAAGTTATTGAAATAAATAAGAATTTTGCCCCGGGATATAACAATTTAGGCGCTACAAAAATTAAAATGAAAAATTACTTGGGTGCAGTAAACGTTTTTACAAAGGCTATAAAATTAGACGAAACTTTCGGAGATGCATATTTAAATCGTGGCTTTGCAAAAGAATATCTTGGGAAATTTAGAGAGGCTTGTTCTGATTGGAATAAAGCCAAAGAATTAGGTGTAAAGGAAGCAGAAAAATATATGTCAGAATGCAAATAGAAAGAGACTTTTAATTATTATCGATATCATAATAAAATTAATAGAATGAAAATATTTAGAATAATATTATTAATTGTTGTTTATACCTTTAGTACTTTTTCTTTTTCTAATGCTCAAGAAAATATTAAAGTTAATAAATCGGAATTTAAAATAAAAGTACGAACCCAAGGCTTTAAAGAAGCCTGGAAAAGTATTAAAGTAGGAGATAAATATTTTAAAAAAGGATTAGGGACTTATCCCATAGCTTTAAACTATTATTTAAAAGCATATAAATATAACGATTCTAGTCCTTCGTTAAATTATAAAATAGGAGTTTGCTATTTGGCAACAAACGAATTTTATAAAGCAACCGAATATTTAGAAAAAGCATATACCGGCGATTTTAGAGTTAGCGATGATGTATTATTGATGCTTGCCAGAGCCTACCATCTTAATCTTCAGTTCGATAGAGCTATTGATAAATACAAAGCTTATTATAATAAATTTTCGGTAAAAGAGTTAGAAAATATTCCGGTTGATATTAATAAGTATATTAAGGAATGTAAATATGGTAAAAAATTAGTTGAAAATCCTCTAAGAGTTATTATCGATAATTTAGGAGAAAGGATAAATTCTTCTTTCGACGATTATAATGCAGTTTTGCAACCTAATGGAGATTCATTATATTTTACTTCGCGTAGGAAATCAGAAAAAAACAAAAAAATATTTGAAAACGATTATAAATTTTACGAAGAGACTTATGTAGCAAAAGCCTCAGGTGAACTATGGGGTTGGGCAAAACCGATAAGTAAAAAATTAAATATTAAGAATAATCAAGCAATTTTGGCTTTCTCTAATGATGGTACAAAAGTATATGTATATAATGGAGAACAAAGTGGAGGAGAAATACTTGTTAGTACATATAAAAATGGTAAGTGGCATAGACTAAAAAAAATGCCATCAAAAATTCGATCAAACTATAAAGAAACGTCTATATGTTTTAGTGATGACGAAAATGAAATGTATTTTATCTCTAATCGTGAAGAAGGATTAATTGGAGGAAAAGATATTTTTTATTCGAAAAAAGATAACGATGGAAGATGGGGGAACCCGATAAATTTAGGAATTACTATAAATACACCTTACGACGAAGAAGGAGTATTTTTAAACAAAGAAGGAGATAAATTATATTTCAGTTCTAAAGGACATAATTCTATGGGAGGCTATGATATTTTTGTTGCTCAAAAAAACGAAGCAGGAATATGGTTAGAGCCAATAAATATTGGTTATCCAATAAATACTCCTAGCGATGATGTTTTTTATAGGAAAGCAAAAGAAGAAAAACAAGCATATATATCATCAATACGAGAAAATGGCTTTGGAGGAAAAGACATATATCGTATAATATTCCTTGGCGAAGAAAAAGAACTGAAATTATCGAAAAACAATAATTTACTAGCTTGGTATAACGAGCCTGTGTCAGATATGTTTTATCATTCGCCAAAATCTATTAAAGTCGATACTGCAATATATTTAGTTGGAACTATTACCGATTCAAAGTCTAAAGATTCATTGTCAGCAAAAATCGAAATAATCGATACTGATGAGAGTAGGGTAATTGCAACCGCAATTTCCGGAGCCGACGGAAAATATAAAGTGAAACTTCAGAAGAAAAAAGATTACGGCGTTGAGATAACAGCAAAAAATTATTTGTTTTTTGTAAAAATGGTTTATGCAACAGAACTGCCTGTTGTTGATGGGAATATTACTGTTAACTTTAAACTCGATAAAGTAGAAGTAGGATCGAAAATGATATTAAAAAATATCTTCTTCGAAACAAATAGTTCATCATTAAAAACAGAATCTTATCAAGAAATTGAGAGAGTTGTTAATATGTTAAAAAACAACCCTTCTATACGCCTCGAAATATCGGGACATACAGATAATGTTGGATCGTTTAATGCTAATAAAAAATTATCAGAATCACGAGCCAAGAGTGTTGTCGAATATATTGTTGCTAATGGCATAAAACGTAGCCGTCTAGAATATAAAGGTTATGGATTTAAAAAGCCAATTGCCGATAATAGCACAAAAGAAGGACGAAGCAAAAATCGAAGAGTTGAGTTTGTAGTAATAAGCAAATAATAATAGAAAAGCGGTCGGGATAAACGACCGCTTTTTTGTTACATATTAACTCAGGTTATTAATATATTTTTAAAACATATTTTAATTATGTTAAAATATTATATTAGAAATTATTAATTTTGCTTTTTTAATTGATTAAAAATATTATAAAAATGAAAAATACAGCTTTTACAAAATTTCATGAAAAATTAGGTGCTAAAATGGTGCCTTTTGTTGGATATAATATGCCAATAGAATATAGTGGAATTACAGATGAACATCTTGCTGTTCGCGAAAAATTAGGAGTATTTGATGTATCGCATATGGGAGAATTCTGGGTTGAAGGTCCAAAAGCTTTTGATTTAGTGCAGAAATTAACATCAAATAATGTTGCTGATTTATTCGATGGAAAAGTACAATATTCTTGTTTCCCTAATGGAAAAGAAGGAATTGTTGACGATTTGCTTGTATATCAATTTAATAAAGAAAAATACTTGTTAGTTGTTAATGCTGCAAATATCGAGAAAGATTGGAATTGGGTAGTGAAAAATGCTACCGAATTTGGAGTTGATGTTGAGAAATATATAAGAAATGCATCAAACGAAACAGCTCAATTAGCTATTCAAGGTCCTTTAGCATTAAAAGCTATGCAAAAACTTACCGATTCGAATGTTGAAGATATGGAGTATTATACTTTCAAAGAAATTGAATTTGCCGGAATGAAAAATATATTATTCTCGACAACAGGATATACCGGTTCGGGAGGATGTGAAATATATGTTGATAATAAAGATGCCGATAAGTTATGGAATGCTGTATTTGAAGCAGGTGAAGAATTCGGAATTAAACCAATAGGATTAGGTGCAAGAGATACACTTAGATTAGAAGCAGGTTTCAATCTTTATGGAAACGATATGAACGATGAAACATCTTCTATTGAAGCCGGTTTAGGTTGGATAACTAAATTTGTTGAAGGTAACAACTTTATTAATAGACCCGAATGGGAAAAACAGAAAAATGAAGGAGTAGCTCAAAGACTTAAAGGTTTTGTTTTACAAGAAAGAGGTATTCCTCGTCAACATTATAAAGTAGTTGATGCCGAAGGTAACGAAATTGGAGAAGTAACTTCAGGAACAATGTCCCCAATAATTAAAAAAGGTATTGGAATGGCATATGTGAAAAAAGGATTCTGGAAAGTAGGTAGCGAAATATTTATTCAAATCCGAAATAAAAATGTTAAAGCAGTAATTGCTCGCCCTCCATTTCATATAGAAAAATAAAGCAAATAGAAATACAAAAAAAGAGATTACATATTTGTAATCTCTTTTTTGATTATAATCAATCTCTTTTTTATATTTTCGCATCTGAATATTAATTCCAGAAATAATAAAATTATGAATAATATAGAAGTTTGTTTTTCTCCCCAATTATACCCATTACACGATAGTGAAAATCGTATTGTTGTTGTTGTTGATATATTACGTGCAACATCTGTAATATGTACAATGTTCCATAACAATGTAAAAAAAGTAATTCCGGTAAAAACAATTGATGATGCACGAAAACATAAAGACAATGGAAGCATTATAGTTGCAGAACGTGATGGAAAGAAATTAGATTTCGCCGATTTTGGAAATTCCCCATTTTATTTTACAAAAGATATTGTTGAAAATAAAGAGCTTGTATATAGTACAACTAATGGGACAAATGCTATAAACATAGGGAAAAATGCAAAAGAAGTTATTATAGCATCGTTTATTAATTTATCGGCAATTAGTGAATATATTATCTCGAAAAACGAAGATATATTAATCCTTTGTGCCGGTTGGAAAGGGAAATTTTGTTTGGAAGATAGTGTTTTTGCAGGTGCTTTAATAGAAAAATTGACTGTAAGCAATAAATTTTCTACAATATGCGATTCCGCAAAAGCATCAATCGATTTATGGAAATTATCAAAACCTAACCTTATGGGATATATTCAAAAAGTAGCCCAAAGAGAACGCCTTCGAAAACTCGGTCTCGATGATGTTATAGAATATTGCCATAATATAGATTTGTCGAAAGTAATACCGGTATTAGAAAACGGTTATTTAATAGATATATCTAAGAAATAGAGTAATATATAAGGATAGATAATTTGTATTGTTATCTAATGTAAATTATTTTTTGTACAGAATAGAGAATAATTTTCAATACAATAATTTAATTCGTAATTTTATAAATTGATTTTTATTTCTAATAAAGATGTTGGAAATCATATTTTTTTTAAAGAAATTAAAATAAATTTGCAAATATATTTCATTACTAAAAGAATAAAAAATATACATTATGAAAAAACATAATTTTTACGCTGGACCATCGATATTACCAGAATCTACAATAAAAAATACAGCTGAAGCAATTTTGAATTTCGATAATATGGGATTGTCTTTAATGGAAGTCTCTCATAGAAGTAAGCAATTTGTTGCTGTAATGGAAGAAGCACAACAATTGTTTAAAGAATTATTAAATATCCCTGAGGGTTATGAAGTTCTTTTTCTTGGTGGAGGTGCAAGCACTCAGTTTGCTATGGTGCCATTTAACTTTTTTAATAAAAAAGCTGCTTATTTAAATACCGGAGCTTGGGCTACAAAAGCTATTAAAGAAGCTAAGAAATTTGGAGAAATTGATGTTGTTGCATCTTCAGAAGAAACAACATTTAATTATATCCCTAGAGATTATAAAATACCAGCTGATGCTGATTATTTTCATATTACAACAAATAATACTATTTATGGAACCGAGATAAAAGAAGATTTCGATATCGATATTCCATTAATTGCCGATATGTCTTCAGATATATTTAGTCGTCCGGTTGATGTTTCGAAATATGCTCTTATTTATGGTGGAGCTCAGAAAAATCTTGCTCCTGCAGGTGTTACTTTTGTAATTGTAAAAGAAGAACTATTAGGTAAGGTTGAAAAAGATATTCCTACAATGCTTGATTATTCAACTCATATTAAAAAAGATTCAATGTTTAATACACCTCCTGTAGTGCCTGTTTTTGCTGCACTTCAGACATTAAAATGGTTGAAAGCAAATGGTGGAGTTGAAGCTATGAATAAAATAAATGTTGATAAAGCATCAATATTATATGATGAAATTGATAGAAATAAATTATTTATTCCAACAATTAAAAATCCCGACGACAGATCGATAATGAATATCTGTTTTGTAATGAATGAGAAATATAAAGAATTAGAGAAAGAATTTTTTGAGTTTGCTACAGAAAGAGGAATGATTGGAATTAAAGGTCATCGTTCTGTTGGAGGTTTTAGAGCATCAACATATAATGCATTACCAAAAGAAAGTGTTCAAGCATTAGTTGACGTTATGAAAGAATTTGAGAGCTTAAAAGCATAATTTATTGATGTATAATTCGAAGGTAATTGATAATGAAAATTATTAATTACCTTTTTTAAAATATTATTATTATGGCAAAAGTACTTGTTGCAACCGAAAAACCATTTGCTCCAAAAGCAATTGAAGAAATAAAAGAAATACTAGATAAGGCAAACTACGAACTTATTCTTCTTGAGAAATATCAAGATAAATCTGACTTGATTAAAGCTGTTGAAGATGTTGACGCTTTGATTGTTAGAAGCGATAAAATTACTCCTGAGGTAATTAATGCTGCTAAAAATCTTAAAATAGTTGTTAGAGGTGGTGCAGGATATGATAATATTGATTTAGAAGCAGCAACAAATAACAAGCTTGTTGTAATGAATACTCCTGGTCAAAATTCAAATGCTGTTGCAGAATTAGCTATTGGAATGATGGTTTATCAGGCTCGTGGTCATTATAACGGAAAAGCTGGAACTGAATTAAAAGATAAGAAAATCGGAATACATGCTTATGGTAACGTTGGACGTTATGTAGCTAATATAGCTAAAGGTTTTGGCATGGAAGTATATGCTTTCGACCCATTTGTCGATAAAAATAAAATTGAAGCCGACGGAGTTAATGTAGTAGAAACAGTTGAAGAGCTTTATAAAACTTGTCAATATATTTCTTTACATATTCCAGCAAACGAAAAAACTAATAATTCTATAAATTACAATTTACTTTCTATTATGCCCGAAGGAGCAACTTTGGTAAATACTGCACGTAAAGAAGTAATTAACGAAGATGAATTATTAAAATTAATGGAAGATAGAAAAGACTTCTCTTATATCTCGGATATAGCTCCTGTATGTTCTAGTGTATTTGCAGAAAAATATGAAGGAAGATACTATTTTACTCCTAAAAAAATGGGTGCACAAACAGCCGAAGCTAATATAAATGCAGGAATTGCTTGTGCAAAGCAAATAGTAAATTTCTTAGAGAAAGGCGATACAACATTTAAAGTAAATTAAATAATTAATAACCAATAGTAAATAATTAATAATATGGCAATTGTAAAACCATTTAAAGGATTACGCCCGAAGAAAAATATAGCAAACGATGTTGCTTGTTTGCCTTATGATGTTATGAATAGTATAGAAGCTGCAAAAATGGCCGAAGGAAAAGCATGTTCATTACTTCATGTAACACGTGCTGAAATCGATTGTGAAGCTGGTGAGGATATTCATTCTGAGACTGTATATAATAAAGCAGCTGATAATTTTACGAAGATGCAAGATGAAAAATGGTTGATTCAAGATGATGAAGCAAAATTTTACATCTATGCTCAAACAATGAATGGTCGTACCCAATATGGTATTGTTGGAGCTGCAGCTTGCGAAGATTATAACAAAGGTATTATTAAAAAACATGAATTAACTCGCCCGGATAAAGAAGAAGATAGAATGATGCTTACTCGATATACAAATGCAAATATAGAACCTGTATTCTTTTCGTATAAAGCAGTACAAGAAATTGACGATATAGTTAATAATATTGTTGCAAAACAAGACCCGGATTACGACTTTACTGCAGAAGATGGTTTTGGTCATCATTTTTGGACTGTTAACGACACTATTACTAATAAAGCAATAGAAGAGCTTTTTGCCAATAAAGTTAAAAATACATATGTTGCCGATGGCCATCACAGAACTGCCGCTGCGGCTCGAATAGGATTAGAAAAGAAAAAGAATAATCCAAATCATACCGGTAACGAAGAATATAACTTCTTTATGGCTGTTCATTTTCCCGATAATCAATTAAATATAATCGATTATAATAGAGTTATTAAAGATTTAAATGGAAATACTGCTGAAGAATTAATCGCAAAACTTGAAGAATCATTTGATGTAGAATGTGTAGGGGAAGATATTTATAAACCGGAAAATCTACACGAATTTAGCATGTATCTTGAAGGAAAATGGTATAAGTTAAATGCTAAAGAAGGTATTTGCGATAATAACGACCCAATTGGAGTATTAGATGTTACAATACTTTCAAACCAAGTTTTAGATCCTATTTTCGATATTAAAGATTTAAGAACTTCTCAAAATATCGATTTTATTGGAGGTATTCGAGGATTAGGCGAATTAAAGAAAAGAGTTGATAACGGAGATATGAAAGTTGCATTTGCTTTATATCCTGTTTCGATGCAACAATTAATAAATATTGCTGATACAGGAAATATTATGCCTCCTAAAACCACTTGGTTTGAACCAAAACTTAGAAGTGGATTAGTTATTCATAAATTAGATTAGTAATAATTTATAATTATATATAAGAACCTCGGCGAAACCGAGGTTTTTAACTTTCTTACTAAAGTTATAATTTATAATTAAAAAAAATAATTAAGCATGAAAGTATCAGAAAATATAAGGAATTTCCTAAAAAACGAAATTCCTAAGAATGTTAAATTAGTTGCAGTTTCGAAAACAAAACCTATTGAAGATATTTGGGATGCTTATAATATCGGATATAGAATATTTGGAGAAAATAAAGTACAGGAACTTGCCAATAAATTCGAATTATTACCCAAAGATATTGAATGGCATATGATAGGTCATTTACAATCGAATAAAGTTAAATTTATTGCCCCATTTGTTTCTTTAATACATGGCGTTGATAAATTTAAATTGTTAAAAACAATTAATAATGAAGGAAAAAAAAATAATAGAGTAATTAATTGTTTGCTACAATTTCATATTGCAAAAGAAGCAACAAAATTTGGATTAAATATCGACGAAGCTGTTGAAATACTTGAATCGGAAGAATATTCACAAATGAAAAATATTCAAATAATTGGAGTTATGGGAATGGCTACTTTTAGCGATAATGAAGACCTTGTGCGTTCTGAATTTAAAGAACTAAATAATATTTTTAATACTTTAAAGGAGAAATATTTCTCAGAGAATTCCGAATTTTGCGAGAAATCAATGGGAATGTCAAACGATTATAAATTAGCTGTTGACGAAGGCTCTACTATGGTTAGAATCGGAAGCCTTTTATTTGGACAAAGAGAATATAAAAACAAGTAATTTATAAAATAGATTATTTAAAATGATGAGGTGTCCAAAAAGTAAAGTTTCAAGTTGTTTATGTCATGTTGAGCTTGTCGAAACATCTCATTTTTAAACTGATAGATTAACTTCGTTGAGCTCGTTTCACTCGGTTCTTCAACTTCGTTCAGAATGACAATAATCTAACTTTTTTGGACAGCCTCGTTTTTTACGAAAAAATATTAATCTTCTTTCTGGTTAAGTAATGTATTAATTGTTTCGTTAATTATTACAGTTTTCTGACTGTCGGATTCTTTAATATGTGCTTTTAATTGAGTAATATAACTGTCAATTATTTCAGTGTTTAATTTTCTGCTCTGATTCTCAATAACAGTATGGGCTTCAAAGGCTAATTCAAAATCTCTTTTAATAATTAATTCAATAAAAACATCGTAATATTCAGAATAATTTAAGCCATTATTCCAACACGAAGAAACTAAAATATTCAGAATCTTAGAATCTGTACAATTTTGTATTGCAGAAAGTAAAAAGGGGACAGATGCTTGATCCTTTAGATTATTAAAAATATTTATAATTTCATTTCGAATTTTTGTATCATCTGAAGATATTAAAAGATTATAAATTTCAGGAATTAGATTTTTGTTTCCTGTTTTCTTTAAATTTTTTAAAGTATCGATTATAAGTGTATTATCGTTTGACTTTAGAATTTTTATTATTTCTTTATTTTCCATAGAATTTTATAATGTTTATACAATTAATTGCTTGTAAGTCTATCCGTTTCTTACAAAATTTAAAAAAAATGAGTAATTCTGAATGAACAAAATTATATAAAAATTGCAAAATATTAGTTATTAAATAGATAAATTAGTATATTGGTTCCTAATTAATAACATCATTAATTAATGTATTGATATGTAAATGTTTTGATTTTCGAAAAAAAACATTATTTTTACTAAAAAATAGATATTAATTGGTATCATTAAATTATAGCTAATTATGAATATGAATTTATTTCGTTTTAAACCTACACAATTTTTTGTAATTGTAGTTGCATTATTATTTATTGCAAGCTGTAGTTCAGATAAGAAAAGTGAACAACAATCTGAAGATGTTGTTATTGTAGATTCTTTAGAATTGAACGAACAAATAATTAAGGACGTAAAAGCGGTTAGAGCTGTTTTTTATGCTTTACCATCTCCTTTGGAAACAGCAATGATTTTGAAGCAAGCAGGAGCGGAATATAACTCTGAATTGTTAAATTCTATCGATAATGCATCGAAATATATAACTAATAAACAGATGGCTGTAAATTTAGGGATTTATACTACAGATCTTAGTTATGCCAGTTTATTCGATCAGACTCAGACTACAATAAACTACATGAATGCTTCGAAGAAAATGGCCGATGGTTTAGGAATTCTTAATTCAATAGATGAATCAATTGTAGAACGTCTTGAAGCAAATATAAATAACCGAGATGTAATTATGGATATTATTTCAGAAACGATTCTTAATACCAGCTCTTTTTTCGAAGAAAATGATAGACAAGCATTATCATCACTTGTTCTTGTTGGAGGATGGGTAGAAGGTTTATATATTGCAACAAATTTACTTGATGAAAATGTAAATATTGAAAATAATGAATTAGTAAATCGTATTGTAGATCAAAAATTAACTCTTGAAACTGTTATGAAATTGCTTTACGAAAACGAAGAAAATCAAGATGTAGCTGATGTCATAGTTAATATTAATGAATTAAAGAAAATATTTGATAAAATTGAAATTTCTTCATCAAAAATAGAACCTGTAACTGATGTCGAAACGAATGTTACTACATTAAAATCGCAAACAGATGTTACTATGAGTACTAAAACTTATAAACAGTTAAAAGAAAAAATTAAGGTAATACGAACAAATTATACATTATAAAAATATCATTAATTATGAAAAAGGTATACCAACTACTAATAATAATTGCAGTATTTGCTTTGATTCCGGTTACAAATCAAGCCCAATGTAAAAGTTTTGCAAAAAAAATATGTAAATTAGAGTTAGCACCATATATTCATGATGGAAATTATAATGCTGCTATATTAACAGAAGGCGAAGATGCAGAATTATATAAAACTTTTTATGCCGGACAAAATTATAGAATATATATATGTAGTTCAGAATCGTTGCCGGGTATAGAATTTCAAGTATTAGATGTTAAAAGAAATGTTTTATACGATAATAGAAATAAAAATAACTCTAAGATATGGGATTTTAAGCTTGAATCGAGCCAACAATTAATAGTATCTTTAAGAGTAAAGAATACCGAAAATGAAAATGAAGAACTTGTTAGCGGATGTGTTGCTATAATGTTTGGAATAAAAGAAAATACCGAAGAATAGTATCTTAGTATAATGATATTTGAAACCTGAGATTATTATCTCAGGTTTTTTAATTTGAATACTAAACTAGTAAATATTTTAGTATAATGTATAATTGATGATAACAAGTAGTTGGGGAGCATTAGAAGAAAATTTCAACAGAAAGAAAAATATTTTTTGTTAAATAGAAGACTTTAAAATAATGAAAAAAAAATACATTTATTTATTACTGATAATTATATTTTTTAGTAGTTGTATTAATAAAGAAAATTCTATTGAATATAAGCCAATAGGTTTTTTCTCATCTGAATATATGCTCGAAACAGGTGCTCCCCGGCAAGGAATTTTAAAACCTGAAACTAAAGGAGTAATTACCTTAGATACTATTTATACCAAAAGTTTAAGTTCTCTTGATGAGTTTGAATACATTTGGGTAATAACTCATTTGCACGAAGCAAAAGATTGGGAAAGTATTATAACCCCACCTGAAAGCGATCATAGATACGGTTTATTTGCAACACGTTCACCACGTCGACCAAATCCAATAGGTTTATCGTTAATAAAAATTGACACAATAATAAAAAATAAGATTTATGTAAGTGGAATTGATATTTTTGACAATACTCCAATACTTGATGTAAAACCGTTTTTGCCATCTATTGATTATGTTTTAAGTGAGAAAAATATGATAGCAGAGATATATTTGGGACATCACGATAAAGATTTTATTACTGATAGTTTAGTAAAAGAATTTGTTCTGGGTGAAAAATATAATGATAAAATTAATCGTGAATTAGACAAATAAGATAATTAATGAAACCACAATAACGTGTAAAAATAATAGCCGAAATAGTAGTAAATTCAAAAATTATATTTTGCTTTAACTTTGTCGTAAATTGAAAGTTTTGAGCACCGTAATCGACTATTATTTTTATACTTACCGTGAAAATGTAAATTATATATCAACAAAACAGTCAATAGTGAATAGTTAATTAAATTAGTTTTGGTTTAATATATTTCCCGGTGTATGATTTCTTTTCATGAATAATATTTTCGGGAGTACCTTCAAACACAATATTTCCACCATTTTTTCCTCCTTCTGGACCTAAATCAATAATCCAATCGCTCGATTTAATAATATCCATATTATGTTCAATTATTATTACTGTATGTCCCCGAGATATTAATGCGTTAAAAGCATTTAATAGTTGTTTAATATCATGAAAATGCAATCCGGTAGTTGGTTCGTCAAAAATAAACATTGTAGGATTATTATTGTGTTCTTTGCTTAAGAATGATGCGAGTTTAACTCTTTGACTTTCTCCTCCGGAAAGAGTGCTGGATGACTGTCCAAGTTTTACATAGCCTAAACCTACATCAGCTAATGGCTTTAATTTTTCAATAATTTTATTGTTAATGTCTTTGTCTGAATTATTTTTATTAAAAAATTCTAAGGCTTCATTGACAGTCATTTCTAATATATCGTAAATGTTTTTGCCACAATATTTTATGTCAAGAATTTCTTCCTTAAATCTATGTCCTTTACAATTTTCGCAAGTAAGTGTAACGTCGGCCATAAATTGCATTTCTATTTTTATTACACCTTCGCCTTTACATTCTTCGCATCGACCTCCTTCGGTATTAAAAGAAAAATATCCTGGTTTATAATTGTTTATTCTTGCAAGTTTCTGGTTAGCAAATAGTTTTCTAATTTCGTCGTAGGCTTTTATATATGTAGCCGGGTTCGATCGCGTAGAACGACCAATTGGGTTTTGATCAACAAATTCAATACGTTTAATACTATTAATATCGCCTTTTAATTGGTCGAATTTTCCTGTTCGTTCGCCTGCCTGATTAATAATTTTACTTAAAGCCGGAAATAAAATATTTTTTACAAGCGACGATTTGCCCGAGCCACTTACACCTGTTACAACAGTTAATATATTTAGTGGAAATTTTACACTTATTCCTTTAAGATTATTTTCTCGGGCTCCAACAATTTCAATAAAATTATTCCATTGTCGTCTTTGGCTTGGAATATGATTTTTTTCAATTTTGTTTAAATATTTTGTAGTAAGACTGTTTTTATCTTTTAATAGTTCTGAATGGTTTCCTTGGAAAACAACCTCGCCACCGAGCCTTCCGGCAAATGGTCCAATATCGATAATTTCGTCTGCTGCTCGTATAATATCCTCATCGTGTTCAACAACAATAACTGTATTCCCGAGATTCTTTAATTCTTCCAGTACTTTTATCAGGCGTGCAGTATCACGAGGATGTAATCCAATACTAGGTTCGTCTAATATATATAACGACCCCACAAGACTGCTTCCTAAAGATGTAGCAAGATTTATTCTTTGCGATTCTCCTCCGGAAAGGGTAGATGATAATCTGCTTAATGTTAAATAGCCTAATCCTACATTTAATAAAAATTTTAATCTGGTTTGTATTTCAAGTAATATTCTACTTACTACTTTCGTTTCATATTTATTTAGATTAATATTTGAAATATATTCATGCAGTTCATTAATAGGCATTTGTACTATCTCTTGAATGTTTTTATCGGCAACTTTAATATATGAAGTTTCTTTTTTTAATCTGCTTCCTTTACATTCCGGACATATTGTTTTTCCACGATATCGCGAAAGCATTACTCTGTATTGAATTTTATATTTTTGTTGTTCTAACGATGCAAAAAAATCATTAAGTCCATAAAAATATTCATTTCCTGTCCATAAAAGTTCTTTTTGTTTGTTTGTAAGTTCGTAGAATGGCTTGTGTATTGGAAAATCAAATTTGTCGGCATTAATAATAAGTTTGTTTTTCCATTCTTGCATTTTTTCTCCTCGCCAACAGAAGATAGCATTCTGATATATCGATAAACTTTTATTAGGAATAACTAAATCTTCATCGATCCCAATAATTTTCCCATAGCCCTCGCATTTAGGACAAGCTCCAAGTGGGTTGTTAAAACTAAATATATGAACCGAGGGTTCTTCGAATTGTATGCCGTCGGCCTCAAATTTATTCGAGAAATGTTCGGTTTTTGTTTTATTATCGAGAGTTTTAATAATACAATTCCCATTACCTTCAGAAAATGCTAATTGTATTGAATCTCCAAATCGACTTATGGAATCTTCGTCTGTTTTTGCTTTTATTCTATCAATAACAAGATTTATTTTATGAATATATTTTGAATTAATATTTTTTGTTGCGAAATCATCGATTTTAATAATCTCGTTATTAAATTCTATACGCGTAATACCTTGTTGTTGTATGTTTTTTAAATGTTCGTTTAGCGATTGTTTTTGATTAAAATTAATTGGGGCAAGAATTAATACTTTTGTTTCGGCAGGTAAATTTGTTATATAGTTAATAACATCGGTTACAGAATGTTGTGTTACTTGTTTCCCTGAGATTGGAGAATATGTTTTGCCAATACGTGCAAAAAAAAGTTTTAAATAGTCATAAATTTCAGTGGATGTTCCAACAGTAGAACGAGGATTTCTAATGTTTACTTTTTGTTCTATTGCTATTGCAGGAGGTATGCCATAAATAAAATCTACTTCGGGCTTATTAATTTTACCTAAAAATTGTCGAGCATACGACGATAAACTTTCAACGTAGCGTCTTTGACCCTCGGCATATATCGTGTCGAAAGCTAGCGAGGATTTTCCCGAGCCCGAAACACCTGTAATAACTATAAGTTTATCGCGTTCAATTGATAAATTTATATTTTTTAGATTATGAATTTTTGCTCCTTTAATTACAATATAATTATTATCCGACATAGATTATTACATGTTATATTAAGATACTTATACAAAAAGTTTTGAAAAAAGAATATTTTTTACTTAATTGCAAAGTAATACTATTATATATTTCTAACCAAAAAAAATGGAGGATTGCTTATAGATTAGATATCTACTTTTTTTATTTTAAAAGGAGGTTGTTATATGAATACAACAAAATTATCTGATCACGAACTGGTAAAGCAGTTTATAAGTGGAAAGCAATCTGGTATTGAAGTCTTAATAAACAGACATAAAGACAGAATTTTTTCTTATATTTTTTTAATGGTAAAAAACGAGCATTTAGCAAATGATATCTTTCAAGATACATTTATTAAGGTTATAAAATCATTAAAAAAAGGAAAGTACCAAGATAATGGAAAATTTGTGTCGTGGGTTATACGAATTGCTCATAATTTAGTAATCGATCACTTTCGAAAAGAAAAACAGTTGAACGTATGTTCAAACGATTCTAATGAGTATGATTTGTTTAATACTGAAAGATTTTCTGAAATAACTGTTGAAGATAAGATTGTAAAAAAACAAATCGAGAATGATGTAAGGAGTCTGTTAAATTTACTTCCCGAAGAACAAAAAGAAGTAATTATTATGAGGCATTATGCCGGCTTAAGCTTTAAAGATATTGCCGAACAAACCGATGTAAGTATTAATACAGCATTAGGACGTATGCGATATGCTTTAATTAACCTTCGTCGTTTTATCGAAGAAAAAAATATGAATTTAACCAGTGTGTAGTTGTTATAACTCTGTGTTAAAGTAATTATAAAAATACTATAATTAAGTATAATAAGTTTTATAATATTTCGTTCTACAGGTAAAATAAAATATTAAATTTTGCCTATGGAAAATAGTTATACATTATTTTATTTAGTTGATAATAGAGACGATGATGTTTTAAATAAGTTATTTATCGATTTTAAAAACTTTAATTTTGAAAAGGAATTATTGAATTTTAAAATTCCTAAAGTTAAAGACGAAATTGTTGAGAATATCTTAAAATATGCATCAGATTGCTCATAATTAAATTTAAACTAAATAAAAAAATAGTCGTTGTTTAACAATGACTATTTTTTTTCTCTGAAATTTGACAATTATAGAAAAAAGTCATATTATTGTAATATCAAAATGATATCAAAATAATATAAAATCAAAACAAATGAAAAGCGAAAAAGAATATTCTCCCTTTTCGGGATACGGAATGATTAGTATTGTATTATTGTTATTAGTAATTTCTATTGCAGGATTAATAATGATAAAGATGCCTTTGCTAGTGGGTTTGTTAGTATTGGCAGTGTTTTTATCATTAGGGTTTGTTATAGTAAATCCGAACGAGTCTTCTATATTAGTTTTATTTGGTTCGTATAAAGGAACAATTAAGAAAAATGGTTTTTTTTGGGTAAATCCATTTTTTATAAAGCAAAAAATATCTTTACGTGCAAGAAATTTCGATAGCGAACCAATTAAAGTAAACGATAAAGTAGGAAATCCAATAAAGATTGGAGTTGTATTGGTATGGAAAGTTGAGAATACATATAAAGCGGCTTTCGATGTTGATGAATTCGAACATTTTGTTATAGTACAAAGCGAAGCAGCTCTAAGAAAGTTGGCAGGAGCATATGCTTACGATAATTTCGAAGACGAAGAAGCCGAACATACTTTACGTTCGGGAGTAGCAGAAGTAAATCAAGAACTTGAGAGAGAAATAAGAGAGAGATTAGATATTGCAGGAATTTTTGTTATTGAAGCTAGAATAAATCATATTTCATATTCCGAAGAAATTGCTAGCGCAATGTTACGACGACAACAAGCAACAGCCGTTGTTGCTGCACGTTACAAAATAGTTGAAGGTGCAGTAGGAATGGTTGAAATAGCACTAGAGAAATTAGCCGAAAAAGAAACAATAGTACTCGACGAAGAAACGAAAGCTGCTATGGTAAGTAATCTGATGGTTGTATTATGTTCCGAAGAATCTGCCAGACCAATTATAAATGCTGGAACATTAAATCATTAATAATGGCAAAGAAAAAATCTTTTGTGCTTCGGATCGATCCCGAAAAATTTAAGTATATTGAAAAATGGGCTGAGGATGAATTCCGTAGTACAAACGGACAATTAGAATGGATAATAAACAAAGCATTAAAGGATGCCGGAAGATTAAAGAAGAAAAAAAATATTTAATTATAAAATTTGAAAAGGATGAAAAATTATAAATACATATGTCCGAAGTGTTCAAATCGTCAATACGAAGTTGATGAATTTAGAGCTACAGGAAGTTTCCTTGCGAAAGTTTTTGATGTTCAGAATAAACGTTTTACAACTATTACTTGTACAAAATGTAAATATACCGAGATATATAAAGTGCCAAGTAATAAAATAGGTAATATATTCGATTTTATTACCGGTTAAGTTATTGGTAAATTCGTTCGGAAGATAATATTATCTGTAAATAAATAACCCACAAGTTTTATAAGCTTGTGGGTTAATAGTTTTAGTCTATCTTATCGAAAGCATCATCAAACTTGTCATCGTAATACTTTACAATGTAATCGCAACCATGATTAAATATTCTTTCATAACTATCGGTGTTGCTTATGTTAAAAGTGTAGTTATGTTCATAATTCTTAGGCAATAACGACATGGCTTCAGACCTTACATCATTTGATGTTTTTAACGAATCGAATACAAATCCTTTTAGAATATTTAATAATTGTTTATAATTTTCGTCTTCAATCTTGCTATCTAATTGTTTTTTAAACAATTGAATAGTGCGTTGAGTATTAGAATAACTTCCTGATGTTTCGAAAGGAAAAGTAGCAGGTAAAATAATATTAGCTTCTTTAGCTGTTTCTGTAATAAAATTATCCTGCACAAGAACAAACTCTGCTTCAGAGAACCATCTTTTTACCATTTCTTTATCTGTGGCACAGCCTATAGGATCTTCGCCGAAAATAAGGAAGTTTTTAATTTCAATATCGTTTAACAATTCTAATATTGGTTTTTGGTTATTTGCCGGTAATTCATCTAGTTTCCAAGTTTTCTTAATTTTCTTAATATATGCCTTATCGTCGATATTTTGATATCCTACACCTATATTCTCATTAATACCCATATCGAATAATCCTTGAGAGTTGTTTTTTTCTTTCAGAGAGATTATTCCACTTGCATCTTTCCCCAGCTTCCCGGTAATTAGGGCTAGATTAAAAATTTCTTTGCTAGTATTTGGCGATACTTCTTTTTCTGAGAATATTAATATTGCATTAATCTCTTTATTGTATTGAATAGCAAAGTGTTCAATATCTGTATAATTAACTCCACTTTTGTTAACTAATTCGTTATAGTTTTCTGATAATAAGGTGTTTTTATAGTTTTCAAAATCATTGGTTCTACCCTTAATAAACATATCGTTTTGTAATTTATTCGATAAAATATAATGATTTACTGCTTTAACGAAATTATAATATGAGCTTATAGTAATGTTATTATCAACTTTCTTGCGCATATTAGAATCTTCGAGAACAGAGATATTCGATATTTTTACTTGATTTATTTCGCGTGCATTATTTACCATAAAACCTACAACGGCATTATCGCGATTTATTTCCGAGCCAAGAAGATATATGTGCGAAGCATCTTTAATTTGTTCGAAAGGAACATTATCTAAATAGTTGTCTTTATAATCGATCCCATTGTTTAAATAGTGAAAGCTGGCTATATTATTGGTTTTTCCTGCTGCACGCGCTAGTTTCTGTATTAGATACATTTCTTCGTTAGAGAGTCGTGCTCCTGCAAAGAAAGCATTTTCGTTAGGATCAACCGATTTTATTTCATCAATAATTATTTCGTAAGCTTTTTCAAATGATATTTCTTCAAATTTAGCATCTACTTTTAGTAAAGGTTTAGTTATTCTATTTGGGTCGTTATATATTCTATATCCAAATTTTGGATATCGGCAAATGTTCCCTTCTGTATTTATATCACCTTCTTTACCTGTTGTTTTCCAAATAAAATCACCCTTATAGTTTAATTCTATTTTACACCCTACCGAACAATAATTACAAATAGTTTCGGCTTTCTCGAGTTTTACCGGACCGGGTTTGAAATTTACATTTTCGGTAATAGCTCCGGTAGGACATGTCGAGATACATAATCCACACGATTCGCAATTTGTTTTTGTTAACGATTCTCCCATGCTGGGAGCAATATATGTATCGAATCCCCTTTCTACAAAGCCTAAAGCATTAGCTCCAACAACTTCGTTACAGATACGAACACAGCGTCCGCATAAGATACATTTATTATTGTCTATCTCTATAAAGGGATGAGAAAAATCTATTTCAAATTCATTAAAATCGCCATTGTATTTGTTTTGTTCGGCACCATATTGTGTAGAATATTTTTTTAGGTCGCAAGTGAAATATTCAGTACAGCCGCATTCCATACATCTCAATGTTTCGTTTAGAGCAATATCTTCGTTTGCATATCCTAATTCTACCTCTTTAAAATTAATTCTGTCTTTTGGGTCGAGAGTAGGCATTTCTTCTCTCATTTGTTTATCGTATTTGTCTTCGAAATCTTTATGAGATATTTTTTTGAAGTTATCTTTTTTACTTAAGAATTCAAACGGTTCAGGTTCAATAGCCTGTTTGCTAAGATATTGATGACAAGATCGACTTGCTATTTTTGCTTGAGCTATAGCTTCAATAATTGTCGCTGGTCCGGTAACTCCGTCTCCTGCTGCAAAAATCGATTTTATCCCTGTTTGTAGAGTTTGTTCATCTGCATCGATATTTCCCCAACGGTTAAGTTTTAATTCTTCGTCTTTCGAGTATTTATTTATATCATCGATAAAATTAATATCGGTTTTTTGTCCAATAGCAGCTAAGGCGTAATCAAGTTCAATATCGAATTCCGATCCTTCAATAGGAATAGGACGTCTTCTTCCTGAAGCATCAGGTTCGCCGAGTTCCATTTTAAGACAGGTAATAGATTTTAATTTTCCATCTTTGGTTTTATTTACTTTCGATGGATTTGTTAGAAATAAATACTCAACACCCTCGAGTTTCGATTCGTGAATTTCTATAGGGTTAGCAGGCATTTCTTTCTCGGTTCTACGATAAATGACATATACTTTTTCGGCACCACAACGTAAGGATGTTCGGCAGCAATCCATTGCAGTATTTCCTCCACCAACAACAGCTATTGTTTTGCCTGAGAAATCGGCTTTTTGACCCGTCATTTCCATATTTCTAAGAAAATCGATCCCGGAATATACATTTTCAGCATCATCGCCTTCGCAACCAATTAATGTTCCTCGTTGAGAACCAACAGTAAGTATAACAGAATCATATTTTTTCTTTAATTGTTTATAACTAATATTGTCGCCCAATTTTTTGTTGTAAAAAATATTAGTTCCTAATTCGGTAATAGACTTAACTTCTAGGTCGAGAATATCGTTTGGTAACCTGTATTCGGGTATTCCATAACGCAACCAGCCACCAGCATGGGGATTTCCTTCGAAAATATCGCATTGATGACCCTTTTGTTGAAGAAAATATGCCGAAGATAGACCTCCGGGACCTGCACCTATAATTGCAACTTTTTTTCCTGTTGATGCTTCTACTTCGGGAATATACCTATTTTCTGATTGTAAATCGAAATCAGCAGCAAATCGTTTCATATAATCAATACCAACAGCATTTCCTTCGTCTAAATTATTTCTTCTACATGCTAATTCGCAAGGACGAACACATACTCTTCCACAAATGGCTGGTAAAGGATTATCTTGTTTTATAAGTGCTATGGCTTCGCTATATTTCTTCTTTTCTATTAGCGAAATATATCCTTGAACATCGACTCCGGCCGGACATGTTTGTTTACATGGAGCTGAACAATCGGCATAATGATTACTTACTAATAAATCGAGAGCTGTTTTTCGCGATTTCTTAACTTTTGTATTTTCAGTTTCTATTTCCATCCCTTCGCGAATAAACGTAGAGCATGAAGGTTGCATTCCTCTCATTCCTTTTACTTCGACAACGCACACAAAGCACGAAGAGAAAGGTTTTAATCGAGGATCGTTGCACAAAGTTGGAATTTCTATATTATTTCTTTTGGCAAGGGCTAGTATTGTTTCTCCTTTATTGCCTGTTACTTTTTTTCCATTAAGTAGTATATTTATTTTTTCGCTCATTTTCGCTGAATTTTATTTGATATTTCTTTACAAATACTATAATTAAGATAATTTAATTGCCCCAAAGTTACACTTGCTAAAGCATACACCACATTTTATACATTGATCTTGATTAATAAAATGTACTTTTTTGCGTTCTCCACTAATAGCGTTTACCGGACAGTTTACTGCACAAACAGTACATCCTGTGCATTTCTCAGTGTCAACTTCATAAGTAACAAGTTTTTTGCAATTTAATGCAGGGCAATGTTTATCTCTAATATGAGCTTCGTATTCGTTTCTGAAATATTTTATTGTAGTTAATACAGGGTTTGGGGCAGTTTGCCCTAAACCACATAACGAATTATCTTTTATTTGATATGCTAATTCTTCTAGTTTTTCAATATCGCCTTCTTTTCCTTCACCTTCGGTAATGCGAGTAAGTATTTCAAGCATTCTTTTTGTTCCTATTCGACAGAAAGTACATTTTCCGCATGATTCTTTTCTGGTAAAATCGAGAAAGAACCTAGCCATATCTACCATACAGGTAGTTTCGTCCATAACAACCATACCTCCCGAGCCCATAATGGCTCCGGTAGCATTTACCGAGTCGTAATCTACAATAGTATCGGCTAATGATGCAGGGATAGTTCCTCCTGATGGTCCTCCTAATTGTACAGCTTTAAATTTCTTATTGTTTTGTATTCCTCCGCCAAGTTTAAAAATAATATCATTTATACTTATTCCCATTGGGACTTCAATTGAACCTCCATGCTTAATTTTTCCGGTTAAGGCGAATACTTTTGTGCCTTTACTTTTTTCGGTTCCGTACTGATTAAAAAAACTTGCTCCGTTTAAAATTATTTGAGGAATATTTGCTAATGTTTCTACATTATTAATATTTGTTGGTTCTTGCCATACTCCTGATTCGGCAGGAAAAGGAGGACGTTTTCTTGGCATTCCTCTTTGTCCTTCGATAGAAGCAATAAGGGCAGTTTCCTCTCCACAAACAAACGCTCCGGCACCTTGTTTAACCGATAGTTCAAAATTAAATCCTTTTTTTTCAAAAATATTTTTTCCAAGATATCCTTTTTCTTTTGCTTGTTCGATAGCTATGTTTAATCTTTTTATTGCTAATGGATATTCGGCACGACAGTATATTATACCATGATTTGCTTCAATTGAATATGCTCCAATAATAAGTCCTTCAATTATTGCGTGAGGATCACCTTCGAGTAATGAACGATCCATAAATGCTCCAGGATCTCCTTCATCGGCATTACAAATAATATATTTCTCCGACGATTTATTGTCATGAGCAAATTGCCATTTCATTCCGGTAGGAAAACCTCCGCCACCTCGTCCACGAATACCCGAAGCTAGAACAGTTTTTATTACTTCTTGTGGTTCTATTTTGTTATTAATAACAGTTTTTATTGCTTTATAACCATCGTATTGTTCGTATTCGTTAATATCTTCGGGATCGATTATTCCGCAATTTCGTTGAGCTATTTTTATTTGCCCTTTCCAAAAAGTGTCGTCTTCTGATTCAAACTTATCAGATTTTACAATATTTTTTTTTATTAACTCGTTATTTTTTATGTGTTTTTCTATTATTTCTGCGGCTTTTTTTTCATCTATTTCACCATATAAAAACGAACCATTATTGTCAATTATTTCAACTAATGGTTCTCTATAGCACATTCCTATACATCCGGTTTGTTTTAATTCAACATCAAGATTTTCTGAATCAATAATGTTTTTTAGTTTATCGTAAACTTTGTTTGCTCCGGCAGCTATACCACAACTTGCCATTCCAACAAGAATTTTCGTTTTTTTCATTAGTAGTTTGATTTATAACCGTACTAAAAATATTATAAACTTTGTTTTAGCATGGTATTAATTTTATTATTCGATTTGAATTGCAAAAAGTATTAATTAGAAATTTGCGTATTTTCCTGTTTCTTAATGTCTCTGATAATCTTAATGGCTTTTTTACCATCTAATTTACCATATGTTTTATCTCCAACCATAATTACAGGAGCTAAAGAACAGCAGCCTAAACATGCAACCGATTCTAGAGTAAACATATTGTCGTCGGTAGTTTGTCCATCTTTTATTTTAAGAAAATCTTCTAATGCATAAGAAATAGAATCGGCATTTTGCACATGACATGCTGTGCCATGACAAATTTTTATTATGTGTTTGCCTACCGGATGTAAACGAAATTGAGTGTAGAAGGTAGCTACACCATATAATTCGCTTAGATTTAATCCGGTTTCTTCCGATATTTTATAAAATGCAGACTCAGGTAAATAACCAAATATTTCTTGAGTTCCTTGTAATATTGGTATTAAATTACCTTTTTTATTTTTATATTTTTGTATTATTGGGTCAATTAAGCTTAAATCCACTTCTGATTGTTGGGTAACAACATCTACTGGTTTAACTTTTCTTTGTACTCGCATGATTATTTTTAGTTTAATGATATTGTTTAATAAATATTTTATTTTTAAAAATTCTTCAATATATAATTTTGAATACTTAATTGCAAAAATATTACAATGTTTAAAAAACAACAAGTTGCAATTTGCTATATATTAAATATTTGGGTCTTGTGATGTTTTTTTAGTATTATTATTAATTATATTTGAAAATTAGTAAGTATGCCAAATAACTTTAATATTTTTGTTAACAAAAATATTAAAAGATTATAAAACAATGATACTATAAGCAATATTATTGACAAAACTTAGTATAAATATTAGAAATGATTGATAGAGAATTAATTCTGGGAATACAACACGATAAATTATTAGGATATAAAATAGATGCTTTTTTTATTATAAAGAAAAAAGATTTTGGGTACTATAATATTGAAGTAAAAATTACAAAATTAAATTTCGATAAGTATAAGAATTCTTTTTCTGATGAAGTAAATAAAATATGCAATATTATTCTTGAATACGATGCTCAATCATTACATAAAATATTTTGCAAAAAGAAAAAGCAATCTGTAATAGATTTTATAAGTACTTTAGATAAAGAATATGCTGCGATTCACATAAGACCATTTATCGAGAAAAGAATTCTTAAAATTTTAGACGTTTTAAAAAAATCGACTATTGGAATTTATTTTAAAAATCAACATAAATTTATAAATAAAGACGATAAAATAAATGTAATTGGCGATAAGGCAGAAGTTGTATTTAATATCTCGAGAAAGAGTACAGGTACAGAATATTTTTTAGCTATTAGACATAATAATAATGAAATTAGTTTGTTAGACAAAGCAGCTTATTTTCTTGTAAATGAACCATGTAGAGTGATTTTGGAAAATAATTTGTACTTTTTCGAAAAAATTAGTGGAAAGAAATTATTACCCTTCCTAAAAAAAGATTGTATTAATGTTCCATTATCATCTGAAAAAGTCTGGTTCGAGAGTTTTGCTTTAAATAGTATTCGGAAACATAAGGTGCGAGAAAAAGGCTTTACCATTAACAGAGAAATTATTTCGAAAAAAGCAATACTTTCTTTAGAGAATAACTTGAGTGGAGATGCTGTTTTTGTTTTGCAATTTATGTATAATAATTCGGTAAAATTCTTCTCGAATAAAGGTATTAACAGGTCGGTAAAATTTATAAATGAAAATAATGAATTTGTTTTTAACCTGATAGATAGGGATGTAGTATGGGAAGATGCTATTATTAGTATTTTAAATCAATTTGAATTAAAAAAAATTCACGAATCGTACTTCTTACCAAATTGTATTACTGAAAGTAGTAATATTAATATTTATTATTTAATAGAGTGGCTAAAATGTAATGAGAAAAATTTAAAGGAGAATGAGATAAAAGTTGAACAAAAGAAATTTCAGAATAAATATTCGTATGAGAAAATTTATATTACAAAAAAAATAAAAGAAGAGAACGATTGGTTCGACTTATATATTGAGGTTGTTATTGGAAAGTTCAAATTTCCTTTTATTGTATTTAAAAAAAACATACTAAAAAATATACGAGAGTTTGTTTTACCAAATAACGAAGTTGCAATACTTCCCGAAGAGTGGTTTGCTCGATATAAAGATGTTTTTATTTTCGGAGCTATAGAAAATGAATCATTACATTTCGATAAGCATCATTATAAATTGCTGGAAGATATTGATACCGAAAAAGTAATTACTAAAAATATTAAGTTATCGGAGAATGTAAACGATATTGATTTTACTATTCCTGAAGGACTAAATGCTGAGTTACGTTCATATCAAGTCGATGGATATAAATGGATGCGTGTATTGCAAGAAAATGGTTTTGGCGGTTGTTTGGCCGACGATATGGGGCTGGGGAAAACTCTGCAAACACTATCGATATTGCTTAGTTCGAAAAATAGATATAAAAAAGAATTGCTTGACAATACTATAAAAACAGTTACGCAGCTTAGTATGTTTGGAAGTAGCAATGAAGATAATTATAGTACTCCTGTTTCGCTAATTGTAATGCCTGTATCGCTTATTCATAACTGGGTAAACGAAATAAAAAAATTTGCTCCCGATTTGCAATATGCTAAGTATCAGGGAAGTGAAAGAAAAAATGTATTAAAAAATATTGATGAGTATGATATAATACTTACAAGCTATGGCGTTGTTCGGAACGATATAGAAGAGCTTGCTAAATATAAGTTTTTCTATGTTATACTCGACGAAAGTCAATATATAAAAAACTCGAGTTCGAAAATATATAATGCTGTAACTCAACTAAATTCGGAAAATAAATTGGTTCTTACCGGAACACCTATAGAAAATTCGTTAACAGATTTATGGGCACAGATAAATTTCCTTAATAAAGGGATTATGGGAAATCTAAATTTCTTTAAAAAGGAATTTGTTACTGCAATAGAGAAGAATAAGGATGAAGAAAAAGCAGAAAAATTAAAGAAAATAATTAATCCTTTTATCTTACGAAGAACAAAAAAACAAGTTGCACCTGAACTTCCTCCAAAAATAGAACAGATTGTGTATTGCGATATGAACACTGAACAGAAAAAGCTATATGACAAAGAAAAATCGGTGATTCGTAATTCAATACTCGAGAAAATAGAAACGAATAATGGGAAACCTACATTATTAGCTATCGAAGGATTAACACGATTACGTCAAATATCTAATCATCCTAAATTGTTAGACGAGAATAGCTTGCTCGACTCAGGAAAGTTCGACGAAATTACTCGATATATTGATAATATTATTGCAGAAAATAATAAAGTGTTAATTTTTTCGGCATATGTAAAACATCTGAATTTAATAGCTAAGTATTTAAATCAAGAATCGACAAAATATTCTGTTATTACCGGTAAAACACGCGATAGAGAAGCCGAGATAAAGAATTTTCAAGATAAAGATTCTAATAATGTGTTTCTAATACAGATAAAAGCAGGAGGTGTGGGACTTAATTTAACTGCGGCCGATTATGTTTTTATTATCGATCCATGGTGGAATCCGGCTGTCGAAGAACAAGCAATTAACAGAGCTCATAGAATTGGTCGCGATGGAAAGGTTATGGTTTATAGGTTTATTACTACCAATAGTATTGAAGAAAAAATACAAAAACTTAAAGAACGAAAAACTAAACTTGCCGAAACTTTTATCAGCACCGAACAAGCTGTTGCTAAACTTGATTTGGAAAAAATTATGGAAATGTTAAATTAAGATTGCTTAGAAGAAAATATTAATTATTAAAATGCTAATTATGTTTGGAACTTTTGTAAATATAGGGGCAATTTTAATAGGTAGTTTTGTTGGTTTGTTTTTTAAATCGTTATTGCCTAAGCGATATGTTAAAATCACTTTTCAAGTTATCGGATTATTTACTTTGTATCTTGGATTTTCGATGGCAATGAAAAGTGAAAATTTTCTAATTGTAATTTTTAGTCTTGTTTTAGGAAGTATTTTAGGTGAGTTTTTAAAGCTCGATAAACAAATTAATAAGTTTGGCGATTTTATAAAGAAAAAGATTAAGACAAAAAACGAGAAGTTCTCAGAAGGGTTAATTACTGCCTTTTTGCTTTATTGTATGGGGTCGATGACTATTCTTGGAGCTATTGAAGAAGGTTTGCATGGTAAACCTGATTTATTATTGGCAAAATCGTTAATGGATGGAGTCTCGGCAATAGCATTATCGTCGGCATTGGGTGTTGGAGTTGCGTTTTCTATAATACCATTGTTAATATTTCAGGGAGGCATAACATTATTTGCGGCTTACTTAAGCAATTTTTTTTCTATAGTAATTATTAACGAACTTACTGCTGTTGGTGGTGTTATACTTATAGGGCTTGGTATTAATGTGTTAGAGATAAAACAATTAAAGATTATTAATATGGTGCCATCACTAATTATTGTAGTTATTTTGGCATATTATTTTTTGTAAAAATTTGTTGATGCAAAAAATAATATCTTATATTTTATAGGTGATGTTCGTTATAATACTGTAATAATTAATCGTTTATTATATTAATAGTATGGCAAGCCACTATTCCGGCAGTTTCTGTCCTTAATCGGCTGTTGCCAAGGCTAATTTCAGTAAAGTTGTTTTCTTGTGCTTGTTTTATTTCTTTAGGACTAAAATCGCCTTCCGGTCCGATAAGAATTACGATATCTGTTTTAGATTTGCAAATATCTTTCAAATTGCGTTTCTCGTTTTCTTCGCAGTGAGCAATATATTTTTCACCTTTATTATTAGCCGAAATAAAATCGGAAAATTTTGTTAATACATTTAATTTAGGGTGATATGCTTTTAACGATTGTTTTACGGCAGCAGTAATTACTTTATTTAATCGATTGGGTTTAATAATTTTTCTTTCGGAATGTTCGCAAAGGAGAGGAGTAATTTCGTCTATTCCAATTTCTGTTGCTTTCTCGAGAAACCATTCAAACCGACTAATATTTTTTGTTGGAGCAATAGCAATATGTAAATAAAAATCTCTTTTCCCATATTCTTGTTTATAGTCGAGTACTTCGAGAATACATTTTTTAGGATTTGTGTCAATTATTCTTGCAGTATATAGACCGCCTTTTCCGTCGATTAAATTTATTTTGTCGTCTTTTTGCAAACGCAATACTCGCATGCAATGTTTCGATTCTTCCTCGTTAAGAGAATAAATTTTTTCGTTTATATCTGGTGTATAAAATAAATGCATATATCTTTGTTTTATTAATGCAAAAATAGTTAAATTATTATTACAGGCAATCCTTGAGATGTTTACTGTAAGATAAATTCCATGATTAAGTTAAACAACTAGTTATTTAGTAAATTACAAAAAATGAAAAAAATAGGCTTACTTTCCGACACACATGGGTATATTGATGATAAGATATTAGAATTTTTTAAAGATTGCGATGAGATATGGCATGCCGGCGATATTGGAAATATAGCTATTGCCGATAAATTGTCAGAGATAGCAAAATTAAGAGCTGTTTATGGCAATATTGATGGTACAGAAGTAAGAAGCGTTTATAAAAAAGACGAGAGATTTAAATGCGAAGATTTGGATGTATGGATAACTCATATCGGAGGGTATCCAAAACGATACGATGTAATGGTACGAGAGCGAATAAAGAATAATCCTCCCAACATATTTATAAGCGGCCATTCGCACATACTTAAAGTGATGAATGACAAGGAGTTAAATTTATTGCATATTAACCCGGGGGGATCCGGGAAAAGTGGATTACATCAGGTGCGTACTGCCGTTCGATTTATTATCGATGGTAAAGATATTCGCGACCTTGAAGTGTGGGAAATGGAAAGATAAACTTTAATTATTAATTGGGTTAATTTATTATTGTTATACCGAGTGTATTTCCGAAACATCAATTTTTTGGCTGTCATACCAATCAGAATCCAAATGTTGCTTTTAGTTGTCATCCCGAGCGGAGCTTCTCCTAAAACTGCGTAATATGTAATGAATTATAATTTGTGATAATAATATAAAATATCGGCACAGTAAATTATGTGCTTTGCATGAGTATTGTCTAAAAACTAAAAAAATAGCTTTTTATTGAAAAATTAAGATACAAAAACCTCAAATGCAGAAAAAATGAATTCAAAAAAAGTAAATATTCCGGAAATTAATCAAAAATTGTTGATAAAATCGAAACTCGTTACAAAAACAAAAAATATTAAAAATACATACTACCTCTAATTACCTTCATAATCAGCAATCCGCTACCTTTGGTTTCGTTCAACAACGAATATAAAAGCTGTAGCTGACCTTGCCCTACAGAACTTTTATATTCTTAGGTGTTACCCACTGGCATTCTTTTATTTCTATCTTTTTCTTTTTTAAATTTGCTACAATTTTTATTTCTTAAGGTGCGTTGGCAAGACATACTCTTTTGCAATTTTTGGCTTGTGTTGTTGGCTCGTGTGAATTGCAAATGTGTATGGCTTTTGGGTAAGCATTACACTGAAAAATCAAATTTATATACACCATCACCCAAAAGTGAGACTTCAATATCTATTCGACCATACCTTTCAAGATGATGTCTTCTTACTGGTTGACCCAATGGAACACCTATTCTTTCTCTAATATATTCTCCAAGTTGAGATTTGGAAGGAAAAGAGCTAATTTGTTTTGGGTAAATTACATTCTCAACTGGTTGTGAACCTTCTAATAAGCCTTCCATTGTAACACCATCGTCCCAAATAATCTCAATAGAATCATTATGTCTTTGCATTCTTCCTCTACTATCAAGTAATAAGGGATTCATTTGCTTTGGTGGAAATAAACTTGGACATTCTCTAATATGTGCAGTTCTTATAGGAATATAAGCATCATTAGGCGTTGTATGATTATCTGGATTTTGACCCCAATTCAAACCTGCTGCATTTTGAACTTCACCATCACGACCAAGCAAAGTCATTGAGCATATATCAACAGTTTCAGTAACTTCTACAAATCTTTCTGTTCCGACTTCGAGACAAGATATTGAATTATTAAGAATATGTGTTAGATATTCGTTTAGAGGTTGAAATGTATCAAAAGTTGTTTCAGCTAATACTTCTCTAAAAGGAGTGGTTAAGCCATTAACAGAAAAATTTGCAGAACCAATTAATGAATGAATTATTTCACCTCTTCTTCTCCAAATATAACATTTAGAATGAACAGGTAGATTTGAATAATAAATATTCAGATTATCAACGGAATTCTGAATATTTAGTAAAGAATTATGTAAACTTGGCCTAATGCCTTCTGAGCCATACATACCATATATTACTTTTGAATTAAAGGGTAACTCTTCAATTCTTGCAACAGGTTTCGGTCCTAAATAGCCAGATAGAACAATAAGTTCATCTGTATCGTGCATTTCGTGTCTATGGAAAATTAATTCTTCTAAATTCTGAGTATATAACATATTAATACGTTTTTTCTAAAACTCTTTTAAATAAGCCTTCCCTAATTTCAATTTTATCATATGAAAATAATTCAAAAACCGTTTCGGCAATAATTTTTGCAAACTTTGGGGGAACTGCATTACCTATCATTTTGTACTGGTCACCTTTTGACCCTAAGAATTCAAAATCATCATCAAAAGTTTGTAATCTTGCAGCTTCCCTCACTGTAATAGAACGTGCTTGATTAGGGTCAGGATGTATGTGCCTTAATCCATCTTTATACAAATGTGCTGGTATTGTATTGCTTGGTCTATCTTCTCTAATAACGTGATATTTGTGGAACTTAGATTCTTTGCCTGTTTTCTCTTTATATAATTGTATTAGTGCTTTACTTGATAAATATTTATTAGTTCCGTTTTTTATATCCTCTGTAAGCAATTTAAAGATTTCAATATCTCTTTTGCTATGCATTCTTGGCTCGTGATTTTTTGGTAATGCAACTCCATTTAATTTCATCTTATGAGAATGCTTTCCATCAGTTGAAGGGAATATTTTAGGTAAATTCTCAAATGCTATTTTAGAAGCGGTAGGTTCATTACTCTTTTTCAATTTCATTAGAGAATAAAAGCTATTAATTAGTTGAGTGCTTTTATTATCTTTTTTGACACCAAATATTATTACTCGTTTCCTTTTTTGCGGGACATTATAATATGAAGTATCGAACAGGGCATTTCTTCTAAGATTATCCGTTATTTCATAACCTATCTCATCAAAAGCTTTTTTAATTCTATCAACGATTGATATTCCACCAGGTTTTGCGGAAAGGATTCCTTCAACATTTTCAAACACAAAAAAGTTAGGATTAAAAGATGTTACCATTCTAACATAGCTTTCAAACAAATAGTTCCTATAATCATCTTGCATTCCATTTTTATCACGAACTCTGCCTGCTATTGAGTATGCTTGACAAGGAGGGCCTCCTATAATTAAGTCAACATTACGATTGTTTACAATATTTGATAATCCAACACTTTTGCCATAAGTAGGGTCATCAAACCCATATAACAATTCGTCAGTTCTTTGTATATCAAAATACAATACTTTGTCGTTTACATCTTCAAAACCATAACCATATTTAGTTATCAACCTTTTTTTAAGTGTGTTAACTGTTGGCAATTCCCAATCAACAGAAGCCAATGTATTATAATGACCCGTTTGAACAAAACCGTCTGTAAGACCTCCACATCCTGCGAATAAATCTATGATATTAATTTTCATCATTGAGGTATTTTTTGAGTTCATTACCTAATACTTTTCCTAAAAGAGGTGGGACTGCATTCCCAACCTGCCTGTATTGTTGTGTTTTATTCCCTAAAAAAATAAATTTATCAGGAAATGACTGTAATCTTGCATTCTCTCTAACACTTGGCACTCTATTCCACTTATAATGAAAGTGATTTCTATGGCCTGTATCTATCGTTTTTGAAGGTTTTTTGCTATGGTATCTTGTCCAAGCTTCGTTAAATTTTCTTGAATCTCCAACGCCGGAGGGTAAGTCTTTATGATTACCACCTTCTGGTACTTGTGAAATAATATTTATAACAAGGTCTGTATGTTTAGTCCCAATATGATTTTTAATTACTTTTGAACCATTTCTCATACTTTTTTGATACTCACTGAATACTTCTTTATCATAATTAAGATTATCATTTCCTAAATCATTAACTAAATTAGGTAAATCACCAATAGCATCTTCACAGCCAAGATAATTATCTTTGTTCTGAGTTGGCTTCGGAAATTTAAAAGTACCAATATCCTTTCTTAGTGCTACAAAAAAGACCCTACGTCTAATTTGAGGTATTCCATAGTCAGGTGCAAATAATATTTTATAATTACAAGTATAACCTAATTCATCGCACAAACTAATAATCTTCTCTTTTGCCTTGCCATTATACAAAGTTGTTAAACCTGGCACATTTTCAATGATTATTGCTTTTGGCTTAATTATTTTTGCCAAATCAAAAACCTTATAAGGTAGTGTATTTCTATTATCCTTTTCATTTCTTGTTCCTGTAAGTGAAAAACCTTGACAAGGTGGTCCTCCTATAATAACATCTATACTTTGTCCTTTAACTATATTAACGATTGATTCTATTGTTTCATCATTATGTAAATCCGCAAGTAATGTTTTTGAATTATTATGATTTAATTCAAATGTCTTTAAAGCAATTTCTGTATTATCAACACCAAGCACAACATCATATCCCGATTGTTGTAACCCATATGAGAACCCTCCACAACCAGAAAATAAATCAATTATTTTATATTTATTTTTCATTTACAATTTTAATTTACCTTGTTTAACATCTAATTGACGTAAATATTTTACTTTTTCTTCTGCTACTGTAAAAGCATCTGTTGAACAGTTACTATTATATATCTTCTTTGCAAATACCTCTGCAAAAAATTCAGTTTTTAAGAGTTCAAAATTTAGTTCAAAAATTTCAGCAAGAGATTCCAGTTTTTTTTCATCAAAATCTCTTTTCCCATTCTCGATTTTACTCAGATTTGCAGAATCAATTCCTAATTTCGCACCAAGTTGAGTTAAGGTAAACCCCTTTTCCGTTCTTAAACTTTTAATATATTGCCCAAATAATTGTCTCATTTGACTTGTAAATTATTTCTTGTCATCAAATGACAAAAATACAAATAATTTAATTAATTTAATATTAATTTTTAAGTTTTTTTAGATAGCGGAAAAAATAGCTCTTTTGCAATTTTGGATTTGTGTGTTGGCTTGTGCGAATTGCAAATGTGCTATTTGTGTGGTGTGTATCGTCCTAAAAAAAGTTTACACTTTTTACTTTTTAATCCTATTTCAAATTTACACTTTTTTTTTAATTTACAATTTTGTTTCTATTATCGGATTTTAGCTTGTGGCTGACGGCAGTCCGTCTAAAACCCCCAAAAAAAATAAAAATTTTGATTAAATATAAGCAATTTTAAGCAATTGTTTTTTATTAATCGGTTTCTCTGAATGTGGGGAATGTTATGTAACTTATTAATAAAAATACCACTTTTTTCTAGATTTCTACCAATATTCTAATAAATAGAATACTTTTGTGTTCGTTATGTTTTTTTGTGCATAACGCAATTATTAATCCTAATATTTTATTTATAATGAAAAGAAAAAGAATTTGTTTAATATTATTATTAACTTTTATTTTTGTGTTACCTGGTTTTGCACAATACACAATAAAAGGAACTGTAAGCGACAAAACCACCGGAGAAACTCTTCCAAATGCTAATATCTCTGTTAAGGGAACAAAAAAAGGCACAATTTCTGATTTAAAAGGAGAGTTTATAATTAAAAACATTAATCAGCAAAAGCTAAGTTTAATAATTTCTTATATAGGATACGAAACTAAAACTGTGAACATAAACACAGACGGCAAAGACGTAAAGTATATAGATATTAAATTAATTCAATCGAAAATTATTTCTGACCCGGTAGTTATAACAGCAACCAAAACCTCAAGGAAAATAGAAGATATTCCTGCCCGTATAAATTTATTATCTACTAAAACTCTGAATAGTTTACCCTCTCAATCAAGCGACGAATTATTAAAATATACTTCGGGAATAAATATTAATCGTGCTGGAAGTTTTATTAGTCACAGCTCGAATGTAACAATGCGAGGGATGAGTGGAGCTGACCAATCGCGCACACTTATTCTTGTTGATGGGATTCCTGTTAATAAATCGGACGGAGGCTCGGTAAACTGGAATTTAATTAACACTGCCAATATTAAAAGAATTGAAGTATCGAAAGGACCCGGTTCATCGTTATACGGAAGTAATGCCATGGGCGGAGTTATAAATATTATTACTACCAAACCATACGAAAAACTTAGTATTGATGCAAGAACAAGTTATGGCTCGCTAAATACTACAAATACAAATATAAATATAAATGGACGTGTGGCCGATACTCACGAAAAAGGCTTGTATTGGGCGTTAAATGCTTTCTATAATAAAAGCGATGGTTACATAAATCTTATCGAAGAAGAAAGAGATAGTACAACAATAAAATCTGACATGGAAGAATATGCCGCCGGAGTATTATTTGGTTACGACATAAATAAAAACAATAATCTAGAATTAAAGCTCGATTATTACGATGATCGACGTGGTTCGGGATCAAAAATTTTATTACCCGAAGGTGAATCTATGGATCATGATACTTATAAAGCACATCTGAAATATTCGGGACAAATAAAAGATTTTAAGATTAATACAACTATTTTTTATCAAAACGAAGATTATAAAAAATTAAGCGAGAAGTTACGTAAAGGGAATTATAGCTGTTACAGTGTCGATTCGAAACGAGAAGATATGGGAATTCTTTTTCAGATATCGAAAAACATCGGCGAACATAACATAATTACTAGCGGTTTCGATTTAAAACAAGGAAGTGTTGATGCTATCGATGATTATACCAAAACTAATAAATATATTACCGGAAACGATGTTACCGACAAAGTTTACAATAAAGGGAAAATGAATACTGCCGCATTTTTTATTCAAGATGAAATATCTCTATATAAAGATAAATTAAGAATTGTTGCAGGCTTACGATTCGACCATGCAAAATTTTTCGACGGAGCCTATTATATAGAGAATCCAACAAATCTGATTTCAATTTTAGCAGAACTCGAAAATCGAAATATTAACGAAGATACATGGAATTCTATAAGTCCAAGAATATCGACACAATATAGATTTACTAAAAATTTCAGAACTTATATATCTTATGCCAAGGGTTTTAGACCTTCGGTTTTAGACGATCTTTGTCGTTCGGGATTTATACGTGGAGGATTTAAAAAAGCAAATCCAAATACACAACCCGAAACTATTCATACTTTCGAAATAGGATCTGATATCCATGCTGTAAATAATAAAATAAGTATTGCTCCTTCTGTTTATTATTCTATAGGAAAAGATTTTCAATATTATGTTAGCACAGGCGATTCTATTGCAATGGGAACAAGATTAAAGCCTATACGCCAAAACGAAAATATTAGTGAAGTTGAACTTTATGGCGGAGAAATTGCTGTTAATTATACTATTACGCAACAATTATCGGTATTTGCAAATTATACTTATGCCCATTCAACAATAAGCAATTATATTGCTGATGTTAATGAAAATGACATTTCGGGAAATTTTCTCAGATATGTTCCTGAACATCAATATAACCTAGGATTAGACTGGAATAATAAATTTGTGAATACAAGTATTCTATATCATTATAAAGGCGAACAATATGCTGATGATTCAAACGAATCTCTTTTAGATCCAACTAATACCATCGATATAAAACTTCAAAGAAATGTGACTAAAAATATCTCTCTTGCACTATATGCAAATAACCTATTAGATAAAGTTACTCTTGTTGATGTTGATTATTTGTCGATGGGACGATTTGTAAAAGCAGAACTAAGAATTAAATTTTAATTTTCCGATTTTTAACTTATTTATCCTATTAAGAGGCTGTTCAAAAAGGTTAGATTATTATGAAGAATTTGTCAGTTTAAAAATGAGATGCTTCGACAAGCTCAACATGACATAAACAACTTGAAACTTTACTTTTTGGATACTTTCTTATTTAAACTAATAAAATAAATATTTAATACTAACAATAAACACTAATATTATGAATATCAATAAATTATTCTTTGTTTGCATAATGCTAATATTTGCATCGTGCAAAACAGAAACACCAAAAATTGAAACAAATTTTGTTGACAAAACAGATGCAACAAATGATTTCTACGATAATGAAGAATTACACTTATTACAAGGAAGTGAAATAATGATTAGCGGAGAAATAGAAAAGCCGGGGATTGTAGATTTCAAGAATTTCCCGGAACGCTCAATAATAGTGAAAGAAGCATTATTAGATTCTAATAAAACAAAATTTATAGGAGCATATAAATACACAGGCTATTCTTTGTACGACATTTTAAATCGTCGAATCTTACAGAAGAAAAATGCAGATATCTTTCCTCCAATTGTCGATTTATATGTAGAAATAGAAAACGATAATGGAGAAAAAGTAATAATTAGCTGGGGCGAATTATATTACCCGATACATCGCCACGAAATAATTATTGCAACTAAAGTAATGCACATAGTTCCGTCAAAAACAAAAGATTATTGGCCATTACCAACAGAAACAAGATTAATTGTAGGAAGCGATTTATTAACCGAAAGAAATATCTCTAATCCATCGAAAATAACAATTAAATCGCTCGATAGAAATTATACAATAAACAGAGAGATTAATCCAATGTATTCTCCTGACTTAAAATTCTTTGTTGGCGAAAAACTGATTCAAACTATTACAGAATTACCCGAGAATACAAAATATACCGATTATCCAAATATTTTTTACGGTCGAGGTAGAGGAATTCATGGTGTTTCTCCTTTTAATGGAGCTTTTATGAAAGATGTTTTTAAGGAATATTTCGAAGTAAATAAAGAAAACTTGCAAACAGGAATGTTTACTGTTGCCGCTGTTGATGGATATAGAGCAGCATATACTTTTAGCGAGGTATTTAATCGTAACGACCAATCGGAAGTTCTTATTATTGATAAAGATAATTACGAAGATGCCGGTAAATTCTCGTTATATCCGGCAGGCGATTTCTTCTCCGACAGAGCAATAAAAGCTGTAAACGAAATACGTTTCGAGCATAAATAGTTAGTTTATCTTATTTAGGATTTTTTTAACAAGCACTTTAAGTAATACTTAAAGTGCTTGTTTTTTTATTGCTATATAATTGTATTTTAAATAATTTAATTAATGATGTGTTTTTGAGCGTAATCGAAATATCTCATTTTTCTAATAATCGACTGAAAAACAGAAAAGCCGCTAAGTGTTTATTAATCTAACAGCTGACTAAACCTAACAGGTCTTAAGACCAGGGAATTCGCTTTTAAAATCATCAATTTAATTAGTTGATAATTAGTATATTAAAGCTATTTTTTGTATCTTTAAAAAGAAGATAATAGTTAGCTTTTTTTAAAAATGCCTAGTAACAACGACACTAAATCAGTTAACAATCAGTTTATCAACTACTTCAAAAAAATGAATGATCCAAGACGAACAAGCAAAGGAAATCACAAATATTCCCTTAATGAAATTTTACTGTTAGTTATCTCGGCAGTAATGTAATAAGTGGAGCAAATGGATGGACATCCATAAAGCTTTTTGGTAAAGCTAAATTAACATGGTTACAAAAGTCTTGACTACTGCTTTGTTAGATCGAATATTACATCGTTGTGAGGTAATTAAATTAACTGGTAGTAGTTACAGAATGAAAAATAGAAAAACAATTTTTGAAAACAAGAAAAAATAAAATTAACTTTGATTAAAATTATGCAATCTTATTTGCCATTTTCTGTGCACTCTTAGTTGCCGAAAACTGTGCATATTTAGTTTCTGGTAACACCATCTTAATTACAGCATGCAATGAATATTTATTTGCCGCTCATTGCTTCTCGGATCAGATTGAAAAGTTGTGGATCTGATAAAAAATAATAATCTTTGTTTTTTTTTAAGAACTAATATTTTTCAAATTGGACACCACTTATTTTAATGATTTAATTCGCTTAATTCTTCCCTCAGAAATCTTTGATTATTTCGAAATCATTCGTTTAGATATTCAAGATAAGGAAGTACATGTTTATCTTGATGAACGAAATATAATACCCGAGCCTTATAAAGATGAAAAATTATTATCTAAAGGCTTTCACACAGCATCAAAAATTCAGGATTTCCCAATCAGAGATAAAGCCATGTTTTTGCACGTAAGACGTTGTTAAGTCGACTGGAGATATAGTCGAGCGAAATTGGACAAGCGTTGCAAAAGGTACGAGTTTAACAACCGGTTTTGCAACTTTTTTAAAAGGTATTTTTAGATGATTATCCAATCAGTAGTAATAGCTTAGAAAAGTTCTATTATATAAACGGAACACAGTTTACTCAGCAGTACAAGGACTACTTAAGTGATTTTCATGTATGGGAGCAAAAAGAACACAGTAAAAACTGGATACTTTTTCCTGAAAATTTAGGGCCTTATTTGAGCCTTGATGAAACATCTATAACCAAAGGAGAGCTTTATACAATATTAACCAATAAAGATGCAAAAGGTAAAAAAGGAGCAATAGTAGCTATGATAGAAGGGACAGAGTCAGAAAATGTAATTTCTGTTTTAAAGAAAATCCCGTATAAAGAAAGGGAAAAAGTAAAAGAGATAACATTAGATATGGCTGGTTCTATGAACAAAATAGCTAAATCATGTTTTGGAAAGGCGATAAAAGTAATAGACCGTTTTCATATTCAAAAACTAGCATATGATGCTATTCAAGAAATTCGTATTGCTCATAGATGGGATGCTATAAATGAAGAAACAAATTTAATTCAACAAGCTCGTGAGAATAATGAATCATATACAACAAAGTTCTACAGCAATGGAGATACTCTCAAACAATTACTTGCAAGAAGTAGATATTTATTATTTAAATCTCAAAAAAGAAGAGCCAAAATACTTTTTGAATTATATCCGGATATAAAGACAACTTATGAATTAATACATAAACTTAGATTAATATTTTCAAAAACAACCAGTAAAGGAGTTGCATATACTAAATTAGCTAAATGGTACAATGAAGTTACTGATGCCGATTTTAAATCTTTTAACACTATTTCGGCAACAATAAATACTCATTATGTAGGTATTTTAAATTTCTTTGAAAGAAGAAGCACAGAATGCGTCGGCAGAATCATTTAATGCAAAAATTAAGGCATTTAGAGCTACTCAAAGGGGGGAGTTGCAGACACTGATTTTTTCTTCTACAGACTAACTAAAATTTATGCATAAAATAAGAAAGTCCACAACTTTTCAATCTGATCCAATATCATTCCATCCATCGTTGGCAAAGTAATGAGCCATTTTAATTTATAATACGTAATTTTATTAACTCCTTTTTCTTTAAACCATTTTCCAATAGTTTTCGATTGGTGAGTCTTAAAATGTGGTCGGAATAATAAATTATGTTGCTTAGCTTTTAAGAGCATAGCATCAATATTTTTTTTGCATTTTGTTTTATCAAGTAATAAAGGGGGGTGTAATCTTGTGCATTATATTAGTAATTTATAAATCAAAAATGTATTATTATTCAATCAGACCTAATTTTTTTGCTCTTTTTTTCCAATTTTTTTTCGCTTGTTCTTGCATATCGGTAGCATAATCAAGCTCATCGACAATCTCAGTGCCTAAAATGGTTTCTATAATATCTTCCATAGTAACAATACCAACCATTTCTCCATATTCTCCTACAACCATTGCAATATGTTCTTTTTCTTCAATAAATTTATAAAAAAGACGAATAATTGGCATATTGTCGCTTATTATTTTAATTTCTCGAGAAATAGATTTTAAATTTTTATTAAAGTCCTTATTTATTAAATCTCGCATCAAATCATCTTTAAGAACAAATCCACTTATTTTATCTATATCGCCATTATAAATTGGTATTCTCGAGAATCTTAGTTTCTCTGTATTTTCGTAAAATTTTTTTATTAATGTGTTTTCGTCAGCAGCAAAAACTACTGTTCGAGGAGTCATAATATTTTTAACGTCAATTTTATTAAATAGCATTAAGCTTGATAGTATCTTAGTTTCTTCTTTTTTAAATATTCCTTCTTTAATTCCCATCTCGGTAATTGTCTGAAATTCTGAGCGACTTAAAATATTTTGATTTTTATTTTTCTTTAGAACAAATGTTACCAATTTGGCTAGTATAATTATAGGATATAATGGCGAATATATCATAATATTAATCACTGTTGAGGTAATAGGGGCTAATGTTTTCCAATAAGTTGCGCCTAATGTTTTGGGTATTATTTCTGCGAAAATTAAAATTGATATGGTTAGAACAGCCGATATAATCGAAATGTATTCGTTACCCCATATTAATTGTGCTTGAGCTCCAACACCAACTGCACCAATAGTATTAGCAAAAGTGTTAAATGTTAATATGGCCGATAATGGTAAATCGATTTTTTCTTTAAATTTCTTTAACGATTTTGCATATTTCTTTTTCTCGTTAATCTTTGCAAATACATACGATGGAGTGATACTTAATAGTGTTGCTTCCATTATTGAGCAAATGAAAGAAGTAATAAGAGCAATTAGAAAATATAGTATTAATAAGGTCATTTTTGTTATATAATATTATTATTTGGTTTCATAAAAATGCATTTGTTTTATGTAATCATATACTTTTTCGGGCAAAAAATATCTAATATCTTTATTGTTTTTTATCGATTCTCTTATAAAACTAGATGATATTTCCATAAGTGGAGCATCTACTATTGTAATTTTGCTATTGTTTTTATATTCATCAATAGAAATATTTGGTCTGGGATAAACATATAATTGATAGTATTTTAATATTTGCTCAGCATTTTTCCATTTATGAAAGTTTGTTAAATTATCGGATCCCATAATAATAGCAAATTCTTTCTGTGGGTGTTTATCGCTTAAATAAGTTAAAGTGTCGATTGTGTATGATGGTTTTGGTAAAATAAATTCAATATTACTAGCTTTAATTCTTATATCGTCGTTTAAGGCTAATTCTATTAGTTTTAATCTATCGTATTCGTTTAATAAATTTTTTCTGGTTTTAAAGGGGTTTTGCGGACTTACTACCATCCATAATTCATCGAGATCGCTAAATTCAATCAAATAATTTGCAATAGCAAGATGTCCAATATGTATTGGGTTATATGAACCGAAAAATAAACCAACTTTCATAATTTATTATTTTTGTTATTTTGTATTTAAGAAATTCTCAGTAAGAGTCTTAGCTTCTAATATAGCTTTATTTAAGTCGTCGTTTATAATTATTTTATCGAACTGTTCGGCATATTTAAGTTCTTCTTCTGCCTTATCTATTCTTGTTTGTATATCTTCGTCTTTATCAGTAGATCGTTTTCTTAAACGGTTTTCTAATTCTTCAATCGATGGAGGCATAATAAATATCGAAAGAGCTTTTTCTGGATATTGTTTTTTGATATTTACTCCGCCAACAACATCAACATCGAAGATAACATGTTTTCCTTGTGCCCATATTCTTTCTAATTCTGTTTTTAATGTGCCGTAAAACCTATTTGTGTAAACTTCTTCCCATTCAATAAATTCGTTATTTCGTATTTTATTTTTAAATTCTTCAACACTAAAAAAATAATAATCTTTGGCATGTATCTCGTTATAACGACGGTCTCTGCTACAAGCCGATATAGAGAACTCGAGATTTGTGTTTTCTTTTAGAAGTTCCTTAACAATAGTAGTTTTCCCGGCTCCCGATGGTGCTGAAAAAATAAGCAATTTACCTGACATGTCTTTGGGTTATCTTGGTTATAGTAAATATGTTTATTTAGTTAAATCTTATAATATGTTTAGAACTTGCTCTTTAATTTTTTCAAGTTCGTCTTTCATATTAACAACAATCTTTTGAATATCAGTATTGTTTGCTTTTGATCCCAGAGTATTTATTTCTCTTCCTATTTCTTGTGAAATAAATCCAAGTTTCTTTCCAATAGCTCCTTCTTCGCTTAGCATCTCAATAAAGTATTTACAATGATTTTTTAATCTTACTTTTTCTTCTGTAATATCAAATTTCTCGAGATAATAAATAAGTTCTTGCTCGAATCTGTCGTTATCGATATTCTTAATTTTAAGTTCTTCCAGATTGTCTTTAATGCGTTGTTTTACTGTTTCTATTCGTTGAGATTCGAATTGCTCTACTTCTTTTAATTTCGATTCTATATTGTTTATTCTTAACGAGATATCTTTTTGAAGCGATTCTCCTTCTTGTTTACGAAAAGAAATAATATTTTCTATTGCAGTATTTATTTGAGAATTTACTACTTCCCATTCTTCGTTATCTAATTCTTCTTTACTTGGAGTTAATACATCAGGAAGTCTCATGGCCGATTGAAGTAACTGCTCGTTCGAGTTAAGCTCTAAATCGGTGTTTACTGATTGTAGTTGTTTTATGTAATTTTTAACAACTTCTTGGTTTATTATATTTGTTTTTTCTTCGTTAATAATTTCGTAATATAAACTAAATTCTATTTTACCTCTTTCTAATTGTTTCGAAAGTAAGTTTCTGATATATAATTCTTTTTCTCGATATATACCACGGATTTTAGTGTAAATGTCAATATTCTTGCTATTTAGTGATTTAATTTCAATAGATACTTTTTTATTATTTATTTCGCATTCAGCTTTACCGAAACCGGTCATCGATTTTAACATCTTGATAGTTTATATATTAGTAATATTATTTATTTAACAAAGATATTAATTTAATTGTTAAATATTAATTATTGATGATTAATGGCTAAATGCAATAATTAAGATGTAATTTATTAATCCTGTATTCTAAATTACAACGTTTTTCTTCCACCTTCCTGTAAGATAATACGAGAACGATAGAAAAAAACCTAATATCCAACCTGCAGGAATAGCCCACCAAATACCTGAAATCCCTATTTTTCCTGAAAGAAAATATGCTATGGGAATTCTTACTCCCCAGAGGGCAAATAGAGTAATAAACATTGGTATTATTGTAACTCCTGCACCACGCAAAACTCCTGTTGTAACAAACATCGATGAGAAAACAATATAAAAAGCTCCGACAATAATTAAAAATCTTTTTCCTATTGCAATTACATCGGGGTCTGAGGTAAATAAGTGCATAATAAAGTTTCCGAAAAGTAATACGAATATCGAAACAATTATAGAAAGTACTGACGACATAGTTATGGTAGCAATAAATCCGGATTTTATTCTTTCTTGTTTTTTTGCTCCTATATTCTGACCTACAAATATAGATAATGCTGCGGCAAAATTCATGGCGGGTAAAGAAGCTAATGAGTTAATTCTAGTTCCAACAGTATAAGCAGCTATTACATTTGTTCCGAAAGTGTTTACCAAGCTCATTAATGCTATCATCCCTAATGCAACAAACGATTGTTGAATTCCTGTTGGAAGACCTATTTTTATGCTTTTAAGAAATATTTCTGTGTTGAATTTTAGTTTGAATATTGCCACATGAATTATTTTATGATTCTTATTCAAATATATAATTGCCAATATAAAAGTAATTCCCTGAGCTATTACTGTTGCAATTGCTGCACCTGAAACCCCTAGTTTAAACACTAAAATAAATAATAAGTCTAGACCAATATTTAATATTGTCGAAAGAATGAGAAAATATAGAGGCGTTTTGGAATCTCCCAAACCTCGAAGTATTGCATTTGTACCATTAAACCCGAACGAAATAATTACACCTCCAATAAAAATGTTGAAATAACTTGTAGCTTGAGGAATAATTTCTTCGGGAAGTTGTAATAATTTGAAAATTTCGTCGCTAAAAATAATACCGAGACCACTTACTATTATCGATGCAAAAAATATAAATAGATATAAAGTTTCAATAGTTTGTTTTACTTTTTCTATTTTTTTTGCACCAAAATATTGCGAAATCACGATAGTGCTTCCCGATACTATACCAATAATTAGAGAAAGAAATAAGAAAATTATTGGAAAAGAAGCTCCAACGGCAGCTAAAGCTTCTTTCCCAATAAAGTTCCCAACAATAATACTATCAATAATATTGTATAATTGTTGAAACACATTGCCTAACAGCATTGGTAATGCAAATTTAAATATTAATTTACTTTCTTTTCCTTGCGTTAGGTTTCTCATAAGAAATAATATTTTGGCGAATATCGATAAAAAAAATACACTTCATCTTATATGAAGTGTATTTCTATATGGTGTTTATTAGTTATGCTTTTTCTAATTCAACAGTAAAATGTCGCATTATTGGAGCTTCATAAACAATTTTAAAGCCTTTTGTAATTTCTTCACGTCGGTCAAAAACATTTTTTAGAGCAACAGCAATAACGTCCATATGATTGTTTGTATATACTCTTCGAGGAATAGCCAAACGCAATAATTCTAAATCTGGATATCGGTTTTCTCTTGTTTCGGGATCTCTGTCGGCAAGTAAAGTCCCAATCTCAACGCCTCTTATTCCTGCTTCAATATATAGTTCAACTCCTAGAGTTTGTGCTATATATTCTTCTTTTGGAAGATTTGGTAAAAATCTTTTGGCATCAACAAATATTGCATGCCCGCCGAAAGGTTTTTGAACAGGAATGCCAAAATTAACTAATTGTTGTCCTAAATAAGCAACTTGATTAATTCTTGTTTCAAGATAATCAAATTCTGTTCCTTCGTATAATCCTTGAGCCAAAGCATTCATGTCGCGTCCCGACATACCACCGTAAGTAATATAACCTTCGAACATGATATTAAAAACGCTAGCTTGTTTGAATAATTCTTCGCTTCGCATAGCAATAAAGCCACCCATGTTTACAATTGCATCTTTTTTACTACTCATAGTCATTCCATCGGCATACGAAAACATTTCTTTAACAATTTCTCTTATGCTTTTATTTTTGTATTCTTTTTCTCGAATCTTAATAAAATACGCATTTTCAGCAAATCTAGCTGAATCGTATATTACCGGAATATTATATTTATCTGCAATTTTTCTTACTTCTTTAATGTTTTCGATTGAAACAGGTTGTCCTCCCGATGAGTTACAAGTAACAGTTATTAAAATAAATGGAATTTTGTCAATAGGATTACTTTTTATTACTTCTTCTAATTTTTCGATATTCACGTTTCCTTTAAAAGGATGTTCTATCTGTGTGTCGAAAGCTTCATCAATAGTGCAATCTATTGCTTTTGCCTTACGAAATTCAATATGTCCTTTTGTTGTGTCGAAATGAGAGTTTCCGGGAACAATATCTCCTTCTTTTATTAAAGCAGAAAACAAAACATTTTCGGCAGCTCGTCCTTGATGTGTAGGTAAGAAATAATCGAAACCAAAAATATTTTTTATAGTATCTTTTAAAGTGTAATACGAGCGAGCTCCGGCATAGCTTTCGTCACCAACCATTATAGCTCCCCATTGTTTATCGCTCATTGCTCCGGTTCCTGAATCGGTTAATAAATCGATAAATACTTGATCGCTTTTAATATTAAAAAGATTGTATTTAGCATCTTTTAGCCATTGTTTTCTTTCTTCTGTTGTACTCTTTTTGATGGTTTCAACCATCTTTATTTTATATGATTCTGCAAATGGTAATTCCATAATATGTTTTTTTTAAGAAATTAATATTTATTATATCTAATAATTTTATTATAGGTATAGATTTAAATAACTATAATAATATGTAAATTAGTGAAATCGAATAAGATATAATGTTTATTTGATAAAAATGAGTATTTACTAATAAATGGTAAAATAAAAACGGAAAGAATCTCTGTTCTTAAGATTTAAGTATATTTTCATAGCTTTGAGAATGATATGTTTATTATAATTCATATTTTCTTCAAATTTATTTGTGCAAATATACGATTATTTAAAAAAAAGTATAAGAAATTTAATAATTTTGTTGCCTGTAATTTTATGTAAAATAATAATGTATTAATATTTTTATGAAGAAAGTTTTGTTGTTTCTTATTGTTAGTGTGGTGTTTATGCAAGTTGTTGCACAAAGTAATAACGAAAATAGAGATAGTACAGATTTAGTTTATTTTTATAAATATGTTTTAGATAGCAATATTGTAATAGAAAATGATAGCTTAAAAATAAGTGTCGATACCTTATTAAATTCTAAAGAAAATGATTCTATTAAAATAGTTTCGGTACTTTCCGATTTTGTTTCAGAAAAAAAATATAATATAAGCAATAATAAAACGAATGATACTATACAAAAGATATCTATTAAGCACGATTCTATATTAAATAACTCTAATGTCTTAAATATAAATAATATAATTACTAAAACTGATTCGCTATTTGTTAACGATTCTATTGCAATAGTAAAAAAAAATGAAGCCGGAGAACAGATAATAGATTCTATTAAGAATTATAATAACGATTCAGTAATTTTTTCGAAGCTTGATACATTATCTTATACTATTCGAAATTTAAAAAGACAGATGAGTCGGAGTGCAAGAGATAGTATCTCAAACGACACTATTTATCAGGCTATTGATAAGTTAATTAAATATCATCAGAGTTATTCTGTGCAATATGTTGCTAAATATTTAGAAAATAATTTACAAAATGAATCGTTTCTATTTCGAGAAAAAGATTCGTCTTCAGTTTGTTTGAACGATTCGATAGTTAATGAAGTGAAATATTTATTATCAGAAATTAAAGAAGATTCAATGAAAGTGTCATTCTCTAATTCTATAAATGACTCGGTGTATTTTAATATTAATAATAATAGAGGCGATTCTGTTCGTATTAATATTTACGATAATAGAAAGGAGTTTGCCAATATTTTGTTGAAAAATATTGGGGATAAGAATATTAATATATCTTTCGAAGATGGTATTTATATTAATCGCCCAAAATATAAAAAAACTGTTAATCGAGAAATCAATAATAAAAGAAAACAAGTTAATCTAAAAAAAATAAAAAAGACTAATATAATAGTGCCTATTTGGAAAATCGGAGGGCATACAACATTAAAATTTAATCAGGGATATTTATCAAATTGGGTTCAAGGTGGAGAGAGTAGTTTGTCGGGACTTTCAATTTCAAAATATAATGTAGATTATATTTATGGAAAAAAATCATGGGATAACGATATTGAATATAAATATGGACTTATTAAAACCGGGGAAAATAAGATTCGAAAAAATGACGACAAATTAGAAATTAATTCAAAATTTGGACAAGAAGCATATAGAAATTGGTATTATAGTTTGCTGTTTAACTTTAAATCGCAATTGTTTAAAGGTTACGATTATCCAAATGATTCGGTTGCTGTTTCTAGTTTTCTTACACCGGGTTATGTTGTGTTTTCTTTTGGTCTCGATTATAAACCAAATAAAAAGCTAACAATCCTTATTTCTCCTCTTACATCAAAATTTACAATTGTTAGAGATACTGTAAAATACGATCAAACGAAATATGGATTGTCGGAAGACGAAAAAATTCGAAAGGAGATAGGAGCATATATTAAAGCACAGTATAAAGTAAAGATTATGGATAATATTAATCTCGAAAATAGAATAAATTTCTTTACAAACTATTCTCAAAATCCAAAGAATATTGATGTCGATTGGGAACTTGCTCTCGATATGAAAGTTAATGAGTTTATTAGTGTGTCGTTAAATACTCACTTTATTTACGACGACGATATTGATATTCCTGTTTTTGATACAGTAAATAGTAAAAGAACACAGATTGGTGTTACCCAGAAAGCACAATTTAAAGAAATGATAGGAGTAGGGTTTTTATATAAATTTTAAAGTAGATATAGTAGAATTTTATTAAATAGATAATTGTAAATTTGTAATTTAGATAGTTAAAAAATAATATTATGGATTATAATGTTTCAGGAGTTGGAGAATATAATATCGATGCGATTGTTTTCGATTTAAATGGTACACTAGCGTTTAATGGTAAACTTATAAAAGGTGTAAAAAAAAGATTTCAAAAACTAAAAAAGCTAGGTTGTCAATTAATTATTGTGTCGTCGGATCAATATGGTAATGGAAGATTAATAGCTAAAAATTTAGATGTCGATTTTTATTCAGCTTCCGATACTATTGAAAAAGAAAAAGTATTAAAAAAGCTTAATATACCTAATATTGCTGCTGTTGGAAACGGAAGAGTCGATATAGGTTTGTTTAGGTATGCAATGTTATCGGTAGCTCTGATTGAGGGAGAAGGAATGCATTCAGAAGTTATTAATAGTGCAGATGTGCTATTTACATCAATAAATAATGTTTTAGATTTCTTTATTTATAAAGATATTTTTGAAGCTACTTTAAAAAAGTAGTATTTATTATTTAATGAAAGGAATTGTTTTTTGGAATATTTACATTTAGCAAAATTAGTAAGAGAAAGAGCTGATAAATATCAGAATAGAACAGCATTACGATATAAGAGAGATGAAAAATGGAAAGAGTTGTCATGGTCTGAATTTATTTGTGAAATTGATTATTTGTTGTATGCATTATTGAATTTTGGAATAAAAAAATATGAGAATATAGGTATATTCTCTCCTAATATGCCGGAATGGACAATTGCAGATTTCTCAATTGCATCAATTAATGCCGTTTCTATTCCTATGTATTCTACCGACTCGAAAGAGCGAGTAAAATATATTATAAACGAAACAGAATTAAGAATTCTTTTTGTTGGTTCGCAATATCAATACGATATTGCTTCTGAGTTAATTAGCGATTGTAAATCGCTTGAGAAAATAATTGTATTCGATAGTAGTGTTGTACTTAACGGCAGTAACGACAATTCAATTTATTTTAATAATTTTAATAAAATAGATAATGCCAATAATAAACAAGAACTTGAGAATAGATTAAATAGTTTATCCGAAGAAGATATTGCAACAATTATTTATACATCGGGGACGACAGGAGAGCCCAAAGGAGCTATAATCGATCATAATAATCTTATTCAAACAATAAAAATTCACAATCAAAGATTAGATGTTTCCGATAATGATGTTTCTTTAAGCTTCTTACCATTAAGTCATGTTTTTGAGCGAACATGGTTGTATTTTTGTTTGCATAATGGTATTATTATTAATTATTTGCAAGATCCAAAAGAGATAGTTTCTTATTTATCGGAAGTTAAACCTACTATAATGTGTACAGTGCCTAGATTCTTCGAAAAAACATATTCTAAAATTTATTCAACAAAAGAATCGTGGCCGGTAATTAAACAAAAAATATTCGACTGGGCAATTAATATTGGAGAAATATGCTTAGATAAAAGAACTGATAATGAGAAAATTGGCACTTTATTACGATTTAAATTATTTCTTGCCAAAACTCTGGTATTTGATACAATAAACAGAGTATTTGGAGGTAAAATCCGATTTATGCCTTGTGCTGGTGCTAGATTGTCATACGATATTAAAAGATTTTTTCATAGCATAGGTTTATTTATAAATTATGGTTATGGTTTAACCGAAACACTTGCAACTGTTAGTTGTTATAAAAATGATGTTTTCGATTTGAAAACCGAAGGTACTCCAATGCCCGAAGTTGACGTGAAAATTGGCGATAAGAACGAAATATTTGTTAAAGGAAAAACTGTTTTTAAAGGCTACTATAAGAAAGAAGATGAAACAGCAAAAGTTTTCGATAATTCTTGGTTTAAAACGGGCGATGCAGGTGCAATTAATGATACCGGCGATTTGGTAATGTACGAAAGATTGAAAGAAATTATTAAAACTTCAGTTGGTAAGTATGTTGCCCCACAAAGAATAGAACCTATTCTCGATATGGATAAGTATATTGAACAATCAATTATTGTTGGAGATAATGAAAAATTTGTATCAGCATTAATTGTCCCTAATGTTTCTGCTTTAGAAAACCTTGCCGAAAAATTAAATATCTCTTTCTTATCTAGTGAAGATTTATTCGATAATATTGAGATTAATGAATATTTAACAGATAGAATTCAAAAATTGCAAATCGATTTTGCAAATTACGAAAAAGTTAAAAAAATAAGATTAATTAATTCTCCATTTTCTATAGAAAACGGAGAATTAACTTCAACATTAAAACTAAAGCGTAGAGTAATTTGTAAAAATTACGAAAGTTTAATCCATAGCATTTATAATTAATTACGAGTTATAAAAAGCTTTCTGTCATGTCGAGCGCAACGCAGTAAAGTTGATACATCTGAGTAATATAATTACGAGTTACAAATTAAGGATTATGAATTAAAGGGTTACAAATTAGAGAATTACGAATTAGAAAAACAACTATTGTAAATATTTAATATCAATTATCAATTAAGTAATTTTTTATTTGCGGGCTTTTGCTTTTTCCACCTTCGGTGCGACCAGAGCCAATTTTCAGGTTGTTCAATAATTATTTTCTCTAATTTTTTCATATAGAGTTTTGTAATTTCTCCATCATTATAATTTAATGGCTCGCTTATTAATTCCGTTAATTTTACCGAATAATATCCTCGTTTTATTCTAACAACATTAAAATATATTATAGGTAAATTATAGCGTTTTGCATATTTTTCTATTCCGTGAAGGCATGCGGTTTCTTGATTTAAAAAGTTTATCCAATATGATTTATCTAATTTTGATGTTGATGGACTTTGGTCGCCAACTAGTAGATAAACACTTGGTTTGTTTAAATTGTTTTTAAAGCTTTCTGATGTTTTAGAAATTGATTTAAGCAAGGTGCCATGTTTCGATCTTGTACGTTTTAATAATTTGTCGATATATTTATTCGAAAGCGATTTGTATATTCCTATTGCTAAATGTTGAATTTGTAAACCACCTGCCAATGCGCCCCATTCCCAATTGCAAATATGACCTCCGGCTCCAATTACACTTTGTTGCCGGTAAAAATATTTATTAAGTAATTCCGGATTTTCTATTTTATAACGCTTAACAAGTTGTTTGCTGTCTATAGTAAATCCTTTAAGGCTTTCTATTAGCAAATCGGATAGGTTTTTATAGTTTTTCTTAATTATTTGTTTAATCTCTGCATCGGTTTTTTCCGGAAACGATTTTAGTAAATTATTTGTTATTATATTTTTTCTATATCCAATAACTCTGTGTAGAATAAAGGCTATAAAGTTCGAAAAAACATATAATATATTAAAAGGTATTATTGCAATAAAATAAATAAAAAAAATAAAGAAAATGTATGTAATTATTTGCATTGTAGCGTGTTATAGTTTGCTTGAGTATTTAGAATATAGCTTTTTTAAAAATATATCAGCTTTTTCTTTTCTCAATTTCTTTTCTTTTTTGTTTTCGGTTGATTTTTGTGGAACAAATAATTTCGATTCTTCCATCTCTTTAGTAAGTTCATTATTAAAGTAATAATCAACAAGTATTTTGTTATTTACTTCCCATAAGTAGATATTGTTATCGGAACTGCCACTAATAATGTATTTATTGTTGCTGCTAATATCTACACAATTAATAGGTTCAGAATGCTGATATGTATATATTACTTCCCAATTTTTTGTATCCCAAATTTTTACGGTAGCATCGTACGAAGCAGAAACCATAAATTTGCCATTTGTACTGAATTTTATTTCCATAACGCTTCTATTATGAGCTGTTAAGGTTTTAATAAAATTGCCGGTTTCAGCATTCCATATTTTTATTGTTTTGTCTCTCGATGCACTTGCAAGATATTTATTGTCGGGCGAAAAGGCTAGGGAATAAATATTTCCACCGTGTCCATTAATTGTTTTTAGTAAGGTCTTAGTTTCTAAATCCCACAATTTTATAGTATTATCTTGCGACCCACTTGCAATTTGTTTTCCGTCTTTGCTAAATGCAGTAGCTAAAACACTTTTAGAATGCCCTTTAAAAGTGTATTCACATTTCTGAGTATCTATATTCCATAATCGGAATGTTTTTTCGAAACAGCCATTAACAATATAATTATTATCTTTACTTATGTCTATTGACCATACTGATGTTGCATTACCAGAGAAAGTTTTAATATAACTTCCATCAGAATTCCACATGTCAATACTATTGTCTCCTCCACTAAAAAAATATTTTCCATCCGATGAAAATTTTAGTGCATAAACATCGTGATGATGACGTTTAAGTGTTTTTATCGATTTGTTAGATAAAAGAGTCCACATTTTAATTGTTTCGTCAGACGAACCACTTAAAAAGCTTGTGCTGTTGGGGTTAAATGCAAGAGATTGTATTTGATCAGTATGTTCTTTATATTTCTTAATCAGATATTTATTATTATAACTCGATTTTGCTGAAACAAAAATTATTATAGTTGATAATAATATTACCAGAAATATTTTAGAATGCATATTTAATAATTTATTGTTAGCGTTTATCAATAAAATATTTTGTAACTATCATACCTGTTGCAATTATTCCTCCAACAATTACACCAATATTTGCCTGTTTTGCATTTGGCATAGCTGTTTTGTCGGGATTGTTAATTAGAACAAGAGTTGTAGAGCTAAGAACAATTCCTCCTGCTACATAAAGCATAAGTTTGTCATCTTTTCTTCTGCGACCAATATGAGAAAAATCGTTAGAACTTGCAAAATTAATATTTGCAAATTGGTTTTTAAATTGCTGATAATTCGCTTTTTGTTCAATGTTGTTTGTTGTACTTGTAGTCGTGTTTTCTTCTGAGAAACAAGTTGTGCTAATTGCAATAAATAATATAATAATTGTAAATCTTTTCATTTGTTGGATGAATGTAAAATTTAATACAAAAAATATAAGTGCCAAAGGTACAAATTTTTGCTTTAAAAACTTAAAAAGCTTAAAAAGCTAAATAATGGAAGCTACTAAAGGAAAATATCTAATAGAAAAAATGTTGAAAATATAATGCTGGCAATACCGTTGGTTGTAAAGAAAGCTAAATTAACTTTACTTAAATCGTTTGGTTTCACAATACTGTGTTGATAAAACAGTAAGATAATAAAAATAGTACTGCCAATCCAATAAAATATTCCAAAATGTGCTAGTATTCCTGCAAAAATAATAAGTGCAGCAGATAATATGTGTAATATTGTTGATGCATTTAAAGCTCCTTTTTTGCCGAAAAATACTGGAAAAGATTTTAGTTTTTCTTCTTTATCGAAATCTAAATCGTCTAATGCATAAATAATATCGAAACCACTAACCCAAAATAGTACAACAAAAGAATAAATAATTGGAATTGTGGCAAATTTACCGGTAACAGCTAAATAAGCTCCAATAGGAGCTAATGATAATCCTATTCCTAAAATCAGATGGCAAAATGCTGTAAATCGTTTTGTTAAACTGTAACTTAAAATAATAAATAAGGCAATTGGAGAAAGGTAAAAAGTTAATTTATTAATAAAATATGTTGTTAATATAAATAATATAGAATTGATAATAACAAATATTAATACAGATTTAGATTTAATTATTCCTAAAGGGATTTCTCGTAGTGCAGTTCTAGGATTTTTACTGTCAATATTTCTATCGATAAATCTATTAAATGACATAGCTGCATTTCTAGCGAATATCATACATAAAATAACAAATATAAATATTTTAATGTCGAAATTTAAATTACCATCGTGAATTGCAAAAAAATAACCAATAATAGCGAATGGCATTGCAAAAATTGTATGCGAAAATTTTACTAACGAAAAGAAATTCTTAATTTTAGATACCATATTTGATATTAAATTTGTATTATAAATATTATTCTCAAATATAAATCTAAAGAAATTAATACTACAAATTATTTAAAAAAAAATTTTAAATGCCATTCTAAACGAGTTTAAATTTTATGACTTTTTAGAGTGGGCTCATTTTTAATACATTTGTAATATGAAGACTTTTCGGAGTTGACTCAAAATTTAATTATCAAAATGTGATTAATTTGTCATGTTTGAAATAAGTGTCAAAAAGTAAAAAGAAGTTTCAACAAAATTATTATATGAATTTACATTTAAAAGACTTTTATGCTCGATACGGCTGGTTTTATAACGCACAAATAAGAACACTTCCAAACAGAATTGCTAGTCATAGGATGACTAGCTGAACATCCGATGACGATTATACTTTTTAGTTTATCGAATCTGTCGGTTTTGCTTGTTCTTCTTCTAATTGTTCTTGTTTAGCTTGTTCTATTTGCCGCATTCTTCGTAAAAAAGACTCTACACTTCTATTGGTACCAATAATGTATCGGTAAGGTGTTTCTTTTCTAGGTGTTTTAAGTTTTCGTTTACGCGATTTTATTGCTTCAATATCGTTTATAAAATCTTTATTATTCGACAAGGTTTGCATAACTCCACGCGAATAAGTAAAGAAATAGTAGTTGCCGTTTGGTAGCTTTATATAGAATCGGAAAAGATCACCACTTCTACGTTTTAATATTTCAATATATCCATCAACATATTTATTAATCGGCTTATTGTTTATCATAGATATCCCAATTGGTCCATCAGAAAGATATGAGCCTGTTTCGGTATTCCATTTAAGTTTTATTTTTCCTAGAATAAAAGTATGCTGTATTTCTTTACTAAATTTAGTATCTATATTATATAAGTTTACTTGATTAATAAATTTATTTGTTCCTTTTATGCCAATTAGTTCGTGAAGATTTTTTAAATAACTTCTTCCTGTAATTTTAAAAGTCTCTAATTCCGGATTGGTATTAATGTCTTTAATAAGAGTATCTAAGGCGCCCGACGAGAAAAAGAAATCTATAGGCATAGTAAGTTCTAGTTTTATCTCATTTTTACTTAAATTGTGATTAAATGTTCCTGTCGGATTCATTTTTAATTGACCTAAATCTGCCCCGGTAGAAATTTTTCCTTCGCCGTGTAGTAAGCAGTAATTTTTATGTAAACTAAGTAAATTCCCTATAGAATCGCGGTTGCGTAATTTATTAGCTTCTGCAATTAAATATTTACTCGAATTTTTATCGTAGTATAAATATCCGCTTGCTCCAACTACAACTTTGTCGTTGGGGTCTCTTCGTTTAGAGAGGAAGCTTGAATATATATGCGATGAGTCTTTTGTAATATACGATGCAGCCGATAGTTTTATATTATTTATATTTTTTAAATTTTTACTTAACGGAATATAAATACTGTCGGGGTTTATTTCAGATTCAAAATATGTGTAATAATTAGGAATTAGTGGGCAGTTATGGTTAATTTTTGCTCCTCCTGTAAAACATAAATATTGTTTCCATGCATTTAGTTTAACTTCTCCTTGATATCTATAAGCAGGACTAAGAGTGAAACTGTCGGGTTCTAATATTGTTCCTGTAGCTATTGTTCTAATATTTGTATCGATTTGTACTTGAGTGAAATGGATTTTTTGTATTGCTTTATTCTCGTCAATATAATTATAATCACCGCTTCCTAAATATTTTTTTCTTCCAAGAATATTTAGTTTAACATCGAAAATACGATGATATTTTGTTGTGTTATTTGCAATTATAACTGCTTTTTTCAGAGTTTGCATCTTGGCAGTTTTTTCAACATTAACTAAATTGTTTTTTGGATATACCAATGCATCTGCAACTTTAATATATTCAACTTCAGAAGAACTCAAGAGAGTATTTTCTACACTAAAATTTGTTGTGCCCGAAGAAAAACGTAAAGAATCTTGACTTTTATGTAATGATACAAATAATGCTCCTGGAAGATTATCGTCTTTTAGTTTTAAATATTCTATTACTATACTATCTCTCGATAAAGTTTCTACATGTGGGTTCGATTCTATTTTTAAAATATTTTTATCTAAATGCCACGAGAATTTATCGAGGTAACATATATATAAATTCTGAGGGAATTGTGTTTTTGTAATTCCATTATTCGACACGAAGTTTCCTATTTTATAATTAAAATCGATATGAGCATCAATATTTGATGATAAAAATGTATAATCTGTTTTATCGAAAGTTTTTAATTTAAAATCGGAAGTATCGGCATCTATTGTTGCCGATTGATAGTTAAATAAATTTGATATAATAGATGCTTTGGTTAAATTCATGCTCCCTTTACCTGATAATCCTGTAGGTTTTAATGTTAGCTTGCCACTTAAGAATATATTTTCGTTAAACATATTAAATGGTTTGTTTGTTTGCTCGGCATACATAACATCATTGTACGGATACCATTTAATATCAATTTCTGTTGAATTTACTTTTGGATATTCTATTCCGGATGTTCGTTCTGTTAAATTATATTCAAATGCATGTACTTTTGTAGAATCGGGGAAGAATAAAATATCTTTCGTTTTTGCAGTACTAGTTAGGTACGATAATTCTCCTTCGCCTCGTAATCCTCTATTACTTAAATCAATCATATTATAATAGCTTCCTTTTCCTTTATATAAAGGAAATCCATTTTCGGGAGTTTTTCTATTAAACCCTAACGAATTGTCGGGGCGTAAATAAAGAGTATCGTCGAAAGGAGGGAAGATATCGGCTGAATAAAAATGACCATTAAATCGTAAACCCGGAATAGTAAAATTATCTAAACTGTCGATTATAAATGAATCGAGTTCGAAAAAGAAATTATCTTTTTTATATACTCCTTTTTGAATTTTAGAATCGTTATAAAAAACATATGCTTTTTCTGTACTGTTAAAAATAGGATATTGTGGGTAATTTTTTAATCCCGATTTATTATCCGGTCTGTCTATTAATAAATCGCCTGTTATATTTTGCAATGTGCTTTTTACATTTAGCAATAAAGGATTATTGTACATATCTTTTTCATCGGTTTGTACTCTTATATTTAAAGAGTCTATATTATCGAGTTTAATTTTGAATTTATCATAAATAAAATTAAAGTCTTTGCCATAAAATGTAAATAGTCCGGCGTCGATAATACCTGTAAAATCGAAATCTCTATCTTTTTTCATTACAATTTTGTTGTATTTAGGGTAAATAACAACATTTTGTGAGTCGCTTAATGCTATTTTTGGTATTCCACTAATGGTAAGCTTATAATTATTTAGGTCGAGCACTCCATTATGGGTTGATGAGCTTGTTTCTGAACTAAACTTCATAACATCATAGTCTATTTTTCCTAAACGAGCATCTACATAATCGAAAAGCTTTTTATTTATTGATACTTCGTCGGTGTCGAAATCGTAAAATATAAATCCGTCAACTGTCAGAAATATAAGCATTTGGCGAATTTGATATATTGGATATTCCATATAAGCGCTTAATTCTGATGCAAAGAAATTCGTTGTTTTTTTTATTCTCGAAAAATTTCTTAAAACCATTAATGGATGCAATTGGTCGCGTATTTGTATTTTATCGTAATCAAGTAAATTGTAAAAATTTACCGATGTAAAAATAGCATTACTAACACTTCCGCCTCTTCTCGATGTAAAATATAATTTGTCTTTATTCGTGTACCACAATAACCTTTCTGAATTTATAGTAACATTATGATATGAATCGAAATATGCTCCTTTCGATAATATGCGATCTGATTGAGATAATGCAATTTCTTTATTATTATTGTTATAAGAGAATTGTAATCCGGAATGAAATATTGAATCGTTTTTTAGTTTTAATGTTATTTGTGTGTTAGTAGCATCTAAACGATTATTTTTGAACATAAAATTTTCCGATTTTGCAATAATAAACAGAGTGTCTTTTTTATATATTTTTAAGTATGCTCTATCTTTTTTAGTTCCTGAGCCAATTAAGCTTGCACCTTTCATAATAAATCCCCCATGATAGTTAATTCCATCATAAATATTATTTATGTCGAAAACTCTCTGATAAGATTGAAATTCGGGATAAATAGCCTTTGATGATTTTGCAATATGCACTACCTGATCGGTTAATTTGCCGTTTAATGATTTATCGAAATAAAGATTATTTCTAAATTTTACAGAATCGGCTATATATCCCGATTTTGTCATATTAATAGTATATGAATTAAGTTGGGCGTTTACATTTTTTCTGTTGTATCCGGCACGTTCCCATGTAACTAATCCGGTTTTGCCTTCCCAGTTTAAAGTTATGGGGTCGAAGATTCCGGAAACATTGAATATTGTTAGACTGTCTCGTTTTATTTTACAAATAAGATTACTGTTTTTTACAACAATTCTAATTTTGTTGGTATATTCAAATTTATAATTGTCAGACGATAACATCCAATTTGTAGCATTCGATTTATTTAAGATATTGTATTCTATTAACAATACCGAATTTTTAATATATTTTGTTAGTATGCTTAATGGACGATCTATTTCGTTTAAAATATAAATTATTCCTTGTTCCCATTCATCGTAATTCTCAATTCCTTTTTCAGTTTCTGTAAATATTAATATGGCTTTCATATACAAAAGAAAATGGGGATTTCTTCGTGCTTTCTTTTTTAATAAAAGATCCGATACGCTTATAATTCTGCTTTGTATTGTATCTGAGAAAAAATTTGTTTTCCATTTTTTAACAAAAATCTCAAGTTTCTTTTCATCATTATCGTTAATGTTTTGTTGTAAATATTCTTCGAATTCTTCAATAAACTCAAGAGTATCTGTTGAGAAACTTTTAATATTTTGAGAATAAGCTGATGTGATAAAGAATGTTGATAACAAACAAAATATTATTAATGAAAATAATTTATTACTTGCATTTTTTCTAGTAGATATTTTTTTTAATAAAAGCATAATTGAACTATATTAACTTGAATCGTATTGATATTAATATTTAATGTCGAGCATTTTATTAGTAGAGATTATTTTAAGTACTTTTTTACTTAAATTGATAACAATATCCGATTTATTTAGTATGATTTACTTATTTCTATAAAATCGTTGGCATTAAGTGCAGCTCCTCCAATTAACCCGCCATCAACATCGTTATTTGCAAATAGTTCATTGGCATTCGATGGTTTACAACTACCACCATAAAGAATAGTTATATTGTTTGCTACTTCTGAATTGTAGTTTTTGCTAATAAGTGTTCTAATATATTTGTGCATTTCCTGAGCTTGTTCTGCAGATGCGGTTTTTCCGGTACCTATTGCCCATACAGGTTCGTATGCTATTACTATATTAGATATGTCATCTTTGTTTAAGTCTAAAATTCCTTCGGTAAGTTGTTTTTTTACAATTTCGAATTGTTTATTAGCTTCTCTTTCATCGAGATTTTCGCCACAACAGAATATCACTTGTAATTGATTTTTTAAGGCTAATTTTGTTTTTGAATTTAATATTGTGTTATCTTCTAAATATATAGAGCGTCTTTCAGAGTGTCCGATAATAACATATTCGGCTCCTGTAGATTTTACCATTTCGGCAGATATTTCGCCGGTAAATGCTCCTTTTTCTTTGTCGGCACAATTTTGGGCTGCAAGTTTTATATTTGTGTTTTTAAGTAATTTCGAAATTTCTGTAAGGTGAATAAATGGTGGTGCAATAATTAATTGTACATCTTCTGGTGTATTATCTGTTAACAATTTTAGCTCATTTACTAAATTAATACCTTCGTTCAAATTTTTATTCATTTTCCAATTTCCGGCAACTATCTTTTTTCTCATTATTTTATGATTTTTGTTTATATTATCAAATTTACAAATTTATTTTATATTCTTATTCTCGGATCTAATATCATATATAATATATCTACTATAGTATTAATTATTATAAAAATTACCGATATTGTTAATACACAACCTATAACTACCGGAAAATCGTATTTGTTTAGGGCATCAACAATAATATACCCTAGACCTTTCCAGCCGAAAACATATTCAACAAAAACTACACCTGCCATTAATGAAGCAAACCAACCCGAGATAGCTGTAATTACCGGATTAAGAGCGTTTCTTAAAGCATGACGAAAAATTATTCTGCCAGAACTTAAACCTTTTGCTTTTGCTGTACGAATGTAATTTTGCGATAATACTTCGAGCATAGAATTTCTCGATAATTGTATTACAATAGACAATGGTCGTATACCTAATGTAAAAGCAGGTAAGATTAAATTTTTAAGTTGAAGATATTGTCCATTACCAAAATCGTCGATTTCGTATAAATTACCTGTTAAATTTAATCCTGTAATACCGCCAAGAACAAAAGCAAAAAACCAACCTATAAAAATCGCTGCAAAGAATGAAGGCACTGACATTCCTATTGCTGAAAAAAACAAAGAAGCTTTGTCGAAAATACTGTCTTTTTTTATGGCTGCTATTATTCCTAATATAATACCCAAAATCGATGCAAATAATATTGATGTAAGAGCAAGAATAAATGTGTTGGGTAAAGTTTCTGATATAATTTCTGATACTTCTTTTTTACTCTGATACGAGCGTCTTAAGTATGGTTTCTTAAGAATAATTATCTTCGAACTAATTGTTGACAACTTAATATATGGTGAGTATTTTTCTTTATCGAAATAAAAATAAGAATCACTATTGCTATTTTCGTGAATAGATAAGGGCGATAAATCGTTGAGATATTTTATGTATTGTATTATTTTAGGCTTATCTAATCCTAAATCTTTTTTTATTGCTTTTATAGAATTAATATCGCTTCTTTGTCCTAGCATCATTCGAGCAGAATCGCCGGGGATAATATTAAACAGTAAAAATATTAAGCTTATTACTCCCCAAAGAATAAGAATTGTATATAGTATTTTCTTTAGTATCGATTTTAGCATAAAAGTTTAATTATGCATTTAGTTGTTTCTTTAAATTACTTTTTTTATTCGAATTAAATTTTTGATTTGTAATAAAATCTTTTTCTAATAATTGAATATCCGGAATGTCGTTATTATGCCATTTGCCTAGAATTGTACCATTTTTTATAAGCATTATTCCGGGATTTGATCTAATAATTGTTTTTAAAGTTATTTCATCGGTATTGTAAAAGCTGAACGAAGAATTATAAGAATTTTTGAATTCGTTAATTTCGTTATCTAATGAAGAAGTTAAACATATAAAATTACAATTTGTTGTTTCATTACAGTACTCCGATAAAGAGTTTATTTTCTCAATATTTTTGATATTGCTTTTATTTAAATTATATGCAACTAATATAAAAGTAAACTTGTTTTCGCTAAGAACAATGTCGGTAATATCGTTATCGTCTTGAGTGCTAATAGTAAAATCGTGAATAGGAGGAATATAACCTTCTTTAATAAGAATATTTTCCGACGATACCCATTTCCATGAAGAATCGGGCAAATTATTTAATGAAAATTTCTTAATTCTTTCATTTTTTTTATATTCGAGTACTGTTTTATACTCTGCTTGTGGGGCATTATCGGGAATAATCATTTCTTCCGGAATATTAACTCCAATTTTATATGGACGAAAATCGATAATTGGTAAATGATTATAAGAATATATAGAAATGGTAATAATTAAAACAAAACCGACTGATAATATTCCCCATTGTAAGTGTTGTGTTGTTGTAGTGTTATATTTATTTCTATTGATAAACACAATGAGAGTAAAGAATAGTATAATAATGTTTTTAAAAAAAGTATGCCAATTTGTTAATACTATAGCATCGCCAAAACAGCCGCAATCTGAAACAGGGTTATAAATAGCTAAGAAAAAGGTTAAAATTGTAAAAAACGACATGAAAAGCAAAACAGCCCAGGCACCATATTTTATTTTGGAGTTAAATAAAAGGCTAATTCCAATTAAAAATTCCGATGCGTTTAATAAAATTGCTAATGGAAGAGCTATAGGACTTAAAAAATCGAAACCAAAAGCTTCAAAATAATCAATAAATTTATATGTTGTTCCTAATGGGTCTATACCTTTAACAAATCCTGAAAAAACAAATACAAGACCTATTACTATTCTGCTTATTGTGTTTAGTGATTTCATTGATATTATAATTTTTGTTGTTCTTTAATGTTAAAAAATATTATTGTCCTTAAAAGTGGTAATAATTTTTTTGAAAATTTCATCAGGTTCTAGAATCTCTTTATTCTCATCGAAGCAATCGATAATTTGTAAATGTTTTTCGTTTTTTGCTTCCATTAGATATATATCCTGTACTTTTTTCTGAAAATCTAAATCTTTCTCATGAATATCTTCTTTCCCTTTTAAATACTCGCGATCATCTCCTTCTCTTTGGTTTTCGAGATTTCTTTTTGTAAAATCAAATGGTACATTAAGAAAAATACTTAAATCGGGTTTTGGAATCTTATGATATTCGTATTCCAAATGTTTTATCCAATTGCTTAGTTCCAATATTTCCTTATCGGTATTTAATTTGGCACATTGAAATGCAATATTTGAATATACATATCTATCAACAATAACCAGATAATTATTATTAATCCATCCTTTTATTATTCTTTTTGCATTTTCTCTGTCGCCTGCATATATTAATGCAATAAGATAAGGGTTTACAGTGTTGATATCAGCAAATTCTCCACGAAGGAATTTGGAAATTAGTTCACCATAAATTTCAGAATCTGTTCTTGGAAAATGGAGATATTTATAATCAATATTTTTTTCTTCGCAATAACTCTTTAGCATTTTTAATTGGGTCGATTTTCCCGAACCATCTAAGCCTTCAATAACAACAAAATTCATGTAGTTTTTTTTTTAAATTTATTCTATAACTATTGCAATATTTTTTTACTTAAAATGAAGTAAATTTTTATAATCTTTTTACTTTTGTAAAGTAAACAAATTAAGTAAAAATGGAGCCTAAAGATACGGTTTTTTCGAAGAAAAATACAATAAATTGTAATGGTCAACTTATTGATTTGTTAAAACCTAAAATAATGGGGATATTAAATATTACTCCAGATTCTTTTTACGATGGAGGAATGCATAATAACACAGAGCAAATAATAACTAGTGTCGATAAGCATTTGAATGAGGGGGCAGATATTATTGATATTGGAGCATATTCATCGCGTCCCGGTGCTATTGATGTTAGCGAGAAAATTGAATTAGAACGTTTGATTTTTGCATTAAATATAATACGAAATAAATATCCCGATATTATTATTTCTGTTGATACATTTAGGTCGAATATAGCTAAAAAGCTAGTTAATAATTTTAATGTAAATATAATAAACGATATTTCGGCCGGAGAGATGGATAATAAAATGTTTGATACTATTGCCGAATTAAATGTTCCGTATATTATGATGCATATGAAAGGAACACCTAAAAATATGCAAAGAAATCCAAAATACGAAAATCTTATTCAAGATATTATTTCATATTTTGCAGAAAAAATCGAGAAATTAAAATTATTAGGAGTAAATGATGTAATTCTAGATCCCGGTTTTGGCTTTGGTAAAACATTAGAGCATAATTATGAAATTATGCATAAGCTTAGCGATTTTAATATTATTAATCTTCCTATTTTAGTTGGAGTTTCGCGAAAATCTATGATATTTCGATTGCTTAATATTTCTCCCGAAGATGCTTTAAACGGTACTACAGTATTACATACATTAGCTTTGCTGAATGGGGCAAATATACTTAGAGTGCATGATGTGAAAGCAGCAATGGAAACAATAAAATTAATTGATATGTATAAAAATATAGAGACAGTAAATTGATATAATTAATTTTATTACATTTGTTGTTATACCTTTAGTTATTGTTACTTCGTTTATATTAACATTAATTTATTTGTTTTGTTGGTTAATTGAGAGAAGTAAAAAATTTATGTATTATAAATATATTTTAAAAAATGTTTACTACCTTATTTATTTCTGTACGATTTCTTGATGTTCTTGATATATTATTAGTTGCGTTTTTATTATATAGTTTTTATAATTTTATAAGAGGTACAGCAGCAATTAATATTTTTATTGCAATATTCTCGTTATATATGTTGTGGCATATTGTAAAAGCACTAAACATGCAATTGCTCAGTGGAATATTAGGCCAAATAATTGGTGTAGGAGTTATTGCATTAATTATTGTATTTCAACAAGAAATACGTAGGTTCTTATTAATATTAGGAACAAGATATATTGCAAATAATAAATTTTCGTTAGATAATTTGTTTTTTTTTAAAACAAAACAAATTCATAGAATAAAAATAAATTCTATTGTAAATGCATGTATAAATATGTCGGCTTTTAAAACAGGAGCCTTAATAGTTATATCGCGCAAATCGGCATTAAATGAATATGCACAAACAGGAGATATTATAAATGCCGATACATCGAGCCGTTTACTCGAAAGTATTTTTTTTAAGAACACTCCTTTGCACGATGGAGCTGTTATTATTCATGAAGATAAAATTTATGCGGCACGATGTATTTTACCATCAACAGAGAGATTAGATATTTCGGCGAAATACGGAATGCGACATAGAGCTGCATTAGGGATTACAGAAAAAACAGATGCTGTAGTAGTTGTTGTATCTGAAGAAACAGGAGCAATTTCATTTGTTAATAATGGTAGCTTAGAAAATAATATTGGGCCCAATAGATTACAACAATTATTAGATCTCACCTTTCCCGAAGAAAAGAATTAATTAGATAGAATTATGAGCTTAAACGAAATATAAGAGTTCTCATTAATTGCTTCATGATAAGATAACAATTACTGTTTATAATATATTTTTGATTTTAGTAATTATTTTTTTTGCAAAATTCTTTTTGATGATTATTAAAAGAGTATTTAGTTCTACTTTGACAGATTAAACAGAATTAAGATTTTTTAATTTTTTTTGCCCATAACCCTAAAGGGAGAAAGCTAAAAAATCAATCTGTTCCCTCTAGTGAGCAAGGGTAAAAACAGGTTGATTTTGTGTTAAAGCATAATGCGTTAAAGTAGAATTAGAAAGAAAATAAAATACAAATTCCATTTCTGTAAGTCGATACTCACATTTTTAACTCGCTAATATATTATTCTTAAGTTGTTTTATATTAGTTATATAGGTTTTATTTTTATAAATAAATAAATTTCCGAATAATATTTTTATTTTATATTAGTTTTATCTTTTGTATTTTTGTTTCGATTGTTAAGTATAAAATATTGATAAATAAATAACTACGAATAGTGGCTAAAAGAAAATTTGTAAGCTTAAGTATATTTCTATTGTTTTTTATTTCTGCATTTGCTCAAAACAATGAAGAAATTATTAAACGTTCTAATAATAAAGTTGTAATCGGAGGTATAGCTTATTATGTTCATATTGTTAAAAAAGGAGATACATTATTTGGTTTAAGTAAAATGTATAATATTAGTAAAAATGAGATTGCTAAAGAAAACCCCGAAATTTTTCTAGGCCTTCAAATAGGGCAAGCATTAAAAATTCCTGTAAAACCACAAATCGACAAAAAAATAAGATATTTTCAGTCAAATAAATATATTAATCATAAAGTTAAGAAAAAGCAAACATTATTTTTCCTTTCGAAGAAATACAATGTAAGCCAAGAAGAAATAATTGCTCTAAATCCGGGAGTTGAATATGGATTAGATATTAATCAGATAGTTAAAATTCCTAAAAAAACATCAAGAAAAATACGCAAAGAAAAAAATCAAAAATATACCAATATTGATACTATTAATACTTATGCTTCATATATTAAACATAAAGTAGATTCTTTAGAAACATTTTATTCTTTGTCGAAAGAATATAAAATATCTGAAGAAGATATTATTTCTGCCAACCCAATTTTGATCGATGGATTAAAATATGGACAAGTTATTAATATTCCAAGCCAGATTATTCCATCTCTTAAAAGCGATATGTTTATATCTGAATATGACAGTATTCCAGAATCGCCATATTTAAACAACGAATATTATTCTTTCCCAGATTCTGCTGAGATAAATTGTGAAGCTTATCTTCATTTTAAAACATTTAATATAGCTGTATTTTTACCGTTTTCGTTAAACGAGAATAGTAAAACATATAGTATAGATTCGACTGAATTCGACAATTTTGGGAAGAAAATTTATAAAAGGAAATATTTTAGTCCATACTATATATATAAACCATCTATAAATTTTATTGAGTTTTACGAAGGATTGCTAATTGCTGCCGATAGTCTGCGAAATCACGGAATGTCTATTAATTTGTTTGCATATGATACAAAAAACGATTCTATAAATATAAACAATATTTTACATCAGCCTAAATTTGCCGATATTGATTTAATTATTGGTCCAATATTCAATAACAAATTTGAGATAGTTGCAGACTTTGCACATAAAAATAATATAAATATTGTGTCTCCGGTAATGAGCAATTCTGATGTTTTGAAACAAAATTCTAATTTCTTTCAAGTATTTCCTTCTAATAAAGCTCAAATAAATTTGTTAACATCAAATTTATTTCAATACTGTAAAGATTACAAAAACTATAATATTGTGCTAATACATAGCGGCGATAGTTTGCAATATGAAAAAAACGAATATGTAAAAAATAAATTGTCTAATTTTTTAAAACCTAATACTTTTAGTGTTAATGATTCTTTATTATGGAATGATTCAATTTCTAATACAGATTCTGTTATTAATAATATACAATTTAAAGAAGTTGTTTTTGCCGATAGTATTAATACAATAATTCATGCATTAAGAAAAGATGAAAATAATGTTATTATTATACCAAGCAATAATCAGGCTTTTGTTAGCGATTTAGTAACAAAGTTAAATTATATTTCTACTACCTTCGAATATAATATTAAGCTCTTTGGAATGAATAAATGGCAACGGTTTAATAATATTGAACCCGATTATTATTATAACCTTAATTTAACTATACAGTCGCCATTTTATATCGATTATAAGAAAGAAAAAGTAAAAGATTTTGTATTAAAATATCGAGATGAGTATAAATCGGAACCTAGTCAATTTGCTTTTCATGGTTTCGATGTTGGATATTATTTCTTTAATGCATTGTTTAATTATGGCGAAGAATTTAATAGTTGTATAAATAATTACAATATTAATTTGCTGCAAACTAATTATAAATTTGTTAAATTGTATAAAGATTCTGGATTTGAAAATATTGCAGGAACAATACTTAACTATAATGATAAATATTATATTTCTGTTAAAGAGTAATATTTCTGCATGCATGCAATAATAATAAAATACCCGAAAAGCATTTTGAGTATTTTATTTTTTTTTCAATTATTGTTGATATTTGAATATTTATCTTATAACTTACATATTATTTAAACAAAATTTTTCAAGTATGGCAAATTGCAGAAATCTAAAGAAAGACGTAAATTTTCTTTGTAAACAAGTTTCGAAAGAATGCTTTACATTTATAGAATATTCCCCGGGAATAAATATTGAGAATGTTTTAGATGTTCTTTCCGATTCAAATTCTCTTCGCGTTGATTTGCTTAAACGTATTAATAATTATCCTAGAAATAATAAAGAACTATCTAAAAAGAAATATTTTAAAAATATTGTTAACGATTTATATAAACGTAATATTGAGTTTATTGAAAGATTAAATACTATTTAAAAATTACTATTATTTATATTCTGCAATTAATCTTCATTATCAGCATTCTCTTTACATATCGATGCTCTAAAAATTAAGTCAGATGATTATAACGCCCTGTCTTCCAAGTTGTTAATTTGCATTAATAATCTTGTTTCTATTTTCTCTGAAATCTATTATTACGGATCACTTTAAAAAGTTGTGGAGAATCATTATAATCCGGGCTGAAAGCCCAATTTAATTTAGCTCGATGTTGACGCCTCGGGTTAGATTATAGATCATTTTGACGTCCTGAAAGGACAATACTCCAAAGATATTTTTCGTTATAATCAATACCATATTCTTCTTTATAACTCATCTTTTGATGATGTTTTTCCTGAAACTGAATGTATTGTTTTGTTTTATCGTGTAACGAAGGACTTACCGAGAAACCTCCATATAC
>Ga0190303_1000008_pt1 | contig 99134 bp, 94 predicted proteins | sample 48700701_MG_FD_161672 | JGI IMG/M metagenome (GOLD analysis project Ga0190303, IMG submission 161672) | Hydrothermal vent sediment bacterial communities from Southern Trench, Guaymas Basin, Mexico - 4870-07-0-1_MG | ecosystem: Environmental > Aquatic > Marine > Hydrothermal vents > Sediment ... | reverse complement strand
CAAACGAACGCCGGACGAGGCATACTTTGACGACAAAGAAATGATGAAAGCGGCATGAGAACCAAACCCGATACACCTTAACTCAGCCGCAAAACTGTTCGGAAAAGCAGGACCACTTCAGAGTTCACTTGGGAGTCTATGGTATTTAATGAAGGCACCCTAACGCTTACGTTAAGACAATTTAACAGCAAAAAGCGCTCTGAAACTGTAACGGATTTCTCTTGCTTGCGTATACCAGAAAAGTAATGGCAAGCGGTAGGGCGCGTGATTTCATGCACCTATCCCGCGTTTTCGTCATATCCGAACACCTAAAAATCACACCGTAATCCTGCAACCTCGCACCCGTTTTACACCAATGGACGCATCAGGTCACACAACCTGCGGTCAGTCATTGTTCAACCGATCCAGCCGCGCCCGAACGGACAGGCCGTGCGCCTCTAAACTCTCGGAAATTGCCAACCGTTCGGCGGCAGGGCCAATGGCAGCCAGCGCTTGCGGTGTCATTTTGGAAAGCGTGGTGCGCTTCAGGAAATCCATCACCGACAGGCCGGAAGAAAACCGTGCGGACCGCGCTGTGGGCAGCACATGGTTCGGACCGCCCACATAATCGCCAATTGCTTCGGGCGTCCATGCGCCGATGAATATCGCGCCTGCATGCTTCACCTTGGTCGCCATCCCGTCTGCATCGGCCACGCATAGCTCCAGATGTTCGGGGGCAATCCGGTCTGACAACACCACCGCCTCGTCCATATCCTGCACCGTAATCACCGCGCCAAAGTCACGCCAGCTGGGTCCGGCAATCTCGCGCCGCTCCAGCGTTTCCAGCCGCACCTCAACGGCATCCGCCACCTGCTGACCGAACCCCGCGTCGTCCGTAATCAGGATTGATTGCGCACTTTCGTCGTGCTCGGCTTGGCTTAGCAGATCAACCGCGATCCAGTCCGGCTCGTTATTTCGATCCGCGATCACCAGAACCTCGCTGGGCCCCGCGATCATATCTATGCCGACGCGCCCGAAAACCCGTCGCTTAGCTGCCGCCACAAAGGCGTTGCCAGGTCCGGTGATTTTATCAACCGCCGCGATGGTTTCGGTGCCATACGCCAGCGCCGCAATCGCTTGTGCGCCGCCGATCCGGTAAATCGTATCAACGCCCGCAATACGCGCCGCCAACAACACCAGCGGGTTGCAAATGCCGTCCGGTGTAGGCACCGCAATCGCCAGCCGTTCCACCCCTGCCACCTTGGCCGGAATGGCGTTCATTAATACGGACGATGGATAAGACGCCAGCCCACCGGGCACATACAGCCCCGCCGCCGACACAGGGCCCCAGCGCCAGCCCAGTGTGGCGCCGACCTCGTCGGTCCAGCTGGCATCTTCCGGCATCTGGCGGGTGTGGTAGGCGCGGATACGTTCCGCCGCCAGTTCCAGCGCCGCGCGGTCCGCGTCGGATACCTTGGCGCACTCCGCCTCGATCTCCTCGGCTGTAAAGGCCATCGTCTCGGGCGTCAGCTCAAACCGGTCAAATTTAGCCGTCAACTCGATCACCGCCGTATCGCCACGGGCCCGCACATCGGCAATGATATCGGCCACCACGGCGTCCACGTCTGGCGAATCCTCGCGCTTGGTGGTCAGGAAGGCGGCAAAATCAGCCTCGAAGTCAGCGTCGGTTGTGTTCAGAAATAGTGGCATAACCTACTCCGGATGGTGTGGCGCGTGTTTTGACGGGGCAACGTAGGGGCGTGTTACATCCTTTAGTGCCACATCCAGACATTCAACATCCAGCGCAATCACCCCGTCGCCTGCAAGGGTCATAGTGATGCGGCCCATGCCGTCTTTGCCTGCCTCAAACGCAATCGACAGCAGCGACATCACCGTATCAGCATCGCCGCGCTCGACCCCTTGGGTCTGAACCTTCACGACATCGTTAATTACCAGCACCGATTGCACCCGTTCAAAGGCGCGTTTGCGCATTTCGGCCTTGGCGCGGTCCTCCCAGCGAAACCGGTTCAACAGGATGGCAAAGCGGCGCTGGCCGGCCTGCCACGTCATTTCATTGGCCGGAAACACCGCGTCCTGCACCAATGCGGCCAGAACCGACAGATCATCGGCATCTTCGGCCCGCAGACGCAGCGGCTTTTCCCTGCCATCCTCGAATTTTGCATCTTCAACCATTGTTTTTGATCCGTTCAATCTGTGCACCTATTCCACGAAATTTCGCCACCACATGCTCGTATCCACGGTCCAGATGGTAAACGCGGCTGACCACGGTTTCCCCTTCGGCCGCCAGCCCCGCCAAAATCAGCGAAACCGAGGCGCGCAAGTCAGTGGCCATCACCGGTGCACCTTTTAGTTTATCCACACCCGTCACTGTGGCGTGCCCACCGTGGACCTCGATATTGGCCCCCATGCGGATCAGTTCGGGCGCGTGCATGAAGCGGTTTTCGAATATTTTCTCTTCCAGAACGCTGGTGCCCTCGGCGGTGCACAGCAACGCCATCATCTGCGCCTGCAAATCGGTCGGAAACCCGGGGAAAGGCTCGGTCACGATATCAACCGCCTTTAGGATGTCGCTGCGCCGCTTGACCTTTAGTCCGCGCTTGGTCTCGGTCACATCCACACCGATCTGGTCCAGCTTTTCAACAAAGGCGCTTAGCAGATTGATACGCCCGCCCAGCAGCTCCACCTCGCCACCGGCAAAGGCAGGGGCCAGCATATAGGTGCCAAGCTCGATCCGGTCGGTGACCACAGGGTGGGTCGCGCCGTGCAAACGGTCCACGCCCTGAATAGTGATGCTTGAGGTGCCATCGCCGTCGATCTGCGCCCCCATGCGACGCAAACAATCGGCAAGGTCGACAATCTCGGGTTCCCGTGCGGCATTATTAATCACGGTAGTACCTTTGGCCAAGGTCGCGGCCATCATCACGTTTTCAGTCGCGCCAACGGATGCAAAGTGAAAATCAATCACCGCTCCCTTCAGGCCACCCTTAGCTTCGGCATGAAGGTATCCGTCCTTCAATTCAATCACCGCCCCCATCGCCTCAAGCGCTGTGACGTGAATATCCATCGGACGCGCGCCAATGGCGCAACCACCGGGCAACGACACAATCGCCTTGCCGTGGCGCGCCAACAATGGCCCCAACACAAGGTTCGAGGCCCGCATCTTGCGCACGATATCATAATGCGCCAGCGGGTTATCGGCCCCGTGGCTCGACAGCACCAGAACGCGGCCCTCGTCCAGACTGGACACTTCGGCCCCCAATGATTGCAGCAATTCGGTCATGGTTTTGATGTCTGACAAGCGCGGTGCGTTGGTCAGTGTTAGCGGTTCTTCCGACAGCAATGTGGCCGGCATCAGTGCCAGACAGGCGTTTTTCGCCCCCGCAATCGGAATTTCGCCATTCAGCGGCCCGCCACCTGTTACAACTATTGAATCCATATTTTTACCCTACTCTGCCTTACCTTGCGCCGCTGCGGATGCTTTTCGCCCCCGCGTTTGCGCCTTACGCCTCGCCATATTCGCCTTCATCGCTGCTTTCAATCGCTCATCCCGACGGCTGCGCACTGTGGCCTTGCTTTCTTTGGTAGATTTTCTCTCCATAGGACACTCTCTATAGAAGGCATCGGGACGGGTCCAGATTGCGCTTGCGTCAAATGCAGATTACGCCTATTCACCCGCCAAACAGCAAGCTGCTGTAGCTCAGTGGTAGAGCGCGTCATTGGTAATGACGAGGTCGGGAGTTCAATTCTCCCCAGCAGCACCATTTCCTGTCTCACGGTGCGCAGCCACCTTCGACGGGGCGGGCTGGCCGCCCGACGAGCCGTCGCTCGTTTGGGTGAGCAAGTTCAAGGTTTGTATTGTCACCCCCCCTCCTCAAAATAATGTTCGATTTTGACAATTCCACAATCCATTCCGTGGTCGGCTAAAATATTTGACACTCTATATAGAGTTGAATTCTCGTTTCACCCCCAGAATTAGCGCAGTGTTGCGACTTATCCACATAAAAAACACCGACCAAGCGTTTGATTCTTGCAATAAAAACCGGATTCCTGCATGATCGTAAGTAATTGGGCGAATATAGACCCGCAATCGAGCCAGTGATCAGAGAGGCAGATCACAATGAAAATGAACAAATTTATCAAGGCAGCCCTATTGGGTTTTGCCGTTAGTGTAACCGCTGCTCCAACAACTGTTGAAGCTGAAACCTTGCGTGTCATGCGCGGGGCGGCATCAAGCGCACTAAAGGTTCCGATGAACCGCGCGGTTGTGGTCGAAAGCGACGTTCCTTTTGCGGAACTCTCTATCGCCAATCCCGGGATCGCGGATATTTCCACCCTGTCAGACCGCACTATATATGTGCTGGGCAAATTGCCCGGGCGCACAACACTGACCCTTTTGGGCGGTGATGGTCGGCTGATCACCAATGTCGAGGTGCAAGTCACCCCCGATATTACCGAATTTAAGGAACGCCTGCGCCAAATCTTGCCAGGCGAGCAAATCGAAGTGCGCACAGCAAATGACGGTATTGTTCTTTCGGGAACGGTTTCGAGCATTGCCCGCCTAGATCGTGCGCTTGATCTGGCCGAACGCTATGCGCCCGAACGTGTTTCCAACCTGATGAGCGTCGGCGGCACCCAACAAGTAATGCTAAAGGTGCGGTTTGCCGAAATGCAACGTACAGTCAGCAAACAGCTTTCGGCTGGTTTAATGGTTAACGGCATTGGGTCTACCTTGTCCGGCTCTATTGGCGGCGGATCTGGCTCTATTGGCGGTGCGGCCATTGGCGGTGCGGCCATTGGTTCAGCTGCATCAACGCAATTGAACCTGAACAGCGCGGCAGTTGGCCAAGCGGCCATCGGTTTTACCATTGGCTCCACTCAATTCGGCGTTTTGCTTGAAGCGCTTGAAAGCAAAGGGGTTGTTCGCACATTGGCAGAACCGAACCTGATTGCCCTATCCGGCCAAGAGGCAACGTTCCTTGCTGGCGGCGAATACCCGGTGCCTGTTTCACAGGAAAACGGCACCATCTCGGTTGAATATAAACCCTTCGGTGTCGCGCTTAACTTTACCCCGCGCGTGGTTGATGGTGATACAATCAACCTGTCGCTCACGGCCTCGGTCAGCTCGATCGACCCGAGCAACAGCTTTACAGATGGTAATTTCAAGATTGACGCCTTTCGCAAACGCGAAACCTCAACCACAGTTGAAATGCGTGACGGCGAAAGCTTTGCCATTGCGGGTCTGCTTCAGGATGATTTCCGCGATCTGAACAGTCAGGTGCCATGGTTGGGTGACCTTCCCATTCTGGGCGCCCTGTTCCGCAGCGCGGAATACAAGCGCGAACAATCCGAACTGGTGATTATCATTACAGCGCATCTGGTAACCCCCACACGGGGCGAAGCACTTGCGCTACCAACGGATCGTATTCGCATACCAACTGAATCTGAACTGTTCCTGTTTGGCAAAGTTGCCGGCAAAACACCAAGAGGTGTTGCCGGAGAAGTTGCGCGGCAGGATTTCAGCGGTTCCTACGGCTATGTGATGGAGTAAGACAATGAGCACTTATCTAAAACAAGTCCTGATCGCCGCAGCACTGACCTCTTTGGCAGCTTGCGCATCAAATACCGGCTCTATGCGGGCTTTTAACTCTGAAGCGGGGGGCACGCTTGACGAAGGTGGGTTTGGCAACCCGACGATGAACAATATGCTGATCCAGACCGGCCAGAAATCATATGCTATCAATCTGGCTAACAAGTTTGCAGCCCAAGTACCCGCTACAGTGAACTTCCCCTTCAACAGCTCGCGGCTTGATGCCTCGGCACAGGCCTCGTTGCGCAAACAGGCCAACTGGATCAAACAATTCCCCGAAGTTCGCTTCCGCGTCTACGGGCATACCGATCTTGTTGGTGGCAACGCCTTTAACAAACGTCTGGGTTTGCGTCGTGCGCGCACTGTTGTCAACTACCTGACATCACAGGGAATTAGCCGCAGCCGGCTCGAGGCGGTTGCCTCTTTCGGTGAAACACAGCCCTTGGTCGTAACTTCTGGCAAGGAGAGACGCAACAGGCGCACCGTAACCGAGGTTTCCGGCTTTGTTCAGAACCACCCCACGCTATTGAACGGGAAATACGCCCAGGTCATCTTCCGTGAATATGTTGAAAGCGCCACAGAGCCAACATCAGTGCCTGAAATCATTGGTTCGGAAGTTGCCACCAACAACTAACGCCCTACTGATATAAATGGCTGTGAAACTGGCCCGCCCGCCCCTTTATCCGGGGAAACAGGGCGGGCCTTTTCATTTTGACCGTCACCACACAATTAATGCGTCAGGCCGAGGCAGCGTTTACAAGGCATAACGCGTTCGTCCTGCCGGTGAATACATTTTAATGCAACATACTCTAACCTACGCGTGACGAAACTCGGCAATGCGTATTGTAGCTCAATCAGAGACAATTCATCATTTATTAAGAACAATAAATTCGGGGAATTTCGGGGAACCCCCCTGCCCCATACCGATTAGAGCCATATTTTACAGGCATATCCTAATCAAACCTTAATAAAATAGGTACCAAACGAATTATTCTATTTGTCGAACAATTACGGTTTTTTAGCCCTAATGTTGCCAAGATTGTAGGTCACTTTCTATTCAAAGGGAAAAAACCGTGCGCGAGCGAGTCGTGGACATGGGCGATAGTGGAAGAGACCAGGTGAGCAGTAACCAACTGGTTTTATGTATAAAAACCGCCGTCGCTTAGTATTAGAAGGAAGAGGCAAATGGAGAACAGCGCTATGCTACAGCCAGAATCGGCACCAATAGTAGCCTGCACAGTTTCGCGTGACGTATCTAATTTCGATCTGTTGATCGAGGATATGGAAGCAGAACTGGGCGAGAGCTGGGGTGATCTGACATTCGAGGATGCAAAAGTATTTTTGAAGCAGCCCGATGCGGATTCACTGGAATTTATTGCAATCGCAGTTGATGATCAGGACGAAGAAGACCTGACATTGATTGGTAATCTGATTACGACGGCCAATGACAAAGGCATCAAGGTTATTCTGATCGCCGAAGAAGTCAGCCCGATTGCCCTGCACCAGTTGTTGCGCCTTGGGGCCAATGATTTCATCCCCTACCCGCTGCCGGATGGCGAATTGCACGAAGCAATCGAACGGATGCGCGCCCCCGAAGTTGTCGCCGAAGCCCCCGTGCCCAGCGAAATGAAAACAACACTCAAAGCTACTGGCAACCGTAACGGGGTTGTTTTACCGGTTCACGGTCTGGCAGGCGGCACTGGTGCCTCCACACTGGCTGTAAATCTGGCTTGGGAATTGGCCACTATCGACAAAAAAGACGGCCCGCGCGTGTGCTTGCTGGATTTTGACCTGCAATTTGGCTCGATCTCGACCTATCTGGACCTGCCGCGCCGCGAAATCATTTATGAGCTGCTGTCGGATACAGAGGCAATGGACAGCGAAAGTTTCATGCAGGCTTTGTTGACCTATAACGACAAACTGCACGTTCTGACGGCACCGGCAGATATGTTGCCGCTGGATTTGGTGAGCTCGGAAGACATCAACCGCATCATCAACATGGCGCGGACGAACTTTGATTATGTTGTCATCGACATGCCATCCACGCTGGTTAGCTGGACCGAAGCAGTGCTGAACCAGGCTCACGTCTATTTTGCAACGCTGGAACTGGACATGCGCAGTGCCCAGAACGCATTGCGCCTGATCCGGGCGCTCAAGTCCGAAGAACTGCCCTACAAGAAACTGCGCTTCGTGCTGAACCGCGCGCCAAAGTTCACCGATCTGAACGGTAAATCCCGTGTCAAACGTCTGGCCGAAAGTCTGGACATTGATATCGAATTACAAATGCCCGATGGCGGCAAGCAGACAGTTCAGGCCGGCGATCATGGCCTGCCAATGGCAGAAAGCGCTGCAAAAAACCCGCTTCGCAAGGAATTCGCAAAACTTGCAAAATCGGTTCACGATCTAAACCAATCTGCCGACACCGGTAAGTAATATAGAAAAGGGAAAACCAGTATGTTCTCGCGTTATAAAAAATCTGAAGGCAACACCGCCTCGGCCAAAGCCGAAGTTGTGGCTATGCCAGCAACCCAGTCGGTCGAGAAGATAAAAAACCTGCGCAAGGCCCCGATGGCCTCGACATCAATTGTGCTTGCGGACAAAGAGGTGAAGCGCAAAGATCGTCTGGCCGAAGTCCGGCTGGAACTGCACAAGGAATTGCTGGACAACCTGAACCTGTCAGCGCTGGAAAACGCGTCTGAAAAGGATCTGCGCGCCGAAATCAACGCCATCGCATCAGAGGCGCTGGAAGATATGAGCGTGGTTCTGACCCGCGACGAACGCAGCCATCTTTATCAGGAACTGTTTGACGAAGTGACTGGTCTTGGCCCGATCGAGCCGCTTTTGAAAGACGAAACGGTCAACGATATTCTCATCAACGGCCCGAAGCAGATTTTCGTCGAGCGCGATGGCAAACTGGAACTGAGCACCATCACCTTCAAGGATGAAAAGCACCTGATGCGGATCATCGACAAGATCGTATCGGCCGTTGGCCGTCGCGTTGATGAATCCAACCCTTACGTGGATGCGCGGCTTGCTGATGGCTCGCGTTTCAACGCCATGGTGCCGCCCGTTGCGGTGGATGGTTCCCTGGTGTCCATTCGTAAGTTCAAAAAGGACAAGCTGGGTATTGATGATCTGGTGTCCTTCGGCGCCTTTTCCGAGGAAATGGCCGCCTTCCTACAGGCCGCCGTTGCGTGCCGTTTGAATATCATCGTATCGGGCGGGACCGGCTCTGGTAAAACCACTGCCCTGAACGCACTGTCGTCGTTTATTGACAACAACGAACGCATCCTGACCATCGAGGATACGGCCGAGCTTCAACTGCAACAAACCCACGTTGGCCGGATGGAAAGCCGTCCGCCGAACGTTGAAGGCAAAGGCGAGGTAAGCCCGCGTGACTGTATGAAAAACGCCCTGCGGATGCGTCCGGACCGGATTATCGTCGGGGAAACCCGTGGCGAAGAAGTTATCGACATGTTGCAGGCCATGAACACCGGCCACGATGGGTCAATGACCACAATCCACGCCAACTCGGCGCGCGATGGTGTGTCGCGGATGGAAAATATGATTGCGATGGCCGGTATTGAAATGCCGCTAAAGGCCGTGCGCAGCCAGATTGCATCGGCTGTAAACCTGATCGTGCAGGTCTCGCGCTTGCAGGATGGTTCGCGCCGGATGACGTCGATCACCGAAATCACCGGTATGGAGGGTGACGTTATTTCCATGCAGGAAGTTTTCAAATTCCAGCGCGTCGGCCTGACACCGGAAAACAAAATCCTTGGGCATTTCACCGCCACAGGCGTTCGTTCGCATTATTCCGAACGGTTCCGCATGTGGGGCTATGATTTGCCTGCATCCCTATTTGAACCCTTTGCGGCGGAGTAACCACTATGTCCTTTAACGCAGAATTTATCATCTACGGCCTGATCTTTGTCGCCGTCCTGTTGCTGGTCGAAGGTATTTACCTGACGGTCTTTGGCAAATCTATCAGCCTGAACAGCAAGGTGAACCGCCGGTTGGAAATGCTGGAAAAAGGCGGGCGGCGTGAGCAGGTTCTGGACAAACTCCGCAAGGAGATGGGCCAGCACCTAAAGGCGAACTCGATCCCGCTATATTCAATCCTGGCCCGCAGGGCACAAAGGGCCAACATCGCCTTCTCGCCATTGCAACTGATTATGCTGATGGTCGGGCTTGGGGCACTTGCCTTTATTGGCATGACGGTTGGCACCAGTACCTCACCGCCAGTCCGCGCGGCCCTTTCTGTGGTGATGGGCATCGCCTCGGTCTTTGTCTGGGTTAACAACAAGGCCAAAAAACGCATTTCAATGCTGGAAGAGCAGTTGCCAGATGCGATTGAACTGATGGTGCGCTCCTTGCGTGTTGGTCATCCGTTCACCGCGACCCTGGCCATTGTCGCCAAAGAAATCCCCGATCCATTGGGCACCGAAATGGGCGTGATCGCCGATGAAAGCACCTATGGTCGTGATGTGGGCGAAGCCCTGAAAGACATGGCCGAACGTATCGAAATACAGGATCTACGCTTCCTTGCGGTGGCGGTGACGATCCAGCAACAATCGGGCGGTAATCTGGCCGAAATCCTGCACGGGTTATCCAAGGTGATCCGTTCGCGCTTCAAACTGTTCCGTCAGGTGAAAGCAATTACAGCCGAGGCAAAATGGTCAGGCTCGTTCCTGTCCGGGTTCCCGATACTGGCACTGATCGCCATCAATCTGGCAAAACCGGATTACTACGATGAAGTTATGGAAACACCCTATTTTGTTCCTGCTTGTCTGGTGGTGGCCGCGTTTCTGATCGTCAATATTTTCGTCATGAAAATACTTGTGAATATTAAGGTATAGGGGGAAACGATTATGGATTTTCTAGAGACACTCAATACAACTCTCACCGATAACTTTGGCGAATTCGGGCCATTGTTGGCTGTTGGCATATTGGGCATGTTCCTGATGCTGTTGACGATCCCGCTCCTGATGAACAAAAAAGAAGATCCTCTGGACAGGATGCGCAAAACAAACGCCGCCCGTAATGCCCAGGTGGGTGCCGAAACCAAATTGCGTCAGGCACAGGGCACTGACAAGCTCGACAAATACGCCAACTTTCTTGAACCACAGGACGAGGAAGAATATTCCGCGATCCGTCTGAAACTGTTGCAGGCTGGTTACCCGTCAAAAACTGCGGTCCGCACCTACCACTTTATGCAATTCATCCTTGGGCTGGGTTTATTGGCTGCGGGCACGGTTTATGCTTTGACGCTGGGTGCTACTGATGACCAAACAACAAAATCGATGGCTCTCAGCATCCTTGTGCCTGGCATAATCGGGTATCTGGCTCCGAAATTCTGGGTCACCAAGCGTAAACAAAAACGCGAAGAGGAAATCATCAACGGCTTTCCGGACGCGCTTGATATGATGCTGGTATGCGTCGAGGCCGGCCAATCGCTGGACCAGTCGATCATTCGCGTTGCCACAGAAATCCGCGCAGGGTTTCCAGCACTGGCCGATGAATTTTCAATCGTGTCGCAGGAAATGAAGGCCGGTAAGGACCGGATCAGTGTTTTGCGCGATATGTCCGAACGCGTTGGTGTGCCTGATGTGGCTTCGTTCGTGACTGTGTTGATCCAGTCCGCCAGCTTCGGGACATCGGTTGCCGATGCTTTGCGTGTCTTTTCTGCCGAAATGCGCGATAAACGTGTGATGCGGGCCGAAGAAAAGGCAAACAAGTTGCCAACCAAAATGACACTCGCCACAATGATGCTGACATTGCCACCGTTGTTGATCATTCTGATTGGCCCCTCGGTTTATGGCATGTCGACCATGTTGGCAGGTGCGAGCTTTTAACGGATGAAACAAAAATGGGTGGGTCTCATACTGGCGCTTAGCCTTACAGCCGCCTGCGATTCCGCGGGCGGTATTGGCCGTTCCGATGACAACCCTTATGCCCCTACCGGGCACCCAACACGCCAGCAATCCGTTGACGGGCTGATCGTCGGGCATCGCCTGATGGCGGCAGGCGAATACGAGCTGGCGCTCAAGGCATACTACCGCGCCGCCGGAAAACTGGGTCTGAATGCCGACATCTACAGCGCCCTTGGGTCGGCCAACCTGAAACTGGGGCGCCTTGGCCAAGCCGAAAAACTGTTGCGCCAAGCCGTCGACGCGGACGCTAAATTCGCCCCCGCGTGGAATAATCTGGGCGTCGTGATGATGGAGCGCGGCAAAACCGGCGAAGCAATGCGTGTCTTTCAGACCGCATATGCACTCGATAGTGGCGAAAGTGACTCCATTCGTGACAATTTACGCTTGGCTATCGCAAAAACCGATCAAACCGAGTATGTTGACGATAATGAGTATAATAATTTCTCGTTGGTGCGGCGAGGAAGCGGGGAATACCTGCTTCTTTCCACACCCTAAGTAGGTTCGAGCAGCAAAAAGGACGCACAAATGCGCCACCCTATTCTTGTTTCCCTGTGCCTGACAGGCGCGCTAGCCCTGTCCGCATGTGAAAAACCAGGCAATTCCGATGTAAATCGCACTCTCAAGGACCTGAACGTCATTGATGAAAGCAATCTAAGCAATATCATGCTGACCGTTGCCGACCCGAACGAGGCCGTGACCTATTTCCGCAAAGCCAGCGCTGACAATCCCGACCGGATTGACCTACAACGCGGGCTGGCCAAATCCCTGATCCGCGCCAAACACCCTACCGAGGCCGTGGCTGCCTGGACCAAGGTTGTCGCCCATGAAGACAACACAAACGAGGACCACGTTGAACTGGCCGATGCCCTGATCCGTTCTGGTGAATGGAAGAAAGCCAAGACTGAACTGGACCGTGTGCCGCCGACCCACGAAACCTATAAACGCTACCGACTCGAGGCGATGGTTGCCGACAGCAATCAGGACTGGAAAAAAGCCGACAGTTTTTATGAAACCGCTATTGGTCTGACCACAAACCCGGGCAGCGTTTTGAACAACTGGGGTTATTCCAAATTGACCCGTGGTGATTACAAGGGCGCTGAACGTCTGTTCGGCGAGGCGCTGTCCTATAACAAAGACCTGTTCACCGCCAAAAACAATCTGGTTCTGGCGCGGGGTGCGCAACGTAATTACACCCTGCCCGTCATTCCTATGTCCCAGATCGAGCGAGCGCAATTGCTGCACTCGCTGGCCCTGACCGCGATCAAACAAGGTGATGTCACCACCGGCAAAGGCCTGTTGAAAGACGCGATCGACACCCACCCGCAACATTTCGAGGCCGCTGTGCGTTCGCTTAATGCGTTAGAAAACAACGTAACGAACTAATGGAAATGGTCATTACAGCATCGTCGGCCCTGTGGTTTTTGCCCTTTGCAGTTCCCATTGCAATCTGGGTTGCCTGGAGCGATATGAAGTTTATGAAAATCCCCAACATGGCCGTTCTGGCCCTGTTGGCAGTTTTTCTGGGCGTTGGCCTGATTGCGCTGCCCTTTGATGTCTATACATGGCGACTGCTGCATCTGGCGGTGATACTGGCCATCGGGTTTGTGTTTAGCGCCGTTGGGTCTTTGGGGGCTGGGGACGCCAAATTTGCCGCCGCAATGGCCCCTTTTGTGGCGTGGGGCGATGCTGCACGAATGGCATATCTATTGTCGGCTGTTATCATCGCCGCCCTGATCACCCATCGTTTGTTCCAGCGCAGCAAGACGATGCGCAAGCTTACGCCAAACTGGAAAAGCTGGGACAACAAGGACTTTCCAATGGGTCTCGCCCTTGGTGGCACACTGATTGCCTATCTGGCGCTCGGTGTGGCTTACGGCTCGTAACCTTAATTATCGCCGCTCGATCTCCAGCAATACATATAACGGCGTGCGGCGAATTTCCTTCAGGGTCACATCCGGTCGCGCGGCAATCGCCTCTATCACCGTTCTACGGATGCCCTGTTCGGCCGGACATAACGGCACCAGCACATAATCGGCGCTACCGAACCCCGGCAGCCCGCCATAATACCATGGCGCGCCATTGATCAGCGGTTCCAGATCGCCAAACAGCCAATGGCTCGAAAACATATCTGCCATAAACAGACGCTTGCCCTGCGCCAGACCGGCCTGTTCCAGATCCTGCACAATGCTGCCGATCCAGCCCGGTAAACCCAGTTTTAACTCGCAATCCGGCAACGGTTCCCCCAACAGCATGACCGGTTCTTCGCGCCCCGCAGCGTCAGTCAGATGCTCCAGCCCCGATCCGTCCCCGTCCAGCGCCACACGCCCGTCCAGCCGCCAGACCCGCAACGATATCGCCTGCAAATCCTGATGCCTGTCGTTGCGCAGCATGATCGATTCATAGTCCGCCGTGTTCAGGCCGAAATGGCGCAACGGGCTGTATGCCAGATTGATAAAAGTCGGGGCAGACAGGGCAAAAGCCGCAACACCGACCATTGTCAACGCACCGCGCATATCCCGCCCCGCCCCCTGATCCACGGCTGCGGCGGGGCGCAACGTAATCAGCAAAATTGCCAGCATCGGCAACCATTGCGGGTCATTGCCGAAATTTTGAAAGGTGACGTAAAAGAACCCCGGCACCAGCAACAACAGCGCCAAACCGCCAATGGCTTCGCCCGAACGGCGCAGCAACATGATTCCGAGAAAGGCAAGCACCGATCCGGCCAGATACGCAGGTGACGCAACAATCACGCCCAATGGCAAACCCGGTTGTGGGCGCACGTCCGAACCCGCGACCAGCATTAAATCCGCCATATAGGCCTGCCAGAACGCAAATCCGGTAAACAGGGTGACAATTCCGGCAATCACCAGCCCCGCAACAACAGCAACACCCAGCGTCCGGTATGATTTTCGCATCGCCAAAGCTACGATGATCGCAGGTGCAAACGCCGCGAAATAGGTGACTTTGATCAACACCAGCGCTGCCATGCAAATGCCTAGGATCATACCGTCAATATCTTGGCGCATCGGCCCTAATACAGGCAGTACCGCAATCGCGATGGCCACAAATGAAATCGCCCACGCCCAGCGGTTATAATGCATCGAAATCGAGATCGAGCTTTCCGCCAACCCAAAGGCCAGCGCTGTGGCCAAAACAACCACAAGCATACCGAACAGATAGGGCATAGCCCCCCGCATCCGGCTAACACCAACCCACCATGCAGCGGGCAGCAGCACGGCCCCCATTGCAATTTGCGCATAGATCACCGCATGGCCAACCCCCATGCCCTGTCCAACCAAAAAGGCAATCGGCGCGTAGGCCAGCGCCCCGATCGGGGTCATAAAATCAAGGTGCGGCCACTGGCCCGCGTCCATCCGGAATACGATTTGCAGCAGATGCAGCGTGTCGGCCTCGTGTTTGGCGATGTATAGACCGCCCTTTAGCGCGGCCAATCCCCCCATCACCCCCAGCACAATCGCTAAAAAACCGAATAATTTCGCAGGATTTGGTCTGCTCATCCCTGCCCCCGTTACCGTTTGTTAATTTTTTAGCAACATTAGCGGGCAAACGTAGCATATGTAAAAGCCAAAGGCGGTTTTTGTTGTCCAATCGCACGATCAGAGATAGAATCGCCACAAAATATAAGAAACAGCCCTTAGTAGAACAGGTATAACCATGAATATGGAAACATCAGGCGTTACTCCCCCCCCCGCCCCGCGTCGCATGAACGAGATGAACCTCTCGATGGTGATGATGCGCGACATCCTATTGAAAACCATGTTTCGCCAGAATCTGGAAATGGTCTCGGATGTTGCGGGGGCCATCTGCCTGCCCATTCCGGTGACGCAGGAATTGCTCGATCTGGCCCGCGAACAGAAATTGCTAGAGGCCACCGGCACAATGCACGCCGGTTCCGGCGGCGAAATGGGTTATCAGCTGACCGACGCTGGCAAATCCCGCACGTTGGATGCCCTGTCGCAATCCGAATATTACGGCGCGATGCCGGTGCCGCTCGACGTTTACAAAGAACAGGTCGAACGCCAGTCGATCCGCAATATCCAAATCACCCGCGAACAGCTAACCGGCGCGATGGGGCATCTGATCCTGCCCGATGATCTGCTGGATCAGCTTGGCCCTGCCGTGAGTTCGGGGCGATCCGTCTTGATGTATGGACCACCAGGCAACGGTAAATCCGCCATCTCGAACGGCATCCGCGATGCGCTGGGGGATAAAATATTCGTGCCCCGCGCGCTGGAATACGCCGGGCAAGTGATCACCGTTTATGACCCGATTGTGCACAGCGCCGCCGAGGAACAGGTGGACGACCCCAACTCCTTGCGCCGCAGCGGCAACCGCTATGACACGCGGTACGTGCGTTGTGAGCGGCCCACCGTTATCACCGGCGGTGAATTGACGCTCGAGATGCTCGATCTGGTCTATAATCCGACCGCACGCACCTATCAGGCACCTTTGCAGTTAAAATCAACCGGCGGCGTATTTATCGTGGATGACCTTGGACGACAGGCCGAACCACCACAGGCGCTGATCAACAGATGGATTGTTCCGCTGGAAGAAGGCAAAGATATTTTGGCCCTGCAATCGGGTGAAAAATTCGAGGTGCCGTTTGACACATTGGTGATTTTCTCGACCAACTTCCACCCGAACAAGATTTTCGATAAAGCGGCTCTGCGGCGGATTTTCTTCAAAATCAAGATTGATGGGCCGATCCAGGAGGATTACTTGAAAATTTTCGCCATGGTCGCGCGAAAGAAAAAGATCGCGCTGGACGAGGCCACGTTGGTGCATCTGTTGAAAAAGAAATATCCAACCATTGATAATGTCTATGCCAATTATCAGCCGATATTCCTGATCGACCAGATGATCGCGGTTTGCGATTTTGAAGGCATTCCGCACCAGATGCGCCCTGATCTGCTGGATCGGGCATGGGCCAATATGTTCGTCGAAGAATCTGAAATCATTCACTAATGGCGGGTCGTGTTCGCATTGTGGTGGCGGGTGCAATCGCCACCGTCACCCTGACCCGCGCCGACAAACGTAACGCGCTCGATCTGGACATGATCAGCGCAATCGTTGACGCAGGCGAAGGCCTGATGCAGCAGCGTGATGTCAGGGCAGTGGTGCTGTGCGGTGATGGCCCTGCGTTTTCGGCAGGGCTGGACACGGGTACCTTTCAATTATTGATGGCCGAAGTCGCCAAGGTGGGCGGCATCATGACCCGCACGCACGGGCAATCCAACCTGTTTCAACGCGCCGCGATGGTTTGGGCTGATCTGCCAATGCCGGTGATTGCGGCGGTGCATGGCTATGCATATGGTGGCGCGTTCCAGATCATGCTGGGGGCCGACATCCGCGTGGCCGCGCCCGACACACAGTTTTCCATTATGGAGGGCAAGTGGGGGCTGGTGCCCGATATGGGTGGCATAGTTTTGATGCGCCGGTTGGCGCGTGGCGATGTGATCCGCCGCCTGACCTATACCGCCGAGGTGTTTGATGCGCACGCGGCCCTGAACTGGGGCTTTGTCACCGAACTTGCCGATGATCCTTTGGCGCGTGCCCATGCACTGGCCACCGAGATCGCCACTCGCAGCCCAGATGCTGTGCGCGAGGCCAAAGCGATGATCCGTGCAACCGAGTTGATCCCCGAAGATGAGGTTTTATTGCTTGAATCCGCAGCCCAAGGACGCCTGATCGGTAGTGCGAACCAGATCGAGGCGCTGATGGCAGGGTTCGAGAAACGCACCCCCGATTTCAAAGATTGACCCACCGCTCGTCGCTCCCTTACGGGCGCTTCTCGCTGGCGATTAACGCCCCAGCGAGGAAAGCCGTAAGGCTTGATGACCGCCCCCGTCAAACAGTCAACCCTTCAGGCTCTTCCAGCCCATTGGCGCGGCTACAGGCCGTCACCGTGTTGGCCAGCAAACAGGCAATCGTCATTGGTCCAACGCCCCCCGGAACCGGTGTAATCGCACCGGCTACTTTAACGGCACTGTCAAAATCCACGTCCCCGACCAGACGGGTTTTACCCTCGCCACGCTCTGGCGCATCAATCCGGTTGATGCCCACATCAATCACCGTCGCCCCCGGTTTGATCCAATCCCCCAGCACCATCTGCGCACGGCCAACAGCCGCCACCACAATATCGGCGCGACGCACCACATCGGGCAAATCCTTGGTGCGTGAATGTGCCACCGTCACCGTGCAGCTATCGCCCATCAACAGGCGCGCCATTGGTTTGCCAACAATGTTTGATCGCCCGATCACCACCGCATCCAGACCGGACAGCGAACCATGATGATCCCGTAGCATCATCAAACAGCCCAGCGGCGTGCAAGGCACCATTGATTTTTGCCCCGTGGCCAGAAGACCAACATTCGAGATGCTAAAGCCATCCACATCCTTGGCCGGATCAACCGCGTTCACCACCAAATCCTCGTTCATATGATCGGGTAGCGGCAGTTGCACCAATATCCCGTGAACATCGGCATCATTGTTCAGGCGTTCAATCAGCGCCAGAACATCTGCCTCGGGCGTGTCGGTAGGCAATTTATGCTCATAGGAATTCATCCCGACCTCGACGGTCATCTTACCCTTGGAACGCACATAAACCTGCGACGCGGGGTCCTCGCCCACCAGCACCACCGCCAACCCCGGCTGAATGTTATGATCCGCTTTCAGACGCGCAACATGGGTGGCCACTTTGGCCCGAACCTTGGCGGCGAATGCCTTACCGTCGATAATTTCTGCTGTCATTTCATTCTCCATCTAAGGTTATTGCGCGGGTATGGCGTAGGTCTCTCGGTAATGATCCATCTGCATCTTTGTTGCAAGAACCGCGTTTTTCATCAACGTGGCAACGGTCACCGGCCCGACACCGCCAGGCACGGGTGTGATCCAGCCCGCCACCTCGGCGCAGCTGTCAAAATCGGCATCGCCGACGGTGCGTGGCCCATCCGGTGTTTCAATCCGGTTGATGCCGATGTCGATCAGCGCAGCCCCCGGTTTCAGCATATCGCCCGTCACCAGCCCCGGTTTGCCAACGGCCACAAACACCGCATCTGCCCCACGACTGTGCATTGCCACAGATCGGGTCATGTGGTGGCACACCGTCACCGTCGCCCCCAGCCCCATCAGTAAAAATGCAATCGGTTTGCCGACAATTTCGGAATGGCCGATGACAGTCACATCCAGCCCCTCCATTTTCAGCGGCAGGGATTTCAGAATTTCGACAGACGCCACGGCGGTGCACGGCCCAAGCGCCAGATCATTATAAACGATATTGCCGATCGAGGCAGGATGCATACCCTCGACATCCTTCAACGGATGCACCGCCTTTTGCAGCGTTTTCACCGGAATATGCGCGGGCAACGGACGCTGGATAATGATGCCGTTCACATTGGGATCAGCATTCAGCCCCTGAATGACGCCAACCAACTGTTCCAGCGAAATCTCCGCTGGATAGTTGCGCGATTCAAAGGAAACTCCGGCAGATTCCGCCTGTTTCCTTTGATTTCGCACGTAAATCTCGGCAGCAGCAGCATCGCCAACCGAGATCGACATCAGGCTGGGTTTCCAGCCTGATGCCACCAGTTCTTTAGCCTCGGCCGCCGCTTCTGCACGCAGTTTCGCAGCGATGCCCTTACCGTCAATGACGGCCGCGCGTGGAGCGTTCATTGACCTAGAACAACCCCTCGATTTCGCCCGCATCGTTCAGATGGATGCCTTCAGCGGCTGGTCGGCTGGGCAGACCAGGCATGGTCATAATATCCCCGCAAACCACCACCACAAATCCGGCACCTGCCGACAGACGCACTTCGCGGATCGGGATGGTGTGACCGGTCGGTGCCCCGCGCAAGGTCGGGTCAGTGCTGAACGAATACTGGGTTTTTGCCATGCAGACCGGCAGATGGCCATATCCGGCCTCTTCCCACGCGCGCAGCTGATCACGGATTTTCTTGTCGGCGATCACCTCGTCAGCGCGGTAAATGCTTTTGGCAACCCGCTCGATTTTCTCGAACAATGGCAAATCGTCACGGTAAAGCGTTGCAAATTGCGCCGCGCCGCTGTCGGCAATTTCAGCCACACGTTCGGCCAGATGCTCGGCGCCTTTGCCGCCAAATTCCCAGTGGCGTGACAGGATTGCTTCTGCCCCTTGCGACGCCACATATTCCTGCACCGCCTGCACTTCGGCGTCCGTATCGGTGACGAAATGGTTGATCGCCACCACCACAGGCACCCCGAATGATTTCATATTGCCGATGTGCCGGCCAAGGTTCGGACAGCCTGCCTCGACTGCTTCCACATTTTCCGGCCCCAGATCTTTGCGGGCCACACCGCCGTTCATTTTCATCGCCCGAACTGTGGCAACCAGAACGATGCAATCGGGTGATAACCCGGCCTTGCGACATTTGATGTTCATGAATTTCTCGGCACCCAGATCAGCGCCAAAGCCGGCTTCGGTCACCACATAATCGGCCAGACGCAGGGCCGTATTGGTGGCAATCACTGAATTACAACCATGCGCGATATTGGCAAACGGGCCGCCATGCACAAAGGCCGGATTGTTTTCCAGCGTTTGCACCAGATTGGGCTGCATCGCGTCCTTCAGCAGCACGGTCATCGCGCCATCGGCCTGAATATCACGGCAATAGATCGGTTTGCGTTCGCGGGTGTAGGCAACGATGATGTCGCCCAGACGCTTTTGCAAATCTTTCAAATTGTTGGACAGGCACAGAATGGCCATCACTTCGGACGCCACGGTGATGTCAAATCCGGTCTGGCGCGGAAAGCCGTTGGCAACCCCGCCCAATGACGTCACCACATCACGCAGGGCGCGGTCATTCATGTCCAGAACCCGCTTCCAAACCACGCGGCGCTCGTCAATTGCCAGATCGTTGCCCCAGTAAATGTGGTTGTCGATCATCGCAGACAATAGGTTATGCGCCGAGGTGATGGCGTGGAAATCACCAGTGAAATGCAGGTTCATTTCCTCCATCGGCACCACTTGGGCATAGCCACCACCAGCGGCCCCGCCTTTCATGCCGAAACACGGCCCCAGTGACGCCTCGCGAATGCAAACTGCCGCCTTTTTGCCGATCCGGTTCAACCCGTCAGCCAGACCCACAGTCGTTGTGGTCTTGCCCTCGCCCGCAGGTGTCGGGTTGATCGCGGTGACAAGGATCAGCTTGCCTTTGCGGTTGCTCTTGACGCTCTCGATGAATTCTTGGCTGACCTTGGCCTTGTCGTGGCCATAGGGCAACAGATGTTCGCTGGGAATGCCCAGTTTCTCGCCAATTTCCTGAATCGGCTTCTTACTGGCTTCGCGGGCAATTTCGATGTCGGACTTATAGCTCATATCTGCGTATCCTTTGAGAGATCATGGCGTCTGTAATTCGACAACCTTACAAGATGCGCATGTAACCAACAGAGTGAATCCGACATTTCCAGCAATAGAATCGTCGCTTTGGCATACCGTTATATACCGCGCGCCTGATCCAGATGCCGCCACACAGGTTGGTCCGGAATATGTAGTCTGATTTCGTCGCCCAGACGCAACAATCCTTCGCGCTCGACCCAGCCGGTGACGCCGCGCAGCCCCTTGGCCGCCAACTTGAAAGCGCGCCCTTTGTCCGGCATATCCTCGTTAATCACAGGGGCCGGAAGGTTGCAGGGCCGGTTTTCCATGTCCACTGTGATGGCGGTGCCATTGCTTGTGATCAGGCGCGAGGCGGGCGGGACCGTGGTGAAATCGGGGATGCCTTCAACCACGATCGAGGTGCTGAGCCACGCCGGATCAATCGCCTCAATCCCCATGTTCGCGGCAATCACAGCCAGTTCTTCGGCCGATACAATGCATATCTGACGGGTGTTGCGGATTTCGGTGTCGCGCGGGTATTGCCCGACCACACGGCTGCACGACGGACGCGTCAGGCCCGCACGGCTTTCACCGGAACACCCCGCGAATGTCAGGGCCATTTCATCCACAGAAATACTGCGCAGCGTCTCGGTGCGGTCCTTGTTCACCCCGAGCCATGTGATACGGCCAGTGAATGCAGTGGGGAGAAGTGCGGGCATTGGTGTTTCCTGTGGTTGGAAGTTCAGACCACCAGCGTAAAGAACACCCGCTTGAAAGGAAACAGGACCGATCCATCATTTTCGGGCGGGTAATAGCCCGTCAGCGCCTGTTCATATGCCGTGATGAAACATTGCTGCTCCGCCTCGTCCAGTTTTTCTACAATCGGGCGCATTGCAGTGGACTGGGTGAAATGGCGCACGGGGTGGCCTGTTTGGGCGGGGGCAAGGCGCTGGATATATTCGGTTTCCCAAACGCTTACCTCGCCCAAGAGGGCAAGCATCTGCGCATAGGTTTCCGGTGCTGCCACAGGGGTTGCCCATTCGGTATAATCAAACCGGTCAGGGAACAGGGATTGGGCCACATCCCGCAGCGCCTGATGCGATCGCGCCGCAAACTGACGCGGCATTTGAACTGCCAAAACCCCGCCTTTGGTCAGCATTCCGGCAAGGCGGGCAAACAGCGCCGCGTGGTCGGGCAACCAGTGGCACAGCGCGTTGGAAAAGATCAGCGCGGGTGGAGCATCGGGCAACCATGTAGCAGCATCCACCTTGATCAAAGCGCTATAGGCCTCGGTCTCTTGTGCCTTGACCAACATCGCGGGTGAGTTATCAACCCCGATCAAATTACGCCCCGCAAACCGCAACGCCAGCGCCGCGCCCACAGACCCGTTGCCGCACCCCAGATCAACCACATCGCCCGCGGGCAGTTCCGGCACTTGCGTCAGTAAATCCATCGCAGGTCGAATGCGAAAACCCCGAAACTTGGTGTAAGTTTCGGGGTTCCAGTCTTGTCTATATTCTGCCGTTACGATGGTTCCGGCTCCATGCCGCCATCCTTTGGCTTGCGCTTGACCTTGACCTTTGGTTTTGGCTTGGTCTTGGGAATGGCTGTGACGCTGGGCGTGTTGCCTTTGTCGGATGCGTCATCCTCATCATCATCGTCCAGTTGCGGTGGCTCGCCTTTCATCACGCGCTTGATCTCTTCGCCGGTCAGGGTTTCATATTCCAGCAGCCCTTGGGCCAGACGCTCGAATTCGACCTTGTTCTTTTTGATGATCGCCAGCGCATCATCATAACCATCGTCAATGAATCGCTTCACTTCTTCCTCGATGGTTTCCTTGGTGTTCGCCGACACGGAAAAGCCCATCGTGTTACCCGAATAGCCTTCATGGGCCTCGGAATAGTCGATGTTGCCCACCTTATCAGACATGCCCCAACGCATCACCATCGCACGGGCCAAGCTGCTGGCCTGTTGGATATCACCCGCAGGACCACTGGAAACGCTTTCGGCACCGTATTTGAAAATCTCGGCGGCTTTGCCCGCCATCGTCATGGTGATTTTCTCTAACGCCTCATCACGGAACATCGAAACCTTGTCCATTTCAGGCAGCGACACAACCATACCCAAAGCGCCACCGCGCGGGATGATCGTCGCCTTATAGACCGGATCGGTTTTGGTCAGCTTCAAGCCAACAAGTGCGTGGCCCGCTTCATGATAGGCCGTTTTTTCTTTCTGCTCATCCGTTAGCACCATAGAGCGGCGCTCGGCCCCCATCATCACCTTGTCTTTGGCGGCTTCAAAATCTTCCATCGTCACAAATCGGCGTTCCAGACGCGCTGCCATCAGGGCGGCCTCGTTGACCAGATTGGCAAGGTCCGCACCGGAAAATCCGGGCGTGCCGCGGGCGATGATGCGCAAATCCACGTCAGGGCCCAGCGGCACCTTGCGGGCGTGCACTTGCAAGATTTTGTCACGACCTTTGATGTCGGGGAGTGGCACCTGCACTTGCCGATCAAAGCGACCGGGGCGCAGCAGGGCCGGATCCAGCACATCGGCACGGTTGGTGGCGGCCAGAATGATCACGCCCTCGTTGGCGTCAAAGCCGTCCATTTCAACCAGCAACTGGTTCAACGTCTGTTCACGCTCGTCATTACCACCGCCATAACCGGCACCACGCGAACGGCCCACGGCATCAATCTCGTCGATAAACACAATGCAGGGCGCATTCTTTTTGGCTTGCTCGAACATATCGCGCACACGCGACGCGCCCACACCGACAAACATTTCTACGAAATCAGAACCCGAAATGGTGAAGAACGGAACTCCCGCCTCGCCCGCAACCGAGCGCGCCAGCAGGGTTTTACCTGTGCCGGGAGGGCCGATCAGCAATGCGCCTTTGGGAATTTTACCGCCAAGGCGCGAATATTTCTGCGGGTTGCGCAAAAATTCAACGATCTCTTCCAGCTCTTCTTTGGCTTCATCGATACCCGCTACATCGTCAAAGGTGATGCGACCTTTCTTTTCGTCCAGCATCTTGGCCTTGGATTTACCAAAACCCATCGCGCCGCCTTTGCCGCCGCCTTGCATCCGGTTCATCATAAAGAACCAGAACCCGATCAACAGCAGCACCGGCAACAGCATCCCGATCAGCGATACAAATCCTGACTGCTCTTGGCGCTCGGCTAAAACCGCTACGTTATTTGCAATCAGCATGTCGGTGACCTTGGCATCGTCTGGCCGGATGGTAGCATAATCTTTGCCATCGGTGCCGTGGAACAGAACCTTTTCGCCATCCAGCGTCGCAGATTCCACATTGCCGTCAGTCACCGCCTGCACAAATTCCGAATAGCTCAACTCGCGGGATTGCAATGCACCCTCGCCGCTGCTGAACAGGTTGAACAAAGCGAGGATCAACATAAACAGCACGACCCAGAAAGCCAGATTTCTAGCGTTGCCCACAGGCATTCTCCTTAAACCGGTTTAGCGCACAAGAATCTTTCTCGCAGCTACCTGTCTAAAATAGGGATTGGGCCCAGTTAGTTCAATGCGATAAAATGGTGGAAATGAAATGATCTGCCCCAAATAGCGCAGATGTGACCCATCCGCTGGACAATCCGGCCAATGGTGCGGCAATTAGTGCCTGATTTCGCCACACCGCAGGGGTTGCCAGCAGGGATAAGCGTGGCGCACCCGTTTCGCGCCAATCCGGACATTGCGCCAATCCCGCCTCGCCCAGAACCCGCAGTTCTAAGTCATTGGCATGTGGGCCGGAAAACTGCCAGCGGTTGTCCCAGATGGCATCTGTCGGGCAAATCACGTTCTTGACCGCCTGATGTTCGCGCATGATGCGGATTTCGGATTTTTTCGGGGTAATCAGGCATCCGTGCAAAGTCGAAGTTTTATTTGAATGAATGCCATACTCAACATCCACTAATGCCATTCGGCGTGGGCGATATTCAGCGCATGTAACCCAACTCAAGGCATGAGACAGCAATCGGGCGCTTATTTCAGCCGACAACTTGTGAAATGCACTGCGCTCCAAAATAACGTCGCCATCCACAATCGTTACCATCATTTGTGCTGCGTTTTGTGTCTGGATTTCCAACGCGTTCCTAGCCATCCGCAAATCATCGGCTGTGCCGGCCAATCGCTCGACGTCAATCCCCAAAGGGGCCAATGCCTTCAGCACCTTGCGCGCCTTCACCCGCTCAAAACGCTCATCCTCATTTGTTGGGTCATCGATCCACTTGATATCGTGGCGGCCCAAATAATCCCGAAGTTGTTGACGATATAAAAACAGGGCCGGACGAACCCAATTAATACCGTCGGCCTTGCGCCTTTGCTGCATCCCCGACAGTCCATCCACTCCGGATCCGCGCGCCAACCGCATTAAAAACGTTTCTGCCTGATCATCCGCCGTGTGCCCCAGTGCGATTGTTTCAATGCCGCGCTCCTTGGCCCACGTCGCCATCAGCCCGTAACGCGCACGCCGCGCCTGATCTTGCAAATTGCCTTTGCCGTCCCAATCCGTCCAGTGCAGCGTGGTGTGTTCAATGTCCAGACCTGCGCAAAATCCGGCCACCGCCTTGGCCTCATCCGCGGCATCCTTGCGCAACCCGTGATCGACCGTCATCGCGAGCAATCTCACCCCTGCGCTGGACGCCCACCGGTTCAAAAGATGCAACAAAGCTGTTGAATCACTACCGCCGGATACGGCGACACCGATCACGGCAGGTGGGCTTCGGCCGAAAATACTTTCAATAAAGTGAAGTAGAGATTCGTCCTGATGGATCAATTGCAACCCAGATTGCGCATAGATGATTGTGCCTCAAGCACCATGTCAGAGCTTGGAAACCTGCTACCGACCTCGCCCAACGTCACGCAAGCCTCGCTTTGTTGGCCTAGTGCGCCAAGGGATGTGCCCAGCTTATACAACGCCTCGGGGGCTTTGGGGCCGTCCGGTGTGCCGGAAAAACTGTCCAGATAGGCGCGGGCCGCATTGGCCATTTCGCCCATGTTTTCAAAAGATTGCCCACGCATGAAATGCGCGTCAGCACTCATTGGACCACCAGGGTAGGTCTGGGTAAAGGTCGCAAACTGCTTAGCGGCGCTGCGAAAGTCACCGGATGCGAGCGCCTCCTGCGCCCGCTCAAAGTCACTTCGCTCGCCTACGGCCAACTCTGTTGTGTCAATCGTGCTTGGGAGCGGGGTTGTCGGCCCGCTGGGGGCATCGCCACCACCCAATGTGCTGGTTTCGCCCAAGGTGCTAACGTCGCCGCCTTCCAGTTCAACCAGCCGGAATTCCAGATCACCAATCCGGTTGGTGCCATCCACCACCACACGATTGATCCGGTTTTCCAACTGCTCGGATTTCGCCGTCAGTTTTTGCAACGCGGCTTCAATCGCGTCGATGCGTTCCAGCGGGGTGTTGCCACCCACGTTGGTCCCGGGTGCGCCCGTGGTGGACAGCTCGCGCTTTAGTCGCTGCACTTCGACAAACAGCACCGACAGTTCCTGGCGAATGTCAGCCAGCGTTTGATCATCGGCCTGAGCCACCACAGGGGCAGCCCCACAGATCGACAATCCAATAATAAGCGCGAGTATCCGTGTCATTTAGTCGTCCTTCAGTTACACGCCCGCGCCGGCCGAAATAACGGTGACTGCGCGACGGTTCTTGGCGTAACATGCCTCGGCCGAGCAAACCTCGATCGGGCGTTCCTTGCCATATGTTAACGTGCGCAAGCGGCTGCCTGCAATCCCTTGTGATATCAGGAATTCCGAAACAGCATTGGCGCGGCGTGCGCCCAAGGCAAGGTTATATTCACGCGTGCCCTGCTCGTCGGCGTGGCCCTCGATGATAGCGGCATATTCGGGGTTGGCTTGCAACCATCCGGCCTGTGCCGTCAATGTAGCGCGTCCAGCGGGTGTTAATGTGCTGGTATCCACTGCAAACAGCACGCGATCCCCGATGGTTTGGCTAAAATAAGCCGGTGAACTCGGGTCCGACGCCGGATCAATCGGTGTCATTGTGCCCGTTCCTATGCCAGAACCGTTTCCGGCCAGATTTCCCGGGTTGGTGCAGGCCCCAAGGCCCAGTGCCGCAACGATGAAGATCGCTTTATATAGGTGTGTCATGGGTTGTCCCTTGCTCTGTTTTTGTTGGCTCGATTGCCGTCTACATATCATCCCGCGCCCCTTTTGGGAACGCGCTTCATTTCTTGTTCTCTGAGGGGGGCAAAACATAACCACTATTCCGGAATAGTGGTTATGTTTTTCGCCCCCGCCCGTATCTATTTCAACAAAGGCGACCACGCCGGATCCGACGCGCCGCCGTCTGTTTTCACCCGGCGCAAATTACGCCCGCTGATGTCGACTGAATATAGCCCGACCTCCCCGCCTGCCCCTGCGGTTTCGCGCATGAACATAATTACGCGCCCATTCGGCGACCAACTCGGACCCTCATCCAGAAACGATGCCGTCAGCAGCCGCTCCTCGGTGCCATCCACCCGCATCACCCCGATGTGGAACCGGCCCTTGTTCTGTTTGGTAAACGCAATCAGATCACCACGCGGCGACCAGACCGGTGTGCCGTAACGCCCTGATCCAAAGCTGATCCGGCGGGCATCACCGCCATTTGCAGGCATGACGTATAGCTGTTGATTGCCGGACCGGTCGCTTTCAAACACGATCTGTTTGCCATCGGGCGAGAAACTCGGCGCGGTCTCGATTGATGGCTCTGACGTCAGGCGCACAGGCGCACCGCCACCGATGTTCATCCGGTAAATATCGGTGTTCCCGCCTGATGACAGCGAATATACCACCGTTTGGCCGTCCGGCGAAAACCGTGGGGCAAACGTCATGGTGCCGGGCTGGTCCGCCAATGCACGGCGGCCAACGGATGCCACATCCAATACGTAAATCTTGGGGAAGCCCGTTTCATAGGACGTATACAGCACGCGGTCGCCCGTAGGTGAAAACCGCGGGGCCAGAACCAGTGACCGGCTGTCGGTCAAAAACTGCACATTGGCGCCATCATAATCCATGATCGCAAGGCGTTTCTTGCGATCATTCTTGGGGCCGGTTTCCGAAACATACACCACGCGGCTATCGAAATACGCACCCTCGCCGGTGATCCGGCTATAGGCCGCATCCGCCACCTTATGCGCCATCCGCCGCCAGCTGGTGGTGGTGCCGCCAAATTGCAATCCTTCGCCCAGAGGTGCTCCGGAGAACACATCAAACAGACGGAATTTCACCGTCACCTTGTTACCGTTCACATTCACCGCCCCGACAATCAACGCCTGCGCATTGATCGCCTTCCAGTCGGCGTATTGCACGGGGCTGTCAAAGTTGGTGACGGTGGAAATGAACGCATTCTTGGGGATCTCGCGGAACAATCCGGTGCCTATCAAATCCGCCGCCACCACACGTGCAATCTGGGTGGCAAATTCACTGCCAGCCGCGTTTTCGGCGACAAAGTCCGGCACCGCAAAGGGCAATGGCTCGATCACCCCGTCGGTGATTTCGATGCGTAATGGCTCGGCTTGCGATTGTGTGGCTGCAACAAACGGCAACACGAAAAGCGCCGCCACTAGGGCCAATGCAGTCGTCACTCGGTGTTTCATGTTCATTTGATCCTCATTTTCTCTGGATTAAACGTCATTTCGATCTCCCGCCAATGGGAATATTTTTCAGTCGGCAACTTATAGCCGCCTTTGGTGCAGAGGATAATTGCCCGGCGAGCTGTCTCGAACGCCTGCTTTGCGGCGGCAGATGACCCGCCCGATGATGAAAGCATGCGGATTGAGCCGATATCTGGCTTGCCGTCTTTGGCCATTGTCACGCTTACAACAACCGTTGTTTGCAATGCGTCAGTCGAAATCGATCCTACATTCCAGCAACTGGAAACAGCAACCCGCAGAGCATCCTTTTCACCATATGACAAAGGTGGACCTGTTGGGGCCGCTGTCGGGGTTGATGCAGCTTCATCGGTCTGGACCCCTGCCAAAGCTTCGGCAATCGCATCGCGTGTGCTGTTGTCGTTTGTCGCGGTTTCAACTGGCGGCGTTGGCCGTTTGGGGCGCGCGGATGGGCGCGAAGACGATGTCGGGGCCGAGCTTGGCGGCTCGTCCGCTTCGGTCACGATCCGGTCGTTGGCCTCTTCAGGGGCGGTTGTCTCATCCACCTCGCTCGGGGTCTGCGTCTCGGCATCCGGTGTAGCCGCTTCCTGCACCTCCTCGGCCACTTCGGTATCGGGCGGCGGTGCCTCGACAGGGGTCGGGGCCACACGCGGGGCCGGACGGGGCGATGCTGTGGTGGCGGGCGGTGCCAGCACCACGGGATTATCCTGCGCCGGTGGCTGCACCACCTCTGGCGGCGTTTCCACAACATCCGCAATGGGGGGCGGTGCCTCGACCACATCAGGGGCCTCATCTGCAGGCGGTGGTGTTTCCTCGACCGGCGTATCCGGCACTTCGGGCGGGGCCTCGATAACGGGCTGCTCGGGCGGCGTATCCGCAATTTCAGGCGCAGGCGGCGTCGGGATGTTCTGCTCGGCCTCAGGTGCCAGTTGCGGCGCACTTAGGGCGGCGAATTCCTCAGCTGAAATGATCGATACTTCCGACACTTCAAACGTATCTTCGGGCGCACGCGCAAACAGCCCGCCAATCAAGGCCCAAGCCAGCAGGGCACCATGCCCGATGCCAGAAATAAGAGGGCCAGAATCCATCCGATTAGCCGCCGCTGCCGTCAAAAGTAGGGCCGCCGGACTCGGTCACCAGACCAATGTTAGAGAACCCACCGGCATTTAACGCGCCCATAACCTTGGCAAAGCTGTCATAAGGCAAGGCACCATCGGCCCGCAGGAATATCATCTTGCTGTCACGCTCGGCTGCAATCGCCCGCAATTTCGGGATCAGCTGATCCATACCGATTTCGGTTTCCTGAACCATGATCAACCCGTCCGCCGTCAGCGTAATGGTCAACGGTTCTTCCTGCTCAGCTGGCAAAGCACTGGCGGCGGTTTCCGGCAATTCCACAGGAACCCCCACCGTCACCAACGGGGCCGCCACCATAAAGATGATCAACAACACCAGCATCACGTCAACAAACGGCGTGATGTTGATCTCGCTCATCGTATTGGCATGCCCACCGCGACGCCGCCTGCGCCTGCGCCCGCTCTGGTTTTTCTGAATGACGCTGGCCATCAGCTGTCCAACTGACGGCTAAGAATGGTGGCAAACTCGTCGGCAAACGCCTCGTAACCCGATATGATCCGGTCACTGTCCGACGACAGCTTGTTATAAAATACCACCGCAGGGATCGCTGCCAGCAGGCCCAGCCCAGTGGCCAGCAAGGCCTCGGCAATGCCCGGCGCGACCACGGCCAGATTGGTGCTTTGCTGCTGCGCAATCTCGATGAACGCATTCATGATGCCCCAAACTGTACCAAACAGCCCGACAAACGGCGCGGTCGATCCGACCGTGGCGATAAACGACATGCTGGTGTTCAGCTTTTCCGCCTCTTTGGCAATCGCCACATCCATGGATCGATCAATGCGCGATTGTGCGCCGGCAATCAGCCCGCCATCCTCGCGGTGGCTGCGCCGCCATTCCATCATACCGGCCGCGAATATCTTTTCGGCGGGGCCGTCGGGGGATCCACCGATTTTGTCAAACAATTCGTCCAGCGGTTCACCCGACCAGAACGCCTGATCAAACACCTCCGCCTCGGCCCGCGATTTGCGGTAAGCGATCGTTTTGGTGATGATGATCGACCATGACCAGAACGAGGCCACCATCAACAAAAGCATCACTAATTTTACAGTAAGGGTTGCGCGCATGAAAAGCGCCAAAAAGGAGAAATCAATCTCCTGCGCCATCGCAAGGGTCTCAGTTTCCATATGCCTGCTCTTTTTGTTTGGCCACTCTAACGGCAGCTCTGATTAAAAGCAGATATAGGGGGTATTGCAGGGGAAAGCTATCAATTGCGCGTCATAACCGCTCGCTTGGGGCGGATTTTGGGCGATTAATGCAACAATTGGCGGATATTTGCCGGCATTCGGACCACTTGGCCACCGTCCGACACCACAACAACCGTGACAACCGCATGAAACAGCGCTTGCACGCCGCGTTTCACCACCTGATCCATGATCAGCCGCGCGCCGGTAACTTGGGTGACCTCGGTTTCCACCACCAGCTCATCATCCAGATGCGCCGAGGCCAGATAATCCGCCTCAACACGGCGCACCACGAAAACCTGGCCCGCCTCTTTCATCGCCCGCTGGTCAATCCCCAGCCCGCGCACCCAATCGGATCGCGCCCGTTCGATATACTTCAGGTAATTGGCATAATAGACGATTCCGGCCATGTCGGTATCCTCGTAATATACGCGTATGTCCAACTTATGTGTCATTGACTTGCCCCCATCCTCGCAAACAACCGCAGCGCATGGGATTTGTCGCGTGCGGCCACCGGCATCACCGGATCATACGCCGCCTCGATCAGTGCCGCAATCTCGGGGCGTAAAATCACCGCCCCGCCATCGGGCAACACCGCCAGCGGGGATTTTGTCGCAAACGCCGCCTCGCCCCACATCAAAATCGCCTGCACCGCCTGGCCCAGCGCCAATGTGTCAGCCTGCATTTCGGCCATCGCACCTGACATGCGGATAAACACAAAACACGCCTGTATGCCGCCGTTATTCTCGAACCTGAACGCCCTGTACTGGTTCGCATCCGCCGCCTTCAAGCGCGTGATAACCCCGTCCAGATCAGGGATCATCTCACCCAGTTTGGGCACATCCAGCAACTCGTCCCAGTCGCTGAAAAAGAACATCATCAGATTGGCACCCAACTCCATGTCGGTCTCGGCCATCTTATGCTCGGCCAATGTCACCACCGCCTCGATTGCGCCCTTGACCACTGACAGCGTTTCCTCATCCACGCCAAACACCACCGGCACGATCGGGCGCCCCCAACGGGCAAAGGCATACCCCCCATCCGTACGCGTAAAGTGCCGCTCAATTTCTTCCGGTGTCATCGCATCATTGTTCCACAAATATCCGCGCCGCAGGCATAGAATCTCTATCGCCCAACCTCAACCAAACAAATCCGTATTTGATTTCGGCGCAGCCATGCCCAAATGCGTCCACGCCTTGGCCGCCAGCATTCGCCCGCGCGGCGTGCGCTGGATCAGGCCTTGTTGCAACAGAAAAGGCTCGATCACCTCCTCCAGTGAATCGCGGCTTTCGGACAAAGCCGCGCACATGGTTTCGATCCCCACCGGCCCGCCTGCATAATTCTCGGCAATCAGCGTCAAATACCGCCGGTCCGCCCCATCCAGCCCCAGATGATCCACTCCCAACCGCGTCAGCGCATTATCGGCCAAGGCTTGCGATACCTTGCCACCGGCCTCGACCACCGCAAAATCCACCACGCGGCGCAATAGCCGCCCCGCGATCCGCGGCGTGCCACGGGCGCGTTTGGCAATCTCGCGGGCACCCGCATCCTCGCATTGCACCCCCAGTAGCCGCGCGCCCCGCACCACGATCTCGTGCAACTCGTCCTCGGTGTAAAATTGCAGCCGCACCGGAATGCCGAAGCGGTCGCGCAGCGGTGTGGTCAACAACCCCAGCCGCGTCGTCGCCCCGACCAATGTAAAGGGCTGCAGTTCAATCCGCACCGTGCGCGCCGCCGGTCCCTCGCCGATCACCAGATCCAGCTCGAAATCCTCCAGCGCCGGATAGAGTATCTCTTCGACCACCGGATTAAGCCGGTGAATTTCATCAATGAACAGCACGTCATTGGCCTCGAGATTGGTCAGAATGGCCGCCAAATCCCCCGCCTTGGCCAGCACCGGCCCGCTGGTCATGCGAAAATTCACCCCCAACTCGCGTGCCATGATCTGCGCCAGCGTGGTTTTGCCCAGACCGGGCGGGCCGTGGAACAACACATGATCCATCGCCTCGCGACGTATCTTGGCGCTCTCGATAAACACCCGCAAATTGGCCCGCGCGTCGGCCTGTCCAATAAACTCATCCAACACCTGCGGGCGCAACGCACGATCACGATCCTCGGGCTGCGGATCAGGGCGTAATGTGGGGTCTGGTTCGGTCATGCGTTCAATCCATGTTCGCGTGTATGCAGGCGTTCCATCCAACTGTGTTCCATTGCAATTACAGCATCAGGTTCCGCATCTGGCGCAAGCAGTTGCAAGATCGAGAACCTGAAATCTACAGGATCACGCTTTGCCAGCTCTTTAGTGACGCCTTTGTCCCTTGCCACATGTTCCTGCCAGCGCCCCAGCAGGTTGTCCACCCGATAAGCGGAGCCGACATATCGCGCCCCATCGCTTTCATCGACAATCAGATAAATCCCGCGCCACTCGCGCAATCGTGCAGCCCAACTTGCAGGGAGCGATCTAAGCATTGGACCTGATACAATGAAATGATCCCAATCATTCGCTGGCGGGATCAGCAGACTTTCCTCGCTCAACGCCACGATTTCAGCATCCAGATTATCTGCAATCCGCACATAGGCCCGCCCTGCGGGAACCGCAATTTGAATGCGCCCTTTGAAGCGTTGTAACGCATCAATCGGTGTCATTGTAAATTTGGTTTGGGTGCCGCCTCTTGGAATGTGGAGCCGTGGCGACGTGTCTGTCGCCCCAAACGCATATTCCAATTCGTCATACCTCTGGTCCGCGTAAATTTCCGCGACAGGGCGCTCCTCACTACTCACCTCACTTAGGCCAACGAACAACAGCTTACGGTCCCCTGTGTGAACGAAAGTCGCCGCAAAAGGCCGATTTACCAATGTTGCCGTCGCTTGTTTGCCATGAACGCGATTATACGCCTCAAACAGATCGGTGCGCTCGCCCGCCAGATACGGTAACATCCGGCGCAGTTTTTGTATGGCGGTCGTATGTAAAATCATCGAGACCTCTTTGGGCAAAATACCTTCTGCCTCCAACAAACTATTGAAACCAAGCACGGCCATCCCCTACCCCTTCGGTGCCAACAGTTTCAACGCCGCGCGGATCAGCCCAGCCGTGTCCGCATCCGGCGCTTCACCCGCTGCTTGCGCCACAGCCCCCGTCGCATCGCCTGGCCCATAACCAAGGTTGGCCAGCGCCGACAACGCCTCGGATTGTGCCGCCGCACTTGATGGCTCGATCACCGCCGCAATCGTTTCGATCACTTCTACCTCGGCCACCACGTCGCCCTGCGCCACCACCAACGTGCCGCCTAACGCCATTGCCGCTGGCGCTTTGTCCTTCAATTCCAAAACCACCCTTTGCGCGGTTTTCGGTCCCACGCCCTTGGCCACCTTGATCGCGTTCACATCGCCCAGCGCCACGGCGCGGCTGACCCCTTCGGCTCCCAATGCGCCCAGTATCGACATTGACGCCTTGGCACCGATGCCCTGCACCGACATCAACAAGCGGTGCCATTCCTTTTCCAGCAATGTGGTGAAACCGAACAGTTGCAAATTATCCTCGCGCACCAATAGTTCCGTGAACAACCCCACCGCCTCGCCCACATTGGGCAGCGCCGCCATGGTGCGGTCCGACAGGTAAACGATATACCCGACCCCGCGCACATCAATCAGCACATGGTCTGCTGCACGGTATTCCAGCCGCCCTGAAATCTTGCCTATCATGCACTCGCCTTTCGTAACGCTGCCTCGTAATGCCCCGCAGATTGCATATGATGCGCATGACAAATCGCAATCGCCAGTGCATCGGCTGCATCCGGTCCGGCCAGATCAACCCCGGGCAATTGCAACCGCACCATATGCGCCACCTGCCCCTTGTCGGCATGGCCCACACCCACAACCGTCTTCTTAACCTTGTTGGGCGCATATTCTCCAACGCTCAAACCCGCCTGCGCCGGCACCAGCATCGCAATGCCCCGCGCCTGACCCAGTTTAAGAGTGCCCGCCCCGTCCTTGTTGACAAACGTCTGCTCGACCGCCGCCGCCTCGGGCGCGAACCGCGCCATAACCTCGCTTAACTGCACATGCAGTGACAGCAGGCGCGTCGCCAGATCATCGCCGGTTGAATGACAAACCCCGTTGCCCACATGCGAAAGGCGCGATCCCGCCACGTCAATTACGCCCCAACCAAGGTTTCTTAACCCCGGATCAATCCCGATAACACGCATACTGCTCCTCACCATTTGTCGGCTTTTGTTGCCTTTGCGCCACGATTAGCACGAAACGCGAACATTTGCCAAACAGAAACCAATAAGGGCAAAAATTAGGTGCTCATGTCGGTAAAGCGCAATGCGGGCGAAATTCGACATTAGAAACGCTAAAACCGACACTCAGATGTCGCGATTTTAACAAAGATTACAAAGCATTAACCAGCAAGCCTAGCTATGCATAAAATGCATATTAGATATGCAATATTTTTATCTTGTTAGATGTTTCGCCAACCCCTAAGTGGCATTTTAGAAACAACAGCATATCGCTGCATCAACAAAAGGATGACTATCATGGCTACTTATGAAAACACCCGTCTGCTGGTCGACGGTGCACGCGGCTCCGACCTCGGCATCTCGCGCGGCGTCTATCGCATCACAACTTTGGTGACTGATCTGGCCCAAACATTCGCCAACTGGAACAGCGCCCGCAAAACCCGCAAGGCACTGGCCAAATTGTCGGACTATGTGCTGGAAGACATCGGCCTGACCCGTGGCGACATCGCCTCGTTTTCGGCTGGGCGCACATTCCGCTAACCGAAACGAACAGACACAAACGAAAAAACCGCGCCCAGAGACAGGCGCGGTTTTTTTACGTTTGAAAAGCGCTGCTGTGCTTAACGTAGAACTGAATTGATTTGTGACGCGACCCACTGCGTTACCGGGTCGGCAGACATCCCGTATGCGCCGACTTTTTCAATCGTGGTGCCCGCCTTGAGGCTTGCCACACGATTGTTGTATGTTGCCTCGCCCAACTGGGCCAGCAGAAACCCTTTGAAAGCAAAGAACGCGACAAAGCAAAGAGCAATGCCTTTCCAGGGAAAGCGCGGGCCACTGCGGCGCACTTTTGCGATGATCAAGCCATCGTGATTTATAGATGTAACATATCCATTGGCCAATTTACGGTGGCGCTTGTTGATGCGCGTCACACGTTTGCCGAAATCTTTCATATTCAAATCGATAGCCATGACAGCCTCTTGCAGCTAGGCCCCCGCCATGTAGACAATATCGTGTCCAAATGTGGCGGAACTAAGGCAATTATGACTGCATTGAGGTATTTCAGGCAGGTTACGTCGGGTCTTTTTGCAACATTAGCGTCGTCCACTCAACAATCGCATCCCGTTGCACCAGATTGAAGCCGTTCTGTGCATAAACCTCGATTACCTCGTCTGCTTGTTCGTTCAGAATGCCCGATAGAATCGCATAGCCCGCGGGCGCTATAGAATCGGCCATATCAGGGGCCAATCCAATCAACGGACCTTTCAGGATGTTGGCAAACACCAGATCAAAGGGCGCAGCGGCCTTCAACGCAGGCGCGTCAAACCCCGCAGCCTCAACGCAATTCACCTGCCCCTCCAGATCATTGCACGCCACATTGGCCTGCGCCACATCCACAGCTTGGGCATCAATATCGCTGGCCAGAACCGGATTTGGCCATATCCGCGCCGCCGCCATCGCCAAAACAGCGGTGCCACAGCCAATGTCGACCACATTCTCGCCAATAAATCCGCCGCTCGCCAAACTGTCCAATGCTCGCAAACACCCCAGCGTGGTGCCGTGATGACCCGTGCCAAACGCCATCGCCGCCTCTATCAACAAAGCGACCGCCCCATCAGGCACCTGATCCGCATCGTGACTACCATAAACAAAGAACCGCCCCGCCTGCACCGGCGACAACTCGCGCTTCACATGCGCCACCCAGTCCACTTCGGGCAATTCCGACACCACAAAGGGTTTCGCCTCAAACATCACCGCAAACAGCGCCAACCCTGCCTCGTCCGGTGGCTCGACGAAATACGCGCCAACCTCCCAAAGGCCCGACCCATCCTCGACCTCGAACACCCCGACCCCTGTGGGTTCCGGCATCAGCCGCTCTAACGCCTCGCCCAATGCTTCGGCCGGTTTTTGTCCGGTTAGGGTGGTCAGGGCTGTGAATGTGGGCATGTTGTTCTCCGATATAACATTACAGGCGGCTTAGGCAGACAGGTCAGCAGGGTCAAGCCTCCGGCCCCTTCTTCTTGCCCTAAATACCTCCCGCGCGGAGCGCATAAAATCTCTTTTACTCCACTCCGATAGAACAACTCAGCCCCGTGCCGCCAATCCCGCAATAGCCTTGCGGATTTTTCGCCAGATACTGCTGGTGATAGTCTTCTGCGAAATAAAAATCCGGCGCGGCCTCTATCTCGGTCGATATTGCCCCGTACCCCGCTGCGGCCAAAACCGGCGCGAATGCGTCACGGCTCGCCTTGGCTGCCGCGACCTGTTCATCCGAATAGGTATATATCCCCGACCGGTATTGCGTGCCACGGTCATTGCCCTGCCGCATGCCCTGTGTCGGGTCATGCCCCTCCCAGAACACCTTTAGCAAATCCTCGTAGGACACAACTGCGGGATCATAAATCACCCGCACCACCTCGTTATGCCCCGTCTGCCCGCCGCAGACCTCCTGATAGGTGGCGTTCGGGGTAAACCCGCCGCCGTAGCCAACCATCGTCAACCAGACCCCGTCAATCTGCCAGAAAATCCGCTCCGCACCCCAAAAACAGCCCATGCCGAACATCGCCTGCTCCATGCCCTCTGGCACAGGGGATTTCAGCGGGCGCGCCGTTAGAAAATGCGCCTCTGCCGTCGGGATTGCCTCATCACGCCCTGCTAGGGCGGTTTCAGCCGTCACCATTTGACTCTTTTGAAACATCGAAAACATCCTCTATTCAGCTGCGATATAGCCACGCGAAAACCGGGTCTCGTTGCCCTTTTCAGGATGCCGCGGGATCATCAGCGCCAAGGTCAGCGACACCAGCGCCATCGCCGCCGCCATCACAAACACTGCACCGGGTGACGTAACCCACAAATACCCCAGCAACGCCGGCAGGAACACCGCCGAAATGTGGTTAATGGTAAAGGCCACGGCGGCGGTGGGCGCAATATCCTGCGGGTCGGCGATTTTCTGGAAATAGGTTTTCAACGCAAAGGCCAGCGCAAAGAATAAGTGATCAATCACATAAAGCGTCGCCGCCAGCACCACGCCCCAGCCGAAATAGAATATGCCGCCGTAGAGTGAAAACACCAGCACCAACCCGACATATTCAAACGCCAGCGTGTTTCGCTCGCCAAACTTGCCGACCGCGCGGCCCATCAGGGGGGCAAACACCATGTTGGCGACCAGATTGATCAGATAGAGCGCGGTGATTTCATGCACCTTGAAGCCGAATTTCTCGACCATCATGAACCCTGCGAACACCACAAAAATCTGCCGCCGTGCGCCGGACATGAATTGCAGCGCGTAGTATAGCCAATAACGCTTGCGCAGGATCATCTTTTTGACTTGCGGGTGCGGGGCCTCGAACTGTGGATAGGCCACCAGCACAAACAACGCCACCAGCGCGGTAAAGCCGCCCGACACCATGTAAACAAAGTTATAGCCCAGATCAAAGCGCTGCCACGTCAGCACGATCAGCACATAGGCGATCAGGGTCGCGGCTGATCCCGCCGCCACGATCCAGCCCAGCGTTTGCGGGGCGCGGGCCTTGTCGATCCATTGCAATTGCAAGGATTGGTTGACGGTTTCGTAGTAATGAAACCCGATCGACGACAGCATGGTGATGGTCAAAATCCCGCCCAGTGACGGGTATTGCGCGGTCATCGCCGTGGCCACCCCCAGCAGCAACAGCATCACCGCCCCCAACACCTGTTCGCGGATAAATACGATCACCGCAATCACCCCGACGGCCAAAAACCCCGGGATCTCGCGGATCGAATGCAGCCAGCCGATCTCGACACCGGTAAATCCGGCCTCTTCAATGACGAAATTGTTCAAAAGCGCCGACCATGTTGAAAACGCCACCGGCATCGCCGCCGACATTAAAAACAACAAAAAGATCGGGCGTCGCCAATAGGGCAGTGCGCCAGCCTGCGCCAGCGTTACTCTGTTTCGGTGCGCTTCCATGCCCAACCTTTAGGCGCATTATTAACCTTACGCCAGTATTGCTTTTGTGATCTACATCAAGGAACACAATCACAAATTAGAATATGTCGTCTGCAACAGTAAACACCCGAGGCCCTGATGGACATTCTGCCCCTTGTTGAACGGATTGGTGAAAACCCGACAGCGGCGCTGTTCGGGCTGATCACCGGCGTAATCTTCGGCATCGCAGCCCAGCGCTCGCGGTTTTGTCTGCGCGCCGCCACCATCGAATTTGCCCGTGGCCGGATGGGGCCAAGCATGACGGTGTGGCTATTGACGTTTTCAACGGCCCTGTTCTGGGTGCAGGGGGCCAACCTGCTGGGCATGATGCGGGTCGAAGAAGCGCGGATCATGGCGGTCCCCGGATCCTGGTCCGGTGCGATTATCGGTGGCTTGGTGTTTGGCGTTGGCATGGTGCTGGCGCGGGGCTGTTCGGGCCGCTTGCTGGTGCTGGCCGCCACCGGAAACCTGCGGGCCGTGGTCTCCGGCCTCGTTTTCGCGGTTGTTGCACAGATGAGCCTGCACGGCTGGATCACCCCGTTTCGTAACTGGCTGGCGGGCCTGTGGATCACCGCGGACGGCCACAACATGAACCTTTTGACCGAATTGCGCCTGCCCGACTGGGGTGGTTTTGCCTTGGGCGTGGTGTTGGCGGGCGTCGCCCTTTATGAGGCACGCCGCAACCAGATGAGCATCATGCGCTTGGTCTTCGCCTCGGGCGTCGGCTTTGCGGTGGCGGTTGGCTACCTGCTCACTTTCGCGCTGTCCGAAGTCAGCTTCGAGCCCGTGACGGTGGCCAGCGCCACCTTCACCGGCCCATCGGCCAACACGCTGATGTTCCTGCTTGATAACACCTCGGTGCTTGAATTTGATGTCGGGCTGGTGCCCGGCGTGTTCCTTGGCTCGTTCATCGCCTCGACCATATCGCGCGAATTCCGCTTTCAGGGGTTTGAAAACGAGGCCAACATGCGCCGCTCGATGACCGGCGCGGTGCTGATGGGCTTTGGCGGTATGCTGGCGGGGGGCTGTGCGATTGGCAACGGCGTCACCGGCGCGTCCATCTTGGCCGGAACCGCATGGCTGGCGCTGTTTTGCATGTGGATCGGCGCGATGGTGACGGATTATCTGGTCGATCAGAGGCGGGTGGCGGTGCCCGCGTAGAGGCTACTTTCCCACTAGATAACTAAGGGTCGGGCGCGTCCCGGCGGTGCCGTGACAGACAATTTGTGAGGGCAATGTATAACAGCGGGCTTAAGAAGACAGGATAACCACTACAGATAACAACGCAAAATTAGCGCCTATCGAAATTCCAAAAAATAATTGGTTCATACCGGAAATATTAACCTCCCGTTTACCCTCTTTATTGGATATTGAAATAGTAGCAGGTTGATTCTTTATTTCTCTAAAGTTCGGACAGGGAGACGAAGTAGCAACACCTGTATTACTTATGTTAATGTCTTTAGGTAACATATTCTGATCCTCAGTATGTGTTATGGTTGAGGGGAATGGAGTTGGCGCTTCGCCCCTCAACTGCATACATTGCATAAAACCCTATACATTTTGTTAATCTATCAACCCTAATCTTAACCAATCATTAGCCTATGGGATTACCGTCTATCAATTAAGACAATTGGCATGCACCGTCATTTAGTTAGGCATACCCTACAAAAAGCTCTGCGGATCAATATCAATCGCCACCCGCACGCTGTTGGGCACCCTGAACTGCGCCACCCACGCCTTGATCGCGCCCTGCAACGCCACCCCCTTGTCGGCCTTGATCAACAATCGCACCCTGTGACGCCCGCGCACCCGCGAGATCGGCGCCGGAGCAGGCCCGAAAACCTGCGCCGATATGGCCCGCAAAGGCCCGTCGCGCCGCGCCATATCCGCCGCCAGATCAAACACCACCGCCGCGTCCTCGCAAGACAGGATAATCCCCGCCATCCGCCCATATGGCGGCACCCCTGCGGCCTCGCGTTCGCGTGCTTCGGCCTGCCAGAATGATTCCTCGTCGCCCGACAGAATGGCGCGGATCACCGGATGATCCGGCTGCGTGGTTTGCAGTAGCGCCAGCCCCTTTTTCTCGACACGCCCCGCCCGCCCTGAAACCTGTCGCATCAACTGGAATGTGCGTTCCGCTGCCCGCATGTCGGACCCCTGCAGACCCAGATCAGCATCCACCACCCCGACCAATGTCAGCAGTGGGAAATTGTGCCCCTTGGCCACCATCTGGGTGCCGATGATAATATCACAGCCCCCCGCCGCGATCTTCTCGATCTGCTCTTTCAGCGCCCGCGCCGACCCGAACAAATCGGACGACAGCACCGCCACGCGGGCGTCAGGAAACAGCGCCGCCACCTCTTCGGCCAGCCGCTCCACACCGGGGCCAACTGCCGCCAGCTTGCCCTCGACCTCGCAAGACGGACACACCTCGGGCATCGGTTTGGTCTCGCCACATTGATGGCACATCAGCCGCTTTTGAAACCGGTGCTCGACCATCCGCGCATCGCAATGATCACACCCGATCTGGTGCCCGCAAGCCCGACACACCGTGGTTGGCGCATATCCCCGCCGGTTGATGAACAGCATCGCCTGCTCGCCCTGTGCCACTCGCGCCGCCACCGCATCGCGCAAGGTCGGAGAAATCCAGCGCCCCATCGGAATATCCTCAACGCGCAAATCAATGGCCCGCAATTCCGGCATCACCGCCGCCCCGTAACGCGCCGTCAGTTCCAGCCGTTTATACTTGCCCGCCTCGGCATTGGCCCATGTCTCCAGCGACGGCGTGGCCGAGGCCAGCACCACTTGGGCTGAACACAAAGACGCCCGCAGCACCACCATATCGCGGGCGTTATACAGAACGCCCTCTTCCTGTTTGTACGAGGTGTCGTGTTCTTCATCCACCACCACCAGCCCCAAATCGCGGAACGGCAAAAACAGCGCTGATCGTGCCCCGACCACCAGTTGCACCGCCCCCTCGCCCGCCATTTTCCACAAGCGCCTGCGCTCGGTCATGGTCACACCTGAATGCCACTCGCCGGGCTTTGCCCCGAACCGCGCCTCGACCCGTTTCAAAAACTCCGCCGTCAGCGCTATCTCGGGCAGCAACACCAGCGCCTGCCTGCCTGCCTTCAAACATTCGGCCACGGCTTCCAGATAAACCTCGGTCTTGCCCGATCCGGTGACCCCCTTTAGCAAGGTGGTGCCATAGACGCCGCTGGCCACATCCCCGCGCATCACGTCCGCCGCTGTGGCCTGATCCGGCGTTAGTTCCACCCCCCTGAAATCCGCCTCCAGCCGCGCATACGGCAAATCGCGCGGGCTGTCCTCTTCCCGAACCACGCCTTGCTTGACCAACCCCTTGATCACGCTGCTCGACACCCCCGCCACCTCGGCCAATTCGCCCAAAGTGAACGACAGGCCATCGTAATCGCCCAGCGCCTTGATCACCCTGCGGCGTGCATCCGTCGCGCGATCCGGCTCGCCCACGCCCAGCCGGTAAACCTTGCGCATCATCGGACTGTCCCCCAGCCCCGGCGCACGGGTGGCAAGGCGCAACATCATTGACAGCGGCGTCATGGTGTAGGCGGCGGCGCGCGTTAAGAACCCCTGCAATTCATCGCGCATCGGGGCCACATCCAGCACCCGCAAAATGCTGCGCGCCTTTTTCAAATCAAACCCGCCGCGCCCCTTGCCCCAAACCACACCGATCACCTTGCGCGGCCCCAGCGGCACCTCGACAAACGCGCCCGCCATGCAGCCACCCTCGGGCGCTTTATAATCAAGCAGCCGATCAATAGGTTGTGAAGTTAGAACAGCAACCAGTATACCTTCGTCAAAAAACCCGTTATCAGACATTTGTTACCTCGTCATTTTGGGCTTTTCCGCCCCAAATGTTTGCGCTAACAATGGTAGAACATCGCAAAGCACACGCAAGGAATTCGTAAATGCAATTTTTCATAGACACCGCCGAAGTCGAAGACATCAAAGAACTGAACGATCTTGGCATGGCCGACGGCGTCACCACCAACCCGTCCCTGATAATGAAATCGGGCCGTGACATTCTGGAAGTCACCAAGGAAATCTGCGGCATCATCGACGGTCCGGTATCCGCCGAAGTCGTGGCGATGGATGCAGACGACATGCTGAAAGAAGGCCTCAAGCTGGCCAAAATCGCCGATAACATCGCGGTTAAGGTGCCGCTGACATGGGCCGGGCTGAAAACCTGCAAGGCGCTGTCATCTGACGGCATCATGGTCAACGTCACCCTGTGCTTCTCGGCCAACCAGGCGTTGCTGGCTGCCAAGGCAGGGGCGACATTTATTTCGCCGTTTATCGGGCGTCTGGACGACATAAACATTGATGGCATGGACCTGATCGCCGACATTCGCACGATCTATGATAATTACGGTTTCGAGACCCGCATTCTGGCCGCCTCGATCCGCTCCGTCAACCACATGACGCAAGCGGCGCTAATCGGTGCCGATGTCTGCACCGCCCCGCCTGCTATTATCAAGAAAATGGCAGCCCATGTGCTGACCGACAAAGGGCTGGAAGGCTTCATGAAAGATTGGGCCAAGACGGGGCAGAAGATTCTGTAAGAGCAAACACGCCACCCCAGCATTTACTGGGGTGGCGTTGCTTATGTGTTATTATATCTGGTCAATTCTTGTGCCGAGATTTGATTGGATGAAACCAGCTTGTAGTGCTTCTCTTCGACGACTTTTATTTCGCCTTCATCAATAGCCAACTCGAACAGAGCGATCAGATCGTCTTCGATAAATTGAGCCGAAATGGCGCGCGAAATAAGGGTTGGGTATTTTTCACTGCAACACTGAATATCTTGCTCTGTCTGGATAACACTTAACTGGTCATTCCCACCTTTAGCTTGAACCGGGATAATGAACTGCCGCCCCACCTTGTCTACCCCCACATAAATCTCGTCAATCTCGATTTGTCCAATATCAACAACGGTCGTGCGCAAGTGGTTCTGCAAAGAATATGCAACGAGGCCAAGAAACAGGTCGATAAGACGATTGTATCGAACTTTGGCTAGCAAAGCCTGCTCGTCCGACAATGCGTACGCCCCGATAATTTCAGGCGTCGCATCTGGAATCTTGATGGCAACCATATCATCCCGAGGGCGGATTCGATTGATTTTCACCAGGCGGAACAGGTATTTCGCGCGACCAGCGCCACGTATAACCCACTCCATGCCATCTGGCTGGGTTTCGATAATACGCTCTGGCATAGCCGTGCGGTAACGGATTGAATAAATCACATCACCTAAATTCTTTGGCAATTGGATTTCCAGATCGGTAGCCGCATCCTCAAGATCGCTACGTTCCCAAGATATTTCTGTGGTTCCGACTTGATAGTGGTCGAAAAATATCTTTTCGATAAGCGCAAAATATCGGCTGGGCTGCCTACTCATTCTGCGGCCATCGCGTTGATCCGCTCAGCTTCAATATCTTTTTGTTTGCGCTTTTTAGAGCCACTTTTTCGGTCACGTTTTGAGATTGGAGCCTCAACGCCCCAGTGTTTTACCGCAAGAGACATATCCATTGTCAGGAGCATTTCATCCCCCAGTGTGACCACCTCATCTGGCTTGGTAGGCTCATACCCTAACGCATTCATCATTTGGGTGGCGACAGCGCGAGCTAACGGTGGGGGAACTGCATTGCCAATCTGTCTGGCGCCATGCCATTTGGTGCGGTGAAACCGGAACCAGTCTGGGAAACCATGCAGGCGGGCCATTTCTCTCACCGTAACACAGCGATGGTGTTTGTAATGGATGGGGCGTGGGCTGGTAAATGCGCCTCGTGATGCGTCTGTTCCGGCTCTAAGTGTGTTGGATATTCCATCTGCGGCTAATTTGTAAAAGCGTGAGATCGGTTCAACATCCCCCATTCGGGTGTCTTTGAAACGCCGGCGTGAAATTGCTGTGTGCTTGGTTCTAAGGCTACTTGTTAGCCGGTCTCGGGCTGCCAAATCCGTTCATATCCATTGTGCCACGCGCTGTCATCAAAACAGCGCATTTCCTTCCCATAAGAAGATAGGGGCCCCCATTGAGACGTTGTCACCGAGTCCTTATCGTTAAGTGTTGAAAATGACTCTGCGTTTGGCAAATCCCCAATTGCATCAATGGCAGTGGCCACACAAGGGATGCCATTTTCTTCAGGATCCTTGGGCTTTCGGGTAATTGCCAAAGGATAACTGGGTAATGTTTGGCCCTTCTTTACACCAAGTAGAAACAATCTCTCTCGATGTTGCGGCACACCGTAATGTGCTGCATTCAACACCATCGGCTCAATCAGAACATCATATCCTGCTTTAGTGAATTCTTGTATCAGCTCTTTAAGAAACTTTTTGTGTTTGCCGACCGTAAGGCCTTTCACATTCTCAAAAACAAATGACCGAGCGTCCAGCTCTTTGACAAGCCGAACAAAGTCTCTAACCAATAAATTGCGCGGGTCATCAATCACACGCTTCCCGATAAGAGAAAACCCTTGGCAAGGAGCACCACCACATACCAAATCAATTTGGGCATCCCCAAGTCCTGCTTTCTCCCGAATGCTATCCCCGGTTAACCCCGTCACACTGTGAGGTATGAGAGTACAGTTGGGGAAATTATAGTGGTGGGCCGCAGCGTGAACAGGATCGATCTCGACAGCAGAAACTATGTCAAAACCAGCTTGCTCAAAGCCCAACGACATCCCCCCCACTCCAGAAAAGAGGTCTATGGCTTTAGGGCGCGTCGTCATCTGATAACATCATTTCCAGTGTGAATTGTATTTGAGCATATTAAGCATAAACCCTTTGCATAGCAATAATGGCTTTCTTGTCGGTAACGGTAAAAGTTATCATTCTCCACGCATTTTATCATATGCGATTCATATGGAATTCATATCCCTCAAATTCGCGCTTCAACCGCCCGTTTCTGTTGTCTCCAAAACACGCTTGCCGATCTGCATGCCCCACCGCCGAAAAACCCCATGACTTACCTGAACAAATCGGTCTATAGTGCCGGAAACCAAGGCAAATATGGCAAGGCAGGCATGACAAACACCGTACAACAGTTGGAAGAGATGCGTGACAAGCTGATCGCGGACCCAGACGTTATTCTGGAAGACAAAGACCTGATGCGTGCGCTTGTATCAGCCAACGAGGCCCAAATGGGCAACAATATCATAGACTTGCGCGGCATCGCCATGGATCGGCTCGAGGCGCGGCTGGACCGGCTCGAGGATACCCACCGCTCCGTCATCGCCGCTGCTTACGAAAATCTGGCTGGCACCAATCAAGTGCACCGCGCTATTTTACGTATGCTCGACCCCGCCGAATTTGAAAACTTCCTGCGTGATCTGGACGGCGAAGTTGCCGATATCCTGGGCGTCGATTGTGTGCGTCTGGTGCTGGAATCCGTGCAAAACGAAAATGATCCCGCGGTAAAACGCCTTGGCGATGTATTAAACGTCGCTGAACCCGGTTTTATCGAAAGCTATCTGACCAACGGCAAGCGCAGCACCTCGCGCCAAGTGACCCTGCGCCAGATCAAACCCGATACCGACGTGATCTATGGCGAGGCCTTTGACTGGATCCGTTCCGAGGCCGCCCTGAAACTGGATTTCGGCAATGGCCGTCTACCCGGTATGCTGGTGATGGGAGCCGAAGACCCGCATCACTTCAAACCCAACCAAGGCACTGATTTGCTGGCCTTTTTCGCCGGTGTATTTGAACGGGCCATGCGTCGCTGGTTGTCATGAACCTGTGCGCCATATCCCGTGGCGCGACCGACGCGCTAGAGGAATGGCTGACTACAATCAAAGCCCTGAACAACGCCGCCGATAACACGATCGAGGCCTATCGCACCGATCTGCTCGGCTATCTCGCGTTTATTACCGGACATTTTGGCGACGCCACCGGCCTTGCGCCCCTTAAGCAGGTCAAAGTCACCGATATCCGCGCATGGATGGCGCACGAGCGCGGGCGTGGTGTTTCCGCCCGCTCATTGGCGCGATCCCTGTCCGCCGTAAAATCCTTTTACCGCTGGTTGTCCGAGCGCGACGGGTTTGACGCCACAGTCGTGTTGTCCGCCCGCTCGCCCCGTTTCCAGAAAAAACTGCCGCGCCCGCTGGCCGAAGACGCCGCCCGCGCGATGATCGAAACCGTCGAATTCCAGTCCGCCAACGAATGGGTCGCCGCCCGTGACGCCGCCGTGATCACCCTGCTATATGGCTGCGGCTTGCGGATATCCGAGGCCTTATCCCTAACCGGTGCCGACGTCCCCCTGCCCGACGTGCTGCGCATCACCGGCAAGGGCAACAAGACCCGCATCGTGCCGGTGATCGACGCCGCCCGCAGCGCCGTCGCCCGCTATTTGCGCATCTGCCCCCATCCTCTGGAGCCCACGGCCCCGCTGTTTCGCGCCGCGCGCGGCGGCCCCCTGCGCCCCCGCGCCATCCAGAAGGTGATGGAGGCCACCCGCATGCAGCTGGGCCTGCCCGCCACTGCCACACCGCACGCCATGCGCCACTCATTCGCCACCCACTTGCTGACTGCGGGCGGTGATCTGCGGGCCATTCAGGAACTGCTGGGCCACGCCTCGCTGTCAACCACACAGGCCTATACCTCGGTCGATACCGCGCGGTTGATGGAAGTCTATGACAAGACCCATCCGCGAGCATAAGGGAACACCACATGTTCGCCAATCCGAATGCCCGCGCCGCTCTATTGGCCTTGTTTGCCTCGGCAGTCCTCAGCTTCATCGACAATTTCGTCTTCAGCGTCTCAAAGGAAGCCGGGATATGGCAATTTCAGGTCGTGCGCACCCTCCTTGCGATCCCGTTGCTGCTGGTCATCGGGGCGATGGCCTCTCATAGCTTGCGACCGGTTAACTGGGGGAAATTGGCCCTACGCAGCCTGACCGTGTCTACCGGCCTTCTAATCTATTTCGCCGCCCTTGGTGTTTTGCCGGTCGCACAGGCAGCTGCGGGCCTGTTCAGCGCCCCGATCTGGGTGCTGCTGTTTTCTGCCCTGTTGTTCTCGGCCCGCATTTCGCTGTTCCAGCTCATCGCGATCCTTGCCGGATTTTCTGGCGTGTTGCTGCTGTTGCAGCCAGACCTACAAGCCCTATCCAAACTCTCGCTATTGCCGCTGGCCGCAGGGGTGTTCTATGGGCTGGGAATGCTGCTCACCCCGCACACCTGTGCCAAGGAAAGCCCGATCACATTGACCATTGGCATATTCCTGACCATCGGTTTGATCAGCCTTGTGCTGCTGATTTATTTCACTGTGTTCCCGTCCGATGACCAGACCTTCTTAACCCGGGGCTGGGTCGCCCCAACAGGCCGCTTCCTCTGGTTGACCCTGTTTCAGGCAGCCGGTGCGGTCATCGCGGTAAGCTGCATTTCACAAGCCTACCGGATCGGCACGCCATCCTATGTTGCGGTGATCGAATACTCGTTTCTGATTTTCGCAAGCCTCTGGGCCTATTTGCTTTGGGGGTTGAGCACAAATACCCTTTCAATCGTCGGAATTGCGGTCATCCTGATCACTGGCACGGCCCTATCAAAACGGCGATGAACGCCACCCGCATGCAACTGGACCTGCCTGCCACCGCCACACCGCACACCATGCGCCATTCGTTCGCCATCCCGACAATCACCACGCCCAGCGGTTATATCAGAACGCTGGCTTCGCGCCCTACTCTACCGTTGCCCCCGATTCAGCTTCAAAATCGAAGGTAAGGAATTCATTACCCACCCCCGTTAGGGGTTTGCACCCGTTCAATTTTTCGTCCATGACAGGGATATGACAGCACAATTGCGCGCCATATCCGTTCATTTGTTCACCGCCACCGGCGCGGTTCTGGCCATGTTGGCCATGCTCGCCGCTGTCGATCAGAAATGGGACCTTATGTTCCTCTGGCTGGTCGTGGCCTTTTTCGTTGACGGGATCGACGGACCATTGGCGCGAAAATTCGAGGTGAAAACATATGCGCCGCAAATCGACGGGGTGCTGTTGGACCTGATTATTGATTATTTGACCTATGTGTTCATTCCCGCCTTTGCCCTGTTCAAATCGGGCCTTCTGCCCAATTGGACCGGTTGGATTATTATCATCGTAATCACCTTTGCCAGTGCCTTGTATTTCGCCGATACACGCATGAAAACAAAAGATAATTCCTTTTCAGGTTTTCCCGGATGCTGGAACATGGTCGTGCTGGTCCTGTTCGCGGTCGAGCCCAATTACTGGCTGATGCTGGCGCTGGTTGTCGGCCTGTCCATCACCATGTTTATCCCATTAAAATTCGTCCACCCTGTGCGCACCGAACGCTGGCGCAACGTCACTTTGCCGATGGCGCTGGCGTGGACATTCTTTGCCGGATGGGCCGCGTGGGTCGATTTCCATCCAGAAAGCTGGGCGCATTGGGGGCTGGTTGTGACCAGTATTTACCTGATCAGCGCAGGCATCTTGCAACAGATGATACCCGCTAAAGACGCGTAAGGATTACGCCCGCAACGATCAATCCAACGGCTGCTATCTTGCCCTTGTTCATCCGCTCGCCAAACACCACCCAGCCAATCAACACCGCAAACAGGATCGACGTTTCGCGCAGCGCCGCCACCAGCGCAATCGGCGCCACCGTCATCGCCCAAACCGCAATCGCATAGGCTCCGTATGATGCCACCGCCGCCGCCATACCCAGCCCCCACGCCCTTGGCTTGGCGATGAACACGCCGCGCCCACGCAGCCCGTAGGCCACCGGCACAAACCCCAGCGCGTCGAACACAAACAGCCACGCCACAAACATCACCGCATCCCCCGCCACCCGCGCGCCCATGCCATCGACCAGCGAATAGGCGGCGGTGGCGATGGCCGAACATAACGCCAACGGCACCAGCTTTCGGGACTCGCCGTTGGCGAAAACCCCGTGTGCCATCAACAAGATGCCAAGCCCCAGTAGCGCAATGCCAAATTGTTCAAACCCGCTGATCACATCGGTCAGGAACAATATGCTGACAACCATCACCATCATCGGGGCCGCCCCGCGTGCAATCGGGTAAACGCGGCTCAGGTCGCCCTGCTCGTATGCAAAGGCCAGAAAGAATTTATAGGCTGAATGCAGCAGGCCCGATCCGATAACCCAGAACCAGACTTCGCCCTGTGGCAGGGCGCGGGACATGGCAATCGCCAGCCCCATGACGCCCTGCACCACGGTCATGATCAGCATCCCCGTCAGCTTGTCACCGCCGGTTTTGATCAGCGCATTCCAGATGGCGTGCAGCAGCGCCGCCCCCATGACGGATAGAAAAACGAATGTGGTCAAATCAACAGCCCCGCCGCGCCTTCATGGCGCAGCAATTGCACCTTTATCTCGATGCCAGCCAGCCCGCCGCCATCACCGGAAAACCCGCCCAAACCGCTGGCACCCAGCACGCGGTGGCACGGGATGATCAGCGGGATCGGATTGCCGCCACAGGCCTGCCCGATCGCTTGGGCGGGGATGTTCAACTGTTTGGAAATGTCGCCATAAGTGACTGTTTCACCGAACGGAATTGCCGACATTACATCGCATACAACGCGCTGAAAATCGCTGCCCGCCACGTGCAACGGTAAATCAAATTCCGTGCGTGTGCCGTCGAAATATTCATTTATCTGGGCACGGGCCTTGCGCAACAACGGCGTGTCACCACTACCCTTTGCACCGCCCCATTTCACAGCAACAATCGCGCCGTCTTCCTCGGTCATTGTCAGAGGGCCGGTCGGGGTATCTATGGTTAAACAGGGCATAGGTAACCCTCGCGCAAACGCGGGCCTGTCGCAAGGCCCGCGTGTGTTTTCTTAGCTCAAGGCCGCATCACAACGCCCGCAGACATCCGCATGGTCGTGCTTGCCAACGTCCGGCAGGATTTTCCAGCAGCGCAGGCATTTCTGCCCCTCGGCGCGTTCAAACTCGACGCCCACGCCCTCGACTTCCGGCAAACGGAACGCAGTATCTGGAATAGGATCATTCGACAGGCGGATATCCGAGGTGATGCAGACGTCGGCAAAGTCCACCGACTTGGCCGCGGCCAACATATCGGCGTCGCGGATATGCACGGTCGGGGCCGCCTCGAGGCTGGCACCGATCACCTTTTCCTGACGCTGGATTTCAATCGCCCCTGTCACCACGCGGCGCACCTTGCGGATGGTGTTCCATTTGGCGGCCAAATCCTCGTCACGCCAACTGGCTGGTGTCACGGCGAAATCTTCCAGATGCACCGATACATCCTCGCCTTCATTGCGTTGCAGCCAGACCTCTTCCATCGTGAATGTCAGGATCGGGGCCAGCCATGTGGTCAGGCGGTGGTGCAAGATATCCAGCACCGTCAGCGCCGCACGATTGGTGGCACTATCGCCATCGCAATAGAGCGCGTCCTTGCGGATGTCGAAATAGAACGCCGACATATCCAGCGTGGCAAACTCAAACAAAGCGCGGAAAACGCCTTGGAAATCGTAAGCCGCGTAGCCCTCGCGCACAACTTGATCCAGCTCAGCCAGACGGTGCAGCACCCAGCGTTCCAGCTCTGGCATGTCGGCAGGCTCAACCGCATCCTTGCGATCAAATTCGCTCAATGATCCCAGCATGAACCGCATGGTATTGCGCAGGCGGCGATAACTGTCGGCGACACCTTTCAGGATTTCCGGCCCGATCCGCTGATCCGCGGTGAAGTCCACTTGCGCCACCCAAAGCCGCAAAATATCGGCTCCGTATTGTTTAACAACGGTTTCGGGCACGATGGTGTTGCCCAGCGATTTGGACATCTTCATGCCCTTGGCGTCCAGCGTAAAGCCGTGGGTCAAAACCCCGCGATAGGGCGCGCGGCCATTGGTGCCGCAGCTTTGCAATAACGAGGAATGGAACCAGCCGCGATGCTGGTCGGTGCCTTCCAGATAGAGGTCGGCGATGCCATCGTCCGAGCCATCTTCGCGGTCACGCAAAACGAACGCGTGGGTCGAGCCGGAGTCAAACCAGACGTCCAGAATATCGCTGACCATTTCCCAAGTGTCCGCATCGGCCACACCTTCAAGGAAGCGTGCTTTTGCCCCATCGGCGAACCATGCGTCCGCGCCCTCGGTGCGAAACGCCTCGGCAATCCGCGCATTCACAGCCGGATCGCGCAGGATTTCGACCTGCCCTTCGCCCGCATCACGAATGAAACATGACAGCGGCACACCCCATGCGCGTTGGCGGCTCATCACCCAGTCAGGGCGATTTTCGATCATCGCGTATAGGCGATTGCGCCCCTTTTCAGGTGTCCATTTCACATTGTCGATCTCGGTCAGGGCGCGCTCACGGATGGTCTTGCCATGCGTGTCCATGCCGTCATTCAGTTCCTTGTCAATCGCCACGAACCATTGTGGCGTATTGCGGAAAATCACCGGCGCTTTGGAGCGCCACGAGTGCGGATAGCTGTGCTTGACGCGGCCCCGCGCGATGAGTGCGTTCGCCTCAACCAGCTTGGCGATTACGGCGGTGTTGGCTTTGCCTTCTTTGCCCTTGCGGTCAAACACTTGCAGGCCGGCAAAGAACGGAACAAACTCCTCAAGGGCAGAATCCTCATTCACATTGTGGGTCATCCGGTCGGTCCAGCCGCGTTTGACGAAAGCATCGTAATCGTCGGCCCCGTGGGATGGGGCGGTGTGAACAAAGCCTGTGCCCGCCTCGTCGGTGACGTGGTCGCCGTCGATAAGAGGGACGCCTTCGGGATAATCCCAGAATGGGTCGAGGTCAGCAAATGGGTGTTTACAGACCATAATCGCTAGTTCTTCTGCCTGCACATCTCGCACTTCTTGAAACTTGGTAACGCGTGATTTCTCTAACGCATCTTTCGCCAAATCTTTTGCGAAAATGAGAAGATCGCCGACAGTTGTCCAGCTTTCCTCTTCAGTTTCCAGAACCTCATAGAGCGCATAAGAAATTTTCGGATTGTAGGCGACGGCCTTGTTCGACGGGATTGTCCACGGCGTGGTGGTCCAAATCACCACACTTGCGGATTTATACTTCTCATGCACTTCGTCAATATGCGTCGCAAGCTCGGGGGACGAGGCGCGATACACATCAGCCATATTGCTATTCACCGCAACCACAGGGAACTTCACCCAGATCGTATGGCTAGTATGATCGTGATACTCGATCTCGGCCTCGGCCAGTGCGGTTTTTTCAACCGGCGACCACATCACCGGTTTGCTTCCACGATAGAGCGAGCCGTTCATCACGAACTTCATGAACTCTTCGGCGATCACCGCCTCGGACGAAAAATCCATCGTTTTATAGGGGTTGGCCCAGTTGCCGGTCAGCCCCAGCCGCTTGAATTCATCGCGCTGGATATTAACCCAGCCCTCAGCAAACTTGCGGCATTCACCGCGCAGCTCGTTAACCGGAACCGCGTCTTTGTCTTTGCCTTTGGCGCGGTATTGCTCCTCGATTTTCCATTCAATCGGCAAACCGTGGCAATCCCAACCGGGGATATACCGCGCGTCACGACCCATCATTTGTTGCGAGCGCACCACCATATCTTTCAGGATTTTGTTCAGCGCGTGACCGATGTGCAGATGACCATTCGCATAGGGCGGACCATCATGCAGGATGAAAGGTTTGCGCCCTGCCGCGGCTTCCCGCAGGCGGTCGTAAACGCCAATACGCGCCCAGCGCTCCAGCCATTCAGGCTCGCGTTTGGGCAGGCCTGCCCGCATCGGAAAATCGGTTTTCGGCAGGTTCAGGGTGGATTTATAATCGGGGGTGTCAGGTGTATCGGCGCACATCGGCGGCATCCTTAGAATAGGGTATTAGAATAGGGTGAAGGGCGGCGCGACCATGTCATGCGCCTTTTCCCGACGGCTCTGGTTTCAGAGCGTCGGGCACGTAATTCGTATAATGGCCGCGAATATGCTGTTCATAGAAGGCGTTATAGGCGCACAAGGACGTATCGTCCAGTGGGATAGGATATGACAGGTAACAAGTTGGATATTGCGATTGCAGGGGCAGGCATTGGCGGGTTGGCGGCGGCGGCATTGCTGGCGGCGGACGGGCATAATGTGGTGGTGTTTGACCAGTTTGCAAAACCGTTGCCGGTGGGCTCAGGGCTGGTGATCCAGCCGGTCGGACAGAATGTTCTGGCGCAGATCGGGGCGCTGGAAAGTGCCGTGACCAGTGGCAGCCGGATCACGCGGATGCTGGGACACGAGGCTGATAACGGGCGCCGCGTGCTGGATGTCTGGTATAACCGCAAGGCGGGGCAGTTTTTCGGGCTGGCAATTCACCGCGCGGCGTTGTTCGGGGCGATCCACGACGCGGCCCTGCGGGCGGGCGCGCAGATTGTGCCAGATGCACAGGTGACTGCGGCCTCCTCGGGCCTGTTGACCCTTGCAGGTGGACGCCAAGAAGGCCCGTTTGACCTGATTGTCGACGCCAGCGGCGCAAGCTCCCCCTTATCACCATTAAAGGCACGACCCCTGCCTTATGGTGCGATCTGGGGCACGGTGGATTGGCCGGATACCACCACATTACAACCCGATATGCTGACGCAGGTTTATCGCCGCGCCGACCGGATGATTGGCGCAATGCCGATTGGGACGGGGGGCATGGGAACCACCAAACAAGCCGCGATTTTTTGGTCCTTGCGGCGGGATGCGTATGAGAGCTGGCAGGCTGCGGGTCTAGACGCATGGAAGGATGAGGCCCGCGCCCTGTGGCCCGACATTGCGCCATTTCTGGATCAGGTGACAGACCCCGCGCAAATGACTATGGCTCGCTACTCTCACGGCACCCTGCACCGCCCTTATGGCGACCGTCTGGCCATCATTGGTGACGCCGCGCATCGCGCCAGCCCGCAACTGGGTCAGGGCGCGAATATGGCGTTGCTGGATGCGTTGGCCCTGCGCGAGGCCTTGCGACGGGCCGAGGGCATGGCCGCGCTGAAGCTCTATGCCAAGGCCCGCAGCTGGCATGTGCGCTCCTATCAGGCGATGAGTTGGGCCTTCACACCGCAATACCAATCCGACAGCCGCATTCTGCCGATCCTGCGGGACCGTGTGCTGTTTCCACTGGCCATGGTGCCGCCCATGCCCCGTTTTCTGACGCGGCTGGTGCGGGGTGATATGTTGCCGCCATTGGGGCGACTAAGGTAGGGCAACAGGTTGCGACAATGCATCCGCTTTCGCCGCGCGCCACAGTACCTTATCAATAGAGTCGGATTAATCAAAAGGCCGTGCGTTATGAACACCATTCCCCCCCGTTTTCCGATCACCGCTGAACAGATCGATCTGGTGATGACCCATTTCTACGCCAAGGTGCGCCAAGACCCGACATTGGGCCCGATCTTTAACGGCCACATTGATAACTGGCCGGAGCACGAGGCAAAGATCGCCGGTTTCTGGCGCAATGCCATTATGTTTGAGCGCAGCTATGACGGCAATCCGATGCGCGCGCATATGATGGCGGGCGACGTGCGGGCCGACCATTTCGATGGCTGGCTGGCACTGTTTGACGAGGTGCTGGAAACCACCCTGCCCGCCGAATCCGCGGCCGCATGGTCCAGCCTTGTGCATCGTATTGGCCGCGGCCTGCGGATGGGGGTGCAGGATGTGCAAAAACCTGCTGGTGACGTGCCGATGTTTGGCTAGGGGTTAATCCTTCGGATCACCCTCCTCGGCATTCTCATCCTCGTCCTCAAGCTCTTCTTCAGCCTCATCCTCCTCGGTATCACCCTCGGACGCTTCTTCTTTGGCATCAATTTCCACCGCCGGATCAGGATCAACCCCGCCCTGATCCCATTGCAACATCATCTGCCGGTTGACCCACGCCAATCCGGCCAGTGACAGGCCCAGCCCTAGGAAAGACACCACTCGGATCAATCCTGTCAGCCCTGACATATCAATCAGGAACACCTTGGCGATGGTCAGGCCAATGCCGACAATCGCCGCCTTGCGGATCAGATCGGACCGCTTGGAAAACGCAAAGAACAGCAGAGCGGCCGACACCAGCAGCATGGCAACCGTATAACTATAGAGTTCGCCATCCATGGTGCCACGCTGCGCCAGCACATCGCCCTGCCAGAACCGGCGAATTTCCAACCCGACATAAAGCGCCGACAACCCCACGGCAATCGCGCCCAGCGCAATCCGCAACCAGCGGTGCAGATGATCAAACCGCAGTGCGACAAAGCCAAACAGCAACGCTGGCAGCAGATAGGCCACCATCAGCGTATCCAGAACGGGCGGCCCTTGAACCACCTCGTAGCTGGCGAACAACGGGTTCAGAAGCGTCAGAACAGCAGCCATCGCCAACAGCCCAACGGCCCCGAAAACAATTGCCAGCCCCATCCGCACCCAGCGCATCCTCCCGCCAATTTTCAAACGATACAGCTGGTTTGTTGCCGAGATTAGCCAGATCAGCGCGAACGCACCGACCAAGGCGTGGCCGTTGTCCGCATCCGCGAATGTCCGCAACAAGGCGACAGATACGAAGATGCCGCTCAAGGTCCAAACCGCAGATTCCATCACCACGATTGCCGCCTTGCGGGCGCGGGTTTTTAGCAAAAACCACGTTGCCGCAAACAGCGCTATCACCCCGCCATAGGCCAGCACAAATTCAATGAGCGGCGCATCATACGCCCAGAAAACGCCGGGGTCCGCCACCAACCGATAGCCGACGACGACACCTCCGATTTGCACAAACACCGACAGTAGTTTCAAATCCAGCTTCCGGTCAATCGCTGCCGCCAACAGCACCATCACCGCAATCGCCAGCGTCAATGCGACCGACGACAGCATCACCATCAACGCGAAACTGATCATCGTCATGGCCGACAGTGCGAATATCGCAGCCCGCCGCCTGTCCTCGCCATCCAGCCGCGCCACTTGCACCGCAAACAGGGTCATCAGGGTCGCCACCGCCATTGCGTGCCACGCCCACAACCCTTTGCCCAGAACCGAAACCGGCACCCACCAGATTTCAATCAGCGCCACGGTCAATGGCGCGAACAGTGCCGCCCCACCGGCCCAAACCAGACGGTATTCTTTTTCACGCAAGCCCCGCCAGAATATCAACACCGATCCGGCCAATGCCATCGTCACAATCACCGTCACATCCCAAGGCGGGGACGCTTCGGGCAATCTGTGGCGGCCTGATTTGAACGCCAGATACAGGTTGCCGATCAATTCGGATTGGGCAAACAGCACAAAAAGAAATGCCAGCGGCGGCAAGATAACCGTATCGCGCAACGCCGGTGCGCGGCCAAACCAGATCACGGCCATGCCCAGCAAGACGGCCAAGGTCACCAGCACCAGCCAAACCTCGGTCGCGCTTAACGCCTTAAGCGAAACCAGCACCGCAACGATTGTCGTCGCCACGAATGCCCCCGCTGCCAGCCGCGTCGGAAATTCAGGCCAGTCCGGTTTACGCCCACCGAACCGCACCAGCGATACCGACACCATTTCGCCCGCGTGGCGTGGCCAGATTTGCAACGGCGGGATCATTGCAGCACCTATGGCGGCAATCAGCGCAAAGCCTAGGAAATGCACACCGCCCGCGCCCAGATAAAACGTGAACCACGCAGCACCAAAGGTGAACACCAGCGCCAGCGCCGACACCCACGCCCAGCGTTTGATCGCATCCACCAGCATCCCCGTCACCGCGATCATCGCAAAGTAGTAGTAGAACAGCCAGCCATCATCACTGCTGCCGCCCACCAAAAACGGGGCCGCCGTAGCGCCGATGATGCCGACCATCGCCAGCAAAGGCCCGTAAAACCAGCCCAGCACCACCGCCAAAGCCGATACAGCAACCAGCCCGACCAGCGCCATTTCCGCCCCGATCAACCCATACATCTGCCGCGCCGCCAACACGCCCGCAAACAGCGCCACCAGCCCCGCACCGGAAAACACCGAGGGCAGATAGGCTGTGTGGCTATCGCCATCGTCGCCTGTGCGTCGCCTGATCCATTCACCCGCAACGATTAACGCGGCACCCAATCCAAGCGCGCCCATCACCCGCCAGAACGGCGTCAGGTACCCGTTCTCGATGCCGTATTGCACGAAAAATACGCCCGATAAAGCCAAGGACAGCGCCGCAATGGCATAGAACCAGTTTTCCTTAATCCAGCCCATCAGGGCGGACACCCTTTCGGGTGTGAAAACAAAGGCCTTTGGCACGGGGAATTTCGCAATATGTTCGGGTACCTCGCCAGCCACCAATATCGGCTCGGCCTCGTCATCCTTTGCAGGTTTTTTAGGTTTCCACGGGCCGGTTTGGGGCAGCACATCCTTGATGGCTACTGCATCTCCGTCTGACGCATCTTCGGCAACGGGTGCAGGCGCAACCTCGCCGCCCTCCAGCCCGATAATCCGTTTCTGCAGGCTGGTAACGGTCTTTTTCAGCTTCAGGTGACTATAGAGCAGATAAAGCGCTAATAATAACGTCGGGATAACCAGTTCCAAAGCAAACCTCGCAAAAACTAAAACAGTTCCGCTAACCTACCCGCGCCCGAATAACCCCGCAAGCGCCCGTTTGACCAATCCGGTGACCGAGGGTCGTTTGGCCGTAATGAATGGCAGCGGGCGGCAAACTTCCATAGCGGCCACGCCAACGCGGGCGGTCAATGCACCATTGATCACCCCCTCGCCAAACCTACGCGATATTTTGGCCATCACGCCGCCGCCTGCAATGGTGCCGATCAGATCATCGCCCACGGCAACGGCACCTGTGGCAACCAGATGGGTGAACACCGCCCGCGTCAGGCGCCAGTTGCCCAAAGTGCCGGACCGCCCGCCGTAAACCTCGGCGATGCGCCGGATCATCCGCAGGTTAGCCGTCAGGGCCACGAACACATCCGCCAGTGCCAGCGGCACTATGGCTGTGACGGTTGCGACTTGGCGGGAGGCGGCCTCGATCTCCTTGATGGCTTGCGCATCCAGTGGTGCGATCACTTCGGTTTCGGCCAGCGCCAGCAATCCGTCAGCATCAAACATATCACCCTGTCGCTCGGCAAAATTGGCCCGCCCCCATTCGGTATCGGGCCGTGTCGCGTATAGTGTCATCAAACGCTGCGTCACATCCCTTGCGGCCGACAAATCCCCTGTGGCCAGCGCCGCCTCGGCCGCCCGATGCACCCGATCCAGCCGTTTAAGGCGGGCAAACCCCAATGCTTCACGCAGCGCGATCACCAGCAAGACGACAATGAGCAACGCCATCAGGCCCAACGCTACATAACCAAGGTAAAGGTTGCGCGCGATCATGCCGTTGACAAAATCCCACGCTGCCACCGACAGGGCAAACCCTGCAAGCGCCACCACCAAACCCCAGAACCATCGCCGCAAGCGCGACGGTTTACGTGCCGCTATCTTGGCCAGCGTCTGCATCGCCTGCCCTTGTGGCGCTGCAACCTCGGGCACCGGAGGTGCTGTGGCGGGAGTGATTTCGGGCGTGGCTTGATCCAGTTCGATCAACACGGGGCCCTTTGAGCCGCTTAATTTCTTGCTCATCTTAAATAATCCCCGATCAAAAATTCGGCGGCCTTGTCCAGCCGGATATGCGGCGGGCCTTCACCCGGTTTCAACACCAGTGGTACGGGGGCAAAGCTCATGATCCGGTAGTCATCCCCCAGCCATTTGTCCGCCCCGTCCCGCGCCGGCCCCAGTAATTTAGCCGGATCATCCGGCAACTCGCCCGGGTAAAACGCCGCCTGCTTGCCACTGTCCAGCAAGGTGCCGCGCACGCAGTCCAGCTGTACACCCTCGTGGTTCAACGTTTCCTCGACCGTAGCCCGCAACGATGCGATCGACATCGCCGCCGTTAATGCGCCGGAAAAATCGGCGCGGTCCTTTGCGCCCCGTAACATTGCCGCCACAATCGCGGTCAGGCGCGGGTGCTGGCGGTGGTGCAAATGATCGGCCTTTGTGGCGGCAAACAGGATGCGCTCCACCCGATGCACCCCGAACAGGGACGCCAGAAACCCGACCTTGCCGGGTTTGAACGCCGCTAGAATATCCGCCATCGCGCCCCGCATATCCTCAACCGCTTGTGGACCACGATGAATGGCACCCAATGCATCAATCAACACCACCTGTCGATCAATTTTGGCGAAATGGTCACGAAAAAACGGCTGCACCACCTTTTTCTTATAAGCCTCATAGCGCCGTTCCATCTCGCGCCAGAGCGAGCCGCGTTTGTGGTTGTCCGGCTCGGCCAGTGGCGCAAAGGTAAGTGCTGGCGAGCCTTCCAATTCGCCTGGCAACAAAAACCGCCCCGGTGTGCAATCGGAAAATCCTGCGTCCTTTGCTGCATGCAAATAGGCTGTGAATGTGGCCGCCAAATCCTGCGCAACAGCCTCGTCATATTTTGCCGCCGGATCAACCACCACTCCAAGGAATCCTGCCGCACAATCGCGGGACTGAAGGCTGGTCAAAACACCCTGCGCCCATTCAGCGTAAGTTTTCTCAAGCAACCCAAGGTCCAGCAACCACTCGCCCGGATAATCTACAATATCCAGATGCACGGTTCGCGGTCCTGACAATCCCCCCAACAACCCCGTCGGCTGCACCTTTAACGACACCCGCAATTGCGACACGGTGCGGGTGCTTTGGGGCCAATAAGGCGCATCCGCCGTTAAAGCCGCCAAATGTGCCTCGTATTCAAAACGCGGCGTGGTGTCATCGGGCTGCGGTTGCAAATAGGCCGCCAGCACCGCGCCGTTGGCCGCGCCCAGCAGTTGCCCCATGCGGCCACGATCCAGCAGATTGGCCACCAGTGATGTAATAAACACCGTCTTGCCCGCGCGGCTCAACCCCGTCACACCCAACCGCACCGTCCCCTCGGAGCCAACCCAGCCCCCGGTTACACTATTCAAAACTTCCGAAATACGCACCACTGCCCCCTTGCCTTGCAATCAAGATAAGCCCCCGATGATGGAATGCCTAGTGCCCAATCATTGTTCCCCAAATATCCGCGCCGCAGGCATAAAAATTTCTTGCCTGCGGCGCAGGTATTTTAAGCAAGAAGAAGGGGCGCGGATTGCCAACCCTGCCCCACCGCGCTACCCATGCGCCATGCCACGCTATGCTTTGAAAATAGAATACGATGGCGCGCCGTTTTTCGGATGGCAGCGTCAAGCGGAACTGCCCACTGTGCAAGGGGCGGTTGAGGATGCCTTGCGTCTGTTGGAACCGGATTTCGGTGGCATTCAGGCTGCAGGGCGCACCGATGCGGGTGTGCATGCAACAGGGCAAGTTGCGCATTGCGACATGGTCAAGGACTGGGATACGTTCCGGCTAATGGAAGCGCTGAATCACCACCTGAAGCCGTCGCCGGTATCAATCTTGCAGGTCGTGCCGGTATCGGATAAATTTCACGCTCGGTTTTCCGCCCGCGAGCGGCATTATCTGTTTCGCCTGATTAGTCGGCGCGCACCAGTGGTGCATGAACGTGGCAAGGTTTGGCAGGTCAAACATCCACTGGATCCGGCGACCATGCAGGCGGGTGCGGATATGCTGTTGGGCCAGCATGATTTTACCACCTTTCGCTCGACCATGTGTCAGGCACAATCGCCGGTTAAAACAGTTGACGAATTACGGATTGAAAGTTTCAGCATCCCGTTTGGCCAAGAAATTCATTTCCACGTGCACGCCCGCAGTTTTCTGCACAATCAGGTGCGCAGCATTGTTGGGACGCTTGAACGGGTTGGGTCGGGCGCGTGGACACCAGATGATGTCAGCGCCGCATTGGAGGCCAAAGACCGCACTGCCTGTGGGCCGGTTAGCCCGCCGCAGGGGTTATATCTGACCCACGTCCATTACCCCGAATTGCCCTTCGGCGCATAGGCGGATGCATCCAGCGTTTTGGGCCGATTGGGTAAATCCAGCACATGTTCAATCCGCGGGCTTTGGGCAATCACTTTGCCACCCCGCACCGTCGCCAAACGATGCGCCCTAAGGCGGAGCGCTTCGATCGGATCATCGGCCTGCAACAGCACAAAATTGGCATCACAGCCTACATCCAGCCCGTAGCCCTCAAGCCCCATCGCATTGGCCGAATTCACCGTCACAGCTTCAAAGCACCAGCGCATATCATCGCGCGATGACAACTGCCCGACATGCAGCCCCATCGCCGCCACATCCAGCATGTCGGCGCGGCCCAGTGAGTACCACGGGTCCATCACGCAATCTGAACCAAAGCCGATATTCACCCCGGCATTACGCAATTCAGGCACCCGTGTTTGGCCACGGCGTTTGGGGTATGTGTCGTGGCGGCCCTGTAGCATGATGTTGATCAGCGGGTTTGGGACGGCATGTAATTCAGCCTCGGCAATCAACGAAATCAGTTTGGACACATAGTAGTTGTCCATCGAATGCATCGAGGTCAGGTGCGATCCGGTCACCCGCCCCTGCATCCCCAATCGAGTGGTTTCATAGGCCAGCGTTTCCACATGGCGGCTCATTGGATCATCGCTTTCGTCGCAATGCATATCGACGCGCAAACCGCGTTCAGCAGCGATTTCACACAGCTGCCGCACTGATTCCGCGCCATCCGCCATGGTCCGCTCAAAATGCGGTATGCCGCCGACCACATCGACACCGAGGTCCAGCGCGCGGGTCAGGTTTTGCATCGCGGTCGGATCACGCAGCACCCCGTCCTGCGGGAAGGCCACCAGTTGCAGGTCCAGATAGGGCGCAACTTGACGACGCACATCGATCAGCGCGTCAACGCCCTTCAACTCATCATCACAAACATCCACATGGCTGCGGATCGCGCCGATGCCCATCGACACCGCCAAATCGCAATAGCGCATGGCCCGTTCAATGATTTCGTCCACGGTTTGCTGTGGCTTCAACTCGCCCCACAGCGCGATGCCTTCCAGCAAAGTACCGGATGTGTTCATCCGAGGCCGCCCCAAGGAAAGCGTCGCGTCCATATGGAAATGCGGGTCCACAAAGGGCGGTGATACCAGCTGGCCACCTGCCTCCAGCACCACACCCGCCGCACCGTCAACATCACGGCCAACAGCGGTGATCTTGCCACCCGAACAGCCGATATTCGCCTGTATGCCATCCGGCAGCACCGCATTTGTCACCAGCAGATCAAAACTCATCGCATTCTCCTATCGGTGGCCCTTGAACCAAGGCTGCAACAACGCCCGTGGATACTCGGCCTTTCTGGCGACAAACACCAGCGCCACGATGGATAAAACATATGGGGCCATCAGGAATATCTGCGACGGGATGACCGCCCCAGCTTCGGTTTGCAGCCGCACCTGAAAGGCATCAAACATGCCAAACAACAGCGCCCCCAACAGCGCCTTGCCGGGGCGCCAACTGGCAAAAATCACCAGCGCAATGCAGATCCAGCCGCGCCCGCCCACCATGCCGAAAAAGAACGCGTTAAACGTCGACATCGTTAGGAACGCACCGCCCAACGCCATCAAGGCCGACCCTGCCATCACAGCCCCAATCCGCAATTTATAAACCGACAAACCTTGCGCGTTCACCGCATCTGGGTTGTCGCCAACCGCCTGAATGGCGACGCCCAGCGGGGTGCGATTGATCACCCACCAAACCACGCCCACCAATATCAGCGCCAGCCACGTCATCGCGGTTTGTTGGAACACCACGGGGCCAAAAAACGGGATGTCTGACAGGAATGGCACATCCATCGGCTGGAACGCTATGATGCGCGGTGGCGATGATACATCAGGCAGCATGGTGCGGTACATAAACGACGCGCTTGAAGTGGCAAACAGTGTGATCCCCAGCCCCGATACATGTTGTGACAGGCCCAGTGGAACCGTCAAAATGGCGTGGAGCAGGCCAAACAATGCCCCCGCACCCGCCGCCGCGATCACGCCACCCCATAATGATCCGCCTGCATAAACCGTCATCCAGCCGACCATGGCACCGACTACAAAAATGCCTTCAATGCCCAAATTCAAAACGCCTGCGCGTTCGCACAACAACGCGCCGAGCACGCCAAAAATCAGCGGGGTGGCGATGCGTAATGAGGCAACCCAGAAGCTCTCGTTCAGGAAAATGTTCAGCAGGTCCATCATGATGTTTTCCCCGCAAACCTAATCTGGTAACGCGCGAAAAATCCGCCCACCAGTACCGAGATCAGCGACAGAGACACCACCAGATCAGCCAGAAAGCTGGACACCCCCATGGCGCGGCTCATGCTGTCGGCCCCGACAAACACGCTGGCGACATAAAGCGCCGCGATCACCACGCCGATTGGCGACAGGCCCGCCAACATTGCCACCACTATTCCGGAATAGCCGTATCCTGGCGACAAATCTGTGGTCAGATAGCCCTTCAGGCCTGCCACTTCGCTGACCCCCGCCAGCCCCGCCAATCCGCCCGAAATACAGGCGACACCCAGCAGGGTGCGGTTGACGCCAATGCCAGCGTGACGGGCGGCGGCGGCGTTTTCACCCACGGCGCGGATTTTGAAACCCCATGTGGTTTTGGTCAAGGCAATCTGTGCAATCACAGCCGCGATCAGCGCTACGATCAGCCCGCTGTGGATACGCATCCGGTCCATAAGGCGCGGTAGGGCGGCGCTGTCCAGAATGGGCTCGGATTGCGGCCAGCCCATGCTCATCGGGTCTTTCAGTGGGCCTTCCAGCATCATTTGCACGAAAATCAGGATGATGAAATTCAGCAGCAGCGAGGTCACAACTTCGTCCGCCCCGAACCGTGTTTTCAACAGCGCCGGTCCAAGCATCCCTGCCGCACCAGCCAGCGCACCCGCCAACATCACCAGCGGGATCATCAACACGGCTGGCCCGTCAACCAGCCCCGTGCCCACTGCCACAGCGCCCATTGCACCAAGGTATAGCTGGCCCTCGGCCCCGATGTTCCAGAGCCGCGCCTTGAAGGCGAGCGCCGCCGCAAGGCCGGTGAAAATCAGCGGCGTGGCGCGGGTCAGCATTTCAGTGAAAGAAAACACCGAGCCAAAGACACCGATGAACATCTGCTTATAGGCGGGCAGGATCGGCGCGCCCGCAAACGCCAATGGCAAGGCCGCCAAGCCAAGCGCGAAAAGTGCGGCGATGATCGGGATGGCTATCTGCATCCCACGCGAAATACCGCCCCGTGGTTCAATCATCATCATGCCGCCTGCCCCGCCATTAACAGCCCGATTGCGGCACGGTCCCGCGTGTCGGCCTCGATCAATTGTCCGTCGTGCATCACCACAATCCTGTCCGCAAGGCTCAGCACCTCGTCCAGATCCTCGGAAATCAGCAGCACGCCCGCACCGCGTTTGCGGGCCGCCATCAATCGGCGTGCCACCTCGCCCGCCGCGCCGAAATCAAGCCCGCGAGTCGGTTGGTTGGCAAGGATCACCATTGGTTCGGTCTCCAGCACTCGTGCCAAAATCAGCTTTTGAATATTGCCACCCGACAACAATGTCGCGCGGGCGTCTTTGCCGGGGCCGCGCACGTCATAGGCTTTAATCAAAGCATCCGCATGATCCGCAATCGCGCCCTTGCGCAGGAACCCGCGACGCTGCACATCCGGCTGATCCAGCCGTTCCAGTACCAGATTTTCGGCCACCGTCATGCTACCGACTACCCCGTCGTGGTGACGATCTTCGGGGATACGACCAACGCCCGATTTGATCATGCCTTTGGGCGTGGGAGCCGTGACCACCCCGCCCGCAAGTGAAATCGTGCCACTATCGGGCTTCGTTAACCCCGAGATCAACTGCGCCAGCGCCGATTGCCCGTTGCCCGATACGCCAGCCACCCCGACAATCTCGCCCGCCCGCAGGCAAAGCGACACATCGTTCAGGGAATTACGCGCATTTTCACGCTGCACGGTGACGTTCTTCAGCTCCAGAACCGGTGCCCCCACCTCACAAGTTTCACGCTTTGGCAGCGTGGTTTCCTCGCCCACCATCAGGGTCGCGATCTGGACCTTGTCGGCATTTGCCGTGATCAACTCGCCGACCAACTTGCCGTGGCGCAGCACCGCGATGCGGTCGGAAAACGCCAGCACCTCGTGCAGTTTGTGCGAGATGAAAATCACCGACAGACCACGGTCGACCATCTTGCGCAGCGCCGCAAACAGGCTGTCGGCTTCTTGCGGGGTCAGCACGGCGGTGGGTTCATCCAGCACCAAAACGCGGGCGTCGTGAAACAGGGCTTTCAGGATTTCGACTCGTTGGCGCTCGCCCACCGACAGTGCGCCGATCTTCTCGTCCAAGGGCGCGATCAGGCCGGACTCCTGCATCAGGCCTTCAATTTTGGCCCGCGCGGCACGGCGATTTCGCCGCCATGACAGCAGGCTTTCGGACCCCAACAGGATGTTGTCCAAAGCGCTGAGGTTTTCAGCCAAAGTGAAATGCTGGTGCACCATGCCGATCCGCGCATCTATCGCGGCTTGGGCATTACCCGCAGGCAGCCGCCTCGCCACCCCGTCCTCGCCAACCATTTCAACATAGCCAGCGTCCGGCGTATAATGGCCAAACAGCATGTTCATCAACGTGGTTTTACCTGCCCCGTTTTCGCCCAACAGCGCCAGAACCTCGCCGTGGTGCAGGGTCAGGTCAATGGCGTCATTGGCAATGACATCGCCAAAACGTTTGGTCAGACCATCAAGGGTCAAGATGACTGGATTATCCATGTGCAAACGGGGCGCCGGAATTACACCGGCACCCCTCGCTTTCTATTTGTCGGAAACCGGCTCGTCGTTGTTCACTGTCACTGTGAACGAGCCATCCATAATCGCCGCTTTCTTGGCTTCGATCATCGAGACCACATCGGCCGCAACCAACGCATCATCGACAACCACCGAACCACCGCCTTGGGCCATATAGCTGAACTGGCCGTAATCTTCGGCCTTGTAAGAACCAGCTGCAACCGCCGCAATCGCGTGGTCGATGGTGGGTTCCATATGCCAGATCGCTGACGAAAGGATGGTGGCCGGATAATCCGACGAGGTGTCGATCACGTTGCCAATCGCCTTGGCACCACGCTCGACCGCGGCGTCCGATACGCCGAAACGCTCGGCATACATCACGTCGGCGCCCGCATCCATCATCGCAAAAGCGCTCTCTTTGGCCTTGGGCGGATCATACCAGCTGTCGATGAAGTTCACGAGGAATTTGACGTCGGGATTGGTGGATCGCGCCCCGTCCATGAAGGCGTTCATCAACCGGTTCACTTCAGGGATGGCGAAGCCGCCAACCATGCCGATCACGTTTGATTTGCTGGCGGCCCCGGCAGCCATGCCCGACAGATACGCAGGCTCGTGGATCCAGTTGTCAAACACCGACAGGTTGTCGCCCGCAGGCTCGAATGAGGAGCCCATCAGGAACGCCGTATCAGGATAATCAGCCGCCACTTTGCGCGCCGCACGTTCCAGTCCGAAAATCTCGCCGACAATCAGCTGCTGACCGGCTTCGGAATATTCCCGCATCACCCGCTCGTAATCGGTGTTGGCGACGTTCTCGGAAAAAACGTAGTCGATATCGCCGCGCTCTTTGGCGGCCAGCAGGGCGATGTGGATGCGGCTGATCCATTGCTGTTCAACCGGCAGGGTAAATATCCCCGCCACCTTGACCTTGTCGGCCAAGGCCGCGCCCGCCGACATCATCGTGCCCGCCGCGATCAGTGACGCCAGAACCGTGCGCCTTGTCCATGTTGTTAAAATACTCATTGCTACCTCCCAGATGGCTATGTGGGCAAAGCGTGCAATTATTTTATCAATCGGTCAACAAATATCGGCGTTACCCACGCAACCTCGCCCCGTTATCATCAAAGAAAAACACGTTGGCATCATCAAAATCTATGTCCAGCACCTGTCCGACCTCGTGAGGATATTGACCAAACAGGCGCAGGGTCAGCACATCGCCTCCGCTCAACTCCACCAGCAGATTTGTCTCCGCCCCCAGCCGCTCCACGTGAGTTACCTCGCCAGAAAGCCGCCCGTCTTTGACCACGCGCAAATGCTCGGGGCGCACTCCCATGACCGGCCCTTGGTCAAAGCCATAATCCCCCGCCTTAACGAAATTCATCGCGGGCGATCCGATAAAGCTGGCAACGAACTGATTGGCGGGATCATTATACAGCTCCATCGGACTGCCGACCTGTTCAACCCGCCCGTCACGCAGCACCACGATGCGGTCCGCCAGCGTCATCGCCTCGATCTGGTCGTGGGTCACGTAGACCATGGCGCTCTCGATGGTGCGGTGCAGATTGGCGATTTCAATGCGGGTGTTCATCCGCAGGGCAGCGTCCAGATTGGACAGCGGCTCATCGAACAGGAACAGTTTGGGTTCGCGAACAATTGCACGACCAATCGCCACCCGCTGGCGCTGGCCGCCTGACAATTCGGCGGGTCGGCGCTCCAGATAGTCGTCCAGCGACAGCATCCGGCTGGCCTCCGCCACCCGCTCGGCGATCTCGGGTTTTGGCGTCTTGGCCTGCTTCAATCCCAGCTCCATATTGCCGCGCACCGTCAGATGCGGATAGAGCGCGTAGGACTGGAACACCATCGCAATGCCGCGTTTTGCGGGAGGCGTGTCTGTGACCATTTCACCGGCAATTTCGACGCTGCCTGACGTCGCCTCTTCCAGCCCTGCGATCACCCGCAGCAGGGTGGATTTACCGCAACCCGACGGGCCAACAAACACCACGAATTCGCCGTCTTCAACCGTCAGGTCGATGTCGAACAACACCTGCACCGAGCCAAAGGATTTACAGATTTTATCCAGTCGAAGGGCTGTCATAACGCGTCCTCTTTCAATTCAATCACCTTACCTGTGCGGATGCTCTCGTCCGCCGCCAGACAGATCGCCAGCGACGTCACCGCGTCCTGCATGTGGCGGGCCAGATCGGTGTCATTGGCGATGGCCTTTAGCATAAAGGCCTGCTCGGAATCGCACAGCGCTTGGTGGTCCGGCTCGTCCGGCAGATCAATGATATGGTCGCCGATGAGTGTGTGTAGCTTCAACCCGCCAACCCGTGTGTGGGCGTCAATCTCGTCGGTATCGGCGGCATCCGCGCCGACAATCGAGACCGAGCCATTCGGTGAAATGATATCCTTCACGAAACTCGCAGTCTCCGACATCATCGGGCCCCATCCGGCCTCGTACCAACCGACAGACCCGTCAGAAAACACCACCTGAAACTGGCCGTAGTTATACATATCAGGCGCAATTTCATCCGACAGACGCAGGCCGATGCCATGCACCCGAACGGGGTGCGCATCGGTGATCTGGCACATCACATCGACGTAATGCACACCGCAATCAACAATCGGGCTGGTGCTGGCCATCAAGGCCTTATGCACATCCCACGTCGCCCCACTGCTTTGCTGGTTCAGGTTCAGCCGGAACACATATGGACCACCCAGATTGCGCGCCTCGGCAATCAGCCTCTGCCAACTGGGATGGTGGCGCAGGATATAGCCAACCACCAGTTTACGCCCCAGTTTTGTCGCCACCTCGACCACCCGTCGCGCGTCCGTCACCGTGGTCGCCAGTGGTTTTTCGATGAACACATCTGCCCCAGCCTGCATCGCGGCTATCGCGAAATTGGCGTGGCTGTCGGAATAGGTCGCGATGCAGACCAGATCGGGGTTGGTCGCCATGCCCTCTTCAAAGGTTTTGAAGCGTGGGTAGCCCTGCAATGCGTCGGGCAAATCCACCTCGGAGCGGTTCACCAACCCGACGATCTCCGCGCCTTCATGCGCGTGATAAGCCAGCGCGTGACTGCGCCCCATATTGCCCAGACCTGCGATTAGAACACGGATCATTTCACTGCCCCCGATGTAATGCCACGGATCAATTGGCGCGAGAAAATCACATATAGGACCATCACCGGAATGATCGCCATGCTCAGCGCTGACAGCACCGCATTCCAGTCGGTTACAAACTGCCCGATGAAAACTTGGCTGCCCAAAGTCAGGGTTTTCGTCCCCTCGCCCGGTGCCAAAATCAGCGGGAACCACAGGTCATTCCAGATCGGAATCATATTGAACACCGCCACCGTCGCCATCGCGGGGCGCACCAGCGGCAGCACCAAACGGCCAAAGATCGCGTATTCAGATAACCCGTCGATCCGTCCGGCATTTTTCAAATCATCCGAGACCTGTTTCATGAATTCAGACAGGATGAACACCGCCAGCGGCAACCCCTGCGCGGTGTAAACCAAAATCAGCGCAAACAGCGTGTTCACCAACCCGCTGGCCACCATCATATCAAGGATTGCCACGGTGCCGATGCGGATCGGAATCATGATGCCCAGCGCCAGATATAGCCCCATGATGGTGTTGCCCTTAAAGCGGTATTCGGCCAGCGCAAAGGCCGCCATCGCACCGAACAGCAGCACCAGAACAATAGTCGAAACCGTCACAATCATCGAGTTCTGGAAGTAGAGCATAAAATCGCCCTGCTTGAACACGGTCTCATAGCCGACCGTGCTGAAGGTCTCGGAATTGGGCAGCGATAACGGATGCCGGAATATCGCCTTGCGCGACTTGAAGCTGTTGATCAGGATCACAAAAACCGGAAACAGCGCGATCAGCGTATAGGTCAGCAGCACCGCGTGGGCGGCGATGGTGTTTTTCATATTGTGGCGGGCTTTTCTCATCTGCGCAGCCCCCTAAAACTGATACCGACGCAGGCGCGTCTGGATGGCGAACAGGTAAAAACATACCCCGATCAGGATGATGAAGAACATCGCGGATGCAATCGCAGACCCCATATGCGGGTCGGCCAGTTGCAACTGGAAGCCGAAAAACGTGCGGAACATAAACGTGCCCAGAATGTCGGTTGAAAACGCTGGCCCTGCCAACGCGCCCTGGGCGGTGTAGATCAAGTCAAAGGCGTTGAAATTGCCAACGAAGGTCAGGATTGAAATGATGCCAATGCTGGGCAAGATCAACGGCAGCTTGATCTTCCAGAACGCCGCCATGCCGGTGACGCCGTCGCACTCGCCAGCCTCCAAAACTTCCTCGGGGATCGACAGCAATGCGGCGTAAATCAGCATCATCGGGATGCCGACGAACTGCCAGACCGAGACCAGCGCCAGCGTGGTCAGCGCGTATTCCTCGCGGCCCAGCCACGGGGCGAATAGCGATTTTAACCCGACGAAATCCAGCATTGAAGGCGCGATGCCCCAGATCGGCGACAGGATCAGTTTCCATGCGAAACCAACGATCACAAAGGACAGGATCGTCGGGATGAAAATAGCGGTGCGATAAAAGGTGGCAAAGCGTAATTTGGGATGCGACAGGATCGCGGCCAGCACGATGCCGATCGGGTTTTGCACCAGCAAGTGAATGACGAAAAACCACATATTGTTGCCCAGAGAGTTCCAGAATTGCCCCGACCAATAGTCATTGCCAAACAGGGTGCGGAAATTGTCAAAGCCCACAAACACCCGCACGTTATCGACCTCGGAATAGAGCGCCAAGCGCAGGGTGTTGAACAGCGGGAAAATCATCACAGCCGTGTAAACCAGCACCGCAGGCGCTAGAAAAACAACGATATGCCACTTGAATTTAGATGTGGTCGCCATGTCATCCCCCTGAAATACCCCGGCCGATCTATGCCGCCCGGGGTGGTGTTATCTTACCGCTTATTGCTGCGGTGTATACCAGCTTGCCAAACCTGTTTGCAGACGTGCGCCTGCATCCTCGGCGGACTCGGTGCCTTTGATGGCGGCAACGGAAGCGCCCCATGTTTCGGTCTCGAGGTTCGGCGTGCCGCGCGACAGGATTTGGTAGGTCGAGCGGATAGAGGAATGACATTTCCCGCGCCAGCTGACGAACTCCTGCGCCAATGGGTCTTCCATCGCCACGTCATGCGACGACAGCGAAAAGAAGCCCGGCAAGGCGTTGGCATATAGCGAGGCAAATTCAGCCGAACCCATCCAGTTCAGGAACACTTTGGTTTCCTCGGGATGTGCTGATTTTGCGTTCATGCCCATCGCAATATCGGTGTGATCCGAGATGTAGCAATCATCGCCCGCGGCCTGAACTGGCGGGTAAAACGCGCCCATTTCAAAATCGACCTGTGCGTTGAAGCCACTGATTTCCCACGAGCCGGCAGGATAGATCGCGGCACGGCCCAATGTGAACAGGTTTTGGCTGTCAGGATAGGTTTGCGCCTCGTACCCGTCGCCCAGATACGGACCCCATTTCGCCAGTTGGCGGTAGGGTGCAACCCAGCCCTCGTCGGTCAGTTTTTGCTCGCCTGCGATCAGCGCCAAACGGCCCTCTTCGCCCTTCCAGTAGTTCGGGCCGATGTTGTTATAGCCCATTGTCGCGGCTTCCCACTGATCATTGGTGCCCATCGACATCGGGATGTAGTTGCCGTCAGATTTGATCGTCTCAAGCGCCGCAAAGAACGCGTCTTCAGTGGCAGGCACATCTAGCCCCAATTCCTTGAAGGCGTCTTTGTTGTAGATGAACCCGTGGATCACTGATGCCATCGGCACGCAGAATTGTGCGGACGCGTCGTCTGTGCTCCAGCCTGATTTGGCGACGGGGCTAAAGTTGGCCATGCCTTCCAGATCGGTGATATTGGCCAGATGTCCGGCGTCATACATCGCCAATGACACATCGAACGGGCGGCAAGTGATCATATCGCCAGCCGATCCGGCCTCGAGTTTCGCATTTAGCACAGCGTTATATTCGGCGGGGGCGGAGGGGGTGAATTTCACCTTGATGCCGGGGTGGGATGCCTCGAATGCCGGAATGATTTTGTCCTGCCAGATGGTCAGATCATCATTGCGCCAGCTTTCAATCGTGAGGGTCACATCCTGCGCACTTGCCGCAATGGCCGTGCCCAGAATGGTGGACGCCATCAGCGCCAGTCCTAGTTTCAGTTTCATATCATTCTCCCTTGGTTAAGTTGTTGTTCGCAAGTGGTCAGTCGTAAAATCCATGGTCGGTGAGGGCCGCGCGCAATACTCCACCTGCACGCCCCAGCATCGCTTCGGCCTGCGCCACCTCTTTGATTCCTGCGGCGAGCAAAACGGCGGGCTTTACTGCGCCATCAGTGCGCGCCAAACAGTCCTGCGCCTGCGCCGCATCCACGCCTGTAATGGTGCAGACCATCACAGCCGCCCGCGCCCGTAATTTGGCGTTATCGGCGATCAGGTTCACCATCATGGCGTCATGCACATGGCCCAGATGCACCCCCATCAGGGTCGACATCATATTCAGCGCCGCCTTTTGCGCCGTGGCCGCCCCCAGACGGGTCGATCCGGCGATCACTTCGGGCGGGGTTGGCAGATAGATCACCACGTCGGATGTTTCAAAAATCGGTGCATTGGCATTGTTGGCGATGCCGATGGTGCGCGCACCCGCCGCTTTGGCAAGGCGCGAAATTTCAATGGCGTAGGGTGTATTGCCGCTGGCTGTCACGGCGATCACGACGTCGCCTGCGCAGATGCCTTGCGCCGCCAGTTTGGCCTCATCCACGTCATCTTCGGTATGGCCCGGCATCATAGCATCGGTGGGCAATCCGCCCGCCATCAACAGGCTGATCCGGTCCGGCGCAATCCCGAAAGTGCCACCCAGCTCCAGCCCGTCCGCTACCGCCATTAACGCCGAAGACCCCGCGGCGGCGTAAATCAGGCGCCCCTCACCACGTATTGCATCCGCCATTAAAACAGCCGCCTGCGCAATCGGAACCATCGCAGCATCGACCGCCACCAATGCCGCCTTTTGCCCCGCCAAAACTCGCGCCAAAACAGCTGCATCCGGCATCGTGTCAATGCTGGAAACACCCGTTAATACAGACTCGGTCAGCGGCAGCGCCATATGATTCCCCCTGAATACCCGATAAATAATACCTTTTTAATACCTTTTGTCTATCCCCATTGTTTTCTTGGTAATTGCCGTCATTTTCTGGTAATAACCGCTAAATGGCTTACCTTCTGGTCTTTTAATTTCATAATAGGTATTATAAAGGTATTGCATGATCAAACACGCAAACAACATCCTTATTGGCATTGATGGCGGCGGCACAGGGTGCCGTGTGGCCATCGCCAACAGACAGGGTGAACGCCTTGGCGACGCCAAAGGCGGGCCCGCAAACCCGACGTATCATCCGCAAGAGGCGCTGGATAACATACTGGCGGCAATCGAGGCTGCTCGCCTTGACGCGGGGCTGAACGAAGCCACCCTTGCCACCGCCCACGCCTTTATCGGGCTGGCAGGCATCCGCGACGACGAGATCGCGCAGTTCATCGCCGCGGCCCTCCCGATCAAACAGGCCCGTGTGGTCGAGGACCGGATCACCACCGTCACCGGCGCATTGGCGGGTGGAAACGGGGCAGTTGCAGCCATTGGCACCGGATCATTCATTGCCCACACCACGCAGGGCGGCACGCAATATCTTGGCGGTTGGGGGTTTCGGTTGGGCGATCAGGCATCTGGCGCTTGGCTGGGCCACGAACTGTTGCGCCAGGTTGTCTTGTGCGTCGAGGGGGTTGAAACCCACACGGCCCTGACCCGCGAAGCGATGGCGCATTACGGCGGCGATGCTGGCAAGATTTTCGATTTCAGCAACACGGCCAGTCCGGCTGAATTTGGCGATCTGGCCCCGCTTGTAGTTGCCGCAGCGGGTGATGGCGACCAAACAGCCACAACCCTGATGCGGTCCGGCGCGGATTACATTGTCAAAGCGCTAACCGCTCTTGGCTATCAGGCTGACAGCCCGCTGTGCCTTGCCGGTGGTCTGGGTCCGCATTACGCCGCCTTCCTGCCGCCATCTTACGCAGCAAAAGTTGTCAAAGCCAAAGGCACGGCACTGGATGGCGCTTTGCTGCTGGCCGCACAAATGGACATTGCCCCATGAGTATGGCCGAGTTCCTGAAGCCGGAAAATTGGTTGATGCCTGCCTCTGGCCCGCGCTATTTGCAATTGCGCCGCCGTCTGGATGAGGCCATCGACACCGGCCTATTGCAGCCGGAAACCCCGCTGCCATCTGAGCGCGAAATTGCATCATTAACCAACCTGTCGCGCGTTACCGTGCGCAAGGCTATTGCCGCATTGGCCGATGATGGTGCTGTGGTGCAGCGCCACGGATCCGGCTCTTTCGTTGCGGCCCGTCCGCCGCGCGTGGAACAGTCGCTAACGCAACTGACATCCTTTACCGAAGATATGGCGCATCGCGGCATGGATACCAAAGCGCTGTGGCTGGAGCGCGGGCTGTTCCTGCCCTCGCCTGAAGAGGTCGCAGCACTGGGATTGGCACCGGATGTGTCTGTGTCACGCCTTGCGCGCCTACGCATGGCAAACGGGCGCCCGATGGCTATTGAACGCGCTTCATTGCCCGTTGATATCCTGCCCAATCCAACGCTGGTCGAGCATTCCCTATACAAAGCGCTGAACGATCTGGGCATGCCCCCCGTGCGGGCCATTCAAAAAATCACAGCGCTAAATCTGGATGACCGCGACGCTGACCTGCTGGATGTCGAACCCCATACAGCGGGCCTGAAGATCGAGCGCACCTCGTATCTAAAAGACGGTCGTGTTGTTGAATTCACCCGCTCTATTTACCGCAGTGACGCCTATGATTTCGTCGCCGAACTGCGCCTGTCAAATGGCAAGGATTCCTGATGTCAGACATCACCCAAATGCGCCGCGAGGTGTTGGAAATTCCTGACGCGGTTGAACGCCTGTTGACCAAGGGCATGCCAGATATTACTGCCGCCGCCGACAAGTTGCGCGAGGCCGATCCGTTGTTTTTGGCCACCGTTGCGCGTGGATCAAGCGACCATGTGGCGACCTATCTGAAATACGCCAGCGAATTGCTGTTGGGGGTGCCCGTTGCCTCCATCGGGCCGTCCATCGCCTCGATCTACAACGCACCGCTGAAACTACGCGGGGCGGGCTGTATCTCGATCTCGCAATCGGGCAAAAGCCCCGACATCGTGGCAATGGCCGCTTCGGCCACCAAACAGGGGGCGCTGACATTGGCGCTGACCAATGATCCGGCCTCACCGCTCGCAGCCGCCAGCCAACACACCGTCAACATTCACGCCGGACCGGAGTTGAGCGTTGCCGCCACCAAAACATTCGTCAATTCCGCGGTGGCCGCACTGTTGCTACTGGCCCGCTGGAAAGGCGACGCTGATCTAATCGCTGCCATCCACGCCCTGCCCGCACAACTGGCCGAGGCCAGCCAGACCCACTGGCCCAATTTGCGCGAAGCCCTTAACGGGCAATCCTCGATCTTTACCCTCGGGCGCGGCCCGTCATGGGCGATGTCGAATGAGGCAGCGTTGAAATTCAAGGAAACCTGCCAGATCCACGCAGAATCCTATTCTTCGGCCGAGGTGCTGCACGGGCCTGTATCCATCGTCGGGTCCGGTTTTCCCGTGCTGGGACTAACCGCAAATGACGCGGCCGAAACCGCCTTGGTCGAGGTTGCGGATTCGATTGCGACTAAGGGCGCGCGGGTTTTTGTCACCTCGGACAAATGCCACAGCGCCCAGCGGCTGGACCATGTGCGCACCAACCATCCGCTGACCGATCCGATCTCGCTGATCACATCATTCTACGCGATGGTCGAACGCCTTGCCACATCACGCGGCATCAACCCCGACGCCCCGCGCCATTTGAAGAAAGTGACCGAGACCAGATGAGCATTACGGCCTACACAGGTGCCGACATTTTTGATGGCACAACCCGCCACACGGGTATGGCCTTGCTGGTTCAGGACGGCATGGTTGCAGGGATTGGTGCAGTGCCTGCGGGCGCGACCATCCACGCCCTGTCCGGTGGCTTGATTGCCCCGGGGTTTGTGGATTTGCAGGTGAACGGTGGCGGCGGGGTGATGTTTAATGATGACCAATCCGTGGCCACATTAAAGACCATCGCGCAGGCCCATGCCAGCCTTGGCACCACCGCCCTGCTGCCAACCCTGATCACCGACACTCCAGCACGTTTGGCCGCCGCGATTGATGCGGTGGAGCAGGCGATTGATTTGGACATCGCTGGCATCATCGGGATGCACGTTGAGGGGCCGCATTTATCGGTGGCACGCAAAGGGGCGCATGACCCCGATCTGATCCGCCCGATGCGGGACGCTGATCTGGCGTTGCTGCTGGACGCCGCCACGCGCCTGCCACACCTGATGGTCACCGTGGCCCCTGAAAACGTAACACTGGCGCAAATCGAAACCCTGACGGGGGCGGGCGTTATTATTTCGCTGGGCCACACCGATGCGTCCTATGTGATGTGCAAAGCCGCAGCAGAGGCCGGAGCCACCTGCGCCACACACCTGTTCAACGCGATGAGCCAGATGACCGGCCGCGAGCCTGGTCTGGTGGGAGCCACGCTGGAAACGGGCACCCTGAACGCGGGGCTCATCGCTGATGGCATCCACGTGAGCGCCACCAGCATCCGCGTGGCGTTGAATGCCAAACAAGGGCCGGGGGCGGTGTTTCTGATCACCGACGCCATGGCGACTGTCGGATCAGACATCACCGAATTCACCCTGAACGGGCGCACGATTTATCGGCGCGATGGGCGGTTAACGCTGGAAGATGGCACATTGGCGGGGGCCGATCTGGATATGCCCACAGCGCTGCGGTTCATGGTGGATACAGTCGGGGTGCCGGTGGATGCGGCTTTGGCAATGGCCACCGCTGCGCCAGCGCACGTCATCGGGGCCGCGCCATTTGGCGGCTTGACCATGGGGGGGGCTGCCAGTTTTGTGCATCTGGATGCAGCGCTTGAATTGCAGAACGTCTGGCAAAATGGCGAGGTGTTGCGCCGCCTGACGGCGTCGCCCCATCCGCTTTGACCCTGCGGGCCAAAGCGGATGCCTGCGGCGCAGGTATTTAGGAAAAGAAGAAGTTAAGAAAGGGTAGCGATGAGGTTGTCCAGAGTGCGAGAATTTTCTAGAGCCTGAACTTGTTGCCAAACCATTTGCGATTTCGGCCCGATCAGGTTGCTGGATTTTGCCAGCACCCGTTTGCGGCGCAGAGCAAGCGGTATTGACTGGTCCAGATCATACCGCGACTGGCGCTGCACCATCCGCCATACCGGCGTCCCCAACAACCCGCACCAAATCACGTAAGCGGCATAATTCAGCAACCAAACAATTGGCATCGCTAAAGGTATCCAAAGCCCCCGTATCCAGTCCCGTCAACGCCATTGCCACACACATCCGGTAGCTGAATTTCGCTTCAAGTCCAGTGACAGGCGCGGGTTTATCGCACACTTTGAGCCATCTTGGATGCACCGTCACCGACACCGACGTGACCTCTTGCGCATCGACATCCAGCAGCGCCAATGCCTCAAGCGTTGCATGGGTGCCATGACAACACGCATGGAATTTGTGACTGACTGTTTCGGTGACAAACGCCTGCCCCAACCCGTCAAACGCAGCCCCGTCCATCGCCCCCGCGTGACCTGCCGCAAAGCTGGCCAGGCCATCCGCACCCGACGTCATTCCAGCAACGGCCAGCAGGGCCGACTCGACCCCGTTCGCCGCCGCCAGCCCTGCATTATAGGGTTTCCCCATGCTGCCAAACTGTGCCTTCAGCCCTGACGCCCGTGTGCCGGCCAACCCCAGCGCCGCGCGCATTTGCGCCGCATCCGCACCCAGCAATCGCGCGGCACCTAGTGCAGCCCCGAAACACCCCGCCGTGGCCGTCATGTGAAACCCGGCCTCGTAATGGCTGCGTCCCAACCATGCGCCAATCCGGCAAGATGCCTCGAACCCAACCAACGCCGCCTCAAGAAACGCTTACCCCGTGGCCCCCACCTGTTGCGCCACAGCCAAGGTGGCCGAAAACACCACAACGCTGGGGTGACCAATATGCAGGAAGTGGGTGTCGTCATAATCCAGCGCATGGCTGGTGGATCCGTTCGCCAAAGCCGCCGCACGCGCGGGCAGCGTCACGTCCGTGCCGAACACATGCGCCTGCCCTGCGCCGCCCTCGACCAGCACCATATCACGCACGGTCCCGCTGACAGGCTCGTTCACCCCCGCAAGCGCAACCGAGGCCCAATCCAGCAACGACAAGCGCAGCACTTCACGGGTATCTTGGGGAACATCATTCCAGTTCAGGTTACGGGCGAAACCGGTCAGCGCATCAATCATCATGCCGCACTTTTGGAGAAATCAACAATCGCCTGCACCAGCACATCCAGCGCATCGATCTTGATCGCGCCGGGGTCCATTGCGCGTTCCAGCAGCGAAAATTCGGTGCAGGCCACCAGTTGCACCTGTGCGCCCTGCCACAACAGATTATGCGACGCGAGCACCAGTTTGTCGCGTACATAGGGGTTAACACCACGGGTCTTGATCTCGCGGATCGCATCCAGCAACATACCCTGATCATCGGGGTAAACCGCCTGCCCGCCTGCTGCCGCAACTGCCGCATCAAAGATGCCGGTGTCTTGCAAGGCCGGAGAACCAAGGATGCCGACTTTGCCGCCCTCGCCCGCCGCCGCGACTGCCGCATCTGATGTCAGCACAACCATATCAAGCAGCGGAATATCAACCGCCGACGCAATTTCGCCTGCGTATTGATGCGCCAGATTGCATGGCATCACCAAGGCTTGCGCACCTGCGGCCCGCATCCGTTTGGCCATCGCCACCAACACCGGCGCCGGATCCATATCGCCCACATTGCAATCCGCCGAAATCCGCGACGGCACCTTGGTGTTCATATCCACCACCAGCGGCACCTGATCATCACCCGCAGCACTCACCACGCGGTCCATCAAGCCCATCGTTGCCTCTGGTCCCATGCCGCCCAAAATTCCGACTGTGCGATATTCTGCGCGATATTCTGTCATGTTCTATCCTTAGGTGACTCGGGCGTTGATCATACTGTCACCCTTTGCGCCCTGCTTGCCAATAGGTTTCTTACCCCACATACTGGACTTATCCAGATGCAAAAACTGGCCCTATTGCCAAAACGCACGACCCCCTATCCCTGCCCTGACAGCACCACCATACCGCATTAAAAATCAACCATCCGATACAGCCGTAAAAGGAAAACAGCGCCATGAAAATGACCACCGAAGAAGCCTTTGTAAAAGTTTTGCAAATGCACGGGATTGATAATGCTTTTGGTATTATCGGCTCTGCGTTCATGCCGATTTCGGATTATTTTCCCAAGGCGGGGATCACATTCTGGGACTGCGCCCATGAATATACCGCTGGCATGATGGCCGACGGGTTTACCCGCTCAAGCGGCAAAATGACCATGGCGATTGCCCAGAACGGCCCCGGTATTGCCAATCTAGTAACGCCCGTCAAAACCGCTTTCTGGAACCACACACCAATGCTGCTGGTCACCCCGCAAGCAGCCAATAAAACCATCGGTCAGGGCGGCTTTCAAGAGGTCGAGCAAATGCGCATGTTCGCCGATTGTGTCGCCTATCAGGAAGAGGTGCGCGACCCGTCCCGCATGGCCGAAGTTCTAAACCGTGTGATCATGAAGGCCAAGCGCCTGTCTGCGCCGGCCCAAATCAACATCCCGCGCGATATGTGGACCCAAGTGATCGACATCGACCTGCCCGCGATTGTCGAATTCGAGCGCCCCGCCGGTGGCGCCAACGCCATTGCCCAGGCCGCCAAGCTGCTGTCAAACGCCAAGTTCCCCGTCATCCTGAATGGCGCGGGCGTGGTGATCGGTGGCGCAATTCCTGCCTCGCAAGCACTGGCCGAACGGCTGGATGCACCTGTGTGCTGTGGCTATCAGCACAATGACGCCTTCCCTGGCTCGCACCCGCTGTTTGCAGGCCCGCTGGGTTATAACGGCTCAAAGGCGGCGATGGAATTGATCGCGCAGGCCGACGTGGTGCTGGCGCTTGGCACCCGCCTGAACCCGTTTTCCACCCTGCCAGGATACGGGATGAACTATTGGCCCGTGGATGCCAAAATCATTCAAGTTGATATCAATCCCGACCGTATTGGCCTGACCAAACCCGTGACCGTGGGTATCGTTGGCGATGCCAAGCAGGTGGCTGAACAAGTGTTGGCACAGCTGTCCGCCACTGCGGGCGATACAGGCCGCGAAGACCGCAAAACCCTGATCTCGACCACCAAATCCACATGGGCACAAACGCTGACCTCGATGGACCATGAGGACGACGACGAGGGCACCGACTGGAACCACCGCGCCCGCGCCGACAAACCCGACGCCATGTCGCCGCGCAAAGCATGGCGCGCCATTCAGGCGGCCCTTCCGAAAGAGGCGATCATATCGTCGGACATCGGCAACGTCTGCGCCATCGGCAACGCCTATCCAACCTTCGAAAATGGGCGCAAATATCTGGCCCCCGGCCTGTTTGGCCCCTGCGGCTATTCCCTGCCCGCCATCCTTGGCGCAAAAATCGGCCGTCCAGACACGCCAGTTGTCGGTTTTGCCGGTGACGGGGCCTTCGGCATCTCGATGAACGAAATGACCGCCTGCGGGCGTGATGAGTGGCCCGCCATCACCATGGTAATTTTCCGCAACTACCAATGGGGTGCCGAAAAACGCAACACGACGCTGTGGTATAACGACAACTTCGTCGGAACCGAGCTGGATTATAACGTGTCCTACGCCGGTATCGCGCAAGCTTGCGGGGTGAACGGCGTGGTTGCGACCACGATGGATGGCCTGACCGATGCGCTGGATGCCGCAGTAAAAGCGCAAATGAACGATGGCAAAACCACCTTCATTGAAGTGATGCTCAATCAGGAGATGGGTGAGCCGTTCCGGCGCGATGCGATGACCACACCGGTTGAAGTGGCCGGCATATCGGCGACAGATATGCGCCCGCAAAAAGGCGCATGATATGACAGAGGGGGGAGCGGGCGACATTCTGGTCCTGAACGCTGGCTCCTCCTCAATCAAATTCGCGCTGTTTGACGCGGATATGGGTGAACGGCTGTCAGGGGTGGCCAACGGAATTGGTGGCACTTCCGCCCTCACCATCAACGGCACTACCAAACCCATCGCCCTGCCCGACCACCGCACCGCACTCGCCGAAATCCTGAACGCTTTGCGCACCAACGGCATCACCCCCGAAAACTTGCGCGCTGCCGCCCACCGTGTGGTGCATGGCGGCGCAAACCTGACCAAACCGGCCCGCGTCACGCCCGAAACGCTGGCCGAAATTGCCGCCTGTACCCCTCTTGCCCCTCTGCACAACCCGCATAACCTTGCTGCGATCACCGCTCTTGCTCACGTTGCGCCAGATTTGCCGCAATACGTCAGCTTTGACACCTCGTTTCACGCCACCAACCCCGAAGTTGCGACACGCTATGCCCTTCCCAAATCGCTGGAGGCCGAGGGCATCCGGCGATACGGTTTTCATGGCCTCAGCTACGCATCAATAGTGCAAATCCTGCCGGCACTATCCGGCACCAAACTGCCCTCACGCCTGCTCGCCTTTCATCTTGGTAATGGCGCCAGCCTCTGCGCGATCAAAGATGGTAAATCTATAGCTACAACAATGGGTTACTCCCCTATCGACGGCCTAACAATGGGCACCCGAGCAGGTGGTATAGACGCCAATGCCGTGCTGCGCCTCGTCGAAATACATGGCATCGACCACGTTCATAAAATGCTGAACTTCGGCAGCGGCCTAACCGGATTATCCGGCGGGCAGTCGGATATGCGCACCTTGATGCAAGACCCCTCGCCAGACGCCATTTTTGCAATCGACCACTTCTGCTATTGGTCCTTGCGTTACGCCGGATCACTCATCGCGGCGATGGAGGGGCTGGACGCCATCGCATTCACCGGTGGCATCGGCGAAAACGCCCCCGAAATTCGCGCCCGCATCCTGAACGGGCTACAATGGGCTGGCGTGGAAATGGATGGGCAGGCCAACGCCCGAAACGCGCCCCGACTGCACGCAGCCACATCAAAAATCCCCGCCTACATAATTCCCGCCCAAGAGGAACGCATGATCGCACTCGACGCCCTCACATTAATCGATAAGTAATCCAATCATTGTTCCCCAAATATCCGCGCCGCAGGCAAATCCCGAGTGCCCGAAGGGTGCGAGATATAAAGCGACACGAAGGGTCTCCATTCTTCACACCTTCGCCAACGCCGCCGTCACCACCGTCGCCGCCACAATATCATCCACCGTCGCCCCGCGCGACAGGTCACAAACAGGTCGCGCGAACCCCTGCAATATCGGCCCCACCGCCTGCGCCCCCGCCAACTCCTGCGCCAGTTTATAGGCAATGTTGCCCGCATCCAGCGACGGAAACACCAGCACATTTGCATCGCCGCCACTAACTCCTTTGGCCACCGCAATCGCACTGTTCAGTGCCGCATCCGCCTGCACTGGCCCCACCACATCGCCCGCCAATGCCGCCGCGTCCCGCACCAGATCAACCGATGCCCCCGCACCAGATGTCCCCGTGGAAAATGACAGCATCGCCACCCGCGCCACACCCAACAGCGCCGCACCAGACACCGCCGAGGCCCGCGCAATATCGGCCAGCGCTTGCGCGTCCGGTGCCACATTCACCGCGCAGTCGGCGAACAGAAATTCGCGCCCGTCCAGAAATACCATCAGGAAAAACGACGACGCCACCTTCACCCCGTCCGCCATGCCAATCGCAATGCTCGCCGCCTCGATTACGCGGCGCGTCGGGCTGATTGCTCCCGCCACCATCAAATCCGCCTGCCCCGCCGCAACCATAGCTGCCGCGCGGATCAGTGGTTTTTGCAACATGCGCCGCGCCAATGCCTCTTTCATCGGTCGCGTGGTCAGCAGCGCCGCCAGATGTGCCTCGCTCGCAGCCTGCAAGCCCACAACCTCGGCCAACCGCTCGCCCCGCAGCCGCGCCGCCGCCGCATCCACCCGCGATTCTTCCCCCATTTCAGGGAACACCACCCGCAATGGCCGCGCCCGCGCCGCCTCAAATGCTTTTTCCAGTGCCGTCATACCTGTCCCCTTTGGTCCTGAATGGGCACCCAATTGTGGCCTAAGGTCAATCCCTCCATAGATTTCCCGCGCCCACGCAGTGTCTTAAATATGAATACATACAAATTATTGCATATTACGCTCGGATTTTGTAAACCAGCTGGAAACAACGCTGGACGCCGATTCCGGCAATCAACAGACAGGGACGCGCATGACGCATCAACAGCCTGCGATTGAGACATCGCCAAAGGTCTCGGACGAAATCCGCAAAACCACATGTTATATGTGCGCATGCCGCTGTGGCATCAACGTGCATATGAAGGACGGCAAGGTGGCCTATATCGAGGGCAATCGTGACCATCCTGTGAACAAAGGTGTGCTTTGTGCCAAGGGTTCCGCCGGCATTATGCAGATCAATGCGCCATCGCGTCTGAAAAACCCGATGAAACGGGTTGGCCCGCGTGGTTCTGGCGAATTCGAAGATATTTCGTGGGAAGAAGCGCTGACAATCGCCACTGATTGGCTGAAACCACTGCGTGAAACCGCGCCCGAGAAACTGGCGTTTTTCACTGGCCGCGATCAGTCGCAAAGTTTCACCGGCATGTGGGCGCAAAACTACGGCACCCCGAACTACGCAGCACACGGCGGCTTTTGTTCCGTCAACATGGCGGCGGGTGGCATCTATACTATGGGCGGCGCGTTCTGGGAGTTCGGACAGCCCGACTGGGACCGCGCCAAGCTGTTTATGATCTTTGGCGTTGCCGAAGACCACGATTCAAACCCGATCAAGATGGGCATGGGTCGCCTTAAGGGTAACGGCGGCAAGATTTACGGCGTTAACCCGATCCGCTCGGGCTATAATGCCATTGCCGACGAATGGGTCGGCATTACGCCGGGCACCGATGGTCTGTTTATCCTTGCGCTGGTGCATGAGATGCTTAAGGCTGGCAAGGTTGACCTGCATTACCTCGCCCAGTTCACCAATTCGCCGGTTCTGGTCAATGATGATCCGAAATCCGACGATTACGGCCTGTTCCTGCGCAACAAAGACGGCAAAATGCTGGTGATCGACCGCAAGACCGGCAAACCTGCTGCGTTCGACAAAAAAGGCGTCAAACCCGATCTGGCAGGCAGCCACCGTGCCGCGGGTATTTCCTACCGCACCGTGTTCCAACTGATGGCTGAACGCTACCTGTCTGACGAATACACCCCCGATGCGGTGGCCGAACGTTGCGGCATCACCGCTGGCCGCATCCGCGCCATCGCCGCTGACATCGCCCGCGTGGCGTTTGACGAAGCATTCGAGCTGGACATCCCGTGGACCGATTTTCGCGGTGACAAACACGCCAAAATGCAAGGCCGTCCCGTCGCATTCCACGCTATGCGCGGGATTTCGGCACACTCCAACGGCTTCCAGACCGCCCGCGCCCTGCACGTGTTGCAAATCCTGCTGGGTTCTGTCGAGGCCCCCGGTGGTTTCCGCTTCAAACCACCCTACCCCAAACCGGTCGAGGGCCACCCGAAACCGCATTTCGAGGTCACACCGGGCAAGCCGCTGAACGGCCCGCATCTGGGTTATCCGCAAGGGCCGGAAGATTTGGGTCTAAAGGCCGACGGCACTGCGGTGCGCATCGACAAAGCCTTCACATGGGAAAATCCGCTGTCAGCCCACGGTCTGATGCACATGGTGATTTCCAACGCCCACGCCGGTGATCCATATAAAATCGACACGCTGTTCATGTTCATGGCGAACATGTCGTGGAACTCGTCGATGAACACATCCGGCGTGATGAAAATGCTGACGGACAAGGACGAGGACGGCGAATATGTGATCCCGCGGATCATCTATTCCGATGCCTATTCCAGCGAAATGGTCGCCTATGCCGACCTGATCCTGCCCGACGCCACCTATCTGGAACGTCACGATTGCATCAGCTTGCTGGATCGCCCGATCTGCGAGGCCGACGCGATGGCCGACAGTATCCGCTGGCCGGTAATCGAGCCTGACCGCGACGTGCGCGGCTTCCAGTCTGTGCTGATTGATCTGGCCGTGCGCCTTGGCCTGCCCGGGTTTGTCGATGACAAAGGGGCCGCGATTTACAAGGATTACGCCGATTACATCGTCAATCATCAGCGCCGCCCAGGTGTTGGTCCGCTGGCCGGTTTTCGTGGCAAGGATGGCAAAGATGTGGGGCGCGGCGAGCCGAACCCTGATCAAATGCAAGCCTACATCGATAATGGCGGCTTTTTCGAGCAACACATCCCCGAAGAGGCCTCCTATTTCAAACCGTGGAACGCGGCCTATCAGAAATGGGCGGTCAAGGTCGGGCTGTTTGATCACGAGCAACCCTACCTGTTCTCGATCTATTCCGAACCGATGCGCAAATTCCAGCGCGCCGCGGAAGGGTTGGGTGAGCATCAGCCGCCAGAGCATCTGCGCGATCAGTTGAAACGCAGCATGGACCCGATGCCGATCTGGTATTCCCCGAATGAAGAAGCGGCCGAGAATGGTGGTGAATTTACCGTCAACGCCCTGACACAACGCCCGATGGCGATGTATCACTCGTGGGGCACCCAGAACGCGTGGCTGCGCCAGCTGCATGGTCATAACCCGATGTATATCCCGACAAAGCTGTGGGAAAAACACGGGTTTAGCGAGGGCGACTGGGCCGAGATTTCCTCGCCACACGGCAAAATCACCGTGCCGGTTTCCCACATGGCAGCGCTGAACGGCAACACCATCTGGACGTGGAACGCCATTGGCAAACGCAAGGGCGCATGGGCGCTGGACGAGGGCGCACCGGAAGCCACCAAAGGGTTCCTGTTGAACCACCTGATCCACGAATTGCTGCCTGTCAAAGAAGACGGCATGCGCTGGAACAACTCTGACCCCGTCACGGGGCAAGCCGCGTGGTTCGACCTGAAGGTGAAAATCGAAAAGGTCGCAGCCCCGACTGAATCACAACCCGCCTACCCACCGATCAAATCGCCGGTTGGCAAGGGTCCGAAAAACCTCGCATGGAAGGTTGGCAAATGACCCAGTTACCCGAAACCACCGCCAAAAAACTTGGCCTTGTCATTGATCTGGACACCTGCGTCGGCTGTCATGCCTGCGTGATTTCCTGCAAGGGCTGGAACACCGAAAACTACGGCGCGCCGTTGTCGGATGTCGACGCTTACGGCGCTGATCCGCACGGCACATTCCTGAACCGTGTGCACAGTTTCGAGGTGCAACCTGATACAGGTGGCTGTGCCCAAACCGTGCATTTCCCCAAATCCTGCCTGCACTGCGAAGACGCGCCTTGCGTCACGGTTTGCCCGACGGGTGCAAGCTATAAACGCAGCGAGGACGGCATCGTGCTGGTCAACGAGGACGACTGCATCGGCTGTGGCCTTTGCGCATGGGCCTGCCCATATGGCGCCCGAGAACTGGACCAACTGGCCGGTGTGATGAAGAAATGCACCCTGTGTATTGACCGCATCTATAACGAAAACCTGCCCGAGGTGGACCGTATCCCGTCTTGCGTGCGCACCTGCCCGGCTGGCGCGCGTCACTTTGGTGATTTCGCCGATCCGGACAGCAACGTTTCCAAACTGGTGGCAGAGCGCGGCGGCATGGATCTGATGCCCGAGCAAGGCACCAAGCCTGTGAACAAATACCTACCGCCACGGCCCAAGGACACCTTGCAAGAGGTCTCTGCAGATGCCCCCATCCTGACACCCGTCACCGACAGCCCCAAAGGCTTCCTCGGCTGGCTCGATAAAGCACTGGAGGCTCTGTAAATGCATCCCGCACCATCCGTCATCTTCTTCACCGTCTTTTCCGGCCTTGGTTTTGGCTTTCTGGCATGGCTTGGTATCGGCATTCCGTCCCCGCAGGGCTGGGCCGCATTCCCGTACTTTTTTGTCGCCTTTGCAATGGCAGTGGGTGGGCTGATCGCCTCGACCTTCCACCTAGGCAACCCGAAAAACGCTATCAAAGCCTTTAGTCAATGGCGCACCAGCTGGCTATCACGCGAGGCGGTTCTGGCAGTGTTGACGCTCAGCGTTATGGGCATCTTTGCCGCCGCCAACATATTCCTCGACATCTCAATGCCGCCCTTGGGCATCATCGGCGCGATCCTTGCCTTGATCACGGTTTACACCACCTCGATGATGTATGCGCAGCTGAAAACCGTGCCGCGCTGGAACCACTGGACCACCTCGCTCCTGTTCATCCTGCTGGCGCTTGGCGGCGGGGCAATCCTTACCTCTGACAGCCTTGGCACCATCCTGTTCATCGGCCTTGCCGCGATCACCCAGCTTTATGTCTGGGACGCAGGTGACAAACGCTTTGCCAAACGCGGCCACACGATGGAAACCGCAACCGGCCTTGGCAACATCGGCAAGGTGCGGATGTATGAACCGCCCCATTCCGGCACCAACTATCTGCTCAGCGAAATGGTCTATGTGATCGCCCGCAAACACGCGATTAAACTGCGCATCATCGCCTTCGTTCTGGCCTATGTTGCGCCAATGCTTCTGGCGATGGTCTCGGGCCGCGGGTTCGATCTGTATATCGTCGCCTTAATCGCCCATATCATCGGCTTGCTGGCCCAGCGCTGGTTGTTCTTTGCCGAGGCCGAACACGTCGTTGGCCTCTATTACGACAAGCGATGATCGTTGACGGCATCGAAATTATCGAGCGTGACACGCCGCCGCGGCTTGTCACGCGCACCGAAACTACCCGCCTGTTTCTAAACGACAGCCTCGCCAGTGACTGGCGCATCCGCCCCGACATCAAACAACGGATTGAGGCCGCATCGCTGACCCTGCCCGACGGATTATGCCTGATGATTTACGAGGCTTTCCGATCCCGCGCCCGTCAACGTGAATTATGGGCACCAGTGTTCACCGAAATCATCAGCACCCACCCTGATTGGACCGCCGAGCAGCACTACACAGAAACCTCCCGCTGGGTTTCGCCACCCGACGGGTTTGGCAGTGGCCATCAGGCGGGGGCAGCGATCGACATCACACTGGCCACAACAGACCGTGAACCGCTGGATATGGGCACCGGTATGCAGGCGTTTACGCCGCTCACCCCGACCGCCTCGGATGTGCCAGATACCGCCCGCCAAAACCGTGACTTGCTGGTGAATACGTTGCAGGCCCAAGGCCTGATCAACTATCCTGATGAGTGGTGGCACTTCAGCTATGGCGACAGGTTATGGGCCGAAGTCACGGGGCGCACGCAGGCATTTTTCGCGCCCATAAACTAACGCCCGCCTCCCGTTTCTCTTTTGCTTAAATATCCGCGCGCGCAGCGCAAATCCCGAGCACCCGCAGGGTGCGAGACATCAAGCGACGCGTAGCGTCTCATTTTCACTAAGGTCGACTTCATTAAGGTCGACGCGCAAAAATCGCACTCCCCACAAACACCCCCGTCGCCACCACCACGATGCTCGGCCCTGCCGGTGTGTCCCACTGTAACGACGCCAATAACCCGCCGACACTCGCCACCATCCCGATCAGCACAGCCCCGACCGCCATCGCCTCGGGTGTCCTTACCAGCCCCCGCGCCGCCGCCGCCGGAATGATCAGCATCGCCGCGATCAGCAACGCGCCAACCACCTTGATCGACATCGCCACCACCACCGCCAGCGCCAGCGTCAGCACCAGTTGTTCGCGTTTCGGGTTCAACCCCGAAGCGGTTGCCAAATCCTCGCTCAATGTCGCCGTCAGCAGCGGTGCCCAGCGCCAGACCAGCCCCGCCAGAACCAGCAGGGATCCCCCCCAGATCACCACCAGATCACCGCGCGACACCGCCAGAATGTCGCCAAACAAAAACGCCGACAGGTCCACCCGAACCCCGTGCAGGAACGACACCGCCACCAGCCCCAACGCCAATGCGGAATGCGCCAAAACCCCCAGCGTGGTATCCATCGCATGGCCGCGCCGCGCCAATGCGGAAACCACCAGCGCCATCGCCAAGGCGACCAGCAAAATCCCCAGATAGATCGGCAAGGACGCCCCCAACGCCAGCGCCACGCCCAGTATCGCCGCATGCGCCGTGGCATCGCCAAAATACGCCATCCGCCGCCAGACCACGAATGCGCCCAAAGGCCCCGTGGCCAGCGACAGGCCAACACCAGCCAGCATCGCGCGGATCAGGAAGTCATCCAGCATGGTCATGCTCCTCACCAGTGTGGTCCCCAGTATGATCATGGTCACACTGCTCCGCATGTGTATGCTGATACAACGCCATCGTGCCATGGGTTCCCGCACCAAACAGCGCACGGTATTCCGGCGCTTCGGACACCACCGTCGGCGTGCCCTCGCAGCAAATATGCCCGTTCAGACAGATCACCCGATCAGACGCCGACATCACCACATGCAAATCGTGACTGACCAGTAATACAGCGCACCCCATTTCGCGCCGCACCTCCTCAAGCAGTTGATAAAACGCAGCAATTCCAGGCTGATCCAGCCCCTGCGTCGGCTCGTCCAACATCAAAATATCAGGCCGCCCCAACAATGCCCGCGCCAGCAAAACCCGCTGGAATTGCCCCCCTGAAAGCGCCACCAATTGGCGCTCTTCAAATCCGGCCACCCCGACCCGCACCAGCATCGCAGCGATTTCATCTGCACTATGGCGCACTGGCAGCGACAAAAACCGGCGCACCGTCAGCGGCATATTCGCGTCAAACGCCAACCGCTGCGGCACATAACCAATGCGCAAACCGGCCTTGCGCTTAATCACCCCCACAGCAGGCTCCTTTGCTCCCAGCAGCGCCCGCAACAAAGTGGATTTCCCCGACCCGTTCGGCCCGATCACCGTCACGATCTCGCCAGCTTCAATCGTCAGATCAACGCCCTGCAACACCGAAGCCGCGCCATAATTCAGGCTCACGCCCTTGGCAGAAATCAGGCTCATTGTGCGCACCTCGGGCACAGGCCCAATACCTCGATATTCATCCGTTCCACCACAAATTTTGCCGCCTTCGCAGCACCCCTGATCGCATCCCCCACATCTCCTGCCACTGCTTCGGCCACCGCATCACATTTGCTGCAAATCATGAACACCGGCGCGTGGTCCGTTTCCGGATGCATGCAGGCTGCATATGCGTTCAAGCGACTTATTTTATGGGCAAATCCGTTCTCGACCAGAAAATCCAGGGCGCGATAGGAAACGGGCGGCTGATCCCCAAACCCGTCCTGCGCAAGGCGCTCCAAAACATCATACGCCCCCATCGCGCGGTGGTTTTCCAACAATATTTCCAACGCGCGGCGCCGCACCGGAGTCAGCCGCAACCCGTCCTCGCGGGCGCATTGATCGGCATAGCCCAACACATCGCCCGTGCAACAGGCATGATCATGGCTGTGAAACGCAATTTGGTCCGGCACGGTATTTTCCCTCTTGTTATGTTATAACATGTTATAATATACAGCCCCTGCATCCCGCAAGAGGTTTCTATCATGCTGCGTATCCTGTCGATATTCCTGCTGCTCATCACCGGCCCCGCCCGCGCCGAAGTGCCAAAGGTCCTCACCGATATCCCCGCCGTTCACTCGCTGGTGGCACAGGTGATGCAGGGGGTTGGCATACCTGACATCTTGCTCACCCAAGGTTCCGATCCGCATGATTTCCAACTCCGCCCATCACAGGCCCGCGCATTATCGCAGGCCGACTTCGTATTCTGGATCGGGCCAGACCTGACCCCGTGGCTGGAACGCGCAATTGAGGGGATCGGGATCAAGGGCAAATCAATCGTATTGCTGGATCATTCCGACAATAACACCGACCCGCACGCATGGCTTGATCCACAAAATGCGATCCGTTGGCTAGAGGTGATCGCCAATCAGCTCGCGTCCCTCGATCCCGAAAATGCCACCGCATACTTGGGTAATGCCGCCGCCGCCCGTGCGAACATCTCCGAAATGATAATCAAGGTTCGCCAAACCCTCGCCCCGTCACGCGGCACGCCGATCATCGTGTTTCATGATGCCTACAGCCACTTCGCCGACCGCTTTGATGTCAACATCGCCGGTTCCATCCGCCTTGGCGATGCCGCCAGCCCCGGGGCGGCGCATCTGGCACAGCTTCGCAGCCTGATCTCGGAACATGCCATCAGGTGCGCATTTGGCGAGGCAGACCACGACCCCGCCCTGCTGCAAACCCTGTTTCAAGGCACCGGCATCCCCGTTGGCACACTTGATCCAATCGGTACCACGCTGAACTACGGCCCTGAATTGTATAATACACTGATCCGAAATCTGGCGACTGAAATCGCGCAGTGCCAACGCGAGTAACAGCGCCCTCTTTCCCATTCTTCTTGCCATAAATACCTGCGCCGCAGGCAAACGCGCTTTGGCCCGCAGGGGCAAAGCGCTCGGGCGACGCCGTCAGGCGGCGCAACCCCTGCTCACAGGATCAACCGCCCGTTGCCGCCCGATACCACGCCACCAGAATCGCGCGATCCTCGGCTTCCAGATAGGACGCACTTGGCGGTGGCATCGCATGTGTCACACCGGCCTGCAGGTAAATCTGCTTGGCTTCAAGCGCCACCTGCGCCTCAGTCTCCAGGTGCACCCCCTTGGGGGCCCACGGAATACCGTCATACCCAGGCTCGGCCCCGTGGCACATCGAACAATTACCAACCACAATGTCATACGCATCCTCGAACCCGTCCGCGTCAACAAAGCGCTGGATTGACGGGGCAAGGGTGGCCTCTTCTTCCTCGGCAACCGGCGCTGTCAATGTCGACAACCAGATGATCACCAGAAACAGCACCGTGGTAGCCGCCCATGTCCAGATCGGCTTGCCTTTGCCCGCATGGGCCGAGTTGAAATAATGCCGGATCGTCACGCCCATCAGGAACACCAGACTGGCGATCAGCCAGTTATATTGCGAGGCGAACGCCAGCGGATAATGGTTCGACAGCATCAGGAAAATCACCGGCAAAGTCAGGTAATTGTTATGGGTCGAACGCTGCTTGGCGATCTTGCCATACTTCGGATCAGGGGTACGCCCCTCTCGCAAATCCGCCACCACAATCCGCTGGTTCGGCATGATGATCACAAACACATTCGCCGTCATGATAGTGGCGGTGAACGCCCCCAGATGCAGCAACGCTGCGCGCCCGGTAAACACCTGCGTATAGCCCCACGCCATCGCTACAAGGATGATATAGAGCAGCACCATCAGCCGCGTATTATCCTCGCCAAATTTGCTTTTGCAGATCAGATCATAGATCACCCAGCCGAACGCCAGTGACCCCAGCGAAATCAAAATCGCTTGCCAGATAGGAATATCCAGCACATTCGGGTCGACCAGATACAGCTCGGCCCCCATGTAATAGACCAGTATCAGCATGGCGAAACCCGATAGCCACGTTGTATAGCTCTCCCATTTGAACCAGATCAGATGTTCGGGCAGACGGTCCGGTGCCACCAGATATTTCTGCACGTGGTAAAATCCGCCACCATGCACCTGCCATTCCTCGCCATGCACATTCTGCCTCCGGTCCGGAGATTTTTTCAGCCCCAGATCAAGCGCGATGAAATAAAACGATGATCCAATCCACGCGATGCCGGTGATCACATGCACCCAGCGCACTGCAAATTCCAGCCAGGCCTCTAAAATTACATAATCCAAATCACACCCTCCCGTTTTTTCTTAGGCTATACCAAAACCCTCTTTTTTGTTAATCCTTATAATAGCTCATCACTTTCAAAGGAAAATTGATAATAACATGGCCTATGTGAACAACATCAAAATGTTCGTGCGGGTCTATGAACTTGGCTCGATGTCGGCGGCGGCACGCGATCAACGCACATCCCCTGCCGTGGCCTCAAACCGGATTTCCGAGCTGGAGAAACACCTGGGCGTGCGCCTGTTCAACCGCACCACCCGCGCCCTACAACCTACTGAAAATGGTAAGGTTTTCTACAAAGGGGCGCATAACATCCTTGCCGCGATTATTGACGCCGAAACCGACATAATTGACGCTGCACAAAACCCGCGCGGCACTGTTTTTATCGCCGCCCCTTTGGGTATCGGGCGACGTTTCATCGCGCCCTTTGTGCCCGCTTTCAAAGCTGAATATCCGCAAATCGAAGTGCGCTTGCGCCTGTCGGACCGTCTGGTTGATGTGACGTCCGAGGGGCTGGACGTGGCATTTCACATGGGGCCGTTGGCCGACAGCACCCTGAAAATGCGCAGCATTGCCGACTGCCCGCGCCTGCTGTGTGCCGCCCCCGACTATATCGCGGCGCACGGAAATCCAGCCGATGGCGAAGCCCTAATCCATGACGATCACGCCTGCCTGAACTTGCGCTATCCCGGTGCGCAGGAATTCCAGTGGGCACTGCAAACACCGGACGGGGTGAAGCGTTATGACGTATCAGGTCCGTTTGAATCCGATGATGGCGACGTGCTAACCGAATGGGCCTTGCAGGGGCATGGCATCATCCTGAAACCGGTGTTCGAGATTGCCGAGCATCTGCGCAAGCGTGCCTTGATCCCCGTGGCCACAGCCACGCCGCCGCTGGCCACACAACTGGTCTGCCTTCACCCGCCGCATAAACTGAAAGACACCAAGGTGCAGTTGTTCGTTGATTTTGTCACCACGCGGTGCAAGGCGGAAATGGCGCGGCAGACAGAGGGGCTTTAGCTGCCCCGATACGTCGAATACCCAAACGGCGACAGCAGCAGTGGCACGTGGTAGTGGCTATCTTCCTCACTGATACCAAACCGGATCGGGATCACGTCCAGAAAACGCGGCTCCTCCGCAGGGGTGCCGCTCGCGTCCAGATACGCCCCCGCATGAAACACCAGCTCATAAGTGCCCGTTGTAAACTCATCCACTGGCAATATCTGACTATCGGTGCGCCCGTCCTTATTGGTGGTTAGCTTGCGGATATGGGTGCGGCTCTCGCCCTCAATCCGATACAGGTCAATCGCCATTCCCGCCGCCGGTTTGCCCCGCGCCGTGTCCAATACATGCGTCGTCAAATATCCCTTGGCCATCTCATACCCTCCATTTCCGGCTAGGTTGCCCTGAAACCGAATAAAAATCGAGTACCATTATCGACAACAAGACTTTCAAGAATATTTTGAAAATCAATCCGGATTATTTATAATACACTGATTACAATCGCAGGAGCACCGTAATGAACCGCTACCCCCGAGATATGCACGGCCACGGCCCCACGCCCCCTGACGCCAATTGGCCCGATGGTGCCAAAATTGCCGTTCAATTCGTGGTGAATTACGAAGAAGGCGGCGAAAACAATATCTTGCATGGCGATGCAGCGTCCGAGGCGTTCCTGTCCGAGATCGTCGGGGCCGCCCCGTGGCAAGGCCAGCGCCACTGGAACATGGAGAGCATCTATGAATACGGCGCGCGTTCCGGTTTCTGGCGGCTGCACCACCTGTTCACCACCACCAACATCCCCGTCACGGTTTACGGCGTGGCCACGGCACTGGCCCGCTCGCCCGTTCAGGTCGCAGCAATGCTGGACGCGGATTGGGAAATCGCCAGCCACGGGCTGAAATGGATCGAATACAAGGATTACGACGCCGAAGACGAGGCTGCGGATATTGCCGAGGCGGTCCGCCTGCACACCGAAGTTACAGGCACCCCGCCGCGCGGCTGGTATACGGGGCGCTGTTCGGTCAACACCGAACGCCTTGTCGCCGAGCAAGGCACGCTGGATTACGTGTCGGATTCATATGCCGATGATCTGCCCTACTGGGCCCGCTATGGCGACCATGATCAACTGGTGATCCCCTACACGCTGGACGCCAACGACATGCGGTTCGCCACCCCGCAAGGGTTCAATTCGGGCGATCAGTTTTACACCTACCTTAAGGACAGCTTTGATGCGCTTTATGCCGAGGGCGTCGCGGGTCAGGCCAAGATGATGTCAATCGGCCTGCATTGCCGCCTGATCGGACGACCCGGCCGCGTCATGGCGCTAAAGCGGTTCATCGACTACATTCAGGGCTTTGAGGGTGTCTGGACCCCGCGCCGCATCGACATTGCGCAGCATTGGCAGCAAAATCACCCTGCCCCCGCCCCGTGGGACCGCCCGTCTGAAATGGACCGCGAGACCTTCGTTGCAACCTATGGCGGGGTATTCGAGCATTCACCGTGGATCGCCGAGGGCGCACATGCGCTGGAACTGGGCGCGGCCCACGACTGCGCCATCGGGTTGCACAATGCACTCTGCCGGATTTTTCGCAGTGCTGATTACGCCGCGCGTCTGGGCGTTCTGACCGCTCATCCGGATCTGGCGGGCAAACTGGCAGCGGCCAAGCGCCTGACAGACGAAAGCACTTCGGAGCAAGCCAGCGCCGGGCTGGATGCGTTAACGGATGCTGAACGCGAGACCTTCACCAAACAGAATGACGCCTACACCGAAAAGCACGGTTTTCCCTTCATCATTGCTGTGCGTGACCACGACAAATCCAGCATTATGGCAGCATTTCAAGCCCGCATTGCCAATGACAGCGACACCGAATTCACCGAGGCCTGCAAACAAGTCGAACGCATCGCCCATTACCGCCTAAAGGACATCCTGCCATGACCACATATGCATTTCCTACAGGCGGTCTGCCGGATCAAACCGAAAACCCCGAAGGCACCGCCATTTTCACCGAAGCCTACGCCGTGCTGCCCGCTTGCACCATGCGTGATATCACTGCCAGCGCCTTGCCAGACTGGACCGGTACCCGCGCATGGATTTTGGCCCGCCCGATGACCGGTTTTGCCGAAACCTTTGCCCAATACGCGGTCGAGGTTGAACCAAACGGTGGATCAACCACGCCCGAACCCGACAAGGGCGCCGAGGCTGGCCTGTTCATCGCCAAAGGCGAAATGCGCCTGACGGTGAACGGCACCCACCACAGGCTGACCGCTGGCACCTACGCCTTTGTGCCCGCCGGTGCCGATTGGGCGGTGCGCAATACCGGCAATGATCTGCTGGGGTTTCACTGGATCCGCAAACGCTATGAACCCGTCGCGGGCCTGCCTGCGCCAACCGCCTTCATCACCTCGGACGCCGAAACCGCACCAAGCCGGATGCCCGACACCGACAAATGGGCCACCACCCGTTTCGCCGACCCTGCCGATCTGTCCCACGACATGCACGTCAATATCGTCACGTTCCAACCCGGCGGGCGCATCCCGTTTGCCGAAACCCACATCATGGAACACGGGCTGTATGTGCTAGCAGGCACCGCGCGTTACCTGCTGAACAAAGATTGGGTCGAGGTTGGGCCAGGCGATTTCATGTGGCTTCGTGCTTTTTGCCCGCAAGCCTGCATCGCCACGGGGGACGGCCCGTTTCGCTACCTGCTGTATAAGGACGTGAACCGCCACCCAGTACTGGTACTGCCATGAACGTGATCAAGACCCAACCCCTGACCGCCGGGGCGTTCGCGCCTTTCGGTGACGTGCTGGAGGCCGTGGGCAAACCCGACAAGATCATCAACAACGGGTTTTGTGGCCGCTACCATGACCGCGCTTTGCTGGATTTCGGCGCGGATGGTCGCGCAGGCATTTCAGTGTTCAAGGCCGAACCCCGTGCGCTGCCCTACAAGCTGGAGATGCTGGAGCGTCACCCCGATGGCTGCCAGTCGTTCATCCAGATGAGCCTTGAGCCCTATCTGGTGATCGTGGCCGCAGATACAAACGGCACCCCCACCGACATCCGCGCCTTCATTGCGGGGGCGGGGCAAGGGATCAATTACCACCGGAACACATGGCACGGGGTGCTGACACCCCTTGCAGCACCAGGCCTGTTCGCTGTGATGGACAGGATTGGAAACACACCGAACCTAGAGGAGTATTTGCTAAAATCACCATATATGGTAGAGAATTAACTACTAACACTTAAAAGCGCACCAAAAAATAGCGCGAACAACAACTGGAGAGGGACTATGACAGACACATCAATCGGGACCGCAGAACAACTGCGCGATCCAAATTATACCCCGCCGATGGCACAGGCCATTCCGCTGGGCATTCAACATGTAATGGCGATGTTCGCCAGCAACGTAACCCCTGCGATTATCGTTGCCGGTGCCGCCGGTTTCGGCTTTGGCGCACCGGGGGCCGATATTCCGACGATCAATTACATGATCCAGATGTCGATCCTGTTTGCAGGCATCGCAACCTTGATCCAGACCATTGGCATGGGTCCGGTTGGCGCACGTTTGCCAATCGTTCAAGGCACCAGCTTTGCGTTTTTACCAGTGATGATCCCTGCTGTCGCGGGCCTTGGCGTTTCCGGCCTACCGGGCCTGATGACCGGCGTGATGATCGGCGGTTTGTTCCACTTCTGCCTTGGTTTCTTCATCGGTAAAATACGCTTTGCCTTGCCGCCATTGGTGACGGGCCTGATCGTATTGATGATCGGTTTGCTGCTGATCAAAGTCGGCATTGAATACGCCGCTGGTGGCGCTGGCAGCTTTAACATGTCCAAACCCACATGGGGCAGCGGGCAAAACTGGATCATGGCCTTTACGGTGATCATTGTGACGCTGGTGGTAAAGTTCTTCTTCAAGGGCTTCATGTCAGCGGCTGCCGTGTTGATCGGCCTGATCGCGGGCTACCTGGTGGCGCATTTTGTCTTTGGCGTGGTGGATTATTCCAAGGTTGGTTTCGCGAACAATTTCGGGGTTCCGGTTCCGTTCAAATTCGGCTTCGAGATCAACTGGGCGATTGTCATCGGCATGTGTCTGATGGCATTTGTTTCGGCGGTTGAAACCGTGGGCGATGTTTCCGGCATCACCAAAGGTGGCGCTGGACGCGAAGCCACGGATGAGGAAATCACAGGCGCAACATTCGCTGACGGTCTGGGCACCGCGGTTGCGGGCGCGTTTGGCGCATTGCCCAACACCTCGTTTTCGCAAAACGTTGGCCTGATCGCCATGACCGGCATCATGAGCCGCCACGTTGTGACCATCGGCGCGATCTTCCTCGTGATCTGTGGCCTTAGCCCCAAACTTGCGGCTTACGTCAGCACCATCCCCTACCCTGTGCTGGGTGGCGGTGTGATCGTGATGTTCGGCATGGTGGCAGCGGCTGGCATCAACATGCTGTCCGATGTGAACTGGAACAAACGCAACATGGTTATCTTTGCGGTGGCCCTGACGATGGGTCTGGGCATGCAACAAGTGCCGGACGCAAT